>Ga0116227_10002090_pt1 | contig 45597 bp, 37 predicted proteins | sample S1TSphgellanicum_FD_89693 | JGI IMG/M metagenome (GOLD analysis project Ga0116227, IMG submission 89693) | Host-associated microbial communities from peat moss isolated from Minnesota, USA - S1T2_Fb - Sphagnum magellanicum MG | ecosystem: Host-associated > Plants > Peat moss > Unclassified...
AAGTGGATTTGAGCTTGAGGGGGAGTGTTGAGAATTCAAGCTCAACTAGTTAGGTTTCATTAGTTACTGGGGTAGGAAAGTAACTAGGTTACTTTCACAAGGTTGAATTACTTTCGTTACTTATTTTATTTTGGTTATTTGTGGTTTGGTCTTGTTGTTAAATACCTTGGTGTTGATGGTTTGCTTTCTCTTTTCTTCATTACACAAGTTTGTGTATTTCATGTGATAAGAACCTTAGAGAGTTCTTGATGTTGTGTTTGTGTTGTGAGCATTATGTTGTAGTTTCCTTTCAATAAAGATTTATGTTTGCACTTGAGTAGATCTCCTATTTGTTAACAAGATGGAACCGGTTTGTTAGCATACCGTTGGTAGAACTGATTAATTAAGTCTTGGGCATGAACTAGGTTTTCAGCAGGCTCCCAAGTAGCTTCAGAAGGAGGGTAGCCTCACCAAAAGACAAGGTACAGGAGCTTTCCATGAAGCCTCTTGGAGTCCAGGACCTCCTGAACTTCAAACTCTTCTTGACCTTCAATTTTGACTAGAGCTAGGGGTTCTCGATGATGTTATGGGATCTAGTTTTCATGATAGGGTTCAAGCAAAGAAACATGGAAAACGTTGTGGACCTTGAACTGGGGTGGAAGCTCCAATTGGCAAGCAACTAGACCGACAAGTTTGGCGATTTTGAAAGGTCCAAGGTGCTTGTAATCCAACTTGGCACATGGGCGAGTGGTAGCAATGTTCTTTCTGAAAAGCCAGACCTTGTCTCCAACCTTGAAGTTTGGATGGTCCTTGCGTCAATGATCTACTTGCTTCTTTTGCCACTCCTATGTCACCTTGAGCTCTGCCATAAGGTCCTGTTGAACCTGTCCAAGCATCTTGGCCCTTTCTTCAGTCGAGGGGTTTACCAAGTTTCCAGGAATTTTAAGGCTGAACCTAAGATGAAAGTTGTAATTGGCAAAAAACGGACTGATACCGGTCAATGCATGCGCTATGTTGTTATAAGCAAACTCTACTTGAGATAGTAGGGCTAGCTAGTCGTCCTGTTACTAGCTCACAGTGCAGCGAAGGTACTGCTCAAATGTCTGGTTTGTTCATTCGGTTTGTCCATCTGTTTCGGGGTGGAAAGCTGAGGATAGTCGAATGTCGACTCCAAGGAGCTGCCAGAACTTGGATACAAACTGAGGGCCTCTGTCGGACACAATTTCCTCGGGGAGTCCATGCAGCCGAACAATCCCGTCCAGAATTGACTGAGCTGTCTCTTCTGTTATGATCGACTTGGAACAAGGGGTGAAATGGGCCATTTTGGTGAGACGATCGACCACAACCAATATTGAGTTTTTGGCTTTGACAGTAGGGAGGTCCGTGATGAAGTCCATTGCAATAGATCCCCAGGGTTGGCTAGGAATCGGCAGGGGCCATAAGAGTCCAAACGGGCGATGCCTGGGAGCCTTGGATCAAACACATGTATCACAAGACTTGACATACTCTTGTAGCAGCCTGTTCATCTTGGGCCACCAATAATTCCTTGACACTAGTTCGTGAGTCCATGCCATTCCGAAGTGACCGGCCAAGGTGTTGTCGTGGCATTCTCTCAGGATCTTTAGGCGTATAGGTCCTTCGAGTACATAGATCAAGTTGTTTCAAAGGAGAAGTCCATCTTGCTGCTCAAATTGATCCAAATCATCACGATTTGGGTTCCTTGGTCGTTCCTGGAGTTCCTTCTTGATGTTGGTAGCCCAAGTATCTTCCTCAGTTGCCATCTTGATGTCCCTGACAAGGTATGAATCTGGGAGGGTGTTGATTGTTGCTACAACTGAAAATTGCTCGGGCTTGAATAAGGTTTGGGTCTGCTGGCCATAGGCCTCATCCCCCACTCGAAGCTCATATTTTGAATGGCGAGATAGCACGTCAACCTTCCTTTGCTAGGTGTCGAGTTGACATTGAATCTCAAAGTTGAAGTCAGCTAGGAAGATAGACCAACATGCCTAGTGACGATTCAAGGTCTAGGTAGTTGTGAAATATAGGAGATTCTTGTGATCTATCAGAACTTGGACTCGATGCTGAGCTTTGGCAAGATACAGTTTCCATTGCTCAAATGCCGTGATGATTGCCAGGAGTTCCTTATCGTAGACCTAGTAGTTGATTTTGGCACTGGTCAGCTTTTGTGAATAGGAAGCAACCGGGTGTAGCAACCCATCTATTCCAAATTGAGATAGGATAGCTCCCAAGGCAAAATCCAAAACGTCCATTTCCACAATGAATGGCTTAGCAGGGTCGAGATGTATCATGACTGGTGCAGAGGTGAATGCCATCTTGAGAGTGTTAAAAGCAACCTGGGCTGTTGGATTCCACGAGAAGGGCTTGTCCTTGCAAGTCAGGGTTGTTAGTGGTGCTGTGATCTTGGAATAGCCTTTGATAGACCAACGATATAAATTGGCAAACCCTAAGAAGCGTTGAACGTCCTTGACCAAGGATGGAGTAACCCAACACTGGATGGTCTCGACCTTCAACTTGTCCATGAAAATGCCATCTGGAGAGATCACGTAGCCGAGGAACGCCACTAAGGACTTGTCGAATTCACATTTTTCCAACTTGGCGTATAAGCCATGCTTTCGTAGCATTGCAAACACCAATCATACATGCTTGTCATGGTCTTCCTGGTTCTTGGAAAAGATTAAAATGTCATCCAGATAGACCACGACAAATTCGTCCATGTACTCCCGGAAGATATCATTCATCAGGTGCTAAAAGACTGTGGGTGCGTTCGTGAGGCCGAAGGGCATGACCGTGTATTCGAAGTGGCCGTAGCATGTGCGGAAGGCTATTTTCCACTCATCACCGGGGTGAATCTTGAGCAAGTTGTAGGCTCCACAAAGGTCAAGCTTGGTGAAGATCTTCCCTGTACATAGCCGATCCAGGAGGCCTGAAATCAAGGGCAAGGGATATTGATTTTTTTTGGTTATCTTGTTGAGTCCACAATAATCCGCACAGAGTCGAAGGGAGCCGTCCTTCTTCTTGACAAATAGAATTGGGGCGTTGGCTGGAGACTTGGAATGTTGGACGAACCCCTTGGGAAGGTTTTCAATAAGGTAATCACGCAAGGCTTGGAATTCCGGTTTCGATAGGCCATAGATAGGACCAAAAGGTGGTGAGTGTCCTTCCTCTAGATCAATCGAATAGTCGTATGGACGATGTTCGGGGAGTTAATCAGCCTTATTCTTTTCAAAGACATCAGCAAAATCCTTGTACTTCTCAGGGAGTTTGATAGGTTTTGGTTCTGATCGGGGGTTTTTGTTATTGGTTGGGTTGACATGGATGGCGAAAACTTGAAGATTCTTGGCAACCCGATAGAAAGGTATTGCTCCATCAAAGAAGATCTGGACAAGGTTAGTTTTCTAGGCAAGATTCTTGACAGGATTCTTGACAGGACAAGGTTTGGTTCTGGCCACCGGGGGGCTCTTAACTGCAAGACTTGACAGAACAAACTTGACAAGACTGGAATTGGTTCTGACCCTCTTTGAGTTCTTGACCACAGGGTTCTTGGCAGGACTTGACATGGTGTTTTTCTAGGCTTGGGGTTATTGAGAGGTGCACCGTTGTGTGCTAAAGGTGAGGGTTCTGGATCACCAATCGATGATAGGGTTGTGCGCTTCTAGCCAAGGCAGACCAAGGATGACGGGATGGTGAGGGGTTGAGATGATGTTGAGAACAATCTTTTCTACATGCTTGCCGATACAGAGTTCCAGAGGGGTTGTTTCGTGTGTGATTGCACTGGAAGCGATGGTTCTCCCATCAATAACCTCCACCGAAACAAGGGTTGATTTCTTGACCATAAGAATGTTATGTTGGGCGACAAATGTTTGGTTGATGAAAGAAGAGGTGGTGTCAGAGTCCACTAATGCTGACACTTGTGGTATTTCTTCTGGAATACGAATGATGTCCACATGCTGAATGAAGCTGGGACTGGGACCAATGGCTGAACAGGAGCCTTTGCAAAGGTGGTGCTGGGTGAGATCCAGTCACATGGCTCCTACTATGACTAGATGTTCTTATTTTCCGATACTTGGGGAGTTTCCACAACTTGCTCTTGAAGTTTGACAAGCTTTTGAGGGCATTGGCGAACGATGCGCCTTAGGTTGCCACAGTAGAGGGACAGGTTGTTTGTTCGCCGGCGAAGTTTCTCGGCCTTTGTTAAAGGTTTGAACTTGGTTGCGTCGATATGCATCGGAGCAGGTTCGAAAGAGGTAGGTCGGGCAACTGTTGTTGTTTGGGGAACTAAGGGAGCGTAGTAGGGCGACTGATCCAAAGCTGGGCGTTGGAGGTGACTTTCTTTTCTTGGCGACGTTCGAACAAACGATTATCGCACTGAATTACCTGGGTGATGGCTTCACTGAAGTAAGAAAGGTCTGCGAGTGTCAGCAAAAGATTTTGAACATCGTCAAGAAACCCACAGTGAAACTGATCAATCAAAGTAACTTCTCCCCAATTGACATCGCAAGCAAGCTACTTGAATTCTGAGGTGTAGACGATGGCCGAACATGTCCATCAACTAGTGTTGGTCTGCTGGAGGGCTGTCCCCCAGACCATCTCCTTTTATAACCCTGAACCATCCTATCTTAAAATGTCGAGATGTGGCTGCATTGCCGAAACATGGCTGAGACGTGGCTGCACTGCTGCACTACTGAGACGTGGCTGCACTGTTGAATTGCCGAGACATGGTTGCACTACTGCACTTTCGAAACGTGGCTGCACTATTGCACTTTTGAGATGTGGCTGCACTGCTGCACCGCTGCAACGCTGAGACATGGCAGCACTACTGAAATTAATCTATGTATTCTACTTTTGTGTTGTCGAATCCAAGCCATGACAACTTAAACTTTGTTTTTTTTCAATTTTGGGTTCTTTTGGGTTTTTGGGCCTTAGAAGTTGGAAGCTTGTTGCTTGATTTTTGTTCTTTCAAATTTCAAGGTTCATTCTTCCATTCTTCAAAGCTAAATGTGAATATGGAGTTTATTGATTTTGACTCATATCATGTATGTGCATTGATTTCTTTTGACCATTGAACATTAAGCATGGCAATCTATTTCAAATATCAAGGTCTATGTTTTAGACTCTAGAGTGATCAAATTTGTGGGCGTGAAGTACATTACATCATGGGCAAATCAAAATGCATTTGTAATTTGCATTGGAACTTGGATGTTGAAGCTTGAAGTCAAATCAAAATCCCAATTCTCAAGTTCCATTGACATCATTATGGCTACAAACATTTTGCAACATTTTTGTTCAAGTACGTATACTACAACAATCTAGTATAGTTCCAAGTTTCCAACCTTTCCATATGGTGTAAGTTGCATTCATGATTATACAAAATGCATAGTGCACTAATCCTAGTTTGCATCTTGTTGTGTATTTGAACCTTTTTGATTTATGAAGCTTGAACATATTTCAAAGTTTATTTACTTTGTTTTGCACTTTGGCCACCTGCAAATCTTTGTGTCATCAACTTGTTAGTTGTAGTTGTTTGGGGTTTCCCTTAGCTTTTGTGGGTTTGTTGTGCACATTTGTGCTTGTACAAAGCTTGTATTTAATTGTTGTTTTATTTTTTCAACTTTGCTTAAAGATGTTGCCCTTTAAATTGCCCCCAAACTTCAAATTCAAATATTTCTACAACATTTGCAACCTTAGCAATGGCACCCTTCTTCCAACATGTGATGTGGCTTTTAGTAATAAGGGTCAACATCAATCTTCCTATGAACTTGTTACCTTGAAAGGTAAGTAATTTGCTACTGAAGTTTTTATGATATGTTTAAGTGCATCACTTCTCCTATAGCTACTTTAAGCATTGATTCTCCAAAATTGTAAAAAGGTTTGGATTAAATTTCAATGTTACCACCAGAGGTTAACAAAACAAAGGTTTATGAATCATGGGCAGCCAAGTTGCCTTGGGTTGAATTGCAAGTGGGGTTTGATGGTTGTGTGTGCACATAATGAAGTGTAAATTTTGCTTAGAGATTGAGCATGAAGATAAATTATTAGCTCTTAAATGGGATTAAACACTTCAGAAACATTTCGGTAGAAAGAAGGCTGATAAACCTATGAAAGGGGTGAAAAAAGGTGAGTGGTATATTAATAATAATTATATGCATAACAAAAATGAAGCTACTTATGCTTCCAAAGGCAAGGAATCTATTTTGCAACAAATGACTAATGGGTTGGTTAGTGAAAAATGTAGAAAATTGGTTCAATTTGCCACATTGTTCCACACATTGAAGCATGGTAGGCCTATGTTTGAATATGAGGCTCATATGGACTTATTTGATTTTTTAAATTTTGAAGAGAACCCCAAAATGCATTGGATAGAAACAACTTGTTAGGCTATGGTTCAACACATGCATGGTATTGTTTTGGAGGTAACAAAAACTATTGTTGGAACAACTAATTACTTGTCACTTACCTATGATGAAGTTAGTACCATTAACAACTAGAATTGCTTGTCAATTCATGCATATATGGTTCAAAATTGGTTGAAAATATCAATCCTCCTTTCCCTTGAACATGTGGTGGTAGGATTAGGTATTGATAATTTAATTCAAATCCTGATGCAAGCTCTAATGCATGAAAGAAGCTTCACAAAATACTTGATTGGTAAAAGATTCATGACCTTTGGTGCAAATGGGGTCTATTTTTTAAAGCACCAAGTCAAGTGTTACGAAAAAAATTGTTGATCATTGAGTTCCACATTCCATGGGGGTTCATTGTATGGCTCATATAACTAACCTTGCAGTTTAAATTTTGTCACATTTGCAAATGGTGAACAAAATTGAAATTTTGCTTCAAGCCTTGTGCAATTATTTTTCCAAAAGTCCTAAAAGGCATTTGGAATTTATGAAATTGGCAAAGCTTATGGGGGCAAAGATTTTGAAAAATGTGAAAATTCACTAAATATCTATGTTGTCCCCTACCCGATGTCTTATGGCAAAATACAAAACATTACTAATGAAGGTGGCTTTTGATGGTCCTACCAATGAAAAAGCAAAGGCGAATTTTGATCTTCTTTGTGATTTGTAGATTTTATTGGGGCTTGTTGCAATTCTCCCATTATTGTAGTCTATTCATAACTTGATCAAATTTAGTCAATTGTGGGATGTTTTCATTTGCAATTTTGTGACAGTAATAAAAATGTGCCAAGGGGAGATATATGAATTGTACATAGACTAGAACACAAAGTTCAATATGATGAATTTGAGGTTTATAAATCTTTGTTGTGTGTTAAATATGATTAAATAATCATGCATTGGATGATAGATTTGAACATTAGAGTGGAACATTTTGCATTTGATGTTAACCAATAACACATTTGGGTTATTCAATTTAATATGCAAACTTGTTAAATTTTTCATGTGATAAGGGAAGTTTATGTTATAGATATCACTTAGGTGAAGGCATAATGTTCAAGTTAAACCCTAAACCTTAACCCACTTTGTGTTTTACTTCATGAGTTTTGATTTTTTCCACTTTTTTTCAATTGAATTAACAAATTGGATGTGGGTTGTAATAGTTATCGAATGCCTTGTTGAAAAGTTGTAAAGTACATTCCCTACTCATGGCATCATAGATAGTTTGGTTTTGATGTACCAACAATATTGGCCATAATGTAATGTGGAGAAAAGCTTTGGCAAACATTTAGATGTGATATTAAAGTTTCCTTCTACCACCCCAAGAAATTGGGCAATAGTGATGTATGGGTCCCTAAAATGTTGTAAGCAACTTCCCTTGACATTCAACAATCTTTGTTCAAGTTGGCCATGAAATCAAATGCATGTGTTGCCATGGTTAAGCCACTTGATGTGAATCCACTTACACATCTTTGATAGATTTTTTCTATATCCAAAATGTTTACATGTTCATTTCCATAGTTATTAGTTGTTTGAAATTGTCATGGTATAAGTCCTTGGCATGGTGCTTGAACTTTTTAGCATTTTGCAAATCCAAGTTATGCAATCAACTTACTACAAACTTGGGTTTAGTGGTTAGAATGTTTTCCTAGAAATTTTACACCTTGCATGATTTTCCATATGCAAAAGCATATGAGTAGTGGTGTGCAAAACATCATTGATATGGTGTGGGAGCTTAGGTTTAAAATGCTTGAGTTTCAGTTGAGCTCAACAATTTTTTATGTTGAAGTTAGTATTGTCCTTGTTTTTTACCAACCTTGCAAGCTATAATTATTTGTTGGTTTTGTTGTGTAAATGAAATTAGTGAATCCCACATGGATACCATTTTTTAATTTGCAACTCACCCTTTCTGTCAAGTTTATATTTTATTCTTATGTCTTCATGAAATGATTCTAATGTGGCTTTTATGTTTTGTTTTATTAACATTGTTTTGTAGGCCACTTATGTTGTAATGGGTAGTTTAAAGGGTTCAATTCCCTCATAGGTGACTATTTGTTTTTTATTTCTAGTTTATGTTACAACTTATGTGTATGTGGTTAGTGGGTCACTAGTTTGTTGTAGTGAATTTTGAGCAAAGTGGTTATGTTCAAGATTCAAAGTTATATGTTTTCTGAGTTCTCTTTAATGGTCCTTGTTTTTGTTGTCCATTTGGCTAATTGTTGAATTTTGAACCTATGGAAATTGAAGTTGGATTTTGAAATTTCCATAGTTCACTAAAAAGTTGCTTAGATTTCATTTTTTTTGAATTGGCAAAACTCACCATAAATCTTACAACAATTTGACATGTGTAACCAAAAATAACCACCTTGGAAAAAAATTAATTGCCTAATTGAACTCCATTTCTCCTTAATCTTTTGCTAAAAGCTTATTTTTGAAAAAAATTTATAACCAACTAAATTTCCATCTTATTCCAACCAATGGCTAATCTAGCACCACAAGGGTTGAATTAGTAACCAAATGTTATATTTTCCCAAACTGAAAAAAAAAAAAAAAACACTAATTTCTTTGTATAAATATTAATGTCCTTTCATAATCTAGACATTGCAAGGGACATCCAATTCCATAATCATGTCAACTTTTAATTAACATTTGACCAAAGTTGTCACACATTGAAAAATGGACCAAGCCCCCACAACTTGTTCTACTTGAAGACTTTTTGTTAAGACTTTTGTTGTGACAATTTTTAACATTTTAAATTTCTAAAAAATAGCCTCATACATGGAGTGAGTTTTCTTTTTTTAAATGAACAAAAGCACATTAGGCTTAAACAAGGATGGAAATTCATATTAGCATCAAATTTGGTGAAATCTAAGTTTTGACCAAATTTCACCATATCTTATTTTCTTGATTGTGTCCAACCAATCACTATTATTGCTATTTGCACTATAGCTATAAATATTCTTGAATCTCATGCATTTAATCTTGAATTCTAGCAGTTTGCACCCATGTTTAATTAAATTTCGTTACTTTGTGAATAATGGTGGTTAGAGTTTGAAGGAGGGACTTGCAATGAAAAAAAGGCTTTAAAAAGGGGTCATTTTATGGATATTTTTATTAACTTCATAAAAAATTCATCAATATGTGTATCATGTGAAAATACCAAGACATGTATGGAAAGAGGGTGGCAAGCTCCTTAAAAATTTAAATGCTAAAACTATATTAGAAATTAAATGATCAATGGTTTTGAACTAATTGGGAATCATGTCAAGCTTATTGATGTGAACTCATACCAAAGTCTCTTCCTTCATCTTAAGATTGTAGAATTCTTGACCTAATTTTAATCTATTGCAAACATGTCATTTGTCAAATGTTGCACATATGTTCTTTCAAACATTTTTGCACTTTTTTAATGTGCTACATCTTAAACAACTAAGAAAAAATCAATAGCATTGAAGAATATTGTCTCATGAATCAACTTGTTTTTCTTCATGAACAAATGATTGTCCTAAATCTCTCATTCACAAATAATTTTTCCAAATTCAATTTCTATTGACAATAAGTCTCTTGAAATGATCTTCCACAAATTATTCACATGTTGAAGAAGCTCCATCTTCATATTCCAAGTATGAAAATTATTATCATTAATTTTTTTAAAATTTTGAAAATCAAGCCTAAATGTCATGATTTTGTGTAAAAGCATGTCAAAAAAAACATTCAAAACTCCAAATTTTGAATGCACAATTATAGAATGCACCTCAAGTTCTCTTTTTTTCAAGAGTAATCAAGGTCTTACACCATGTTAAAAATTGATAATGGATCAAAGAAAGACTAGAGATGATTAAAACACATTTACAACAAGCTCTCCACCCAACCTTAGGATCGCACAAGTTACTACAAACTTTATAATTCATTCCAAACCTTTGACTTGCTCCTAAATAAGAGGTGAATATCCCATATGCAAATGTTTTCTTCCTTAATATTGCATTCACAAACACATATGCAAGGTCATCCTTTGATGCAAATGTTAACTCCACCATATTAATTAAGGTGAACATCGCATGCAATGAGATACTTAACTATCCTTAATTCAATTTGAGTATTTCATAGGTCCAAAAAGTTAAGACTTGCATGAAGAACAAATATCTAGGGTAAAGTAACTTCATAAGATGTTGACATCCAACAGTTTCAAATATTTTCAAATCCAACCCATTTTAAGCACAAGTGGCTTCAGGATTCCTTTTTTGATCATATTAAACACCATCTTTTGAGGATTTGAACTATTAGACCCACTGTCCACAAGGGAGCCTATTAAGAATACAGGGTACCCCTATCACAAATTCTTTGTAAATTCATAATTAATTATAAATCATTTTAGACTTGGTTTGAATTTTAAATCTGCATTTTTTAAGGAAAAAATGATTGTCGACAAAATGAAAAGTTTAATTTACTCATTATGCTTATTCAGACAATTTTGGGTGCTAGGTACTATGATTCCTCCAACCCTTCCGTTGTCTAATTTGGTTCTTTCAAAAATTTCAGAATCAGTTCTGGTTATTTCAAAACCTTAAAGAAAATAGGATCTTTCTTTTCTTTTAATTTAACGTCAATACCCGGACCAGAGGGATCCACTCTGAGTTTGTAAGAGCAGCTCCAAAGGTGCTCAGTATGTGGCCCAGGAAAATAAAATTATAGGCCCGCTTTACACTAGGAGTTAGTGCCAAAAAATCTTGGGGCCAACTTTGAGCATTTTTGGGTTGCAAATTGGCCCCAAGTTACTAATAAATGTTAGAACATTGACGTCAGGATATTAATAAATGCTGGAACATTGGCCCCAAGGGTTGCAGATTGGCCTCCCAAATTTGATGGTAGCCTTGGGGCCAATACAAGGCCATAAAGTTCAGCATTTATTAGTAACTTGGGCAGATTGAAAAGTTTTTTTCTATTTCACCGTCACTCTTAGTGTAAATCCCTCGGGGCTGATTTCAACTTTGCACCAATGGCAATGCTGGATTTGGGTTGAACATTGGCCCTGACTCCTAGTGTAAAGGGGGGCTTAGATGGGGAAAAGTTTTGGCTCAGCAAAATGTTTTTTGCCCAGCGTTTTTTCACAGGATGCTGACCACAGTAGATTTTTAAAAATATGCTGTGCAGATTCTAGTAAATAGGAAGTTGGAAAAAAGTAAAGAACTCAAGTTGGATGTGGTGGGTCACATACTGAGCACTGTTGGAGCTGATTAAAGAACTGGAAAAGAACATTCCATGCCCTACCAAGTCAGCAAAGTCATGTCGCTTTGGGCCCCCACACTATGACGACAACCTAATCATATAAATTAGTCGGGCGTCGGAGGGGCAGGGCAAATAAGGAAAAAATAGTGTGTAAACCCACTTATTATTTTGTACTAGTCTTTTCTGCCTTTTATCACACAGAATAATTGTAGTTGGATTCTGCAAATCATTCTGCACGGAGAACAACGTTGAAAAAATTGTTCACCAAACCATTCTGAATGGGCAGAATTGGAAAATATATCTGTAACAAACGAATAACTATATGGAATATCCTGGGCATGCCCAATTCTAGCCAATCAGAAAATTTCTATGGCTGGCCCCTTCCAAATTGTCATTACACAGCTCTTCCTGGACGGAATGGTTATGCCCATGATGTTCCATAGTACTTGCTTACACTTAGGACCTATTGATTAGAAAATGCCAAAAACATATGTGGAAAGGGCTCACAGAAATTTCCTATGCTACTCGAAGGGCACCTTTGTATGCATGAATATCGCTCTTTGCAAAGACTTTGCAAAGAGGAGGGATCTTACACCCACTCTCAAGTGCTACACCCTACCTAAAGAGTGTATGTTAGAACTATCCATCCCATTCCTAAAGAGTGCGTGTTAGAACCCTCTCCATCCTAACTGCTCATGATGAATTTTGCCTCAAGTTCACCCGACTGGTCCAAAGCCTGTTATTTCCGGAATACTCCTTACCCTGGGGCATTACCCTGAAAATTTTAAGCTTGACTTAAATTAGACATCTTTTGGAGGTCAATTACTTGATTCCCAGTGACAAACGAAAACCCTACACACAGGCAAGCTTTTTTTCTACTGCTGAAATTCAATAGCCAGAAGTGAGAGAAAAATAGCAGCAATTGCCAGATGTCTATATTTGGTTTTTGGTGTGTAGCCATAAATATAGAAGGTTAATGAAAGATTCACACTTGGTCTATGTATGGTTTATAGCCATAAATTTAGAATGTTAATTAAAGATTCGCACTTGGTATATATATAATTTACAGCCAGTTTTGGCTACTTTAATCTTCCTATGGATGATCGCCACTTAGCTACATTAAAAATTTCCTTAAAATAACACTGCACACAGGGGACATGATGATACATTCCATTTGTACAGATCCAAAGAAAGGAAGCGAGATTCGAATGCTGCCATCTAGAGAGAGCGATAAAATCCAAGGAACATATGCGCAAAAAGACGGATTTCAAACAAAAAGAGTTCGCGCACCAAAACAGACATCACCGAAATCTGAACGAGAATCCAGCAAACACATGATCTGCAGTTATAACATTAAAGCAGTACCGGCCCACCACCTCCAAATTCTAGACTGCGAATTCCAAACAGAGAGTGAGTGCTCCCGGTACGAAGGAGGAGGAGGAGGAGGATAGCGGGATCGATAGAGAAAGAACGAAGCAGCGACGGAAGAACCCATCCCGAACGTACCTACTCTCTCTCTCCTTTGGATTCAACCCTGAGATGTAAAACGAGAATGCAGTGTGGTAAGGAGTCTGCACGAGGGAGCAGTAAGGCAAGGAAGCGCTGCGTTAGAAACTACAGGAAGCATATCAAGGAGCTCAGAAGACGAGGAAAAAGGTTGTTGTTGGTTCTTGAAAGTCTTAAATCATCCCTGGACCATACGCCCACATTTTCGGCTTATCGCTGTCTCTCTGTTGCTGTTGTCTCCTCCACGTTCTGATTGCAACTGCACACTTGACAGGAAGTGTAAAAGCAATATCATCAGGCTCATGAGAAATGGACGCAGCTATAGGTCCTCCCAAACTGACCGGCGTCCGGCTTGTTCCCTCCGCCTCCCATCGCAAGGCTTGAAAATTCTTCAACGTTCTCTCCTTTTGGAGGTTCAGCAGCAGCAACTGTACTCGGGCCTCCTCGCTCATTTTTTCGAGTACATGAGGCACTCCAGATGTCGGCACAGTCACCTTTCGGAGTGTGGACCCTCAAGTCATCGCTACCTTTGCCGGCACGTTTCTCACATTCGTTCGCGAGATCTCCCCAAGCTTCTAGGTCCCAATCAACCGCTCGCAGCTCCTTGCTGAGACCGTGATCTAGATCAAAGTGAGCATCTTCTTCGGCAGGCGCCTGAGGCCCGTCATTTGGCGGATCGTGTACTTGCACGAGAGATCCTCCAACTAAATCTGGATCGACTCCGGCCTCGTGAGAATCTGAACTTGAAGCAATGTGACCACACAGATGCAGTCTTGATGTACAGACACTACGATCCGGCTCCTCAGTGCTCGCAATGACGATGTCTTGCAGCAACTGCTTCAGCTTCTCTTTGCATTTACGCTCCTCGGATCCAGAAGGGTTCCAATTTTCTCTTCCCGCATCTACCATCTTCGAAAGCTGGAAACAAGACTCCTTCGTGGGATTTAGAAAAGTTACACTACAGATGCACACAACCCTCTTACACTCGACCAGAACAAGAATATCGCCAACACGGAATTCTTGTACAATGAACCAGCTAGGTTCTCCCAAAGACACTAATAACAGCAGCTGTAACTGAAAATTAGTGACTCTCGCCAAAAGCACAAAGACAGACTCTCACTAGGTGTAGGCTACTGCAGTACTTTCACTCTAGTGCACCAATTCCAGACTCGATCATCTGCAGAACCTTTACTCTGCACCAACTCCTGACTCCGTCATCTGCACAACTTTCACTCTGCAGCACTTCCAGACTCCATCATCTGCAGAATCGTCTGCAGAACAACCTTCTGCATACACTGCAGAGAGTTCTCTACTGACAGTTATGGCAGAGAGTATATAGAAGATCGATGGTCGATTGCAGGGAAATATACGAGCTGGAATCGCATCCCGAATAGGTAGGTACCCACTGGCCCAGAGCCCATTCCCAAATTTCAACACCTGTAAAACACACACGAACCGCATGTCTATACTACAGTAGGGGTGTCGGGGCGGAGCAGAAGGACACCGCTACTTTGATAACCTTTGGCCTGCTCAAAGGGCCTACTAGTCACACATACGTAGGCTTGAGAGGCCATTTTGCAAGTTGCAACACTCAACAACGAAAAAAAAAACAGACACGGGTGAAGCCTCAAGACTAGGGGCGTTGAAATACCAGGGCTAAGTTCAAAATATATGGTAGCTTTTCAAATTTACTGGAAGGCTAAAATTTTAGAAAGTTCTATGGAGATTCGTATAAACAAATATACGAACATACCTTAGACTATGTGGTTGGAACATGCATGCTTGTACACGCACCTGCCATTTTACGAATGCTAGGCTACTAGTTGGCCCAATTCATTAGATTAGGGTGCATATGACCATGTATACAAATATTTGATTGGAAAGAAAATTATAGATTTTTCCCAAAGCATGTTCTCTTTGCTATGTAAACTTTGATCAATGATTCTCTCCATAGATCATAGCAGGTTTACAGCTGGTTAAAACATTTCTCCTAAGGCTTTAGCAGGTTTGTGGCTGCTTAAAGTTTTTCTCCTCATGCTTTTGCAGAGGTGATAGTATCTAAGTTTCTCATAGGCTAAAAAATCAAAAAAATAAAATTAAAGTTTCTCATATAAAATTTTAAAAATCAACATCACAGACTCAAGACGAGTGAATTTAGGATTTTCTGTTTGTAGGTGGACAATAATATTTGATGGTTGTATGGGCTAAACCTGAAGCAAAGCAGGTTCAAGTTTAAGTTTAGCCCATACAAGCATTAACTATATAAAATACTGTTGGCTTTTGAATATACAAATATAATATTATTTTGTGCGATATTGGAGTTTTGTATCATTGATTTTTTGGACAAATTTTGTTGGACATTAAACAAAGAAAACTTGGTGGTAAAAACTGCCAGCTTTTCTATATCAAGAATATGTGTTTTCTAATATTCAAATAACATAATGAAAATCAGAGTCAAAATTTTATTATTATTAAAAACCTTTTAAGTATTCCAGAACATCTACAAGTAACCAAACCAACACTAGTCAACAGCACACTCATTGGAAAAGTATGACAAATTGGAGCGAACCCCCCAAGGGGACCCCTACTATAGGCGACAAACAAAAGTCAGCATGACAATTAACGTAAAACCATGGGCTAGTGTCAACCAGCACTCACTTGTGCACCAAGAAGGATGGACGGTAAGTGTAAGGGTAGTTTGCAGAAACCACTGATTTCCACTGTTAGCCTAATAGTATCTCCACCCCACACCTGCAAACACCCCTTTTCATTAAATCTTGTAGCAGGATAGCGTGAATGCTGCTGCCGTCCAGTACCAATTTCAATTTTGCAGTGGTCATTTTAACCCCTTTGAATTTCTTCTACTATGGATTTGGACAGTGATTATTACTCGTCCAGATGTAAAGATATAAATGGTCTTTGACTGTTTACAGGGACTTTTGTAAGTTTGTGTGTGGGGACAGTGATCATTAAGCACTATTCAATTTTAACATGGAGGAGTTCTATACAGTTTTGGGATGGAAATGCTCTAAGTTGTGATTCATACAAAACTCGTGAGTTTACTAAATTCTGACATGTCACTGAATCCAAGTGGATTAGGTGACCTCACACCCACAAGTGGGCCAGGGTGCACCTGCACCTTCTTGAGTGAGGCCTCTCACAGCTATATTCAACCTGAGAAATGATAAATTTATACATAGAGGTCCTGATTTAGTATAGGGGTATGATATTCATAACGATTAGAATAAGCAACATAAAAAAAACTTAAGGATATTTGCCATGGTATTACATATAGTAAAGGACGTCGCGACGTGAAGCATCATTTCATCTATTTGTCTTGTCATCCATTCGTCCATTCGTTCGGTCATTCATTCGTTTTGTCATGGTCTATTTATTTCAACAAGGTGGAGAAAGAGTGGAATACAAACACAGCGCAGCGGAGAAAGCAATAGGAAGAGATGGCACACATGCCAAAGCCCTACAATCATAAGCATCTATCAGAAATTGAGCCAATTACAAAAGGAACTCACCCCATCTCATGTGGCCTTCTTGCCCTTTTTGCCTTTTTGCTTCTCAACTTCTACAAGGAGAGCTCTTGCTTCCTCAAGCTCCTTTTCTTCAATCTCCTTTCGAATCTTTGCTTCCTCTCACCTTGTTGACTCATTTGCAAGCCTCTTGGCCTCAACCTCTTCTGTCAGAAGCTGCCGCTTTAATATCTTTGACTCCTCTTCTTTGTCCTACATCCATGAAATGCAATTAGCTCACCTATAAGGCATGTTCAAGGACAGAAATGTGCTGGAAACTTGCATCACCTAAACAAAAAGCACTGGAACCACATAGTATCCCTGTAAATATGTTTTTTTTCATGTCTTCTGGTTTTATAGTTAGCACAAAATTCATGGCAGCAAGTTAAGAGGTCTTAAGAAATTCATGGCAGTTGACATAATGGTTCATGGTACCCTAAACTGCTGAAAAGGTTTTTTATGATTTTTTTGGGGATTGTTCTCATCCCTGGTGATGTATGAAATGCGGAAAGAGGTTCATTTTGTGGTCACGGTCACACCCCAACCTATCCGACCACATGAAGTGGAAAGCATAGACTACTACTTTGTAAACAAGGTTGAGTTTATGGACTTGATTGCACATAACAAGCTCCTAGAACATGTTGTGGCGTATGGTGACTATAAGGGCATTCCAAAGAAGTAGGTATACTCCCCATCATCGATGTACCCAAAAGATTTCACATAAAGTGGTATCAGGAGCTTCAAAAACTATTTTCAATTTTTTACTTAAAGCAATCAATTCATGTATCCTCTTTGTAACATATACTTAATGCATTAATTATGGTAGAATATTGTCCTTCACCTTCTGCCCCAAAGTTGCTAAAATCAGTGGGGATGTTATGGTGGCCGGTCACTACCATACATTTATTATCACTTTTGAAACTATTCAACATTCAACAGTTTTGTCCCCTTTCTCATGTGTTTTTTAAGGTGCTTATGAAGATTATAGTATGTTCTTATCACAAATACAAGGTTGCATTTGTTTACATTTTATGGTTCTCTATTTTTTTTGTCCCCTTTGGCTTCCTTGCTTCCAGTTGTCCTGGAATGTGTGTAGACTTTTGTTTTCTAAATTGAATGAACCATTGTTTGAAGCCTACTACAGCTTGATGTTTTCACATACAATAGTTATGTCATTTGAGTTCAACATGAAACACTTCAATGCAGCTTCTATACACCTTTACAGCTTTTGTGCAAAGGGAGGTTAGATGGGCTATTATTCTTAGATATACCAAGAGATTTGAAATTTATTTAATTTTTTTCCAAACAAGTTCGGGATTGCATGCTCAATGGACAAGATGTGCTTCTGTGACTAGATGTACAAGGGGCAGCAACAGTGTGCAAATTGTTTGGCTAGGATGTAATGTTCATTTTCATGGCAGTAGAAAGTGAAATGGCCTTGGTAACATGGCTTATGGAGAGGAACACAGAAAGTTTTAATAAAATTCTGATCAAAATAGCCACTGCTCGCAAAAAATTGGAACTCATGAGTGAGTTTAATTATGTAGTAGTCAATGCTGATGGCTAGGTGGAGTTGATTATGTCCAAAATATGTTCAACCATTGATGCAAAGAAGGCCCGCGTGCATCAACGTTGTGCCCAACTATAGGAGGCATAATCTATAGGTGGTATACTGGCAAGATCCAAAGAATTTGGACACTACTACCAGCAAGTATGGCATTGAACATTGTTCAATATCAATTATTGCATTGGACCAAGGAAACAAGGGGCCCTAAAGGATGGGGTTGCCAAATTTCATTGGAGGGTGGACACTGCTCACATCCATTATTGGTTAGTTCCACATTACACAACTCCCTTGCATAAGCATGTGTGTTGTGTACCTCTGGAAACAACAAGATGTGAGCAACCATGCAAGAATGTAAAAATGCCTTTCACAGGTAGAAGTAGAAGCTACCAGATGTCACAGAGTTCATTTTCTATTGATTCTAGGCTACTTGAATTTCTTTGATATAGTAAAGGATGTCTTCCAGATCTTCTGCTACCATTGCATTACCTTCATTGCTTTGTTCTCAATTCGCATGCTTTCTTACATCTACAAAACGACTATATGGCTTAAAAATCAAGTCCAAGTAAATCTTGAAATCATTTTTTAAAATCTTTGTGAGGGCACATCATTGAGGGCAACGAGTGGGTGGTTTCTGCTCTCTAGTTATATTTAAGCTCCAACCAAGCAAGAACTTTCCAATGGAAAACTGATCCCAATGTTGCAATGACTACCCTAAATCCCCAACAACAACAACAGCAAGGTAAGCTCAAGATGTGCTAATTCAAGCAACCTCCAAGATACATACATACACACATGGCACCAGCAGACAAGAGTGCAGGAGAAATCCCCCCCTTAGATTTTGATATCAATATTAGCAACAAACCTAACATATATTTCATAATGCCCAAAAACATACAAAAACATATGCATGCACTCATTGTGTAGCATGGTAGTGCTTTGGCAACTTTCGCGGCCCTTTGGCAACACCCAGAAGCTTAGTAGAATGATGAACAAACTGACTTTTTGGAAAATCATGTTCCACATATTAATGTTCCAGCAGAATTCATCAAGACACATCAGAATCTACGTGTGAACATCGCAATCAACTATAGAGAGAATGGCCATGTAATGTATAAAGTCAATTGAGCCATCTGAAATGCCACAAGAACGAAGTAATCATCTGTGTTAAGAACAACGAACCATATAACAAGTAACATGTGCACAACCTTCTCTTAGCAATGACACACTGCAATTGTTTGGAGACGAAAACACGTTAGCCTCAAGACGATGGGATTGTGGAGAAATGGACATAATTTATGGATTTTGTAACACAAAAATGTGAATCAAAAAATGATCGGCAAAATTGAACAACAACAACCCATAGTGTTCTTTGTGTTGCAAGAATGGCAAAGTTCTGTTACCGACTCTTCTTGCAACACCGCAAGACTTGGAAGTTTTTTTAACCAACAAAGAGAGAAGTGTTGTCAAATTTCGATATTAGATTCGCATGTATAATTCAGTATTGGCATTCATTTCACTTTGTTGTGACCCTAGCCTTGGGCTCGTGACCAAGGTAAGGGCTTGCAAGGTTACAGGCCAAGAAAGAAGCTTAGGAGTGAAGGAAAGTGTGAGGGAATAAACCCTCACACTCCCAAAAGAATTTCCACTTTGGGAGTTGGAGTCCTGAAGGACTCCTGAATCTTCAGAGAACGATTGTAAGTGTCAAAACCCAATGTCTCAAGGAGTTTTTTACATCACTGGAAATCTATTTAAACTTAGATGTTTAAAATGGGTTCGCATGACCCATTTGGACATCTGAAACACAAGTTATGTCCAAAAGAAAGGTCGGGAGTCAAATTGACAATTTGACTCCCAACCACTAAAAGTCAAAAATCAACCCAATTTCCTTGCGTATAGGTGATATGAGAGATACCATTGGAAAGCTTTTAATGAGGGCTACAACTTTGCTTCAGACCTCATCTTAATCGGAGGTCTGCACACGAAGTTATGAGGCCCCAAAGTTGTAGGAGTCCCAACTTTGGCAATTTCGGGACTCCCATTTGGGAGTCTTAAGACAAAAAAACCATTTGGATGTGGGCCTTGTGGAGAGGCACAAAGTATACTATAAGGGGGAAGGTGGTGGTTTCCCCCAAGTCCGGGCCGTGGTGAGTCTTGTGAGTTTGTGTTGCTCGTGGCTTGTCCTGGCACTAAAAATGCTCCAATTATGCACTAACCACCTTGTGTTGGTTTTGTGCAGGTTTGTGTGAGTAGTTGATGCTTGTCACTCTGCCTAGTCCCATCCTGGAGCTCTAGCATGCCCCTCTACCCCTCAAAATGCTGTGAGCCACAAAACGTGCCTCAACTCGTCGTTTTTCTGTTGTCTTTAATTTGGACTCACATTTGAGTCCAATAAGGAGCTTGGGGGTGCGTCATGTTCGATCTCAAAGTTGATGAGTCAGTAACAAGAAGCATTGGATTGTACTCCTTTTACATTTAGGGTGAGTTTTATCACAAAATCGGATCCTTGTGTCTTGCCGAAGGATAGCATCCATAATTTGCAGAGCTGTACATTCATGATACAGAAAACGAACGTCAAAACTACCATGATGTTATGCCATCACTTGATTTAACAACGTTGGTTCAATTATTGACCAAGATGTACAATATTAATCCCTATGTCGAAGTGTCCAAAATGACAAGGGATATGATGGCAATAGAAGGTGTTCCCATGGATTTGAAATTACATCTCATTGTTTTTCGAACAAAGGATGCCTATTGATATAATGTGCCAACAGCCAATGAAATTGTTGCATTGATGGTAGGAGATGGTTATGAGGCTATAGATAGGTGTGACGTTGTCGTTGCTTAATAAGCTGGCTCGTTTTAGTGCATCTTCAAACTACATGTGGGATACATGGCTCCACATTATCTGTTGTTATTTCCTTACGATGAGGATGGATGGCATCCAAATATTCCACTCAATAGTGTTGTTGCTGATGCAGATTTGGATGAAAACCATGTGGAAAATTTTGAGCATCAAAGAAAGCATCGCAATGTGACAATTTCACGGTTATCGATTTCAACATCGAGACACTGATGGCATTGCGTTGCTTCGAGGTGACTGATTGAAGCATCAATACATTGTGGATGCTTATGTTGCTATTGAACAAAACCGTTTGAAATATTTATGTTTGAATATAAAAAAACTTCGTGTAGATCTTTATTAATGCCTTCAGGATGCCATCGTTGTAGGTGATAATAACGTTAATGCCATTGGACAGAAAATCAATCTGCCATCTTCTTTCACAGTAAGTCACGTCACATGGTTCAAAATTATCAAGATGCCATGGCAATTTGCAGATGGGCCCGTTGCCCAGATGCGTTTATTGCATTCAGTTGCAATCCCTAACGGCCTGAGATCAAAAGAACGTTGTTACTCAGACAACAACCTCAGGATCGACCGGATTTGATAACCCGAGTGTTCGAAATCAAATTAAAGGAGTTGATCAATGACATTCACAAGAAGCATATTCTAAGATGCACGATTACGGGAATCTATGTCATTGAATTTCAAAAACGTGGGCTATTACATGCACACATTCTCATCTTCTTTGCTGAAGACTACAAGCCACACACGGTCAAAGATGTAAACTGCATGATCAGTGCTGAACTTCCGAATCCAGAGACAAACAGGTTGGCCCACAAGACGATTGCTAGATACATGATGCATGGTCCATGTGGAGCTATGTTTCCAAATGCCCCATGCATGGAAAAAGGCAAATGTAAAAAACAATATTCACGCAAGTTCCAATCCGAGATAGTGACGGATGTAAACGGATATCCTATTTATCGATGCAAAAATACGAGGCGCACACTTTTGGTTCATGGCGTTGAATTGGACAATCGTTGGGTGGTACCACACAATGTCTATTTGTCAACCAAATACGATGCGCACATCAACATTAAGGTCTACAACAACATTCGTGTAATCAAGTATCTGTTCAAGTACGTTTATAAAGGACACGATTGTGCAACTGTTGAGATCTCACATTAGAATGACAATGCCACCAAAGGGAATGTGGTCAAAGCCGATGAAATTAAAAAATATCTCAACTATCGCTATGTATCTGCATTAGAAGCAACGTGGCGCATCTTCAAGTTTGATATGCATGAGTGGTTTCCTATCGTTGAACGTTTGTAATACCATTTGCTTAATCAACAAATGGTGTTGTTCGACGATGACAATGATGTGCAGGAAGTGGCAGCACGATTAGCCATTTCCAAAACGATGCTGATGAAATGGGTCAAAACAAACCAAGAATCAAAAACTATATGAAGCCTTACGTTTGATCAATTCCCTTAGTAATGGGTGTGGAATTGGAAGTTGAAGCAACGGAGAATGCGTAAGAGAGGCTTTGCCACTGGTCGCATGTATTATGCACAGTTGACATCGGGTGAACATTATTATTTGCGAATGTTGTTGAACTACATCAAAGGTGCCACATCCTACGAGCATTTGCAAATAGTGGATGGCACATAGCACAACAAATTCAAAGATGCATGCATTGCAATGTGTTTGCTTGCATACGACAATGAATGGCATCAAGCCTTGGAAGAAGCTGGTCTTTGGGCCTCAGGACGATAACTAAATGACATGTTTGCCTCCATGCTAATGTATTGTGAAGTGACGAATCCCAGACAACTATGGGATGCACATTGAGAGTCTTTGAATGATGACATTGAAACAATGACATGTTACTAATGTGATGATCCAGCTGTTACCCTTTCTGAAGATGCATTAAAGGATTGTGCATTGTATGAGATCGATCAAATTCTCATCCGCAATGGACACTATTTAAATTTTTTTCCAATGTTTCCCAAGTCTAATTACGTCCCTTCTATTCATCGAAGAAACCGATTGGTCCTAGAAGAGCTAGCTTATGATTAGCATTCATTGACCACAGATGTAGACAACGCAAAATATAAGCTCAATGATGATCATTGTAACGTATACGAAACTATTTTGAATGTCGTGATAAACAAAAAGGGCAAACTATTCTTTGTGTATGGCAGTGGTGGAACTGACAAAACATTTGTTTGGACAACACTTCTATCCCATCTATGAAGACAAGGCAAAATTGTGCTTGTAGTTGCCTCGTCAAGAATTACATCTTTGTTGCTTCTGGGCAGCAAAACCGCCCATTCAAGATTCAAGATTTCGATTGATCTACACAATGAATCGACTTGCAACATCACACAATAGATGAAAGTGGCCGAGTTAGTGCATAAAGTTGATCTAACCATTTGGGATGAAGCATCGATGATGCATTACTGAGCTTTCGAAGTTGTTGATCGAACCCTGCATGATTTGATGCAATTGGATGACGCGTAAGCAACTGAGAAGATCTTTGGTGGGAAAACCATGGTCCTTGGTGGGGATTTTTGATAGATCTTGCCTGTTATTCCCAAGGGAGGATGAAAAGAGATTGTTAGTGCTTCATTGCCTCGATCGCATCTTTGGTAACATGTTACGATTCTTTGTTTTCATATCAATATGCGAGTCATGGTAACCAATTTTGAAAAACAACAAAAGTTTGCCAAATGGGTGTTGAATGTTGGAAACGGTAGTCTTCCTACCATTGCAGAAGAAAAAAGTGTCGATCCAAATTGGATCAAGATTATGTCCCATATGAGGCTGCTAGCAAAAGATTGCAACTTAAGAGGATTAATCTGAATCACCAACGCCACTCTGGAGATGCCATGTATCTTATGCAACGCAGCTTCTAGCCCCCAAAATACTGACATTGATGAAGTCAACAATGCAATTCTAGAATTGTTATTTGAAGAATTGCACACATACCTGAGCGCAGATTCTTTGACTCCGACAGAAGAAGGTGCAAGTGCTACTACAGGAAAATCAATGGATTCATTGTATCCGGTGGAATTTTTAAACACTTTGCAATTCAATGATATCACAAATCAGAAGTTGGAACTCAAAGTGGGTGTGCTAATCCTTTTCTTGTGCAATCTCAATTAATCAATAGGGTTTTGAAATGGTACGAGGTTGATTGTCAAAAGATTAGGTCAGCGTGTCATTGAAGTTGTCAAGAGATTGGGTCAGCGTGTCATTGAAGTTGTCAAGAGATTGGGTCAGCGTGTCATTGAAGCGAAGATCATCACATGGAACAATGTCGACAAACGTGTGTTCATACCCCGCATCATCATGTCCCCTTTCGGGACTAATTGGCCATTTGTTTTGCGTCGTTGTCAATTTCCTGTTTGAGTGGCATTTGTGATCACAATCAACAAGAGTCAAGGTCAGACATTGAACAATGTTGGGGTATATTTGCCGTCTCTGGTCTATTCCCATGGTCAACTATATGTTGCTATTTCACGAGTCACAAGGAGTGCAAACATCAAGATTTTCAGAGGCTAGGGTCCCGATGGATACATGCAAAATGTTGTATATAAAGAGGTTTTGGAAATGTAGTTTGTAATTGTAATTTTGTAATATGTACCGTCAAATACACACACACCTGTGCATTAGGCACGGGGTTCAAACTAGTTAGGTAGTATAGATGCTAGTTCATCCAAGGCCTCACAAGTGCATCATCCATCAGAGACCTATAATGACAGTTGTGGAGTAACCACAACTGAGTTACCAAGGTGGTAACCTGTCCTGTAAACCCTATACCTCACACTACCAGTGCAAGTAGGTATGTAAGTACAAAAGTACTTGTGTAAGGGGATAATGGTCAAATCACATGTATGCTGCCCAATCACCATTTCCTGCAATCGAGTGATGGAGTAGCTTTACCAGCTGAGATAACAATAATTACTGGACTACCCGAGTTGAGAGATACCATAGTATTTCAGAGGGTCCTCCCTCTGTCCCCCGCTCTCCCACTAGATCCCAGCAGTAGGTAGATAGATGATATATGTGGTTAGCTATAGGATTGGAATAGGGAAAAGGGTGCTTTCTGTCCACACACCATCCATGGTGGTCTGTTCTGGTTCACTCTGGCGAATACAAGTGGGGTTCACTCCAAAATGATCAGATTGTGATTGCTAAGAAGCCACAAAGTTTGATTAGACACTAAAATTCTCCATAAAGTAACCCTCTTTTTCACCCCGTATTCTCTTTGCTTTCACCCGTATCCCTGTTTGAGTGGTATCCACAAAGTAAGGAAATTTTATTATATCTTAGTATGAAATGCTGAAACTCAGGATTTAATGCACAAGTATCCAGAATAATTATTGTAGTTGTACAGATAGGAGCTGTGAAAATATAATAGCAGTAGTAAAGGCGCTCAGGGAAAAGGAAAGAAGGGATGAAACTCAGTTTACTACCAAAATTGGTGGAAAAACTAGTTTGGGTCCCAATTATTTCATTTTGTAAAATTTCATTCTCACTTAAGCATTTGATGCCCTGTTATGTCGAAACTGGCAGTTCTCAGCCCCTAATCGCCTCACTTTACGGATAACTTTATTAATCTGTTGAAGTCAAATGAAGGGTTGGGGTTTAGTATATTGATGATAATTTTTAGCTCTAACTCCAATGTGTTCAAGGTCACGAAAGACCGACAGTGTAGTTGGTGTTCTGAAGTATACCTAAACTGAGAGTTTTTAAATGCATGCTCCGACCCCCAGATGAGAGGGTCAAGACCATGCAGATGACTGGGTAAAGGTCTCCCAAGGTAATGAGTAGCGCTCCTGGGTACTTTTTGGGTACGTTACGGATAAGTTTTTCTCACACCATGTGGCCATTGGTGGGAATATTTCTTTCTAGTGAAAATGCCACCGTCCAGGACTTAAAGCCTACTGTCAGGCTTCCAATATTATTAGACACTCTTCTAATAGTCCATGGTCAAAAGACCAGCCCACCGTTCATTGCAAAACTCCATTACAGAACTTCATCTTGGAAATGGGTTACAGAGTATTTTGACAGGTTTTGTATTTTGTTTTATTTTGTGTTGGTGACAATTTAGTTTTTATTTTGCATTTCAATGTGACAGGTAGTTTCAACAAATGCATTTTTCATGGCGGGTTGACAAAATTTTGACCTTTTACACAAAAAATGTGAATACCAAAGCATAATGAAACTAATAAAAACAAGAAAAAGTTTAAACTTTTTATAATTAATTCTAACTAATATTTTAAAATTTTCATGTGACATCACACACTTCATTAAAGTGTCGAATTTTTTCAACTTCCATCAAGACCTGGTTTGATAACCATTCAAACTCAGAATTGTTTATCAACCCAACAAGAATCGGGTTTTGGTATATGCCATAATACCTTGGTCATTTCAACACACGTCTGTCGAATAATTAATTAAATTTTTCATTTCAATGACTGTAATATTCCTAAACATGCACTATTATCCTTGACAATATTATTTTTTACGTAAATGAGTTTCCCAAGGAGTGGCAGGAGGTATAGCACATGTGCATACAAAAAACTAAGCATGATCTGATTCTTAAAATATTTGGACACTTAAAGTTGCCAATATCACACTAAAAATGTTCTCCGATCCTAGCGTGGACTACAATCCTAAAAGGTCTACATTATGGCAGACATGGGGGACAAAGAGGATAATGGGGGTAATTGAAAAGGATAGCAAGGGTGCTAGGAAGGACAATGTGGGCTTTAGGGTGGGCAATAACATGTCCAAAGATAATAACAATAATAATATCTTTTACAACATTTGAGCAATGAATGAATGATGAAGATGACAAGATGGATGATGGGAGGCATCTAGAAGGAAGTTAAAGTTGTTGGGGGTGGATGACAAGTGCATACAAATTCTCTTATTTCTTTGCAATTCAGCTAGATGAATGAGTGACAAGGCCAACAAGGTGGACAATGAGGTACCCAAAATGAGAACAACATGCTTGCTTAAAGGACAGATGTTTTCATAGTTCTACCATAGCTCCCTTCACCGTGTTGGATTCTTGTCATGTTCCATGATTTTTGTCATTGTTTCCTAGTTTCCCTGGCATTTTAAGGTGTGTATCAATGTTTGGGTAAATGCAAATTTATCTTTGCCTAGACAAAAAACTTAAATTTCTGGGTAAAGTAAAGAAGATGTAAAAAACATTTACCTTTTCAAAGAATGTGACAAGATGTCTCAAGGATATTTTAAGGATGTTCATATTGACAACCCTAATACTTAATGACATTTTAGAAACTTTAGAACAAAAAAAAATTACAGAGTCTTTTTGTTTTTTAGTGATAATCGTTTTTGGAGAGTTGTGAGGATAATGTACCTTGATTTGGAACATGTCTTCAAAAGATTCAGCACATCCTGTATCATCCCTTCAAAATTTGATTTTTATTCATTATTTCTATCTACCTATCTTATAATTATTTTCAAGCTTGTGAAGTTTTCAACAAGTATCTGAACACAACAACAACATTGGAATGTTCAATGGGGTGGATGCCAAATTGTTGGGGAGAATAAGGAAGAATAAGGATGCATTTGTTTTACATTCAATCCTTTGGCATGTTCCTCATTCACCTCATCACCCTTACCATCCTTCCTAATGCATGAATTGTCCAGCCCATCATCCTTGTCCTTGTCTATCATGGCTAAATTGTCCATAAAAATCTTTTATGGCTCATCATCCACCCTACAATCCTTTTTGACACCCACATTGTCCACCCCATTATCTACATTATTTGTCCATCAACAAATTGCCAAAACCATAATAACAATTTAGAAATGAATCAAATTTAGTATATTATCCACTCTGATGTCCCCCTCCCAACACCCCTTTACCCACCCCATCATCCCAATTGCTCACATATTGCTTGTTCGTCATCAAATTTCCAAAGAAAAAAATATATTCATTTCATCCAGCTTGATGCCTTTACCATCTTATATTATTGTCATCCACCCCATTATCTTCATTATTCATCAAATTGTTCAAGGGGAAAAAACAAAAAAAACAAAAAGCCACTTGCATCATCCATCCTAACATTTCTTCCATCCTTCCATCTACCACCCAACATTCCCATTGGTTGTGATGATCACCACTCTTTACATTCTCTCTTCCTCATTGCCATCTTGTATCCATGTTGTCATTCCCATCAATATGTCACCAACCACATCATCCATCATCAACTTAGCATCCCCTTAGTTATCATCTATGTTATCATCTTGTTATCATCTAAACTAAACCCGAATGCTCCAAAATTGATCTACATATTTATTAAGATGTGTGGATTCAAAATCTCATTGCATGCTTAGATATCCCATAAAGAGATAAGGTTAGTAACCACTATGAAAAAAATGGGTGTTTTGCAATTGGCCTTGCAACCACTTGCAAATCATTATATTTATATGTCATGAATGTTAACAAAGTTACATGATTTACAAAGTTCCAATTCATTGTATATATGATGCAACTCATTGCAAGCTCAATTGCAACTTTTTTAAAACAACTCATTTCAACTACTATGCAACTCTATTATAAATGCACTCATGTTATCATGTTGACGTCAATAATTGTCATCCATCTATTAAAATATCACCCTTAACACAATGAAAAATTTTGGACATAAATTATTATTTTTTTGAAATATTGATTTTCCATCATCCATTATGATTGTTAATGATGGTTTGAAATTGTGACATGTTACACAATTTTTTTAATTGCCACGTGTATAGTTTGAAATAAATAAATAAATATAAATATTTATTTTAGTAACTAGGTAGGTCGTACATAACCTTAGGTAGGTAGGTTGGTAGGTCTTAAAACCTACATACCCATGTATTTACCTAGGACCTACCTACCTACTAACTTACATAGGTAGGTAGAAACATAAAACCTATTTATTTACATAGGTAAAAAAGTAGGTAAGAAAGCACAAAACTAAGTGAACTCAAAAGTATTCATGAAATTTATTTTTTTGATTTTATGTTTTGCCTTTTGGTTAAAAAATTTTGAATTCTTTCCAAAATGGCACACATATTTTAATGTGAGAACATTAAGAAAACAAACCTTCTTTATATAATTTGTAATTTAATATTTGAAAACAAAACATATGGGTTAAATCTTTTAATTGTTCCTTAGTTGCAAATTGAGTTGCAATTGAATTGCAACTATAAAGTAAATTGACCAATGACCAAACACTTAAGTGTGCAAGGCAGATTGGATCCAAAAGGAAGGCCCTATTTTTCGGTGCCCAAACAAAAATTAAACCATTCTTATTAACACATGTGGGCATTAAAAATCAACAAAAATGAAATTAAATCAAAAATTTATTATCCCCCAAAGTAGAGTGAATCAAGAATTTTAAAAAATAAACCACTGACTACTACAAAGGCTAGTTCCCAAACACCCAAAAATTTCCTTGTATGTTGTTATATTATTATCAAAGTTTTAAGATGATTTGTAAAACTTTAAGTGGCACTCTTATAGCACTTTAAATCGTTTAAAATGAATAAGAATTAAGAAAGTTATGAGGTTTGAACATAGAAAGGGTCCAAAAATAAAATAAAAGAAAAAGAACAAATTTTGTAATTTGGAAAGCTTATTTTTCTTTTTGTTACTTTTCTTGAGCTGTAGAGCGTCTCGTTTATGCTTTTTCCTTTGCATTTCAAAGATGATTTTTAAAGCTTGATGTAGTGTTCCCATAACATTTTAAATCACTCAAAATGATGCAAATATGATGACAATACAAATAATTATTTGGTCATAAGCATGTGATCAATGATGGGCTGGTTTATACCTTAAAAAGATTTTCTCACATGCTTTGTGCTTGTTTTTCATTATGCAAGTTATACAATTAAATTAGGTGATTGTATGATAATTAAATATGTGAATTAATTATTTAATATTTAGTTATTTGAAACAATGATTTGAATTAATTATTTTGTTCAGATAATCTATTATCGAATGATTAATTATCTAAGTTCATATGATTAGTCACTTCTCATTTTGAAGTTTTGAAAAACATTATTAGTCATTTTAATTAATTAATGAACTAATTATATGAATCAAATTTATTTATAATTCATAATTATTATTATTTTTAATTAATTATTTCATAAAAATTAATAATTAATATGTAATAAATTATTGAAAATAATTAATTATTAAATACTAAATACTAAATATGAATTTGGGTAGAAAACATGAAAGTATAAATAGGCATATCCAAATGTACATCGAATTGAATTTCTAATATAATATATACATTGCTTTTAGTTTCACATTTAAATTAGTTATATGTATCTAGATAATTAGTTAATTAATTAATATACGTAATTAATGATTTGGTAATTATTGATGAATTGATAATTATCTTAAATAATCAATATATTTTATTATGAAATATCACCAACTTGGATAAATATTTATTTGATTAATATTTAATGAATAATTTGTTTGTTTATTAATGGTAAATTAATTATATGAATTACACTTCTTTATTCATAATAACGGTCAAATTATTGAAACAATAACTTTTTATAAAACATTGCATATGAATATGTATCTTTATTAAGATATAAGTAATTGTATTATAATCATAACATAGTTGTAGTATTATACTAATGGAGCACTAATGGCCATACTAATTGTATCAAGGAGAATCACAATAAAAAACTAAGTGCAAATGTATCCTATAATGGGTGGTAGAAATGTGAACATGTAGCATGTATGTACATTGTACCTTGGTTGCAACATATATGTTGTTTTAATGGCACATTTACAACTGTTTTTAATTTGTTACCACATGCAATTGCAATGCAACTTTTGAAAAATCAAACATGGTTGACTATATATGTATGTACAATGTGTATAAACTATCGTATAGAAGACCCATTTCCAACTCATTTGCAACTATAATATAACTAATTAATTTTTTAATGTGGCAATTTATTTAACACATTATATTTCTAAGGGGATAGTTGTAAAGGAGTTGTAATACCCAAGGGATAATTGCACAATAGTTGTATATAATTTTTTTTTGAACTTTAATTGTAGGATAATGTGGTTTCGATGGACACAATTTCTAATAGTGAACCTTTGTTTCTATTAATGTAATTTGTCTTCAAATCATATGATATATAGTCTAACCTCCATTAAATGATAAGGTTGATGGACCAAAATAATATCAATTAGTGGAAGATATTACAAAATCAAAGTTCCTTTATCAAATGATATTTATCATATAAGAAAGGTTAATGTTTTAAAATTAAGATTTTCAACAAAAAGGACATTAATGTGTGATGAAATTATGTCATTTATTTTTGTGTTGGCTAGCAATGTGCATCAAAAAGTTATGAATCTTAAATAATTATACCAATAATCTATGCATACCACAATATTTAACATAACTACCACCATTAATGTTCATCTAGAAACTCCACCAAGTGGTTATCATCCATAGGAATATGTAGAAAAAATGAGATTCTTCTTTTAATGTAGGAATTTATTGGAGTAACTTTTTTAATTTGATGATCTAACATATTTTTCTTTCTTAAGATCAATGGTTTTTGAAAGATTTTGTGGTTTAACAAAAGTGACGATCATTCACAAAATAACTTAACCAAATTTGGTTACATACTAGATATGAAAGTAGAAAGATTTTTAAATCCTTATATATTTTTGGTTACCTATTGGAATTTATCATAAAAATGTAGTGAATTGACATTTTTTTCCTTTGAAATTTGTTCATGCTATCTCAATGGGGTGCATATAAAATGTTTCAAGAACTTCCACATAATTTTTGGAATCAACAAATAAGAAAAAAAAAATTGGATGATTGGTTCATTACAAATGTTTCGACCAATTTAAACAATTGGTTTTTGAAAAATTATCAAATATTAAAACTTAGAAGATATCATTTAGGATAAATGGACCAACATTCGTGGACAAAAAATTTTATCAAATTAAGGAGGTTATCAATTTTGGGAAGATTATTTATGAAGGCCAAATTGTATAGTGCAATTTACATTAATTAGTTGTGGGGTTGTTAAGAGGGAAAACATTTTTGAATTTTAAAAATCTTGAACCTTGGGAAAGAATTTAGACTTCCAAGATAGAAACTTTTTCTTTTTTTTTTTATCAATAATAATATATTTTTAATATTGATCACTTGAAGAATCAATGTAAGTTTGGTAGGGAATATTGATCATTTTATTAGCTAGCACTACATTGTTGTTGAAACTATGTGAATAGCTCTTCAATATGGTTAGTATTGTTTTCTATGAGGAATTAAAACCAGCATTGGGTAGTTTTCCCATTCTTTAAAGAACCATTGGTTCTTGTCCTTACAATGATTTTGAATAATCAACCCAATTCTTAAACTTTTTCCCCCTATTTTAAAGAACCTATCAAAGTTTCATCTTTTGATTTTTTAAATGTTTAAGCCAATTCTCATAGGTTGTTCTCACAAAGTTAATAATAAGTGGTTATTTTAAGTGGTGTCCTCAAGTTAGTTATCAATGCCTTAATAAAATAAGATTGACAAAAATCTAATAAATTGAAACAAAATGAAAGGATTTAATCAAAATGAAAATGAACAAATATGGTTTGCATCATATTTTTTAAATCTCATCTTGTTCCAATGCACTTTCAAACACTTCCAACTTTTTTTCTAAATCAATGTATATTTCAATCAACTCCACCAAGTTAAATGGAAAAGTACAACCAATGCTTGGATCACTTTTTCTTGGACCTTATGATTAACCCTAAGACCAATCATCTTGGATTGGGTTTTCATCCATTTCAACTTCATTCATGAAAATTTCAAGCATTAGTTTTTTTTCATTTTCACTAAACTATTCCATTTTTCATTTGAGAAGCCCAAGCAAATGTATTGTATCACAATAAATTCTAACAAACATTGTAAAACAAAGCATGCCAACATTTATAAACATTTATAAAAACATAAAATCATTCACATTTCCATTTCCATTTTTTTCTCCACCATAATGTAATAAATTTGTGCAATGCGAATTAAATCTAAGATTATGCAAAACCAATGTAAATATTAAATACATGTAAATCACACAAAACAAAAATAATCATAATTAATGTTTAAAATAATAAATGGTAAAAGAAAAAATGTAACAATAAATAAACAACCAAAAAAGTAGAAAACTAAACCAAAACAAAAATTTGAAAAAACATGATCAAAAAATATTTTGAAAGAAAAATCAAAAGCAATTTTCTTAAAAAAACTTTTATTTAAAAAAAATTACATCAAATTTTAGGCTTGGAACTAAACTCTAATCTTGTAAATCGAACCTCCTACAATTTAACAGTTGCACAAAAAAACAAGGGGGGAAAAGTTTATGTAATAAATCAATAAGTAAAATCAACAGCCAAGAAAGAAATGTTATGATCTCACACTTGCACAAATAAACGAGGAGTACATGTGATAGATCAACAAGCAAAATCAAGAACCAAGAAAGAAATGCACAAGTAAAGCCAAGAACACAAGCATATACCTAAAATATCAACATTGGCACTACCAAAATACAAATGCACAAGGAAAATGAAAACTAAGAAGAAGATGCATAAGCAGAACTTTGAGTTGAAGAAGAAAATAAAAACATTTCAATTGTTTTAATGTGCATAATCCTCAACAACACAACTTTAAAACACTTAGAATGATGGAGAAAAGTGGGGTCCAAGTGAAAACTTGGGCCCTTTTATCTATGTAAAAACAAGTTCTCCCTTTCCACTACAGATGTCCATTGATCGACTAACGCGCCCCCAAACTCCTCAAGGGACCCAAACATGAGTCCCAAAGTGAAACATCTGAAGAAAAAGAGAGTTGGGGCATGCTCTTTAACTTGCAACACTTTGGGGGTAGGAAGGTGTGCTGGAGTTCCGGGATGGGACTAAGATGAATCCACAAGTGAGAATTCAAAATGATATCAACTTGCACAACCAAGAAAAGAAGGCTGTTAATGCAAGTCGAATGAAAGTGGTGCGGTGGACTTAGTAGGGACAACCTCAAACACAAGCTTCACACAACCTACAACCTTTGGGAGGAAGCACCACTCCCCTCCCTATAGTATATTTTTCGCTTCTCCTCGGGGATTACATCCAAATGTCACTTTTCCCCAGAACTCCCAAGTGGGAGTCCCAAAACTTTGGATGTTTATATGTTTTTCAAATCAAAAGTTTTTTTAAAGTTCAAGGAAAATATCTTATAACCCTTGAAAATATCTTTCCAATGGTGTAAATCATGCTCTAATCAGACCTCATTTGACCCTTGCTTTCAAAGGATTTATGGTTAGGAGTCAAATTCTCAATTTGACTTCTGCCCCTTCTTTTGATCATAACTCATGCAAATCAGGCCTAAATGAGTAATGAGAAGGCACTTTAAGCAACTAAGCTTCAAAACCTTTCTAATGGTATCCTAGGGGCTCAATTTGGTCTATTTTTTCCCTTTCAACCAAGGCTCTGAACATTTGCAACTCCCACACGAATGCAACTCCCAAAGTGGGAATGCACTTGGGAGTCATTGGGCTTCATCCCTTGCATTCTCCTCCATTTGTGTTTAGATGTGAAATACACTCTCAGCCTTATGGGCCTTTGCACTTCACACTTTGTCATGAACCCAATGTTAAGGTTGTAACACTCTCCCCCACTAGAAAGAGAAGTCAATGTCTTCATTGACACTTAGATTTTCATGCTTCCTTCACATGACAATATTGTGATTAAGCTTGGATTTATTTTGAACACTGATTTTCTCATGCAATTACTTTCTTTTGTTTGATGGCCATCAATTCCGACTTTTGCGGTAGGATTTTGCCTTAAACTAACTTAATTATCCCCAAGTTTCCAACATTTTCTTGGCAAGTACAAAGAAGGTCCAAGGAAAACCCTTAACCCTTGTTTTCTCAAAAGACCTAAATTAGCCTAATTAACGAAACCCTCATTTGGGAGGTAATTATTCAATCTTTCCCCTCATGAAGAACTCAAGCAAAATTTAGTTTTGACCTAAGTTACTTGACATGACTCTTTTCCCAACCTTGCGCCTTAATCACAATAATCAAACCTAACTAAAGTTATGTCTATCAGGGTTCGAGAAAAGACACTAGGGCTCTACAAAACCCCAATCCCAAACTACACGATTATAGTATGCGAATGGGGTCATGACTTCCCATGTTGGCCGCCACTACCAACCAACCCTTTGGGATGCACTTTAAGCATGTGCGTGTCCCTACAAGCTCACCTTATTTACCTCCTCTTTTGGGGCCAAACTTTCTTCTACCCCAAAGTGGGAGTTTGATTTTGATTTGAACTTACGCAAAAAAGTTCCACTTGTCCCATGCCATTTCTACGACTATTTTCTAGTGATATTCATTATGTTCGTGATGCAATCTTTTGGAAGTTTTTCGCCTTTATTTCACTTGAAGCTTGACATGGTACATTTGTGCAATTTCCTCCCCCACTAAAAAGAAAGTGATGTCCTCATCAAGCTCTACATTTCCATTGCTTCTTTGCCAATTTATTGTGGAATTCTAACTTCTTGGGCATGTTCCATGTCTGATTCATTTACCCAAGAGGCTTTTATCAAATGGTATCCTTTCAAATTGACTAAATATTCCCGTTTTCGCCCCTTTAGTTGCCTTAACTTGAACACAACCTCCACTTCGAACTCAAGTTCATTATCAATAAGGTCGAGTGGAGGCCTTGAATTATACTCTCAATTAAGCTTTGAGGCATCATGAACGACTAGCTTCAAAAGTGAAACATGAAATATGGGATGAACCTTAAGGTTTTCCACTAATTCCAACTTGTAAGTGTCAAGAAATTTATTTTCCAACACTTTGAATGGGCCTACATATGGGCCTAAAAACTTGTGGCTCAAACCTTCTAATAACCTTTTTTGATGTTCAACCACACTTCGTCTCCTAGTTCAAAATTCACCTCGCATCAGAATTTGTCTACAAAATCTTGTACCGTTTTTATGCCTTTTGAAGTTTGGCCTCAACCTTCTCCCACAAGCACCACCTTTCTTCATCAAGTTGCGTGACCATTGGCATTTCCTCATTTGCATCGCTCAGGGGTTGTTCATTTGCAACCCAAGTCGTAGGCACAATTGGTGTGGCCCTCATTACTGAGTGCTTTGAATTGTTGTAGCAAAATTCAACTTACTCCAAATGGTTCACCCAATCTTGTTGATATGCCGTCACATAATTCCTTAAGAATTTTTGGATAACCAAGTTCACCCTCTTAGTTTGCCCATTTGTTTGGAGTCAAAATGAGGTGCTCATCTTGAGCTCCGACCCCATGCGCTTCCACAAGGTTCGCCAAATCTTGCTTGTGAACTTGGGATTTTGATCTAAAACAACGTCCTTAGGGAGGCCATGATGTTTGAACACATGCGTGAAAAACAACCTTTATGTCTCTTGGGCCGTGGCATTTTCCTTGGTGATAATGAAGTGTGCCACCTTGTTGAATCAATTAACCACCACCATGATCACATTAAAACCCCTTGATGGTGGCAAACTTGCCATGAAATCCATGGACACACTTTCCCACGATCCTTCAGGAATCGATAATGGTCACAACAATCCTACTTGTTTCTTATTGAACGTTTAATTTTGTTGGCAAGTCAAGCAAGTCTTTACATATTCCTTTGCATTGTTTTTCAAATCATGCCAATAATAGGTCTTCTTGAGGATTGTTATTGTGCATTTTGCACCACCATGGCCCACAAGGGGCCCATCATGACACTCCTTCAAAAACACATCCTTAAACTTCCCTTTTGGAACATAGAGCTAATTTTGCTTATACCACAACAATCCATTTCACAAATGGAAGTGTGACTTAATTCCTTTTTAAATGTTTTACTTTATTTCATTGGCAAACTCATCATAATGACTCATTAATCGAACTTCCTTTTGAAATTTTGTTTCCCCCACGTACACCACCTTAAGTTGGTGTTTTTGACTTAACACATCGGGCACCACATTATCTTTCCCAGGCTTATGCTGAATGTTCACGTTGAACAAGGCCAATGTGTCTGGCCATCTCAGTTGTTTTAATGACAACTTTGGTTGAGTTGTGAAATATTTTAAAGTGACATTGTTGGTCCACACCACCACATCCTTGGAACCTATGTAATGGCCCTTAGTCTTAAGGCAATGTATCATGGCCCACATTTCCTTTTCATGAATTGGCCACCTTCGTTTCGTCTCACTTAACTTTTGCTTTTGAATGTCATCGGCCTTCCATCTTGCAATAGGACTCCTCCAATTACAAAGTTAAAAGCATTGGAATGGATCTCAAAATCCTTGTCAAAATCGGGGCAACTTCAACACACTTGCCTTCACCAAAATGCCTTTCAAGGTTCCAAAGGCCTCATTACATGTTTTATCCCATTCATAAGTTCCGGATGACTTTTTCAATAGGTTTGTCAAAGGCGAGGCTATCTTGGCAAAGTTTTTAATGAACTTGCAATAATAAGAGGCCAATGCTAGGAATGACTTTAAAGCAAAAACCGACCTAGGTGGCTCCCAATCCAAAATTGCCTTCACCTTGTGGCTATCCATTTTCAGGCCTTCTTGAATGATTATATGTCCAAGGAAATCCATTTCCATCACCCCAAATTCACACTTCTCAAACTTAGCATACAACTTGTTTTCTTTCAACCTTTGGAACACCTTTCGAAGATGCTCCACATGCTTCTCCATAAAGTTGTTATAGACCAAAAGGTCATCTATGTACATGACCACAAAATCATCAAGCCATTCTTGGAAAATGTCGTTCATGAATGTGCAAAATGTTGCGGGAGCATCAATGAGTCCGAAAGGCATCACCAAAAATTCGTTTGAACCATACCTTGTGTGGCAAGCGATTTTTTCTTCATCCCCTTCCGCAATTTGAATTTGGTAATATCCTGAACGTAGGTCAATCTTACTAAACGCCTTAACTTTTGAAAGTTGATCGAACAAGTTGTCAATTTAAGGTAATGGGTATCTATTTTTCACTATCACTTTATTGAAAGTTTTATAATTCACACACATCCTCAATGTCTCATCCTTCTTATGAACAAAAAGGACGGATGCCCCATGTGGTGACTTGTTAGGTTTGATGTAACCCTTCGCAAAGAGTTCCTCAAGTTAAACTTAAATTCCTTCAACTCCTCATGGCTTGTTTGATATGGGGCCTTAGCAGGAAGTGCCACTTCCAACATCACTTCGATTACATGGTCAACTTGTTTCCTTGGGGGCAATTCATTGGGTAGTTCCTTGAGCATCACATTTGAAAATTCATCTGACATTCGTTTAACATATTTAAGAGGATTCACCAAGTTGGTAGCTTCCTTTGGCTCAAATTCGTCCAACACACACATCTCACACAACATGCCACAACGTCCCATGCATTCTTTTTCCCAAGTTTTGCCTAACCTTAAGTGGATGGTCGACCCACCACATTAGGCACTTCATGTGTCTTAACCCAAACGATGCCATTTTTGGATGGGATTCTAATTAGCCTATTGTGCCCTTCTATGAACACATTGTTATGGGTGATGAATTCCATCCCCAAAATGCATTCCATTCCCCTTAAGGTGGAAACCAACAAGTCCACCTTTCTTCTCCAATTCCCTAGTTAAAGAGGCACATCTCTTGCTTGCAACATGATTGGATGGGGAACCCCATCAGCAAAGTGCACCTCAATGGGTGCCTTGAACTCTTCCAACTAGAACTCCATTCTTTTAACACCATCTCGGGTTATGAAGTTGTGGGAGGCCCCTATGTCCAAAAAGCATAACATTTCTAGTTCAGAAACCTTTCGTTTTAATAACATAAGGCGATTACATTCACCTTGGACTAGGTTGGTAGTAGGGGCAATTACCTTGGAACCCCCATTCCCCAATTTGGGCTTGGGGCAATCCTTGGAATAATGTCCCACCTCGTTGCAATTGAAACACACTCTTTTGGGCTTCCCATGAATGTCCCCCTTGGGTTGGCTCTCTTTTAAAGGAACCCCTTTCTTGACAAAATTTCCTTTGGGTTTGAAACCTGAGCCTTAAAATTGTTTGGGTTTTTCCCCTTTGGAAATGTCTTGCCCATGATTCCATTCCCCTTCATGGTGTGTCTTTTTATGGGGGAATTTGTTCTCCTTTTTGACCCCAAACTTTTCACCTCGCCCCACATCTGAAAAACCTTCCACTTTCGTGATGGCCTCAAATAACGAAGTGAACCAATTCTCTTCAAGCCTGCATTTAGCCCAAGTCAGGAGTCCCATCACAAAATGGCACACCTGGTTTAACTCATGCATATGCCGAATCTCCAACATGAGTTCGGTGTATGCCCTCACAAATTATCATTCATCAAGTTCACAAGGTCACGAAATTTGCACCTTGAATTGAGTCAAAATTCTTTGGAATGAATTCCAACTCAATGCGTTCCTTGGACGCTTATATCTTTCTCAAATCAATTTTTTTTTACAGTTTGAAGACAATATTTTATAACCCTTGAAAATATATTTCTAATGGTGTAAAACATGCTCCAATTTGACTTCATTTGACCCCTACTTTTAAAGGATTTGTGGTCGGGAGTCAAATTCCCAATTTGATTCCCACCCCTTCTTTTGATCATAACTCATGCAAATCAGGTTTAAATGAACAATGCAAGGGCACTTTAATCATCCAAGCTTCAAGACCTTTTTAATGATATCCTAAGGGCCCAATTTGGTGCTTGTTTACCCTTCCAACCAAGGCTCTGAACATTCACAACTCCCGCACGAGTGCAATTCCCAAAATGGGAGTGCACTTGAGAGTCATTGGGCTTCATCCCTTGCATTCTCCCCCATTTGTGAGAATGTGTTTCACACCTAAACACACTGTCGGCCTCATGGGCCTTTGCACTTCACATTTTGTTGTGAACCCAACGTTAGGGTTATGACATCAACAATCACCTTAATTCCCTAGATTTAAAATTTGAAAACATTGGATTCCTTGGATTCCCTTAAAAGCTTCTAGAAACATGTCAACAATTTCCTACTACCTAGAATAGATAATAAACTCCCAAAATCTTGCCCTAGGCATCTTCCATTACCTTGCTTAATTATCAATATTTGAAAAATACATGAAACACCTAATTCTCAAAATGATCATTTCTATCCAATTAGCATTGATGATTAGGATATCATGGTGGATATCACTTTATATGATATCCATTAATGTTCATTATGAGATTTGTCCTAATCCCCTAGCCAATTGTCACAATTTTTTTGATACGTGGCCAACACTAATAAAACCCTATATATTTTCGGCTTTTGAAAATCTTCATTAAGCAAATTGAGATTTTTCGTATATAGTAGTAAAACCAAATTACACTATGTGGAATTGTGTCACGTTTTGACAATACAATGGAATTTTACAATATTTGGCCATAAATTTTGTGGTCAAAAAAATTAATTTTGCAAGTCATATTTGTGAGATAAGTGTTTTGGAATAATGGGTAAGACAAACATCCTTTTAAACAAGGTGCTTGGGAACCTAGGCGTTTGTGATCAATTTTGTTCAAACTTATGTTTAGTCAAGGGGGTTCAAAATGACATTAAACAACAATGAAACGATTACAAATTGGAGGCTTTCAACACATAAAAATATTCACAAGTGCTTCAAATAGGGTCCTTTTGTGTATTGAAAAACACATCCAAGGAAAAGAAATTTGACCCCTTGTGCACATAAAAATAAATAAATTACTTAGTTTTAAGCAAAACACCATAACAATAAACAACTCAAACATTAAGACATAACTTTGGATACCCAAGAAACAAGAATGAAGGAAATTCATTACACCTTTTTCCATCAGAATTCATATCAATTGATGCATTTTCCCACCAAAAACAACTTGGTAGTAACAAGGAAAAGGAAAACTTTCACAAAGCCTTACACTCCAAAAGTAAGAGTTTAATTTTCTTAGAATATGAACTTCTACATCACAAACTTAACATTTCATGACTTAGTAATGGAAATTGTGCAAAATTCGTTCATTCATAATTTGTATGTTTCATGCATTGATATTGTGCATTGAAAACATATTTGACATACAAATTTATTGGAAGATGTGAAATTTATATGACATTCGTTCATTCATAGGTTTGTACTTCATCCATCAACACATTTATCCATGTGTCAAATGTGTTTTCAACACATGATATTCATATGTAAAATGTACGAACCTATGAATGAATGAACTTCACATGATTTTCATTATTTTTGTCACATGGTAAATTTTGTGATGTAATTCTTCGAAACACGTCAAATCAAATAGAAAAAGACTTGCAAGAGTTCCAATTTTTTTAGAAAGATTACAAATTGGGATAAAAAAGGAAGTACAAATAGATTTTATTACAATAGGGGTCAAGAAAGAAGAAGAAGACATATACTATTAGAAATTGCGTCCTATTCCATTGTGCATTCCACTCAACAATGGATGGAATGCCAAAATCCATTACATTAGAAATTGACTTTGGCACAATGGTCATCATTAGAAAATGGGTCACGTGGGAATAGTTCCATTCACTAATCCACTTGAGAACCCATTTTATGGTTACTTGATGGTGGTTTTTTTCTCTTTTTTCATTTGTTTTTCTTTGCCCATTTCATGTAATGGATCAATCCATAGGAATGTGTTTAGTGGTTTATTGTACTCATGTTTGTTCGATGGTTTTTTCCGCCCACCTGTTTTTTGTGGTTTTGTTCATTCCATTCACTTTTTTTGGTGGTTTTGTTCAATATGATAGTCATTTCAATAGTTTTGTCCATTGCACCCACTTGTTTTTAGTGGTTTTGTTCATTGTGTTGGTCATTATGGCTCCACCCATGTTTTGGTTTTTCTAGTGGTTCGTCCACTATGTTGAATTTGGGTGGGTTATGTTTTAGTCATTTATTACACCCATTTTATGTTGTTTGGTTTAGTGTTCATTTTGGGTGGTTTCGATTGTATGTTGGTTCCCATTCCATGGTCCATGAATGGATTTATCTTAGTGGAAATGTAATGTAAGCTCTTTATATGGTTTAGACATGACCACATATTTTTGTAATGGTCACTATGTACTCCATTTCGGTTGGTTTAAGGTCTCAATTTCGAGCTCTAGGGTACACATTCAAAGTTGATATAGTAACATTATCATGTACAATGCTAAAAAAAATAAAATGTACATGTGTGGGACTTGTCACTCATTACAATACACAAACATTAATTTCTTAAGTTTCAAGGGGATTTCACAAGGTTTGGCATGGATGGAACTATTGTTGGAAAATCACAAGTGTAATAGCACCTCACTTCAATTCACCTCACCGACCGTTGCTACTAAGCTATTCAATGAATTTGCAATTTGCTAAAGTTTTTTCTATATCACATGTTAAAAATACCTCATCAAAGTGCAAGTGTGTAGTTCTAAGGTTCTGAAAGAAGTTGCATGTTATTATGTTTAAGGTTACACATTTGCATTAAACATCAAGTTAGGGTGCTTACAACATGGATTGAATACGTGATGGTTTTCAAAAAGGACTTGAATATCATGAACATCTAAGGTTAAAACATACCAATGAGATATGTCACCATATATGGGGTTAAATTATCACTTTAAATGATTTTTTTAAACCCATGTGCATGAACAATTTCATCTTCCATGAACTTGCCATCTTCCACTTGGATTGCATATGAGGCACACACAAAAGTTAGTCACTTGAGTGTATGTATGCATTATTTAGAATATTGTGCAAGTCTACACAATTGTAATGTAAAGTCAACACACCCCAATCAAGATACAAAATCTTGAAACTGATATTGACCTTAAGCCTATGATTCCAAAATGCATGTCCATGCATTCTTAAATGTCAAGAAATTGGTATCTATTCACCTAAAATTCTTCAAGTGGATGTTGAACGGTGATACATAATGTGTATGTCATACCTTATGTTTACATTGCAAAATGTTTGATTTTGACCTCAATAATATTGTTTAACCCCATGTTATCAACATGCATTCCAATGAGATGGTCGTTGTATAAGGACACCATGCATTACAACCCAATGATCATCTACTACCTATACCCAACAATGTGATATGCATGCACACACACATTAGAACATAGACAATTGTGATCAAGATATGTTTGGCCTTACATGCATGAAGGTTAAGATCTTCAAAGAACATAAAATGCACATGTTGTAATCCTAAAAACATTTATGGGGATGGACCATAACCTAACAAGGACATTTCATTTTATTTTGATTATATCTTATTCCTACATCTTGAAAGCCCAACACAACAAAAAATAATAAAATTTTGTAAGATCTTTACCTATGATAAAGCCTTTCGACATGGGATTTATTAGAATTAAACCCAAGCTCAACTCCATTGCACACACACACACCCTTTGTGTAGTAAACCCTACTACCCAAACTTTATCTACCACATAATTTGGACAGGATAGTAATGGCCCTAACTTACCACCAAATGGAAGGGTACTAGATGGAGCTAAACCAAAGGAACCCTAAACTTTGGAAAACCTTAAACCAAGGAAACTTTAAACCAAACGGAATGTTTCATTAAAGTGACCAAGTCAATAATCACATGTTGCAATTCAAAGGAACTAAGGTTTTATGTCAAATAAGAAGACCATTCAAAACTCTTGACATGAGATTAGGTGTAAGGTAATGCCCCAATAGGGTGGCATTCCCATAATAAGCACCGCAAGGTGAAATATATATATATATATATAACTGAAGTTATGTCAAATTGGGGGACCTTTTAAAACTCTTGATGTGAGAAAGTATGTGTAAAATAATGCCCAAGCCTAATGTGAAACATTTCCAAAGTAAACGGCCCATCAATGATTACATCTAGAGTAACACCCAAGGAATGACGCATCTACTTGAAAAGGAAAAAAAAAATGGAATGAAAAAATTCAATGTTTGGATACTTGACATTTGATCTCCAACTTTTCAATTTGGGGCACTTACTTTGGAAATGCCCTGTTCTGAGGGTATTGCCTAACATAAAACCTTACTAGATTTATTTTTCATTTTGTTCTTATATTTTGATGGCCCCCCCCAAAAAAAGGCATGCATTTTGAAAGGTTAAATGCCCACCACTTTGCTGATGAGATGTTGCACTCTGTAAAGTTACCTCCAAATATAATAAAAAAAATTTGCTAGGTTTTTAGTTTTTACCAATGTTGGGTAGGTATCACAAATCCCGTTAAGCATTAGTCAAGCATTAGAATCTGAACCTTTCAAGGTATCACACTAAGTGATACCTTGCCTAAAAACTGAATCATCGGTTCTCATGCAAATTTGCATGAGAATCGGATGGTGATAACCAGTTAAATTTTTTTAAAATAAAAATAGTGAGACCCAATTAAGGTTTGACCCTTAACTCGAGTAAAGGTCTTAGGAAAATCCTATGTGAAAAATTAGGGTTAGATGGAGGTGCCGCATTCCAATGGCCATGTCCAAAAACCTTAATTTGTTTTTTAAAATGCACTTTTCTATTCTAGTTCTTCCTCTTGCATTTTTTCACTTGTGTTCACAAAGGTTGGGCATTATGTGTGTTGTGTTATATAGTGTTTTGTGTTGTTTAGATTTTGAAATTTAGATTTGGATCATAAAGTTAATTTGTTTCCTTTCTCTTTATTTTTTTCTTTTTTCTTCACCTTTCACCTTTTCTCACTTTCACTTTTTTTTCCCCTTCTACTTCTTTCCTTTGCTTCTTATCTTGTTGCTACCTCGTCATCTTGTTTTGCTTGTGCTACCTCAAGCTGCTACTTCGTCGCCTCGTCTTACTACATCATCATGTTGCTTCATCACATTACTTCATTGCACTTCTTCCTCATTACCTCTTTGCGCTACCTTGTGCACTACCCACTACCTCGTTGTGCTACCTCATTGTTTCAACCTCTCTACCTTTTCACCTTGTCACGTAACTTTGTTGCCTCATCATGCAACTTCGTTGCTTCGTGTGTTGCCTCTCTACCTTGTTGCCATGCTTCACCTCGCTACCATCGCTTAATGCTTCACTACTTTGAGGTACCTTCTTGACCCCCGCCCCCCGCCACCCCCCTTTGTTGCTTCATTGTCTCGTGCCTCGCTACCTCACTTCCTTGTTGGTTGGTACTTCCTTCCCCCCCTCTTTTGCAAGGAGGAGCTTGGAACTTCAAGAAGTGAGTTTTCCAACAACCACCAAAGAAGGTTAGTTTTTTTTTTTTTTTTTTTTTTTTTTAAATTTTTTTTTTTATTTTTTTTTTTTTTTTTTTTTTTTTTTATATTTTTTTTCTTTTTTTTTTTTATTTTTTTTTTTTTTTTTTTTTTTTTTTTTTCCTTTTGTTTTTTTCTTGCTGCCTCAACCTTTTTCTCTTTCATTTTTTTTTTTAATGTATCCAAGGCACTTTCATTCATG
>Ga0116227_10002091_pt1 | contig 45593 bp, 47 predicted proteins | sample S1TSphgellanicum_FD_89693 | JGI IMG/M metagenome (GOLD analysis project Ga0116227, IMG submission 89693) | Host-associated microbial communities from peat moss isolated from Minnesota, USA - S1T2_Fb - Sphagnum magellanicum MG | ecosystem: Host-associated > Plants > Peat moss > Unclassified...
AAATAATTTTAATAATTTTAATTTTAATTTTTTTCAATTTTGTGATATAATAATTCATAAGACTGTTTAGCCAGATTTTGCTATAAACCTTAAAAAGGGTCCTTTTTGGCTTGTTGCACACTGAAGGAGGCTTTTAAGTAATTTGGCCTGTGTATTTGACCAGTGTTGTTGGGCGGATATCAGTTTCTTAACCAGACCTTGCCATCGAATATCTGGGGGGTTCTTTCCCAGGTATCTATCCACGCGAAATCGGCCCAGGAGACATCCATGGTCTTTCAGCCGCATAGGCTAGTTCTTAGAAAGAATTTCAAAGAACCGGCAGCCTTACGTATCCGACCCTGCCTGAGAAGCCATGGGGTGGGTTATTGAGTTAGGGTTTAGGTTGTTGGGGTTAGAGTTAAAGGTTAGGTTTTATGCGTGAATTAAGAATTCATTTTATAAATTCAATTATTATTAATGCAAAAAAATTTAAAGCCCTAGTCAGAGAACTGCTTTCACATATCCACCCACTATAAGAATATTGGAGACAAATGATTTAACAAATGTTTGGTCATTAAACAAAAACTTTAAAGAACCTTGAAAGTTCTTTGATTTTTATTTTTATTTTTGGCATGAAGGTGTCTGAACTTATCTTTTAAAAACTGATACCCAATGTACCCCACTCTCATATTGACTCTCCCGTAGTACCTTTACCATTCCGGTAGTAATTAAATAACTAAAACCCTAAAACCCTAAATAACTCAATGAATGATGATTTTTGTCAAAATCGGCTTGCTCACAATGCCCAAAGTACTAGAAATTTGTTGGCCTTGCCATAGTAGGCAAGGATATTGTTGTGTTTAGATTCATTATAGAGTATAGTAGCTCAAGGGATTTTGGCCCTAGGTAATAAATAGGTCTATTATTGTATGAGGATTTTTGAAATATAATATTTTGGATTGTGTTGAAAATGGAGGGTAGTTATAGAGTTATAATATCTTGAAGGATTTTGGTTTCTTTTAGATGATCTTTTGAAGATTGTATTTTTGCATTGTGAAATATTTGAGCTTCCATATTTCTTTTTTTGCCCTAAGATACTTTTTAATCTAAATGGCAAGGCCACAGTGTGGCACACCCCTTGTTTGACATTGCCATGGATTGCCCCCCCTAAAGCTTTAGTGGTGCAATGTGCCTAAGTGGCGTAAAATTATTTTGAATATTTTTACCCACCTCAACTGTTGAACTTTCAGGAAGTTGTTACTTTTACCCCCAAAGTGGGGGAAAAACAACTCCTCAAAAGAAAAGAAAACAAAAGAGAACAAAATCAAGATGCCGTGAAAATTGCCTGAATGATAAAAGGTACTAGGGTATTGGTATTGACCATCCAGTCCAGTTTTACATCTAAGTCCCATTTATTCCACTCCTCTAAGCTCCATTTTTGTATGAAATAAATTGTGGCATGTCTAATTTGAGTTTGTACTCTCCAAGTAGATTATATATATATATATGGATATTTAACTCCACATCACAAAGCTTTCATGCTTGCAACATTCACAACTACATTGTAATTCCTTGGCAATCACAAGAATTCAAGAATGACAAATTCAAACCCAATGAAAAATTGTGAAAAAAAAATACAAAGAAAGTTGCATTGCAAGGAGAGATTTGAAAATAATCAATGGCACGCACAATCCAACATTGTGCATCAAGCAACAAAGATGCAAACAAAATTGAAAATATTTGAAAACTTTTGAGAGCAAAGGATGAAAGAAGTTGGTGACATTCAAAATCTAACATTGTGCAACAATTAAAAGGAAGGTTGTAGAAATTAAAGAGGTCTAAAAGTGAAAGACAATTAGAAAAAGTGGTGATGTTCAAAATCGTAAAATTGAGCAAATCAAAGTCTATGCAAGAGAAGTAATTTAAGGGATTTTTCCAATCAAAATCAATGGCTAGAACCATCACATAAAAGACAAAAGGGAAGGCCAAAGAAAGGTCAAAAGATGCGCACCTTACAAAACCCAAAAAAGGTAGAAAGCTAGTCCCTCCCATGTAGGAAATTATCTCACCCACAACCCTTTTACTATCAGCCCCATGCAAATTGTGAAATTTAATAATAGTAGGAGATCTAGAACAAGCATCTCCCACCAACAAAATCTTCATTTTTATAACAAATGTTAAAACACATTAAAGAGCAATACTAACATGATGCCTAAAAAATTGAATGTAAAAAAATAAGGATAAATGACCTTTCGATTATCTATTGTGGAAAAAATAAACACACTCCCTAATGAAACGATCCAGATCACACCCAAGTGTTTTGTGCACCTCCATGGCCATCGAAATAAAATTGTGCCCCTCATGAAGCCCTATATATTTGTGGATCTTTGTAATGGCACCAAGTTTCGTAACTACAGTTGCTTGTCGACTAATGACATTTGCAACCACCATATCCCATGTCAAGTCAATAACCACCACATTAGTAACAAAAACTTGGTCCTCATAAATCATGTAAAGATTAGTTCGTAATTAAACTTTTGACATAAAAGCATACCACCACTCTCTCCATACAATGGGACCACTTTCTTGAACAAGGGCATACATGACATTTCTAATGGCATCATGTGTGATTATATGTTGACCTCCAAATGGACAACATGCTAAATGTGTATTAAAGGCCCCTAAACCATCTCCACACTCACATGTGAAAAAACTAAATGCCAAAGGCTGAATCAAATCAAAACGAAAACGCAATGTTGAGGTGAAAGTAGAATGTGCGATGCAAAACAAATGGATAAATGCCTAACAATCAACCATAGGCCCGCCCCCTTACTCGAACAAGAGCAAATGTGGGTTCTGGATGTTGAAAAAATGGAATCATCCTTCAAGATAGACCTAAAGGATGTGTTTTGATGGATGTCCATCAAAGATGCCTACAAACTTGGGGTGTCGATAATTGCCAAACTTCCAAAAAAAAGGAGCATCTCTCTAGCTATGGGAAGAAGGCTATTTTGAGTTACATGAAAGCATGACTAAAAGATATATGAACCCCCTTAAACCTATGAAACATACACCTCCAAAACGAGTCTATCAAAAATACAAAACCTAGAACACAGATATGGAATCACCAAAGCCCAATTCTTTAAAAAAACAAGTGGAGCACAATCCTCCATAGAAAAAAAGGCTGATATCATCAAAGGAAATTAGTAGTTGAACTTGATGCCTTACTAAAGGGCCCTAAATAGATTCCCATGACCTTGGACCCATAATGTCCCCAAATACTTACATAATTTTCCTATTGAAACTCACCAAAAAAGATAAGAAAGAAGAAAGAGATATTGTCCGAATGAAATAAAATGGTCGACAAGTAACACATGAAAACAAAATGTCTACTGCAACATGTGCATCTTTTTAAAAAGGAAGATCATTGATATGCGCCACATCTTAAGATAAAACCTCATCTAAAAAATGCATGACAAAATCCTAAGAACCCACTAGCACACCCAAAATGCATAAACCATCTATGACCAAAATGTAACCAAAAAGAATATTTATGCCTGAAGGGTTCCCTGATGGATTGCAAAACTTGCACTTTGACACCTTGACTTTAAGCCCAACTAGGGCTAAGTTGGTCAAAAGGTGGTCAAAGGCAAGGACAATCTCATTCATAAGGCTCACGATGTGTGTATTGTTCGTAAGGGATAGGAAGACATAGCTAGGGGTTCGTGTAATGGTTTTTAAAAAAGCTCGATAATGGGTTAGGGTAAATAGAGGACCTCTTAAGGGGTCACCCTACCTCATGCCTAAAGATGACTCAATAATGGTGACCCCTTCTTCATTTTACCCATGCTGGTAGTAAGAAAATAATGAACACCATAAAACAAATTGGTTAAAAAGACAATGTTCGCCAAAGGTCCCTTGGCATCTCATAGCTCTTTAAAAATATTAGCTCAAAAAACATTATTGAAAGCGTTTTCAATGTCAATTTGCATCATGAACCAATTAGGGTGTAGGTCGAAGAAAGCTCTAATGCCAAAATGGATGGTTTCATAGTTTTTTGAGGTTAATACTCTGAACTAATGGGGGGATAAGTGCTTTTGAAATGGCACTTGAGGCTATAGGACAATGGAATGATTAATAAATCAAAGAAATGTGTCGCCTACAACAATAAAACAAAGACCTCTAATGTCATTTTCCATTACCAATAATATGCTAACCCCCAACATTAGGGCTATTAACCTAAGGATATCACCACATGCAACAACAACAATAATTCGGAATAATTTTGAAAACCCTAAAGATGGGTCCTTTGGTTTGAAACATCCCAAGAGATGTTCATAAACCATCCCAAATAACCCACTTAAAGATAGATGGGGAGCAGTGGCTAAAGCCTATGTAAACAAAGTTTTATCCAAGACAAAAATGTGTTCAGGTTGATAATTGAACAAAAAGTGGAGGGACAAGGTCTAATGGAAGGGGGTGTAACTAATGCAAAACTACAACAATGTTTTTTGAAGGAACAACTAACGTTAAGGATTGAATAGCCATAGTAGCACAATTTTATTCTTCGGTTCTACCCAAAGTTAAACATTGATGGAAATCGGTGGTCAAATAATCGTCCAATGAGCGGTGGGAACAAGGAGCATGTGAAGCATGAGAGGACTCCTCTTGAAAAAAAGACCAGTCGCCCATTATAAATCGCTTAAGGTTGGTAAAAACTTTTCACTAACTTAAATGACCTCTTCAAATATATCACAAACACCAATGTGGCAATAAAAGGAAAAGGTACCATGTTGACTCGTCCATTGGATCTCAAACAATTCGGTCAAGGGGTAAGTGAAAATCATGCTTAACCTTGTCTTGGATGGTTTGAAGGATCTTATGAAACAAGCAAGGGCACACAAAACGAGCCTCAAACAATCTCAATATGAAACTAAAATATGTTTGAAGCCAACCCTAAAAAACAAAGGGGATAGAAACAAGGTGGAGCACAAGAGGGGAGGACACCTGCAAAAACAAAGTAGTTTAATTGGCCTTGGAGACAAGGCTAGCATGATGGTGAGCACTCTTAACATGCCTTGAAAGGCCACTTGAAGTGTAAAGGCCAAAATAATGGGGACAAAAGGCATTTTGAACCAATAGAGGACATAAAGAGGGAACCATACAAAACAATGGATTACATCCAAAACACTAGGACACAAAAGCCCAAGCAAGCCCAAAAATATATAATAAATAATAAAATAAATAAATTTTCTTGTCGCTACAAGAATACATCAACGATGGTGAGCTTGACCGTTGTAGGAGCACAATAGCGATGGTGAGTTTGACACACCACCCAACCCCTGTTTTCCATTGACCATGTTCAGCCCAAAATGTTCCACTTTGGCCTCTGTCTCTCTCCTCTCACCTGCACATCTTTCACCTCCTTTCATTACTTAGGCCACCATCACTACTGCCACCACTCCCAACTTGGTTTGTTTCTATGGTCACTATTCCTCTAAGGCTCCATGGGATGCTTAAGCTCCATTCAATGCAAAAGGAATTTACTTCTTCTCTAACAAAAACATACTTACTGTTGCTCCCAACTTAATGCGAGAATTACATGCAATAAAAAAATGTAGTTTGTGTTTTTTAGGTCTATGCCATTTGTGTGCATTCCAAGTTTTTTCTGCAAGCATATTTGGAGGTTGGGTCAACGAGTTTTGGTTGGGTTGTTTTCATGTTGTCCACCATCGCACCCAAGCTTCACTGGGAGTTTATTTTTCGTTTTTTAAAATTATGATGATCACATCTTTAAGGATCAATTGGACCAAGCTCATCACACTAGATCACAACCCCTTCTCCTCCATTAGGTCTTCTCATCACGTCTTCTCATTAGATTTCATGCAACTAGCTGTCGTCGTTGTTGTCAAATTTCTTCTAATCAAATTATGCGCAATTGGCTAATTCCAATTCTAAAGCTCCTCTTTTCCACTTGCAAAAGAAGTGAAATAAACAACACTTGCAAATAAAATTGAAAATAACAAAAAGTTTCTACAAAAGTGAAGGAAAGAAGCACAATCTCGAAACAACACTTGGAAAGAAAATTGAAAAAGTCATCAAACTCATGTCAAAGCAAAAGAAAAAAATGCAACAAACAATTATGAAAAAAATTGAAAAAAACACAAAGTTTTTGTAAGAAGGAAAAAAGAAAAGAAGCAACAAACAACACTTGCAAAGAAAATTGAAAAAATCTAAAGATCTTGAACATTTAATTAAATGCAAAGATAGTTGTCAAACCATTGAAATACCAAATTCTTTCTCCACATTTGCCATATTTATGTAATTAAACTCACCCTCTTATGCATGTCGGGCTGAAAAAAAAATCAACAACATCCTTAAATAATGTGATTTTTCATATAGACAAAGAATCATTGTGCATGGATTTTAGAACAAATAACCAAGAGTACAAAAATGAAAATATGTATAAGTAATTTCAAAGTTTTCGCAATGGTGTTCTAAATAACCAAGAGTACAAAAATGAAAATATGTAAAGTAATTTCAAAGTTTTCGCAATAGTGTTGTTGAGGTATTTGCCAATTACTTATATTACTTACACACACCCGTGTTCAAAACTACACAATACATGGTTCTTCCAAAACATGACTATAATAGATGTTGTGTGTTTGTTTGTTTTGGTTTGTTACATACATATGGGTTTAACATAATTAAAGAATGCGCCTAGGCAACTTAGTTTGCCATTGGAGACCTTACTCGGGCAGAATGGATCCCACTAGGGTGCGTTCCCTAATAAAGGTTCATATAGGTAGGTCATAAAGCACAAGTTGATCATTAAGTAGCACGTAACCTGTTTTGGACTATAATGTCCAACATGTCACTTGGTCATTGGTCTAGTGGAGGGGGATTATAACACATAATTTTCTCCCTTCTCTCGTCTAGTTTTTAGTCTACAAAGCAATTATGCCCAATCATCGGCGAGAGGAGCTGGATTATCGAAATAGTTTCAACACATTCGTGCTTCAACTATATTCGATAATCCATCTCCTCTCACCACCAGTTACGTAATGAATATCGGAATTGGTACTGAAAGCTGATTTTGCCATAGAAGACAACTTGAAAACCTTTTGAAATGAAAACCTATATTTATTTGTTTATTTATTTGAAATGGCATGCATAAGACCCTTAGATATAACTTTTAAGCTAACTGAGTTATCCCTAAAGTCACCCAATCTTTGGGCCTCGTGATGAAACTGCAATGCCTGTTTGGTCCCCACTTTTAGTGTCACCTGCAAATTGAACAAAACTGGGGTAGGGTTTGATGAAACTAGGCATCATCATCGATCAGTTCACAATATTTGGAGACAATTTTATTCTGACAAGACTTGATTTTAGGCTACCTTTTTATTGAAAAATATGAACCAGCAGTAATGCAAAAGCCACCAAATTGGGGATGAAACTCAAATAAATAACTGTCAGTTCTGGCTTTAGGTTTGAAAACTGGATTTAGTCTCAAAAGAACAACAACTGTTTTGGTTCTGGCTTTTTTGAAATCCTCACTGACAAAAATTTCATCATTATTTAATTATTTGTTTTTTCCTTTGATATCACTGGGGAAAAAAGAAAAAAAGAAAAAGAGATGAGGCGTTCCCAGAAAAAAAGTAAAAATTAAAAAAGTTAAAAAAATAACCCAACCCTTTTCCACTGGTGCTTTACACATAATTTAATTTGTGTAATATTTTAATCATAGCCTATCTAGGATCTTACAAAACATGTAAGGGCTCTGGACTGCTTAATGGGGATTGTTCCACATAATGGACCTGATGACAATGGAAAATACAGAAGCTGTCAATAAGGTGACAGGTCCCATATGCACTAAGCAAAATATGACACACAGATTTCTGACAAAAAGGTACAATAAAGTACCATTACGGCTCGTACACTATTCACACGGATCGTATGAGGCAGCAGTAAGCAGACTGGTTTAAAGTAATGTGGACCTGACACACACATGTTTGATCCGGTCCCACTTCAACTGTTACTACACGGTATGGGCTAAATGCAAGTTTGGCTGATTGCTCTGCTTCTTGGCACGTGAGAATTGAACCGGGTTGGGTGGCCTGCCCCTGCTAACTTAATGACACTGTGAACTGGTTGGATTTTGTGGCAGCCTTTTTGTGAACCGGGCACCAGTATGTTTTTTTTTTCCCTGGCGAAAAACGCCAGATTTCTCTCAAAATTAGAGGCCGTCCACTTGTAAGCTTGGGTTTTATTTTTTAATTTTTGATTTTTTTTGCCTAAAACTTATTAGGGCAACACACCCCATTTCCTAATCACATCCATGGATGGAAAAATTGTTGCCTTCATAGCAATGGATGTATGTTGTTGTTTTGCCAACTTTTGCCATCATGTTACCACATGTCGCCATTTTACCCATCTCCACCGTTCATCGATCGCCATTTTCTCACCCATGGACCTAGGTTGTTCGCCAAACTTTTCTCATGTTTTAAGGTTTCTTTCACACGGTTCATCTCTTGTTTGTAAAAAGAGGTTGCCAGAAACTTGTTACCTTAACTTCAAGTTTTCTTCTAAGTTTTGAATGAGCATTAAGGTCTCCAATGCGTCATTACTCACTATTGTTTGCACTCATGAGTCAGTAATAAGCAAGGTACACCATACAAGCTTTGAAGGCTTATTGTTTTTGTTCGTTGATGTTTCTATTCACATTGATATAGAATCTAAATGTTTGGCTAAAAAAACTGTAATTGAAAATTGAAAATCAAGATGTGGCAATTGGCTGCAAGTTTGCAACTTGTCATTGGAGATTGGATTTGTAGCAAGGTGCAACGGAGGTAGTCATGTTTGCAACAAAACTAGCTGTTGCAACAATGATTATTCGATTTGGAAAGTGGTGGACATTTGGGATCTAAAAGATGATGAATGGCATTTTGGAACTTCGAAGATGGCATTCTAGAATGTGGTTATACTTGTGTGCATTAAAATGTAAAGCTACAAGTTCCAAGTTCCAACTACTGAAGTCCAAATTTGTCATTTTAGGACCTAAGTATGTGTTTTTAATTTTTTCTTTCAATTGATTCATGACCTTTACATATGATCACTAGTGTAATGTGTTAGAGCCATTCAGGAATCAAGAAGAATCATTGAATCCCCCTGGGCCCTTACCTACTATTTGATCTTGTTTGAAGCAAGTACATCCTAACTTTCAACTTGTTTTAAACCCTAATTCTCCTTAGAGTTCATTGGTTGTGCATTTTTTATTTTTTTATTATGGCATTTGATTAATTTTCAAGTTGCTAAAGGCTATAACCATTTTTTGCAAGCTTGTGCATCATCTTAGGGTTCAAGAAGATTGCACCACCTTTTGTGCCGTTGTAGATGAAGTTACAAAAGTTTTTTTTGCCTTCCCACAACCCTTCTAATTTTACTCCAATTGTTGATGTGGCTTCATCTAGTAATGTTGCAAGGTTATGTGGCATTTCCAATGCTTCTAGTAATCAACAACACACTAAAATTGATGTGCTAATCATTAATCTGATTGATTATCCAAGTACAGAATCAACCCCACCAGGTTCTTCAGAATTTGGAATTGATGCACCTATTTTGTCTCCTCCTCTTGATGTGTTAGCTCCATAAACAAAACAAAAAAATGATCCTATGATTTAACACGAAAATTCCAAGTTGAATGGGTAGCAAAACTGCCTTGGGTTGAATTGCAAGTTGGTTTTGATGGTTGTGGAAAGTATAAGAAGTTTGAAATTTGCTTTGAAGTTGAGCATAAAGATAAGCTCTTTGCACTTAAATGGGATTCTCTCCATAAACATGTTGGTCGCAAAAAAGTAGAAAAAAATTTGAAAGGGGTGAAAAAGGGGGAGTGGTACATGGCTTAAGGATTATAAACATGCTAAAAATGAAATTGTTTATGCATGCACATGTAGGGAATCTATTTTGCAAAAAGTTGCTCAAGGGGTGATGGGGGAGAAATGAAACAAAATTAACTAGTTTGCCATTCTATTTCACACTTTGAAGCATGGCAAGCCCATGCTTGAATATGAAACACATATGGAGATATTTGATTTCATGAACTTGGAGGAAATTCTCAAGATGCATTGGATAGATTCAATAGGCTAGGCTATGGCTCAACACACGCACAACATGGTTTTGGAGGCGAACATTTTTACTATTGTAGTTGTTCAATACATTTCTTTGACTTGTTATGAAGTGAGTATAATTGACAATTAAAGTTGGTTATTAGTTCATGCATATGTGGTGTAGGATTGGTTGTGCATACCAAATTTTCTTTTTCTTGAGTGTGTGGTGGCTAGATCAAGTGCTGATAACTTGACTTAGGTGCTTGTGCAATCCTTGATAAACCAACGTGGTTTAATCAAGGATATGATTGGTAAGAAACTGATGACATTTGGGGTAGGTGGTGTTTATGTTTTCAAGGTGTTAGGTTAGGGGTTACAAAACATATTTTTGATGGGTGGGTTCTTCATTCCATGGGAGTGCATAATATGGCTTATAGAATCAATCTTGCGGTTCAAATTTTATCTCGCTTACCAATGGTGGAAAAATTGAAGGTTTGTTATCCACATTTTACAACTACTTTTGTAAAAGCCTTAAAGGCACTTGGAGTTACAAAGCTTGCAAAAATCATGGAGATGAAAGGGGCTAAAATTCTAAAAAATGTCAAAACATGATGGATTCATATGTTATCACCCACCAAGCATGTTATGGCATAATACAAGACATTGTTGATGAAGATGGCCATTAACAACCTTAGTAATGAGAAGGAAAAAATAGACTTTGACCTCCTTTGTGATGTGCAAGTCATGTTGGGCTTGCTACCATATTTCTTTTGTTACATTCTATCCATAATCTCATCAAGTTCAGCCAGTTGAAGGATGTTTTCATTTGTGATCTTGTGGTAACAGTTAAGGTGTGTCAAGGGGAAATATTTTTCTTGTACACAAACTTGAACACCAAGTTCAAATCTAATGCATTTGAGGCTTACAAAACATTGGTGGGTGCAAGGCATGAATCCATCATCATGATATGGGTTACATATTTGAACACTAGTGTGGAACACTTAACTTTTGATGTGAACCAACAATACATTTGGGCTACTCATACAAATTTAGAAAATGATGATATAAGATTTGTGACTAAAGATGTATATGTAGCAACTATAGCACAAGTGGAGGTAAATTATGCAAGTAGTTTTCTTCACTTTAACATTTTCTGGTTTTGCAACTTGTTTTATTTTTGCATTTTTTGTAATCACATGATTAGATTTTGGAATTTGACATGGGTTTCTTTGAATGCAAGGGTTGTTAATTGCCTTATCAAAGAATTGGAAGGAAGATTTCTTGCTCATTGGTTGATGGACAACTTAGGCGTGGGGTATCCATAGTACTAGTTTTGCCAAGTTTTGCCAAGCATATGTGTGTGACTAAAGAAGCATATTGCCACCGCATGAAAATGGGCAACTTTAATGTGTGGGTCCTTGAAGTGTTTTTAGCATCTTCACTTGACATTGAACAATCTTTGTTCAAGTTGTCAATGAAATCAAATGGGGTTGACACCATGGCCAAATTTACTAATGAGAATCCTATCCTTCATTTTTTATGCACTTTCTCAACATCTAGAGTTCTTTCTTGTTTCTTCCCAAAATATTTCAAAATGGCAAAAAATGCCATGGTACAAGTTTTTGGGAGCATAAAGGATGAACGATGTTTTAGCCCTTTAACATTTTATAAATACAAGTTGCAAAATTGATTCACTACCAACCTTGGTTTATTGGTCAGAATGTTTTCCCATAACTTTTACACCTTGCATAATGTTTTGTATGCAAAAGCATCTAGGTAGTGGCATGCAAAATATCTTCGATATGGTGTGGGAGCTTAGGTTTATTGCTCTCTAGTTTCAATTTGACAATTTTTGGTAGCATTCCAAACTGTAATTGTTGATTGAGATATTTGTGAAGTTAGTGATCCAAATGGATACCATTTCTTCTTTATAAGTTACTAGTTTTCTTTTGTGTTTTGACTCTTTACATATTATTCAAATGTGGCTTGTGGGTGGTTTTATATGTGATTAACCTTTGTTTGCAATTGGTAATTTGAAGGGTTCAATCCCCTCACAAGTGATTGTCTATTGTTTGTTTTTAATTTTTGATTTGTGTATGGCATTGTGGTCATTGGTTATGATTTATTAGTTCAAAGTTGTATTATTTTATTGTCTAGTTATATTGTTTTCATGATTTAGAAAATTTTAGAAGCTTGCCTAAGATTTTCCTTTTGAGAACTAGCAAAAGCCATAAACCTTACTACAATCTACTAGAAAAAATTAGAAACCCTACAACAATTTGGTGGCAAGAACCATAAATTGTACAAAAATTTGACCCCTACAACCAAAAACAACCACCTTGCAAAAAAATCAATCACCTTATTAACCTCCATTTCTCCTTTAATTTTTTTTCATTTAAAAATTAAAAAACCCTAGCCAACTAGATTTTAACCCATTCCAACTAATGGCCAACTTAAAACCACAAGGGTTAAAATAGTAACCAAATGTCACTTTTGAAAAATAAAATAAAATTGTCGAACATTGGACCCATTTACCCCCCATTATGGGTTACATTCAATCACCATAATAATGGATTCATATTACTTGTATGACTATATATAATGTGCAAGGTTTCAAACTTAGCAAAAGTCCTCCCCGACCCCCCCTTAACATGTTTATTATTATTTTTTTAGTGTTTAAAATAAAAATTACATTTCCATATGGTTCCCAATAGTTCATTGTTATTTATGTTACGATTTTAACCAATGTTTAAGGAAAAAAAAATGTTGATGTAGATCCGCAAACAAAAGGTGTTGTGTAGGCTTGAATAATGTAAGTTTAAGTGATGATGATAACATTGGAGTTAGTGCAAGTTGAAGCCAAAGTGGTGCACACATGAATCATGGCCAATAATTTTCACACAATACTCATCATAGCCCAAATTTGGAAAGGAGCCATCAACTCCTTTCCTATGATATATTTTATGACTAATAATAAGGATTGCATCAAAGTGGTAAAAACTTTTGAAACTTTCAAAAAGGAATCCTCAAAATGTTTAGTTTTGCTCAAGTCATGAACCTTAGTTATTTGAACCATGTTTATCATGTTTTAATGGTTGAGAATCAAATAGCCAATTTGACCTTTGAATCCTAACCTTTCTTTTTAGTTATAAGGATAAAAGCATTATAAAATAAATGCAAAAAAATGAATGTCTCTAATTTTACCATGTATCATGCATATAAACTCAAACAAATAACAATTTTTCGATTTTGTTGTATCAAATTTTTGATATTTTTTCCAAAACATGAATGCATTATCTTTGACCAAAGGTCAAGGTTTTGAATTAAATGAACCCTCTTTCTCCCCTTTCTTTATTTTTTTTCTTATGTTCCCATACGGTGCCCAATAGAACTCATAATTGTTTATGTTTAATCTCAAAATTGTGCCTTTCATGTCCATGTAAATTCATAGGCAAATGGGTTACGTAGATATGACTGAAATATGTATGCTTTTACTTGGTAGAAATGAAACTAATAAAGATGGGGAAAATGTCATGCCAACAAACTAGGGAAGCCTCTAAACACTTCAAAGAACTTGACCCAAAAACTTGCATGGGGGTCAAGTAAAAAATGGTTAGTTGGTGTTGAAATTTTGAAAGTGGGGGGTTGCAATGAAAAATATAAAATGGTCTTTGGGCAAAACAAGGAGAGGGGATCTCAAAGTTCACCCCTAACTTTGAGAATGGTTTTTATGTGGTACATATTGTTGTCCAAAACATCATGGAGAAATGAGGAGGTGAAAGAAAGAGAACTAAATGGAATGCCATCTAAAGGAGTGTAACAACCCTCATTGGGGGAAAAGTTAAAAGGTATGTTAGAGGGGGATGATATTGTGCACTTGTGGTGTTGGAACATTAACCTCACCAAACAAAATTGAGATGTAAAATGATCAAAGGTATGAAAAACAACATAGGTAAGGCCAATGATGTGGGTGTCATTTGCCTTGGAATGGAAGAAATAAGAGGGTGAAAGGTATATTGAACAACATAAGGTTCGAAAATGAGCAAAGGCGAAAATAAACCCACTTAATGAATCACCTTGACATGTGCCAACGAAATGGATCATGGTTAACCTTCTTAGAAGGGAGCAATGAAGAGGAGGGGAGTCAAGTAGTCATAAAAGGGATGAATAAAAATAATTAACCCCCCACTACACAAAACTTTTCAAATATAACCTTTTGGAAAATAATGTTAGAGGCATTTGTGATGTTTACTAATAACACCAACCATTCAAGATGAATGTTGAAGGTTGCAAAAATACCATGCATGATTGCTTCACACCCTTCCTTAATTGTCATGTAAGATTAATGGGAAGATAAGTGGGTTGAAAATGTATGGAAAATTAGAAGACAAAGAGGCTTATTCAGTAGTTGATATAGATTTTCAACCATTGCAATTATTCGGATGCCTCCTATAGGCTTGGTCAACACCAAAAGTTGTATGGCCCCAAGGGCCCAAAGTTATATGCACTTGGGGATATGACTTGTGATGACATATGAACACATGAAGAACAACAACGAAAAACCATTTGTGAAATCCTTAAGGTCGAATGAATATTGAAAGTGTTTGAATATTGTGCTAAATTGTCATTTAATTAAAGAGATGAAACAAAGTGAACAAATGTTGACTTAAAATAATCTAAATAGAAGTCCAAATCCACATTTGGTTGAAATTCCATCAAGGAATTTGAACATTGAAATAATGAATTTGGTAGGTGGAAAGTTTACAATTCATTAATGGTTTTTAATGAGTTTGGGGCTAGGGTGCAAAGGCTTTAGGAACACAAATGTAAGACCATTTCAAAAAATAACAGTGGAATCTACCAAAAGCTGGGTTTAAATAAATTTGAAGGATTAAAAAACCCAATGTATGCAAAAATTCTATAAAAGAAAATAATGTGAAACTATAGAATTCCAAATAGGAATTTGGACACATGATTCAATTGGCTTTTACTAAATTTGGGTTTGGTAGGTAATAAGAAATATTCACAATTTCAAATTAGCTCAAAATGTAAAGAAAAATGCTAGACTAAATCAAGACAACATCAAACTTGTAGAATGAATATGAAATTGTAAAAGAAAATTTACTTTCATAAAAAAATGTAATATTACCAAAATCAAAACACTAGAAACAATTTAACCTTCCTATAATAAAGTTGAAAAGGATTGTAGAAAGCTAACATTTACAAGAACAATCATATCCCTTTTGAAATATGGTTTGAAAACTAATGTTTGTTTTTTTTGAAAAGCTATTGAATGGATTTAACAAAGGTAATGTCAATTAGGATGGTCGATACCCATGCCAAGCTCATTAGTGATTCTTCCAAAAGTCATCATTATGGAGTTTATGTGATACCAAATTAAATTATATAAAACTTTTTAATTAAATATATCGATGGCTACTGAAGACATGAATTCAAAAATTAAAATGTTTGGTTTCACCTTTAATAATGAACATACTTTCAACACACCCCAATGCTAGACCCTTCCTAAGGTGACAAAGAAGGGGGTTGGTGAAAGGGATGGGGGCATCATCTAAAGGGGGATGTTTGTAGGTCATTCTACAACAAGGGTGCATGTGCATAATAAATGCTCAACTTGAATCCTTGCAAACATTTTCTAGTCCCCTTGTGTTTAGTTGTTTTCATTGAGCAAGGAGAAGAAGGCACCATTGTGAGGAAAAGAAATTGCCATTTAGGAAGGTCGAATAGGTCTTGGGTCAAGTAGTCCAAATGATAGTGAAAAGCAAGATGCATCTCTCATTTCAAGGGCATTGGGATGCACAAATATAATTATGAATGGGAGAACTCAAGCTGGAAAACACATAAAGGGTCAAGACTTGAAACCCATTCTTAGGCCAAAGGGGGAAGGCAAGGGGCTTGAAAGGTAACTAAGGTAATTTCACCACCATTTGAAGAAATGTTCTAAAAGGTTTGACACCATCTTTGATGATGAGTCAAACCTTGATGTGTAAACAAGTCCCCACAATTGGAACAAGGGATGTTGTGTCGAGGAAGGACATGACTCTTACTCTAGACCTTACTTTGGACATTTGACGAGGGATTACTTGAGTTGGGTGCTCAACAAGTTCTAGTCAAGTGGGATGGAGGAGGCGAGACAAGAAAGGAAGTTGAGATTACACAAGGGAAAGAGGGAGTGGGTGAAACAATTGCATGAAAAATTTGAGGATGAAGGGGTTAAGGCGATTCCACTTGAGGCAAGGACGGGTGAGGGAGGGGGAGGAAGGGAGAGCGCCTTGCTAAAGAATGCCCTGGATTCCCATTTTGGAGTGGTAGTTGGCATGTAGTGCTAGAATTTCTATACGTTCCAACCATATGACAAGGCTTTTGAGAAGTGGTGGAATGTACCAGATAGGCCGCATTACAACATTTTCAGCCTAGTTCAGGAGTTCACTTTTTTACTTTGTTTTGGACCTTATGTAATAGAGTTACCCTAAAAGTCATCCTGTGTTTCACCCCCTATCTCCTCTGCTTTCGCCCCCTATCCCCTCTTTGGGTATGAAATGCATTTAATGCACAAGGTTCGAGAGTAATTATAGTAGTTGTACAGGTAAGAGCACTCAAAATATATGTAGCAACATAGCAGGCGCTCAGGAAAAAGGAAACACAGGATGAAACTCAGTTTACTACCAAAATTGGTGGAAAAAACTAGTTTGGGTCGCAGTTATTTCCTGTTGTACAATATTCATTCCCAGTTACGCGTTTGATGCCCTATTATGCCGAAACTGGCCGTTGTCGCCCCCTGATCGCCTGACTTCAAGGATAACTCTAATGTTCAATTACTAATAGAGCTGAATCTTGGTTCTGGTCGCCTTTGTCTTCATCGTATCATTCACCTGAAGGCTATCAGAGCTGCTACATGTTCTATTGTTAAGTTTCCTTTGTGTAGGCCTATATGCTTTAGTGGTAGTCAGAACCAAGACAACTTACAATGGTAATGGCATCACTGTTGGCACTTCAGAAAACTCTACAAATTGCTTACTTGCACTTCAAGGTATAAAAACTGGTGATTTTCTCATTCTTGCAATTAAGAATCCCAAAAATAATTTCATTTCATTTTTGAATTTGATGTTTTTTTTTTTCCATTTTGGCAAGATTTAGCTGGTGTCAAAAAGGCTAAAAAACATGTTATACATATTTACATCTTTCACCATACTTCATCATCTCTCACTTAAAATGTGGTCAACCCAAAAAAAAATGGTTTTTCAATATTTTGGGGTTTTGTTTTGGCTTGTTCAGGCACCTCTGCTAAAAGCATGTACTGAATCCTGATCCTGTAGGGTTGTGACAGTACGCACATATTGATTTTGGCCCAGAGACCCCAAATGAGAAGAGAAAAGGGCCACCCATAATAACAAGATATATCACATGCATCAAGTGTCGCATGATTGATGGCATAGAATGAAGAGGGCAGGAAACACGAGGTGATTTGCGTGGAGTTCCTTTTTAAACCTCCGTTGGAGGTACAAAACTAAGTCTTTAAAACCCTAACTGTATTAAGTACTACCTATAATAAGCTCAAGATCTTTTACATTTTGCACAAGGGCCTTATTAGGCCCACTTTAGACGATTGGATCCAGGGTCCAATTTCGTAGTAACCAATTTGGACTGATTTGAAGCAAATTGAATCCTTGAGTTGGACTATACCTTGGTCCCTAGTCTCATTCTTTGTTCTCCAAATCAGGAGCTCTCCCTGTAGCACTGTTTTTTGGTCTGAACCAATTGATTTTCCCTCCCAAACAGGTGCCATGCAGGTTTAGCCTCAATTTGCCACTTTTTGATCTTGGACCCTCGAGTAGTTGGGTCTGGGTATTTGAAAATAAAAAACTCAAAGAATCTCACTTTGGTCCAATTCATTCAGTTTTAGGAGATTTAAAGAATTGCCTGGTTTCGGGTCTTAGAAACCTAAAGAGAGGTGGTTATGTGGTGAGGGTGAGGTTTAGGGTATGTGATTAATCAGAGTGTAAGACCTGGTTCTGAGATGATGTGTACAAAAAGGATATTTTATCAAGGTGAAGACCCCTTTGAACACATGTCAAATCTTTAACAATGTCTTTAATGACTGGCAAAGGATATGGGATCAAGTGAGAACACGTTGGGAAAATATTAAGGAACATTTTGGGAACTTGGAAAACATGATGAGAACAACAAAATTCCAGCACCTTCCACCCACCCCCAAGAAAAAAATCCCTGGACCCCATTGGCACATGTTGCCCTCACCTCATTGGTAGCAAGAATTTGTTTTAATTGCCTACAGGTATTCTTTGCCATTTTTGGGCCAGGTTAATGGCAGGGGCATAAACTATGGATGCAAAATATATTAGTTTCCCGTAGATTGTTGACTTGTTAATAATTTATTACTTACATGGTTCCCTTACTCCTAATGCTCACAAATTTAGGGTTAGGAAACAGCGTCATCATCTAAGTATCATAGGAAGCAAATCAAAAGATCTTATTGGGGGAGGGGGGGAGGGTGAGGAAAGGGGGGGAGAGTGTGAGTGTTTTTTAGTTTTTTTTAATGTGAACAAAGGAAGTTCTTGCTAGTGTCAGTGAGGGCTTGACTTAGCAGAATTATCAGTTGAACGGCCCATTCCCTGGCACATTAGAAGTGGACCCGGCATTTGCTTGTCAATTAAACACTGACCCAACACTTGTTTTGTAGTTAGAAGCAGACTTGAAGCAGACTTGCAGCACTTGTTCGCAGTTGGTTCTGTCTCTTAATACTAAGGCGACAAAATAGGCATCCCATGCTTTTAACATTTTAGTTTCCTACCGATTGTTTGTTTGTTCATTCTTGTAAATTCAACCTTGGCTGAAATAGCACCGACACTAACTATGTAATTACGATTGTAAAAAGCTCTAACAATTTCTTTTGGGGTTTCTTCTAGATATTATTTAGAGCATCCTGTCCTCCTCAGGCATAAATCAGGGTCTCCGAGCCCAGTCATAATGTTTCCTCAGTTAAATATGGTCACTAATAAGAAGCCTCTCTTGTGACAAGGTGAAGGGTGGCACTAGGGTATTTGATGCTTCACCCTAACCATAAAATTGATCTTTAGAGTTAGTCTAGTGAGGGTGATTAGTTATCCATCGGACGCGTGTTGCACACCCAACTTGCTATCCGATCTTTTCTGGGTTTTTCCTTGAAAAAAATGAGTTGCACAATTAAGTTGCTCTCTTGAAAATATGAGTTTTTGTTTGGAAAAATGGCCAATGAATTTCACGGGATACTTTGGGTCATGCAGGGTTTAAAATTTTTTTTCCTCCCATATTCCTCAAGTAGGTTTATTGGTAAGCATCTTCAATATTAATTAACATTAAATGACAACTATCCTAGGTGCGCTGTAGTATTTTTTTCAAAAAGGTTGCTACAAGTGATGACCTAAGAAGTGACTAGGTCCAGATGTGGCTAGTTTCATTAGTTTTATTTCAAAAATTGGCAAAAAAATCACTGAAGATCACAAAATGTTTCATGTTTTCTTTCGTTTTATTTCTTTTTTTTTGTTGCCAGGTTGCGAAAATTCACCCTCAAAGAACAAAAAAAAACCACTGGTTACGTGCAATGACAGTTTAAAAAATTTCTGATGTTGCATAATTGGCTACCATCCCAGGAGGGATTTAACAGTAAATGGCAACATTGAGGTTTTTAGAAGCCGTCTAGTTTGTAAAAGATGTAATTAAACTAAATTAGAGTCCATATGTGATGAAAAAAATTCAAATTTGTTTTCAAAATTCCGAGTTTTTCCCAACAAAAGAATATTGAGACATATTATTCTATTATTATTATTATTCTCATTTTGGTGAGATTTCTCAAAAAAGAAAAAGAAAAAAGGCTGGGTGGTGAATGGCTACAAATGGGTTCAATAAGGTAATAATGCTCACTAACCCAAATGTAAACTACTGTAGTACCTTCTCAGGTTCGGCATATCGCTGCTGAATAATTATTTTATTTTAAAAAATTGATTTCGACCTACAATTTTTTAAATTTTTTTAACAAAAAATTATTTAAATTGAAAAGTATTCAACAATGGCCTAAAATAACTTAAAATAAATGCAATAATATGCATATTAAAACCCTAAAACTATAATGTAACAACTTTTTGAATCTTATGAAATTTTAACATTAGTAAATAATAATTAAAAAAAATTTTAGCAGAAAGGGACCTTAATTTTCTAAAAAAAATTTATTTTAAAAATAATATAATTTTTGCCAAACCTAAAAAGGTTCTACAATATATCAACATTGTCTCACATAGAATGGATTATTGTGCTCTAGTATGGTGGGGGCAAGTGCCATTTTTGTTGCTGAGTATGGAACATTCAAGGGATTTAAGTCAATTGGGGTGGTGTGATCAATCCAAAAAAAAAGGAAAAAAAAATCCTTTGAGGATGAGACCATGGAAATCAACCTAAGTATCATATCTTTTTTTAGTTGATTGAGAACTTTTGAGGACATCTATCTATGAAGGAAGTTAGTTTGTTTTGTAATTATGAGATCCACCAAATTGTAGCTGAAAATTTGAGAGGAATTGGAAGGTGCCTTTGGTGTTGTCGGAAAGATTTTGATGAGTAGGATTTCGTGGAATTTATTTGGTAAGATTTGGATTCAGGATGTGGGAGATATTGATTTTTAAGTGATTTTTGCTGCTGACGTTCAAATAAATTTAAAAATCAGGTTTTGGAAGGAAAAATCAGTTGAGGACATGATAACACTTGGGCCAACAACACAGACCACACTAGTCACACACTAAGCAACATAACTTGGTTAAGGTTAAGTGCAAAACCCCACCCAAATGGAGAAAAAGTGGGAGAGAGAGAGTTGAAAAAAATGGGTTTGCATAATAAGGTCGGTGGCACTAGGTACCTAGTAGGTGATGAAGAACTGAAAATGCAGCTTAATAATGGCTTCCCTTCTAAGTTAAATGCCATCCTAAACTATGATGTAAAAAACAGTTATCTTTTGCAATCCAAGAATGGCATAGATGGGTGTACCTTACTACTAGGTACTTGTTAACCTCTTTTCCCTCTCTCTCTCTCTCCCTCTTTGTTGTGTCCATTGAACATTCTCACACTCTCACTCAAAGTAGCCTACACCTAATAATAATTTGTAAGGCCTTGAAACAAACAATCAAATATACACAAAACAATTGGGCAGCAAAATTCAATTGAAGAGAGTAAACAACACAATGACACGGATAGTTTTTATTTATAATTTTGCTTTGGTTCAGGTTGTTAGAAGTTTCTTTTGTTTTGTAGATGACAACCCTTGTCACCCACCACCTGTTTCAATCCCCTCCCTTCACTCCCCTTCTTCCTCCCACTCCACAATTAATGGAAACCCTAAAACCAAATTTGGCCCCCATAATAATAGTGATGATGATGAGGAGGAGGAGGAAATAACACCATCACCAAAAATGTTCAAAATATCACTCACTCAACAAAAGCCTCCAATGTTGCCATCTTTGCGAGCTTCAAGTTTTTCTCTCTTATAAACAGAAAAAAAGACAAGACTTTTTTTTGCCAAATTGTGAGCTTTCAATCTTTCTCTCTCACTCACAAAAAGATAAAGAACTTTGGTTGCCAAATTGTGAGCTTCAATCTTTCTCTCTCTCTCACAAAAATATAAGAACTTTGTTTGCGCAATTTGTAAGCTTCAGTCTTTTATCTCTCTCTCTCACACAAAAAAGATCTATTGTTGAGCTCTCAAATTTGTGAGCTTTCAATATTTTTTTGTGTCTACAAAAAGGTCAGAGTTTTGTTGCCAAATTTGAAAGCTTCAGTCTCTTTCCTCTTTGTCTCTCTCAGAAAAAGAGGACATTTTTGTTGCCAAAATTTGTGAACTTCAATTTTTTTCTTCTTCACTCTGTGACAAAAAGACGACATTTTTGTTGGGGTGTGTGGGTTTTGATGATGTGCATTTGTGATGCTCTTTGCGGTTGCTGTGTCACTGGGTGGGACGAGTGTTTTCCAAAGCAAGATTTTGTATGTATGTTTGTTTGTTTGCTTTGATTGGTGATCAACTTGTGCGTGTGTGCATGTTTTCTTTTTGGTAGAATTGTTTTGAGTTTAATCCTTGAGGCTCCTCTGCAGGGATTGATGATAGATGATGAGAACTTGAAGCTTGAAGCTTTGCAAGTTACATAACAAAAACTCTCAAGTTGCTGGAATTTTTGAGCTTCTTCTTCCTCTTTCTTGTGATTCTCAATCTTTCTCACAATGCTTTGCTTTTGTGTGTTCTGATGATCTTTGAAGCAAGCAATTGCTGTTGCTGTTGTTGCGGTACTGGTGGGTTTTGAGTGTTTCCAAAAGGGTGGGTTGGTTGGTTTGTTTGACGGATTTGATGATCAACCTGTTTTTGGAAGATTTTTTAAAATTTTAGTTCGCCGGAACCTCTGCAGAGAGCATGGTGATGATATTCTTATGAGGGCTCGAAGCTTTTTTTCTGGTGGGAATGATAGTAATGCTGTTCCAAAGGGTGGTGCAAGTCTCATGGCAAATGATGGAGGAGGAAGAAGAAGCAGAAGAAGAAGATGTGGTATTGTAGTAGTAGTAGTTGTTGGTAAAATCATCAGTTGCACATTTTTTTGTTGCGGTTCTTGACTGTTTTTCTCCCTCTCCTTCTCTTTGTTCCTTTTTCTGTTTTGCCGCCACTTCTCTTCATGCATGAGGCTTGAGTTTGTAAAATGTCTGCAATTTTGGAGGAGCAACGACAAAGATTCGTTAAGAGCCTTACAGATTCTTGCTCATTTTGGGGATATTGTTGCAGTTCAACATGAAGGTCTGGTGATGGAGGTTTTGTGAAGAAGCTGGAAAGAGCATAAGAAGAAGAGGAGAAGAAGAAGAAGAATTGTCTTTGCTGTTGTTTTGGTTGCGGAGGATGTTAGGGGTGCCATTGAAGCTGCAGTTGGCGGTGCTGATGTTTACTGCTGTAGCAATTCTTCTCTACAGCACGGCCTGCACTCGATGCGAGCCTCGCTCTCTTCTCCGTGACGTCCTCACCGTGCGTGGACCTGCGCTGTCGACGCATTTGTCGCACTCCATCCAGCTGACCAAATTCCCGGCAATCAGCAACCCAGCCTCCTCCTCCTCCAACAACAACAACAACCGCCGCCCTTCTTCTTCCTTCTCGAGATCGGCCTCAGATGGCAAAATACATGCGGCTGAGGATACGAGGAAGAAGAAGACCAAGAAAAGCGGTGACAGAAACTTGTTCGAGACTCACCAACAACAACAAAACAACAACATGACCAGGTCTTCTTCCGACATCAAAACTGCACCAAAGAAGAAATCACAACAACAACAACAACAACGGTCACCAAGTCAGGATCCTGCACCAGCCAAACTGAGGCAGGTAATGAAAGAGATGGAATGTAGAAGAATTCTTCACACATGGATAGAAACTCTTCTCACATGCTCCCTAGAATCCGTTGAAATCAGCACAACACAATCCTTAAGGAGGAGAAAGATGAGGATGAGGACAAGAAGGTTTTGATATTCAAGAGACAATCCTCCAGCATGCACTTCTCTGGACAAGAATCCCTTGCCATAATAGTTGTTGCTGCAAATGTTCTTAGATTGCAGATTTAGTTTCTTGAAAAGAATGTCTGTTTAGCACATGTAGAAATCTTCTTGTCTTGACTTTGAGATGATGATGGCTTGAGTCTCATGGTGATGATCTTGTTTCCTTGACACTGTTCTTCTGCAGGGAAAAATAGCCACACAGGTTGAGTTGAAGCTTCTAGCTGCGAAGCAAGCAATTGAGAACATGTTGCCAGAATCAGCTGATCCCACTCTGGATGCATCTGTGTATCATGATGTTGCTGCATTCTCAAAGTAAAAAAACAATCTTTGCAACAAAACCATCATTTGTCAATGCAAATTGTAATATATCCAAGATCCATGGAAGATTGAATAGGTGAACCGAATGATGAAGATGAAGAAAAAGAAGACAGAAGAAATTTTTTTTCTCTGATTCTCTCTGACTTGTTGGTGAGCAGCATGCAAAATTGAAAAAGCCTGTTTTTGGTTTTACTGAATTGGACTGATTCTGAAAAATGTGCACATGATCTCAATCTGCAGGAGCTATGAGATGATGAAAAAGGTTTTCCGGGTGTTTGTGTACAAAGATGGAGAGAAGCCGCTTGTGCATATGGGTCCGCAAACAGGGATCTATGCATCAGAGGGACTGTTCATCAAGCAGATGTTGGCAAGCAACACGTTTGTTGTTCAAGATCCATCCAAGGCGCATATGTTTTTCATGCCCTATAGTGTCAAAAACATGGAGATAGATCTGTATGTTCCAGACTCCAAAATCATGCTCCCCATCACCAGTTTTGTCAAGAGCTATGTTGATCGCATCCAATCTCTCTATCCCTTCTGGAATCGAACTGCTGGAGCTGACCATTTCTTTGTCTCCTGCCATGATTGGGTAAATTCTTCTTTCCCTCCAACCTTGAAGATTACACTGAAGAATCCTTGAACTCTTCTTTTTTATTTCCTTTGCCAACTTTCCTAATTCCGAAGTTCTTTCTGAGAGTTTTTTTTCAAAATTACTCTTTTGTGTTGTGTAGGGACCAATGACAACGAGAAACCATACAGAGCTTCGTGAAAATGCAGTGAAGGTTGTGTGTAATGCAGAGTCATCCTCGGAGTATTTTGTACTTGGAAAGGATGTGTCATTGCCACAGATCAATCTCCACTATCTTGTGCTGCCAAGCAACATTGGAGGTGCGGCCTCACATGAACGTCCATGGCTGGCTTTCTTTGCAGGGCAGATGCATGGCCGTGTGCGACCACAACTGATTGAACAGTGGAAAGATGACCCTGATATGAGGATCTATGAGGTACCGCCAAATAACCTGACAACAAAACCTTCGTACATTCAACAGATGAAAGAGAGCAAGTACTGCATTTGTGCCATGGGTTACGAGGTCAACAGTCCAAGGATAGTGGAGTCCATATACTATGATTGTGTACCTGTCATCATTGCTGACAACCTTGTCCTTCCCTTCAGCGATGTACTCAATTGGAGCATGTTTTCGGTCACTGTGCCTGAGGCCAAAATTAAGAAGCTCAAGACCTTGCTTACCAGCATTCCTCATCATGTATATCGCAGCATGCAGCAGAGGTTAGAATCTGTGCGAAAGCACTTCATCTGGCATGATGAGCCTGAAGAATATGATATCTTCCACATGATTCTTCACTCTGTCTGGATGAGCCGATTACGTCAACTTGATAGCTCTCAAAAAAGTCTGAAGCAATTGTGAGAGAAGCCACCCAACTAACAAACCTCTATTCCTTTGACAAAACACTGTAAAACCATGTAGACAGGTTTTGTCAGCTGAAAAAAACAAAACTTTGAAATTGCAATCCTGCCTTCGACTAAAATGTAGACAGAGACAAAGGAGAGATGTAGGCTACATCTCACAATCAATGGGCAACTGTATATTCAAGTGAACACCATGTCACTATAAGAGACTTGAGCTGTAGATCCTTTATTTAGGTCGGGGGCATATATATGTGCACCCTTCAAAAAGATGTAGTACAATTTCATGCTCAACAGAATGTTTGCAGTGTGCTATCAAGTCTTATTTCTTCTATTGTAGAGAATGTCCATATTGGAATCTGGTCCTTCACGTTCACTGTCGAACATGCCTTACCAAACACTCTTCCTATTTTCCCTTTCTACCAAGTGTTTGGACCTTTGAGAAAAGCTTCCAAGGCTTGATGATCAAAATGGAAGTGTTGGTCTGAGAGATCAGTGACTTGGAATGACCTTGTCGAAAGATCCAATGCAACAGAAGATTTTCCGAGCACCTGGAGAAAACAAGCTCAATAATGTCAGATGTTCAGGCTTACTTATCTCTTAATTACCGATCTGAAATCTTGGGTCTAACATACAGATATAGAGCTCTGAACTTGAGTTTAGATGTGATCAAGCTTCAGTTGTGTGCTCATAACAGTGTGATGGAGAGTGTCAAAGGGTTGTTGCCATTCCTGACAGAATTATGGTGGTTTGAGTGTAATATGCTGCCCAGAAATTTGGCTACTTGCTTGAGCTTTCCATGCTTTTCAAACTGATGTTGTTGTTGAGACTTGAGCCTCTGTCTGTCTCTCTCTTTCTCTCTCTCCTGCAATCATCACCTATATCTGGCAGAGCTCATTGCTTCTTGTTGTGTCCATTGCTGGGTTTCCTGTTAAAGGTTCTTGGTGATTTTATCCTTTTAGCAAGTTTTTGTTTCACCACTAAACTTGATGTTTTGGGAGTGAGATGATTCCAATCCTAAAATTCCAACTTGATTTGGGTTTGTTTTGTGATTAAAGAGAAACAAATGCAAAATGGTCAAGGAAGGTTTTGTATGATTCTTGCACTGCATTGCACACTCCATGGTACATGAAGTCTTGGAATTTGTGTTCAGAACTTGCTGGAGACCAGTCCCATACGGAAACTTGAGATTACCTTTTTTTCCTCTCTCTTTCTCTCTCCAGCTTTCCCATATGTATGCTCTCTGCAAAAAAAAGATCTCCAGCATCAGTCAGAGAGAGAGAGAGAGAGAGAGAGAGATTTGTGGATTTGTTTGATGCAAGGATCCATGCTAATGATGAACGAAAAAGAAAACCGGAATTTTGTAATAAGAACAAAACCCCGAGAGAGACAGAAAAAGGAAGAGCAAAGGGAACTTGGAACAGATATGAGAAGGAACAGCAATGAGCAGTAGTAGAAAGGAATGAATGTGGAGGTGCTGCTGGAGTGCCGAGCAATGCGAGAGAGCAAGGAGAGAGAAGCCAGATCGGGCTTTGCTTTGCTTTGCTTGGTAGAGGGAAGAGGTTTTTTTCCTTCTCTTCTTGTAGAAGATGCCGTTGGTTCCTTTTGGTCTTGTGTTGCTATCGGCTTCTTTTGGATTGCTTTCTCGCAAACCTCAGGAAGAGACTCGATGATGATACTGGAAGCTGGAGATGACTCCGGGAAGCTCTGGACAAACGCCAACATATCGAGGACGAAGCCCGAGATAGAAAAACCAGAGCCGTTTCGACGAGGAACCGGACGAGACATTCGGCAAAAATCTGGTAACCAGTGACTAGCCACCGATCTAATCACCAGCCAAAACTGGTCGAACCTTCAGTATCGTGCGCGCGTGAGAGAGAGAGAGAGAGAGAGAAAGTCGCGAGAGAGAGAGAGAGAGCGAGAGAGAAAGTCGCGCGCGCGAGAGAGAGAGTGCAACATACACCGAGAGGGCTTGCGGCGGAAGTTCAGCTAGCAACAAGCAATCAACGAACAAGAACAAGCAAGAAAGCAGGCTCGGCTCTATCAAGCAAGAAAGCAGGCTCGGCTCTATCTGGTGGAGTGTTTTGGAGATGGCTGATCCTCCTGTGCGCCTTCTCAATTTCGTGTCGGAGAACGAGGTAACTTTGTTGATCAAAACCTTCTTCGTCCTGCAGGAGGGAGGGAGGGAGGAAGAAAGAAAGACAATGGGATAAAAAAACACAGGATGAAAGCGAGGGAGAAAGCTGGAAGAAGAGTGACATGGGGGGAAGGGTTATTGCTGTGGGATCTTTTTGTTTGTGCAGTTGGAGGAGGGCAGAGAGAAAGGCGTGGTACCACGGGATGATTTGCAATCGTTTCCGGATAGACCTTTGTTCGAGGTTTGCAAATCTTCTTCTTCTTATTCCTTTCCTGACAATGCTTGTGGAACTCGGAAGAAGAAGGTTCGAGATTTTTTTTCAGAATGCAATTCCAATCGTCAAGTCCCTTGAGTCCTTGAGGATCGTAGTACCCCAGAAGAAGCTCTCAAAGTGGAGAAGGAAGTTGATCTCTGTGTGTGTCTCTGTTTGTGTTTTCACTTCTCTCTTGCCGGGGGTTGCAGATACTGAAGGAAAACAAGGACAAGAAAGATGCAGAGTTCAATGAGCTTCTCAAACACCGTTTGTCTCCCTCTCCTCCTTTCTTCCCACCTCATTTCTTTTTGCTGGCCTGAATTTGTTGTTGCTTCTTCTGCAAGCTAAAACTGTTTGCTTTTTCTTAGTGGAAAAACATTGCAGATGCAGATGATGATAAGATTGTTCTCCTCTCCAACTATGGTTAAGAGTTTGTTTCTTCTCTCAACTGAATTGTGTACCAGAAAAACTCAAATTTTGGTTTTGGGAAGAAGGATAGACATACTTCTAAAAGCACTGCATTCATGTTGAATCCTCAACCTCTTGCAATGCAATTTGTGAACATTCTGGAAAAAACTATCTTCAGACTCAACTTTCTACATTGCTATGGTTTCAGAAATGCCTGCTTGTTGGTGATCAGACTTAGTTGTTGTTACCTTTGATTATGGAACAGATCAACAACAGAATTGCTTTTGATTGATTTGTACCTTCTTCAATAACCAGGGAGAGTGGGTCCTTGGAGAGTTGCAAACAAACATGCTTCAGTTCTCTGATTTTGTGTTTGTGTTTGACAGGTCCACCAAAAGCATTAGATGAAGATGAGACAGAATTCTTGTACTCATTGGAGATGGTGAGCATGTGGTATGTTGGAGCTTCTTGTTCTTTTAGAGCTACTCTCATTGTTGGCTATGTAGCTCTGCTAACATGCATCAAAGACAGCATGCTGAAGCAGCCAGGGGCCATACTGTTGTTCTGCCTCTGTTGTCCTAAAATCATGCTTTGGTGCTCATCTTTCTATACTGCATAGAAATGTAAGCAAGGAGGTGCAACTGAATGGCCTAATGTGCATTCATGATACATGATCAGGGATCATGTACCTCTTTCCAAACACTGTGTTTTGCGGTAAAAAGATTCAAGCTTTTTAGGTTACACTCATCTCTATCCTGGTTTTTTTTTGCAGTATAAGAAGCAGCAAGAGCAGGAGCTTGCCCAGGAGGAAGCCCGTGAACTTACTGGCTTCCATGTCTGTCCCTCTCAATTCATCTTTGTGTACTCGGGCTTTGAAATCCAGTTTTTGAAAATTGAACACTTTCATTGCTTTCCAGCAAAATGCTTTTGTCAGTGGAGGGGATGTCCATCTGTGTAAAGGTGGCAGTAGCCCTACAGAGATGGACATACAATTGCATGCATATTCTTGAAGGTTCTTGCTTGCCAGAAAATTTGTTTTGTAGCTTGGTCCAAGGTCATGATGTCATGAGGAGGATATCATGGTCAAGTATATGCTATGAAGACCATGTATGTCTCCTCAAAACCTTTCCAGCTCTTTTGTCCAAGGTTGCTTATGCTTACAAACGGGGGTTTCGCAATAGGCAGCAATAGCGAGTCGGACCATTACAGCTGAGGAGCCAAGACAACTCATACCCACCACCGCCTCCACTCATGAAGTAAGGAGAGTTCTTCAATGACAAAAGAATGGTTGCTATCTCATTTTGACCCAAACAAGACTGCAAATAAAATTGGGAGTACTGGAAGTAGTTATCCAGACCTGGGTGTTCATATTTCTCTCTGCAATCTCATAGATATGTGATAATTTTTGCAGTACTCTCTTGAACGGAGCCACGTCCAATTTGTAACTGCATGAACCCATTTGCAACCCCATTTGTAATAGAATCATGCCCTCAGCTCCTGACAGTGCTTGTGGATGCACCTTACAAGTAACTAACAAGCCAGTGCAGAGGAACACAACTAACAATGCAAGCATAGTGGCTGTCCAAAGGGTGAAATGTGAGAGTTGGATATGGTGGGCACATGTGCAGGTTGTTCCAGGACGGGGAAAAAGACTATCACAAGCAAGTGTAGTGACAAGTCTTATCAGGATCAAGTCACATCCCAAGAGAGCAAAAGTGGAGTTGTCGCCCAAAGAAGGTTCCAATCAAGTCTTGCCTGTTCAGAAAGTGGATGGACAGCAGATGCTTGGACTTGTGTCCTACCCTGATGAGAGTGATGAAGAGGAGCAAACCCAATAGCCACATTCAGGTTGGCTGGTACCACTGCTTTACAAATGTGAGAAACTAAAAACCAAATGTGCATAATCAGGTTGTCTTGAAGACTGAACTGCTGGCAAATTAGTGAGGTGCCTGATGTCAGCACTTCGCTGTTGGTGGTTTGTGGGTGAACTGAACTTTTATTGAACGCAATGTGCTGCTGATCTATGAAATTTCTTAGCCAATTTTGTTTGAAGGTGTCATTCATTAGTGCAAGAAATGGCGCAGATGGATTAGGATGGTTCCCATTTTTGTTTTGAGGTGGGTGAGGGGCACAAGGTACATGTGGGCCAGATGGGTCAGTAAATTGTCAAATGTTCACACAGAAATGTTCCTGCTGTAGTCAAGGTTTTGAAGAACTGACTTTCACTGGCAGTCTGAATCTATTTTGCATCCAATATTCACTCCTTTGTAAAATGGCTCACTGACCCAGAGAAATTGTGCATCACTGTGTCATGAAGGCAGCAGCAGAGTGGCCATCAAGAGCTCTGCAAGCCAAATATGGCTTCTTTGACCTTTCAGTGCACAAATAATGGTAAGTTGCTGTTATGGTGGGCACTTCTATTCTTTCAAATCGGTTAAATTTTGGATTATGAGAAGACCCAAAGGCTTTCATGAAACTATAAAAGGACTTCTTCTTGCACTTTCTATGTTATAGATTGCATCATAGTCCAGAAAACAAGTCTGAAGCATTCGTGACAAATTTTGTTTCACTTCACATCAATTTCCAGTATGTGTGTATGTATATATGTATATGTACACAGGGGTATGCATTACTTTGAACGCTGTTCACAATGGACTGGTACTATGCAACACAGAGATCTGTGATCACCTTACCTAAAGTGAACCAATTAATGAATTTTATGCTGTATCCGTGATGCAGCTGTCTTCTCAAGTTGCCACTTTCAGATCGTGAGTGTCAAAAGCTTGGAAGGAATAGGTTTCTTGCTCAAATGACCATGGTTGCCCTTGAGTCTTGATTGTTGCATGATGCAATGGTTTTTTTCGCACTCTGGAGAATGATCTTGTATGCAATCCACATGCAGGGTTCAGCTCTAATGGGAATCAATAATTTGAATATCTTCAATATGCATATGTCATCCTCAACTACATCCACATTTTTCAAAAACATTTGATTGCACAATTCCACCATATTATATTATCACATCATATCTTCATACCGTGCTATAGATCTTCACCTACATATCAAATTTCATGAAATATATTATCATATCATAGCATATTGTATCTAAGTCTTATCACTTTTGTTTTTATCATTTCCATTTGTTCATGCTTTATTTCTCTTTATTATTATTATTGATTATTTATTGAACAATCGTCATATGTGTGAATATCTTGATGATGGATATTGATATTATTCTTCATGATCACCATCTTTAAAGAATTCAAAGTTATCATTTCACACCCAAAGATTGCTTGTTCAATTCTATGAATTTTTCTCCTCCATCACTTAGAAACTTTGTTGGAATTCTGTCATAAATGCATGATTGACTTTGCAAAGTGCCTTCAACATCCTTCAAAAGCATTTCAAGATAAACATTCATTTGAATGCTTCTTTACTTCTTGAAGATCATGAAATTAATTTTTTACAAATGCTATTTGGACAAAATGGTCATAAGTGAAAATTGTGAATGCTAATGGAATCAGGGTTTAAAAAATAAAATAATTTTTTTTCCTCAAGTAGGTCCATTGCTGAGAATACTCAACATTAATTATCATTAAATGGCAATTCTCCTAGGTAGGTGGGTTGTAGCATTTTTACAAAAGTGCTTTTAGGTGTTTGGCCTAGGAAATGCCTAGGTCTAGATGTGGATAATTTTTTTAAAAAAATAAAAAATTGACCAAAAAACCCTAAAACTCACTAAATTTTCATGTTTTTTTCATTTTAAAAAAATCATCAAATTACAAAAATTTGCCAAAAAAACCAGTAAATGGAATGCTATTTGTTCATCATGCCATATTTTGTTTGACAAATGATTTACATATGCTTATCTATGTATGGTTGAAAAAGAATGCTGATATGTTTATGTGTTGGTGTTTATTTCTCAATGGAAATCCTATTACCATTGTTTTATTGAGACAAAAATCATTACTTCATTCACAAACTGAAATCATGAACCAATTGTAGTTGAATATATCTTACAAGTGCATGACCAATCTATATCAAAATCATCTACAATACAACATGACATTCACTCACCAAGTGACACTAATGATCCAACTTGTTACATATAATCATACATGTGAAGAATTGGCATTTTTTCCTCCCCATAATATCTATTGAAGACAATTGCTTGGTGAAAGATGGAAGAGAGCATTCCAACTTGTGGAAGGTAATTGTTAAATTGTTAAGTAGCTTTTGCAATTTTCAAAGTGCTTTTTTTTCTTTATTTTTTTGAGTTGATTTTTTTTCTTTTTCCTAACAACAATTCTTTATATGCCAATAGCATCATAGAAAAAAATAACAAGACCTGATCGTGTAGAACATTATCACCATTGTTTTTATGCAATATTCTTGACACTTTGTTCTTTAACATTGTTGTCACATGGGAAAACTAAAAGAAAGCAAAGAAATTCCATCTCTTCACTTAGGATGAATGTCTTTTCAATTAAAACCTTTCTAAGATTTTTGAAGCTTGTCACTCAATTTGTCAATCTCTTGATTAGCATTTCAAATTTAAGACATTCGTAGGATTTTAATTTCCAAAGTAAGAACCACTTAAGAATGTTGGGACTCTTTTTTTTTTGGCACTTTCTCACACTTGTACTCACACTTTGTGAGAGTGTGTTTAAATATTGAAACTTGTTTTTTTTTTCCCATATTTTTGCTTTGATTGCAAGCCCAAAATTAGAATCCTAATATATATATATTTTATTACATATTTTCACAATCAATTAAGTAAGTTATTTTGTTATTTTTTATATTTGGACAACACAAGGTATCAATATCAAAATTTCTTTCAAATTATCAATTTCATTAACCTTGATTAGCAATTCAATTGGTTTTTTAATATATTAATAACTGCTTATAATGTAGTAAGGTTGGTTTTCAAATATCCATATGAAGAATTGACAATTATATTGCACATGTGAGGCAAGTTTTTTTTGTTTTTTGTTTTTTTGTGGTCTTATTTTCAAGAATAAGGTTACATAGTTATGGCTGTGTTTGAGGGATACAAATAAACTACAAGTAATTTGTTAGAAGAAACCACCACCTAAAAACACAATGATGTTTCAAGATTGACATATTCAATTCAAGACTTCCTTTTTTCACAATTGAAAAAAAAATGTGATGGGTGGGGGGGGGAGGGGGGGGCACAAGAAAATCAAGGTCAAGAAAGGTTGAAAATTCTATTTTAAAAAAAAAGTGAAAACTAAAAAATATATCTAGTAGATATTCACTATAGTGAAAATACACCATGCCAATATGTTACACTCGATCATGCTATTTCCTTGTTCATAAATAAAGAGGCAACAACAACAAGTTGAAAGGATGTCAAATGTTCACAAAAAATGTCAATGTTTGTCACCTTGTGTTCAAGACTCATATAAACAATATGTCAACATTTGAAATCTTGGTCAGTTATTAAATTATTTAGGGTTTCAAAATCGATAACCTACTTGATAAAAAAGTTTCAAGCAAGTAAATTTTATGAATTCAATAACTAATCCATTAATGTCTACTATGGTACATCAAGTGATTTCATTCGTTTTAATAAATGACAATTAGTTGAAAAATAGTGAATTTTTTAATCAAATGAACAAGTATTAATGAATTGCACCCACATTTTGTATTGTACTAATGACCATATACACAAGACCCTCCAACCCCATCATCTTCATCACCACTCTTCACTCTTTGCAGCAAAAGCTCACATGAACACATATGAATCTGCTCTTATGCATTTGATTGCAATTTCTTGCTCAAGAGTTCTTGAGTAGAGAAGAAAAGAGAAGAGAGAAAGGGAAAATTTATACAGAAGTGAATGAGAGACACGAATTATATGCATCCATGTGGATGAGAAACGGGAAGAAGTCATCCATTTGTGGATGAGGCACTCAACGTATTCATCCACATGCTGTTTGCTCCAAATTCACACAATTTAGGGTTTGGCGCTCTGTCTATTTATTTTGCTTTTTCTTTTGAAGGGTTTGATGTTTACGCGGATCCCCGAGCGCGGCCTCTCTAGACTGCTGCACGGAGAAGAAGACGGAGAGAGATAGAGAGAAAGGAGAGGTGAGTGGGTGGTTTTGGCGTCTTATTAAAGAAGGTGTGGGTAGTTGAATTACGAGATTTGATTCTAAAAGATGGTCAACGACAGTGCTGTGGCTTTTTCTGCTGTTGTTGATGTGTTGTTATTGCAGCGGGGAGATAGAGTTTCACATGGTGATGGAGAAGAAGCCACGGTTACTGATATTAACGGTGGAGCAGAGACGGGCGCCGACATGAGGGAAAAAAAAATTGAACATATGAGAGGAGGCTCTGTAGGGAAGAAGGAAAGAGATCGGGAGTCGGAGAAGGAGCCGGGAGAAATCTCCGATGAGAGCGGGGGATGCTTGTTTATGGAGTCTGAGGAAGAGAAGGAAGTTGGCAGCGAAGATGAAATGGAAAGTCCAATAGCGAAGAAGCGGAAGTATTCTCCAAAACATTCGTCGTCGAAAGCTGTCGATGATGGTGACACTTTGTATGGCCCGGAGGTACCGGCGGCCGTGGTTGTCACTGCTGCTGCTGCGGAGGTGGAGGATTCATGGGAAGAAAGAGGGGATGCCGAACTTCAAGAGATGGAGACATTGAGTCTCGAGGGTAAGAAGAGTTCGAGGTCGAAGAAAAGCTCCCGGAAAAGCTCGCAGCGACGGCGAAAAGATTCGCATGAAGACGACAGTCACAAGAGAAGCAGGCGGTCGAGATCCAGAGAGCGGGTTAAGCGTTCACGGTCCAGAGATAAGAGCAAGCGCTCTAGGTCCAGAGGAAGAAGCAAGCGCTCAAGGTCCAGAGAGAGGAGCAAGCGCTCAAGCTCCAGAGAGAGGAGCAAACGCTCAAGGTCCATAGAAAGCGTGGTTGTGAAACAACACAGTACCAGGGCCGATAGCAGAGACAGGAAGAGGCGTTCCCGATCCAGGGACAGCTTGCGCGAGAGGAAAGGAGATGACAGGATAGATGTGAAACGACGCTCCAAGTCTAGGGAGAGTCCACTGGAGCAAACCCCAAAGGAGGACATCAAAGTGGAGAGGAGGAGTAGGCGGTCCCGATCAACTGAAAGCTTGCGAGATCTCAAAGGAAATGGCCGGGAAGACAGCAGGCATGCCCGCACCCAAACACGTGAGAGAAGCCGTGAAAGAAGCCATAGAAATAATGAACGAGCTCATGGTAGGGTTGGGAGTGTGGAGAGGAGGCGAAGGTCTCGCTCCAACGAAAGCATGCGAAACAGCAAAGGTAAGGATAGCCTTGAAAGAAAGCATGGATCCCCATCCAAAGAGCGGGTGCGGGAGAGGGTTAGAGAAAAGGAAAGAGAAGGGGATCATAGTGTCCCATCCAAAGAGCAGGTGCGGGATAGGGTTAGAGAAAAGGAAAGAGAAGGGGATGATGGTGGTCATGATTCAAAGAGATACAGAAGTCGAACTGATGATTTGCCCACCCTGAGTAGGCGCAGTGATCGACATGAGCAAGAATTCAGTGGACATGGAGGAGGGTGGCCACGGGAGAGGAGCCATAAGGAAGCTGGTGACCGGATCCGTGCTGATAGTATCAGCATGGACAGGAGGCCAAGATCACACTCCAGAGAAAGTGTGCGAGAGTGGGAGCACAGGGATGGTGGGAGTAAGCAAAGGCAAAGTGCAGATGAAGCATATGAAAGAAGCAGCACCAGGTACAGTGGGCGTGGGAAAGAGAGCCATGACAGAGGTTATAACTATGCTCATGATGCTCGCAATGGAAGCCATCAAGCTGGAGGTCGAGATAGTTCATATGGAGGAGCAGACAAGGATAGGAACAGAGACAAAAGCTATGGGCAGGAGCAGAAGCACCACTCCAGAGATGAAATAAAGCAAAACCTAGACAAAAGAGCAAGGTCATTTTCTGCTTGATTAAGCCATGTTTGCAGTAATAGTATGCTCCAATCTTTGTTGTGGTTCTCTGTGACAAAGGCTCACCCTGTACTTACCCCAATTTCTGTTGGGAATGAATGTTGCACAGGGAGGAGGAAAATGAAGAAGAGTATAAAGAGCGGATCGAATCACAGCTTGCAGCACAAGAAGAAGATGATGTGGAGAGGATAAAGGAAGAGAGCAGACGTCGGCGACAAGCAATTCTGGAGAAGTATAAGCAACAGCAGCAGCAGAAAATAAATGCAGAACCACTGACTGATATGTTCACAGGTATTGATCCTTGTTGTTGCTTGTTGTGCAGGCAAGGGTGTAGTACTCATCTGTCATGACTTGCGGTATTTGTATGTGACATATTTTGGGTCTGGGCATTTGCAGGGTTGGGTGCTGAGAATTCCAGCAAGCAGCAACCAGAAGGAAAAGGACAATTTGTTGCTGCCATTGGTGTGGCAAATCCTGTGAAGCAGACAAATGACGATGCCGTAAGTTTGGACAATGAGCATCAGCAAAATGGAAATGCAGCAGTACAAGCACTGCCAAAAACAGGATTGGGTGAAGGATCCCCTAAGGTGAGCTTTTATTGTTACTTAGCAGGATTCTCCCTGGTTCCAGTCCATGCCTGTATAAACTTAAGGCTTAACGCTAGAGTTTTCAAGTGCCTGGTCTTGTTGGTTTGTAAGGGTGTTCTAGGTTCTTATAAATGGGATTTCCCTCATATACATCAAGCTACAGTTTGCTTCTTATGGTCTTACCAGGTCAGCAAATAGTGTGGTTTTTTGGCAGTTCAATGTCAATAGGACCTTTGCTCAGCCATATCCATTTCTGTTGAGGCAGCTGGTCCTCATCATTAAGTTCTCATAGATTTTACCAGTTTATTTCTGATCTGTTGCAATTCTGACTATGCATGGATCTCAGAGTGAGCGTTCAGCTGATATGTTCTGTGATGACATTTTTGGGGACTCGCCAGCAGTGGGGCAAAGGATGGTATGTGCTCTTACCCCCAGATTGTGCCCCTTGTGATAATTTTAAAACAAAGGGATATATGTTTTCACTTCACCCAACCACACTTCATTCAGTGGAATGTGTTAATAATCTCTGAATCTGTGGTGGGTGCAGTAAGTCTTAAGTAACTTGTGTGCTGACATGAAGTTGTTGGATGCCAGGGAAAAGGTGATGGCATGGTTATTGATACCAGTGGTCTCACTGACAATTGGGATGATGCTGAAGGACGTTATTGTAAGTGCTGACAAATTATCAAAGTATTCTTTCAGAGAGTAACACACAGATGTTGTGTTGATATCCTTCACAGTTAACTACCATCAAGCTGAAAGTCAGGTTGCAGTGATTTCAATGTTCTGTTGTTTCTTGTGGGCCTGGCATATTTACTAAATATTGAATTTTTGGCAGCTTTCCGGATTGGTGAGATATTGGACAGTCGCTATGAGATCTTGTCTTCACATGGCAGTGGTGTATTCTCAACAGTTGTCCGAGCTCGTGATAGGAGAGCTGGTAGAGGTGACCCTGAAGAGGTTGCCATAAAAATCATTCGCAACAATGAGACTATGTAAGTCAAATGCACACATTCTTGGATGATTGTGTTGGTATTTTCTCCTTGATCAGTATGTGCTGAATTGAATGGTGCCAACTGTGCAGGTATAGAACAGGTCAACAAGAGTCTGTGATACTGAGGAAGTTATCGGGAGCTGATCCAGAGAATCGACGCCATTGTGTGCGACTCTTCTCCAGTTTTGAGTACCGGAATCACCTATGTTTGGTCTTTGAATCCCTTCACATGAACCTTCGTGAAGTCCTGAAAAAGTTTGGTCGCAACATTGGTATTAGCTTAACTGCAGTGCGAGCTTATGCCAAACAGCTCTTCATCGCATTGAAACATCTGCGAAATTGTGGAGTTTTGCATTGTGACATTAAGCCTGATAATATGCTGGTAAGTGCCACTCTTTATTTGCACTTGATGGCAGCAAGATTCAAGGATGTACAGGTATCCTTGAGACTTGGGTCATGGTGCCAGGTTTGCTGTCAATAGTACTCACTTGCCTATTTGATATATCTGACCTATTAAATAGTCTATGTTTCAGATGCAGATTAGCTAGGCTAGTAGAGGGTTGCAGGTTGTGATGTGAAACTGCTTCACTGTGAGCACTCAATGTACCCTTTGTTTATTGCAGGTTAATGATGCAAAGAATGTACTCAAACTTTGTGACTTTGGCTCTGCAATGTTTGCGGGAGAAAATGAAATAACTCCATACCTAGTCAGTCGATTTTATCGAGCTCCAGAAATCAGTAAGGACCTTCATCTTAGGTGTTATACCAGCTGTTTTGAGTATTAGCTGTTTTGTGTTATTTTCTCACCTTTTTTGCATTGATGCTTCAACTTGAATGCTTGTGCAGTTTTAATTATCTACTCACTGTGGCCTTAACTGTTCCTGTGTGCAGTCCTTGGTCTACCTTATGACCATGCTTTGGACATGTGGTCAGTAGGTTGCTGTCTGTATGAGCTGTACTCAGGCAAGATGCTTTTCCCTGGGCACACAAACAACGATATGCTAAGGCTCCATATGGAGTTGAAGGGGCCCTTCTCAAAGAAAATGCTCAAAAAGGTAGAATTCCAGTCATATGCTTTAGCTTATGTTATCTTTTGTGATATAAACCAGGTTGAGCACACCATACTGTTGTCTGCTTATCATTCTGTGCCTCGCAGTTGACAGGTGGAGTTTTAAGCTTTCAAATATGACAGACTCACACACCCTAGGTGATGGGATAAGAGGCCTGCTCGTAATTATTTGGTGAGCTGTGCAGCTTGGCTCATAGAGCATGTGGCACTGGCTGTCTAGATTCCTCTTGCTTGATAGCGGACCTGTACATACTGACATCTAACACAAGATAATGAACCCTTTGTCACTTGTGCACATCTTGAGGTTGTTAAGATTGGATGCAGGTACAAAAGGTAGACTACATGGCCACTGCAGCACTAGAGGCTCCTGGCTGCCTTGTTCATCTGTACCTGCAGAATGCACCTTAATTGTACCTGGCAGCTAACTGTGTCTTTTACCTGGATCAAAAGAGAGGGGAGAGGTTGGGAAATACACAAGAAGATCATTAGATGTCCTGTTTTAAGAATGGTGGTTTCAATGTCCTCTTATGGCAGTGTTGGATGTGTTTTTCTGAGACAAATGATTTCCTGCTAAACCATCAAGACATGTGATCTGTGGATATGTGCAGGCAGCCTTTGCAGATCAGCATTTTGACCAGGACTACAACTTCTGTGCTGTTGAAGAGGACCTTGTCACTAAGAAGGTACTTGGACTGAATGATTACTTGCAAGTTGACCTCAGATACTTAGGCTGTAATCAAGCTTCACAATCACATTTGGTGCTTGCATCTTGGCTGGAGTTTGACATTTGAAATGACTCTGCAGATGGTGAAGAGGATTATGGTGAATGTAAAACCCAAGGACATGGGGGTGCTTGTTGCCAGCTCGGGAACAGTTGATGAAGACCCCAAAACAGTGGCGCATTTCAAGGATCTGTTGGAGAAGATCTTTATTCTGGATCCAGACAAGCGCATGACAGTGTCACAGGCATTGAACCATCCATTCATCTCGGGCAAGTGAAGTAGTTGTGCCAATTTCTGGCATATACATTGTTGCCTGTGTAGGAATCCATTGTGTCGTGCATATATAGTGATTAGTAAGTTAGTTGTTATTTGTAGAATGAGTGGCTTGGATTGGACAAAACAATCAAGATCTGTCTTATTTGGGCTTTCATTTCTTTCACCTATTGATGAACGCTCTTGCTGTCGTGGCTCTGCTCGTCTTTGGAGTGTGCCAAAGCATCAGTGGCGCATGGCGAGGGTGGGCTTCAGCTGGTCTTAACAGGGTGACACTGCCAGACCTTAAACTCTGTCCTATTGTAAGACAACACGCCCAAGGCGTTTTTTCCTGTTCATTGTTCCTGGTATCAAAGATCAATGTTTGTTTTACTTTACTTGTGCTTGGTGTGTGTTGTATGTTAATTGATGGAACATGAAATTTTGACCTGTGTGGTTCACAATGAGAATGAGGACTAGTTAGTTGACGTCCTCCTAATGTCCCTTACATGTAGATAAGTGCCCAGCTACAGATCTGACAGTTCTCATGACAAAGATGCTATACAAACTCTTGGGAATCCTGTGTTTGATTTTGCATGCTTATGTTGCTGTCAATTTATTTTAGGTCATCTAGATGTTGGGTTGTCTAATCATTAGCGATAAAAGGTGAGTTGAGTCTGGGGAATTGGTTGATAGGAAGGCTGGGCTGTGGGTTCCTCAAGGATGTGGAGTCTGATTTCTGTTCTTTCTTCAGGGATGCTGTCAGGTCTTGTGAAGGCGGTTAGCTCTTTCGGTGCTTTAAGCGCTAGGTAACAGCTACAAGAAGGTACATTAGTCTTCCTGTGATGAGGCTGTCACCGCACATCACTCTAGTGTGCTCATTACAACCCATCACCGCCATTCCTGGTTGCAGTATAAGCTACCAGTGAGGGACTCACTTATCAGAGGACAGGGCAGCAGAATTTTTAGTCTTTGGGTGCACAACTCTCTTGGACTAGCTCACTTTCTGTGGCCTGACCTTAAGTGGTCACATGGGATTTGTTCTGGGGCATAAGGTTTTGCCAGGTTCTTTTGCATTCTAGACATGATGGGGGTGTGTTGTCCTTTTTCTTTTTTGTCAAACTGACTGCCAATGCACCTTAGGTGGTGGCTGCATCTCGTGGGTCTTTCTGAGAAGCTGCATCTTGCCTCAATGGCAAGGATCAGGTTGGATCACCATCTTCATTGTGATGAGTAGTGCCACATTGTGGAAGGGTCTGTTTTGGCACATTTTTGTAAATTGGTAAAGTTTGTGTGGAGTTGAAAACTCAGCATCTTGTACTGAATACCTGGAATCTTGGCTGCTGCATTTTTGTTGGCAACATCTGCAGGTTGTAAGAAGGCAGGCAATGCCACCTTGATATGATTAGGATGAGCTTGGAGTTGAAGACAAGTAGTATTTGTTCCTTGCAGATGTCAGTGGATGGTGAGAGGTATGTGCACCCTTCATTTATTGATACTGTTTGTTTTCTATGTCTGATGCTTTTATCTAGAACTAAGGAGGGGGGGGTTGTGTATGTATTGACGCAAAGTGTAGTTTGATAATGGAAGAGTCATGGGCCGTAATCCTTCCTTGTTTGATGAGTTGCACAATCCTTTTTGAAACTCATGGGTACACATTTTCTGGAGGGCCATGGGATGGAAACAGCAGAGGGCTCCAATGTTTTGGTTTTTATATCTGATGCATGGATTTTTAGATGCATGCTGTTGTGTCTTGCCATTTATCAAAATTATATATTGTTTTTTTTTTTTCTGTTATGCTTTTCAGTTCCACATTTGGAGCCTAATTGTTGGGTCTAATATGTTGGAGATTGTACACTAGTAGGACCAGAAGCCTCACAAGTTTACAGAAGACACTCTGAAGGTGATGCAGCTCTATATTTTCCTTAACTGTGAATATGTGTTGATGATGTGTGGATATTCAGTAGTATCATGCTGTTTATTTCAGCTGCTTTTCCTCTATACAGCTGGTTTCCCACTTGCTAATTCTGGCCAACCGGCAGTGGTAGGCCCAAGATTAGTTGATTAATGCTAATGTAGTTGATTAACGCTTGTCATATGTATAGGGGATTGGTTGTTTGATTGGTAGATGTAGATTGCAGTGGTGAAAATCATGTTTCCGAATGTTGGAAGTGTTTGTGGTTCATCAAGGGCATATGTTATGTCTGACTTCAATATTTGGTGACCAATGTGTTTATGTAGTGTATATGGAATTGAGGTACAGATTGTGGTTATTGCTATTTTAACAAATTCTGAGCTCCAACAGAGCAGCTGTGCCCACCATCACTGGATGCAAATGATATGGTTCAGGTAACAGTTAAAAATGGGGTTTATTTTCTGAATGTTAGATGCTCTATCTCTGAAACCTCTCTTTGGAGGTTACTTGTTCTGAGCCCAGACAAGCAAATCAATGTGGCTCCAGTATTGTGGGATGCCTGCCTACAGGAACACTGGATTCCCTTTTGTCCCTGTTATCATAGGCACAGTCTGTCACATTGAAGGCCTTCTTATGGGAAGACTAGATTCTGCATGCATGTTATGTCACGCTTGATGAAGTAAAAGCTTGAACAAGGTCTGTCATTTTTGACATCCCCAGAGGCCTTCTCAGGGGAAGATTGTATTCTGCATCTATCTTTTGTAAAGCTCAGTGAAGTAAAAGCTTGAATGAGGTACAATCCATGACCATTGTTGCTCCTTTTTGTACATTGTACCTGTCTTATGTGTAATTAAAAACATGACGCTGGCATGATTCTGTACCCTCATCCAAGTTTCTAGAGCTGGAAAATACCCTGAGTTAGCAGCACTAGTTCTCTTTGTTCACTGTTTCTCGCGTTCAATGTAGACATTGTATTGTTTCCTCTTAATAGGTACCCACTATCTGCTCTTACAGATTATAGATGGGTTAGTGGTTGCATGGTGGTTGTATGGTTGCTGGGTGATTATATTTGGTTACTCCTAAATCCCTTTTTTTAAATCTAAGATGTTTTACTTCAAAAGTATATAGATCAAGTTCAAAATCTGATTTCAATTGATTGATTGTATGTTGCCAAAACAGTCAAAAAGATCATAAAATAGGAGTTTGAAGATCCATTGGAAGTCTCTACCAACACATGGACAGGGTGGAATGTGGTGTTGTAAGTGTTGGAAATGTAAGAAGTTTTGATGTGGTATATGTCTATGAACTAGAGAAAAACTGTGCTAGCAAAATTTGACTATAGGTTATGTGTAGTTTGACGAGTGAATAATTTTGAATCACAATCATTGAGATGTAGAACTGTTTCATGATTGTTAACATGATATCACAAAAATAATGAACATAATTGGATGCTTATAGGATTTGTTTGTGTGAGGGGCTGTGTGGGAGGCGCCAAAGTTTTGCAAAGAGCATTTGAAATAGTGGTGAGATTTTAAAACCAAGATGATCATGAGTTTCATATCTTGATAATGCAGCAAAGGCGTTGTCTGGAGAGTGAAAAATGTTTGAAATAGTGGTGAAATTTTTAAACCAAGATGCTCATGAGTTTCATATCTTGATGATGCAGCAAAAGCGTTGTCTGGAGAGTGAAAAATGTTTGAAATAGTGGTGAAATTTTAAAACCACGATGCTCATGAGTTTCGTATCTTGATAATGCAGCAAAAGCGTTGTCTGGAGAGTGAAAATACTGTTGAACTTTTGTCCTAGTAAGTGCACCTAGTATTAATAGTTAGTTTACTGAAGATGTGTCAATGTGAAACATGTTTGTTCATGCATGAACACATGCATAATTTTAAACCAGGTCTGGGATGGAAGGAATTACGATTTTTGAAACCCAGAAATAATTGTGAATTTTGACATTTTCATGGTTATATGTTTTCTTGATCTTGGTGTATATTGAATTGTGGAGTGACACTTGTTGTGGATTTGCAAATAGCCCAATTATGCACATGCAATCTCAACCATTGTTAATGGTTTTGTTAATTTTCAGAATGGTGGTAGAGTAGTTCACAAGGTTCTTTGAGGCTCTAGTAGAGGGGTGCTTGATACATGTCTTTTGGTACTTGGGCGGATGTTCAAAGGTGTAGAGTGAAAGGCAAATTTTCCATGCAAATAAGATCTACCAAAATGAACCCATTCTACAAATCCCAAAACTTTGCTTTTGTTTGTGATGGTCAGGAAACATACTGAAGTCACCAGATATGAAAACACTAATTCATTCAAACTAATAAGTTATGGCAAGTGAGAGGGAGGGTATGGCAAGAAAAGAGGGGATGCTGGTGCACTTGGTAGAGTTCCAACTCCTTTGCAAGCTTTCGAAATTACTACCTCCATCAAACTCATTGTTCTAAAATTATTACATCTATCGAAGTCATACTTGTTTCATGCTCACTATCTAGTAAATCATGAAGCAATAGTTGAAACAATAGAAACTTTTGACATTTCTCCCAATTCAGCAATGATTATTTTCTATACGAGAAAAGGGCCTATTTTGAGAACATTCTATGATTTGAGGTACATGGTCTGAGCCCCACGCACACAAAAGGATCATTAAATAGGATAGCGTTGAATGTGTTGTTATAAGGGTTTGAAATGGGAAATGTTTTGATGTTGCATATGTTTGGAAGGTGGTAAAAAGGTCTATTAATTAATTTTAACTATATGTACAAGGGTAATGTAATGAATGTGAATAATTTTCTCTTACAATCCTAAAATAAACAAAGATAAATGAATGTCTTTGAATCACATGTAAAGTAGTGAATGAAAACATGGTGACTTACACCTTTATGTTCTGGTAAAATTTAACAAAATTTAATGAAAGAATAGAATGAAGAGAACTCTCAAAAATTTCATGGGAATTTTGATGAATTGTTGCAATCTGTATTGATGAATATTCCATATAGACAAGAAACAATGGGGGGGAACAATTAGACAACAAGAATGGTGAAACGAATGGCAAGGAAGATGAGGACAATAATTGGGGATGACAAGGGATGATGGTAGTAATGGGGGATGATAGGGACCATAAAAGGGGACATTAGATACAACAATGCCATGGGAACTACATGGGAGGCTTGGACGATGACAAGGATTGACAGAGAAGATTATGGGGGTTGATGACCATGACAAGTGACAATGTGATCAACACAAAAAATCAAGGGAGATCACAGATGGGGAAGATGATAGAGAAGACTAGAAGGGTCAATGACCATAACAAGGGACAATGTGATCAACAAAAAAATGAAGGGAGATCTCAGATAGTCAGGACAACAAGGGTTGATGAAATTGATACGAGGATAACATGGAATGTTGGGGGGAGATTATAAGCAATGATGACAAAAGGGAAAATGTCATTTCATGGCTCCCATCATCCTAGAAGCTGGTTGCCATTCTCTCAAAACCTCTAAACTCCCTTCATAGGTATCATTGTTGAACATTGCTCATGCCTTGCTTGTTGTTGTTGGATGTGGTTGAGGTTTCCAAACATTTCCACAACCAACATTGTTCTTTCAAAGGACACACTCTCAATGTAAGATTGGTCATGAACTAAAACAATGACTTTCAACGTTGGAGGTTCAATAAATGTGGAACCTTCTTATGTTTCACCCTTTTTTTTTTTGCTTACAATTTGTGTTCATGGATCAAGGTTAGTCCTTTCATTAGTTGGACTAGTGGGTAACCCGTGGCTATGCCACTCTAGCCACCCCAAACGCTCTGTTAAGCTTTATTGTTTGCACGATCATGTATTTTTCTTCTCTGCCCAGAGAGAGAGAACTCCCATTCAATAAC
>Ga0116227_10002092_pt1 | contig 45592 bp, 29 predicted proteins | sample S1TSphgellanicum_FD_89693 | JGI IMG/M metagenome (GOLD analysis project Ga0116227, IMG submission 89693) | Host-associated microbial communities from peat moss isolated from Minnesota, USA - S1T2_Fb - Sphagnum magellanicum MG | ecosystem: Host-associated > Plants > Peat moss > Unclassified...
AAGTAAATGTGGGTGTAGTTTATGTTGTTATTTTTCTCATCAGCCTATTACGAGGTGACGCAGGGACTAGTCTTTACCTTTTTTTTAAATATTCACCCACCCCCCCCCCCCCCCCCCCCCCTCTTTTCTATCATTTTAGGTGAAGTTTTTCCTTAAGATTTGTTGGAAAATATGCATGCGCTACTAAAGCCCTTGGTCCCTTGGCCCTAGCCCCAATTTGATTGGAAATTGTTAACACATTGCATGTTTTCCATCCCCCAAATTTATCCTTGCCGTGCTAAAATTCCTTGATGGAATTTTAATTAAATATGGAACTTAACATCTCCTTGAATTGTTTAAGACCATCAACATTCATCCACTTGTCTCACCTCTCACTTGGAGGGCCTTCAAGAATGGTATTTGAGCACCTTCAAAATTCATTCAAACTTGAGGATTCATTCAATGACTTTCCCTAGTAGTTTTTGGTGTGTTTGTATCATTGCAAGTTGTATCTTTGAGGGCATAACTCAGGTCTTTAGGATTGCATATATGGCTTTTGACATTGGTGTTAGTAGGGTAGATCCTAGGTTAGCTTTATTCAATATCCTAGTAATTTCTATTTGTAGGTAGTAGGTGGAATAACTACTACCTCCACTATTTATGGAGGTGATGTTAAGTTTAGCCAGGGTTCTAAAAAAGGGATTAGTGGCTATGTTATTGCCATTAACTTAGGATCTAAAGGAGATGATTTGAAGACTTGACAAGGAATAATCACCACTTTAGTAGGAAGGAGTATAGGTGATGAAAATATAAAGGGAGGAAAGTAGGCTCACTCTCTTTCTTTCTAAACACTATCAAAACAATTATGTATGTTGTGTAAGAAAAAAAATTATATTTGTGGGAGAAATTGGAAAGAATTATTTGAAAGTCTATTTGTGTTATGAAGCAATAAAAAGGGCATGTAGAGGATATTACAGGAAAGGATAATGCATTATTTCCTTTTAGTTCATATTGGGGAGTCATTATTGGTTTGCTTGGAAGGTCAATTGTTATAGTAGATTTTAATTGAATAGGTGTTTGGGTTTTATTAAGATTTTGATTTAGGGTTACTTTTGGTAAATTTTTAATCATAATTTCTTTTAAGTTGATTTTTTAATTTTCAATCGTAAATTATCAAGTTAGTAATTTTAGTTTTTTTTTATCACAATTTCTATGTGTATTAGACTTGATAATGTGTTTTACTATGCAGCTATAGGTATTATTGGGTCTATTTTTCCAATTGATTAGACCTTTCAAAGGCATTGGACTATGAAATCTTAGATCAATTGGTGAACAAATCTTTGTGCCTTTAATTTCATGGTTCATTTATCTCCCCATTAATCTACCATTGCATTTAAAGGAACATGTGAAGCAAGGGTGCATAAGATTATAATAACCTTGGATGTTAACTTTGAATGGGTGATGTTGTAGGTAGATATGACAAATGTTTTCAACAACATTTTCCATAATGTTACACTCCAAAAAATTCGTGTGTCAAAAAATAAATAAATTTAACTCATAATTTTATTTTATTTTTATGCCTTGTAGTCCCCCTTCTTTTTCAATCATCACTCCTTTTTGGGAGGCTTGATTATTGCCCATTCTTCCATTGGTTCGTGTTAGGGCAATATGTTAGGTGGGCTTCTTTTTGCCCTTGTTCACTTCCAAGCCCTACATAGTTCAATGGACCTTTTCCCTTCCTCTTTGTTATTTTCCATGGTTAATAACTCCCACATCATTGATCCTAACTTTGTTATTCCTCATGCCCTTGATCATTTTACTTATTATTGGGTTTGGTGGGGATAGCAATCTTACTGTGCAACTATACAACTTGGTCCCTTTAAGATTGTGTGCTTGCTAACTTCTCCACTCCTATAGGTTTTTCAACCCTTTCCTATGGCATTAGGGTTTTGGAATTAACTCCCCCACCTTCACTTCTTCCTTCCTTTAAAATTCCTTACAAGGATGTGCACCACATAAATATGTTCTTGAAGTTAGGAGATGTTTAGGTGGCTTTTGAATCCTCTCTCAAAGTTTTGCCCAAAGGTTTTTTTTTTTTTGCATCCCCCTTCCACTCCCAAAGTTTCAACACCATTTAACTTCCTTCAAGAAATTTTTGGAAATGGGATAAGATCGTTGTTAAAACACCATTTCAAAGAATTTGCATGAACATTATTTTTCCAACATCATTTTTGACATGTTTGCATATCCTCATTGCATATGCTTTAAATTTTTCTTAAGGCATGTTCGAGTCCTTAGTTTTTTATTCACCTACTCATATCATCATTTTTAATGGCCTTAAACATTTTTTCTTCGATCTTGTGCATTAGGTTGGGCCTCATTCATCCGACAATTTGGGGCTTGGCCCATTGCATCTATAGTTAGCCTATAGACTCAATGGGATAGAAGTTTTCTAGTGTGCCCATACATGAGAATGGATGGTAGGTGCAAATTCTATTTAGTTTTGCTCTTTGCCTATTAATAAACAATATAGATTGTACCCACAACAACACTTAGATCACATACAATCTATTGTTTTAAACCATTCAAATTACTTAGAAAATTTCGTTATTGTTAATGTTCCATTATTTCTTAGATTTTGGATTTTTGTCTTGTTAAATTTTTGCCTTTCATCTAGTAAAATTTCGGATTTCATCCTTGAAATCCTTACTATAGTAAATGGAAAAAAAAAAGTTTTTTCAATTCACTATGCTAATCATTTGTGGTTTTGCTTTGTTCATTATAAGTTGTTAACATTTCTATCTACACCTCCATTTGTGCTCTTGTTCTAACTTTAGTTCTTACATTCATTTAAGGAACTAGAACCTCATGTAATGGTTCTATTTTGTACCTCTTTTTGTCCCCCCTTAGGTATGTAATGTGCTTCTAATTGGCTCCATTTGTACATTGGTGTCATTAGCTTTTAGCTTAGTCCTTTTTGTAGGAGTTTTATATTATTGCACTTTAGCTTCCTCATTCTAATGATCATGTCCTCTTCCTTTGAGATTTCATCATACTTCTTCATGTTTCTCTTGTGTTGCTCCATTGTTTTCAACCTCCCCTACTTCTTCTATTAAACTAGAAGGCTCTGAATTATCTAAACTTTTGTACATAAAATCTGGAAAGGTTTTTTTGAAAGTAGACTAATATTTTTATACCTTTCTTCATCCCTCCTATGTGCAACCAAATTCTTTTGCATTTCTTCTTTGAATTGTGCCTCTACCAATTCTCACCATTCATACAGTCTAGCATTGGAATCCTCCATTTGTTGTTTGGTGCATATATTGAATAATATTGCACCGAATCATCATACTCCTCCAATCTATTCTTGATATACACATGATCAAGATCTTTATACCCTTCCAATAAGTCATCCAACTTTGTTTTGGATCTTAACATTTCCTTTTGTATTGTCAACACATCCAAAACTACCTTTTCCTTCTCTTTTTACACCTTTTGTCTGTGGAATTCCTCTCCTACAACCATAAATTTAGTCTATATAATTTGCATAAACATTTTGTCGATTGTATTTGTATTTGTCTTTTGCTCCTTTAACCATAGTTCTTTGTCTCTTTCCAAAGCTTCTTTCTTATGCTTATACTCCAATAATGTTTTTTGATATTATTGTTTTGTTTCACTCCACATATATTTTTTCTTTTCTAGTTCCTGCCATTCTTTCATTTGAACCATCAATTCCTCCAACTTTCTCTTCATCTCCTTGTTCTTTATGGTCAACTCCAACATTTTGACATTTACCTTTTCTTCCATTTTTGTTTTTTGTTGCTTCTAGCCACTTATTCATTTCTTGTATTCTTCATGTCCTACATGCTCTTCTATATCTGTTAAAACAATCCATGTTTCTCTCCTTCTATTGTAGTTAATTTAATTTTAATGACTGCATTTCTAAACCCAAATTACCCATTTTCAAGCTGACAATTGCCATGGCTTGAAACATTTATGTAATTTTATTGCTCTCCATGACATCAACTACCATGACTTCCACAAATTTGGGTGTGAGGTTTTGTGGTTTTTCCCCCCTAGATCCCTCCTTAATGATACCACCTTATCTCTCATTTGTAACTCTTGGCCAACCTTTAAAGCTCTTCCTTCTGCTACCCATGGTTGATTCTTTGACACCAAGATTACAATTGGTTTATGAACATTGAATGATGGTTCTATTAAAACCACTTATGATACTTAAGGTTGTTATTGTTGTTGATTTATCTATGTTTGTATTTGTACATCATCACCATGCATGTACCTCCATTTGTGTATGAACATCATACATGTCATACTTCATCGCACTACACATGTTAATGTTGTGCTTGAATTATTGTTGCCAATTATGGTGATCTGCTCCTTCATGCTTCATTTGTTGCAGTTATTATTTCCTCTTCTACTCTTATATTAAGTTAATTTCCTTTTTTGGTTTAAAAGGAACATGTTGTGTAACCACTCCTAGAATTGCAATCCCAAATGGTTTCATACTCCCATTCATGTATTTCTAAGGTCGGACATATTCCCCTAATTTCTTTTTTTGTTTTGATCCTTCCCCAATGTGAAATATGTTTGTCCCTTTTTCCATAGTCCGTGGAGATCCTATCAGAATTCCTTTCCTATAATTTAAGACCCGTTGTACCTCCTTTTTTGTCCTTTTTGGTTTTTTATGGGTTTCTATTGGTTTGTTCTCTATAACCACAAATTTCTCTTGAAACATATATCTAAATAGTCGTTCTAGAACTAATGTTGAATGACAAGTTTCTTTTTTATCCTCATGTTTCCCATCCAACTACATCTTGTCATGTATCTTTGTCCATCTATCCAACTCATTGCACAAATCGTTGAACATAATTTATGCCCAATCAACTTCAATTCCTTCATACACTTTCATGAATGCGAGCGCATTCATGTTGCACATATAATTCACCTTTTTTCTCTTGTATACCGCATATCTTACAGTTGGGTATCTAATGCTAAATGATATTTAGCACTTATTGAATTCCATTGATCTACATTTGTGTATGGTGGTTTGATATCATGATTATACAACAACTCCTCCATCATTAGTTTGCTAATTACATACACTATGAGTTTTCTCCCAAAATAAATATCAAATCTTTTGATCACAAAAGTGTTCATGAATTCCAATAGAGATCCATGGTCTAGTTCCTTCCACTCAATGTCTAGCAATGTAATTAGACCTACTTTATTAGCCCATGCCTCTTCTCCCTCTCCCATCTTCTTCCACATATTTATTCGAATTCAACCTCTTAGGAATAATTATGTTTTGTTGGGGTAAAAAACATGTTTACGTCATTTGGGATCCTAATCCCTCTCCGTTCCAAAGTCTTCTAATCCATTACCCAAAGATTTTTTCTTCTTTTTTTCACTACCAGATCTTGATGAATCTTTCAAACCTGGTTGAAATGGTGTGGTAGACCTAGATTGTTGTCTTGCCTCCTATGGTTACATCACCTCTAACATAGTTTTTGTAGTTGTTTAAATTGCTAGTGTTTTTGTAATTAGTTGTTGTGTTGCACTGATCTTCTCATCATCTTTTTTGTCATTTAAATCTAGAATCTCCATTAGCTTTTTCATTGTTACACCTAGTCCTGTCACCACTTCCGATCTTCTACTAAAAACACTTCTTTTCAACTGCTCCAACATTAGTCACATTAACTTTTGAATGTTGTCCACAAATTGAAATGTTACACTAATCCTTGCTTCAAGCCTTCTTCATTCCTCACACTCTAATGACAATGGTGATTCCAATGGTGAAATCTCTACCAACGGCAAAATGTTATGCACTAGCCCTCCTGCTTGTCTCTCCAATTTTTCTTGCATTTTTCACTATCTTTTAATAACCTCTTCCATGTACCTTTCTCTTTCAAGTTTATGTAATCTTTCTCTTTCTATAATTCTTTGTGCTTATCTTTCCTTCGCAATTATTTGTAATCTTTCAATCACGCTTCCTTCACTCATGTTGCAAAACACATTGTAAACACAAAACGTGATGTTAAGAAATCTCAAATGCCAAGAAGAAATTTGACAACCACTCATGCTTCTTGTTTTTGTTTTAGGGCAGCCCATTGTTTTTGTATTAAATAATAATTTTTTTCAAACACTCCATTCAATTCATAATGATTTTTCTCTTGTACCTCCACATGGAAGAAACTAACATCCTTGTCACATATTAATGATCTAGATATATTGCTTTATCCTTTATTCATCCTTGTACAATCATAGCCATTTGTCCATTCATCCTTCGTGTTCTTTGTCATGTAATTGAAATATGTCCCAACTCAATAGTATATATAGTCAATGAAATATTGAGTTAATGTTATTGATTTAGTTGATTTTTTTGTAGTTGTGACCACCAAGTTATCAACATCCATTTGTGGTCAATGTGCCACCACTTCATCATCTCCATCTTCATCTATTTTGCTTTCATTCTTAACTCCTTTCCATGATTGGTCTATTGTTTGTGGTTCTTCCCAGTATATTGGTGTTTATAATTCAGAATCTTATACCTCGAATTCAAGGGATTTGTACAGTTTCAATTTGTTAATATTAACCAACATTGGAATTGGTTCAAAGTTAGTGAATGTCATTAACAATATTGTATTATTAGGCAACACATATTGTACTTTATAAGGTCAAAACCATTTCCTAATGACATTCCCAAGATGTGACCTACTAGCCTTTGGAAACCATAAAACAAAATCATTCAATATGAACTATTCTTTTGTATTCTTTTGTTGATTCCACAATGCTTTATTTCATTGTTATGTTCCATATTTCACCTCAAATTACAATATGACTTCTTGCAACTTTTCTAGTTTTGAGACCTTATTAAAACTCTTAGTAGTGGTATGTACTTTGTAAGCATTAACGGATGTAATCCATAAACAAATTGGTGTGGTGTGTATCTTGTAGCTACTTTGTATGTTGTTATGTATGAAAAAAAATTTGTTAATAAGTGTTCATCCTAATCTATTTTATTTTCATTGACCAATTTAGTCAACAATGTCCCCAACACCTTATTAATGGACTCTACCCGACCATTCCCACGTGGATAATAAATAGTGAAACCAACAAATTTAGTAAGAAATGATCTATCAAATGCTTGATATCATCATTAACAAAATGCACCCCTTGATTTGTGACTATAATTAGTGGACATCCAAACCTAGTAAAAATGCATTCATACAAAAAATTTGTTGCCACGGTTGTAATACTTGTCCGTAACATTTTAGCCTCCACCCATTTCATTGCATAATATGTGGCCACTAATTAGTATTTTATATGTGTATACCTTCTTATTAGTTTTATTGGTCCCATAAAATCAAGTGGACCCATTTCATAAATGGTTCCTCTAGAAAAGTCACAACTAATTTAGCCAAACTTTGTGTAGCCAAACTTCCAGTGTGCTAACATGCACCACATGATCTGCAAAAATCATTGGCATCTTTGTACATTGTAGGCCACTAATACTTACACCCAAAATTTTCTTCTGTGTGATTTTTGTTTCAAAGTGTTCTCATATTGTTGCCTCATGCAACTCCTTCATCACCCTCTATGCTTATGTGGTTAACAAGCATCATCTCAATCTATTATCATGTCCCATTTGTATGTAACACCATTCTCCATTGTAAAGGGTTCAACCTTCTTGGCTAACCTCTGCTTTTGTCTTGTAGACAAAAAATATTCCATCTATCATGTCTATAAAAAGTTCCTAACATCATTTAACCATTCGGGTTCTGTGAAAAACAAACTTGCATCTATGGTCTGTTTTGGGACTCATGTAGGTTTTATGATATTATAAGCAATTTGGACAAGGCATTTGCAACTACGTGATTATTGCCCAATTTGTAAACTATTGTGAAGTCATATTCCAAAAACAATAATAACCACCTAGTTATTCTCCTTAAAGACCTATGGTTTGTTTACCAAGTCGATTAAAGCCATATGATCTACATAAAACACAAATTTATTTCCCAATAGATAATGCTTGAACTTATGCAATACAAAGACCATAGTTAAAGCTTCCCTTTATGTGGTGTTACAGTTGTTCTCTACACTATTAAAAAGTCCAGAAGCATACATTATTGGTTGATCACTTGTCCATGTGATGTTTTATGCCAATAAAGTTCCCACAACCAATAATGATGTATCTATGTGAACATGGAACTCCACATCCCAATTCAGTGGTATTAAAATTAGTGGCTCAATGTATTTATGTTTTGTGAGCTCCTAAGCTTTTCAACACTCTTCTATCCATAGAAAAAAAATTGTTTTCCATGTGAGTTTAGTAATTAGAGCCATAAGCACTATAAAATTCTTAATAAAACATTTATAAAATTGTGCCATTCCATTCAATACTTGAATTTGCAATGAATTTTGTGGTATATGCATGTTCACTATTGCTTGTATTTTCTTCGAATTAGGTGACTTACCTTCTCTTCAAACAATAAATCTAATAATCACTCCAAAAAATACCATGAAAGTGCATTTTTCTTGGTTTAAACTGATTATGTACTCTTTAAACTTTCAAAAGCATAATATTAGCTTCTATAAGCGAGTATCTATGTCATTATATATTATGAAAACATCCAGGAATATCTTCATGAAATTGTCCAAATATTTTCTAAATGTTTTTGTGACAACTATATGAAATGTTGGCACTAGTAGAAATTGGCCACTGTGTAACCATTATATTTGTGATTACATGCGAATATTAGTTATTTGCAATTACATTTGGACATTTTTGTAACTATTTCTTACGTTGGTCATATTTGTGACTATAGTGTAACTAGTTTGCAACTATTTTGGTGTTCATCCTTCCATTTGAACAACACTTAGTTTAATTTTCATCCAAGAAGAATAATTTATGTCCCATTATTTGCAAATGTGACCAATTTAGTTGTATCTTTACAAATAGACAAAGGTGTATCTTGTGAATTCTAAGGAATATAGTTAGATGTATTAGGATTTATAAATGTATATTTTGAATTTATATGAACAATCATATTAGATGTGTATTCAAGTAATTATTAGCATAAATGGCCTTGATATTATGGTTACACTAAATAGTGTATATTTTGAGTATATAAATTTTTTATGTAAGGTATTTGCTAAATATATTATACCCATATTAAAAATTTATCCAAACCATCTTATTATATTTCCTAAAATTATTACAAATGACATTTATTATTATTATTATTATTATTATGCTATATGTTTATATTAATTACATGGAATTAAAATTATTAATATATTAATATTAAGTTTTTAAATTTATTAATGTACTTATTAAGAATTAATTTTTATTTATTAAAAATTAAAATTAAAATTAATAATAATATCTTTAACAAATGACATAATAATATATAATACTTTTTCAAAAAAAAGAGACCTATGCTAGCTACAAATTACATTATTATTATAAGTAATCAATTACGAAGTATTATTAGATTAATATAATAATTACTATGAAATATTAATATATAGTTTTAAGTTGTTATATTTCAAATTTATAATTGATATTTATTAATGATTAATAATTCAATTATTATAAAAATTTAATGGTATATATATTTTATTTTCAGTTTTATTATTTTATAGTAATTAATGTATTAGCTATAATGGATATCTAATAAATTATTATACAAATGCAGAAATTATTTTCGAAGGAAAAATATACTTATTAACAATATAAAATATTTTATGTAATAGTTCATAAATAGCTTTAATGAGTGAAGTAATAATATGAATAATAAAAATAAAATAGTTAACCTTGGCTACCAACTAGCTACAATAATTATTGAATTAATGTTATTGCTACTATTAAATATTTACATTTATATTTATTATTGACTATATAAATGAAAATCATAATGGGAATAATTATAATAAAATAGTTAGCCTCAGATAGGATTTAATTATATTATTAGATATAAAAAAATAAGTACTCAAAATTTATAATTAATAGTTAATAATTAGTAAATACTGAATATTTCAGTTATTATATTAAATTTTTTAATGAAATAATAATTTATTAGTTAATTAAATTGGTTCATGTATTATTATAGTTAATATAAATATTTTAAACTAAATATTATTACTGTTTATCTACCTAATAAAATAATAATAATAATAAGTAATAATCTAATTAATTCAATAATCATAAGATATTGCTAATTATTACTGTAAATAATAAGTTAGTTAGTTAGTTAGTTATCATTTACCTACTTGTTTATATACTTTTCAAGATGAGAATGAAAGCCAAAACATATGGGATAAAAATTTTAGTTATAAATCATTTGCAACCATTATTTAGTTGCAAATGACTTACAACTAAAATTTTTATCCCATATGTTTTGGCTTTCATTCTCATCTTGAAAAATATATTAACAAGGTGTTTTGTCTCACATTTTCATATTTAAAAAGATGGGCATATGGGATGAGTTAATAAAAATGACTTAACCCAAAATAAAATAAAAATATTCATGTGTTTACACCTAACTACCTACTTTCCTAACTTACCTACCTACCTACCTAAATAGGTATTTGGCCTAGGTAGGTAAATAGGTCCTATCTAGATAATCTATATAGATGTTTAGCCTAGATGGGTAGGTAGGTATATAGGTAGGTAGGTACTTAATTCAACCTACATATCTAAATATTGATTTAAATTTAATTTGGAAAAATTCAATTGATATGCCACATGGCAAATTTATATTGCACCATGTGTCACAATCTAAACCATCCAAACATAAAAATTAAATGTCTTAGATTATTTCCAAATAATAATAAAATATTTTGAATTATTAAAAGTTGGGACATGTGGTAACACATAACTTGTTCCCATTATTCAACAAAAAAGTCACATTTAAGTTGCAAGCGACAATACATGTATGACTAGTCAAAGATGAAGGCATATTTTGTTGATTTTTTTTTTCATCCAAAATTTGTTGTCATTTGTGACTAATGTTAATGTGACTTGTCCAATGCGACTATTGAGATTTTCGTTGCAAATGCCACTTGCAACTAAAAATTAGTCACATGGACTAGTTGCAAAATGGTCATTTTCTACTAATGTGGAGGTCCATTTTTCATGAGCCAAAAAAATCACCCTCCAAATAGACACTCCTCATTCAATCTATGACAAACATTGTCTTGTATCTATCTTTTGGAATTATGGATATCTAATGGTACCTAAAATATCCATCCAAAAATGAATAGGCTTCACATGCTACCATTATGTTTAGTACTTAATTTGTGAATAGTAATGGAAAACGATCATTTTTTGTTACTAAATTCAAATTTTTTAAACCCACATAGATTTAAAGCTTCCCATTTTTTTTGGCATTACCACAATTGGTGGCAACCATGTGGCCTCCTCCACTGGTTGTATGAAACTTGTGGCTAACATGTTATCAATGTCTTGTTTCACTGCTATAATGTAATTTGGATTTAAACTATATTTGGTTTAATGTGCCGGTGGTATGGTTGTATCCAATTCAATTTTGTGTTGAGCTAACTCTGGTGGGATGCCCTTTAGATCTTTGTATGTCCACACAAAAACATCCTTATACTATCGAAGAAGTTCCCCCAACTTCAGCACCTTTTTAGGTGTAATTGAAATTTCACCTTGACCATCTGTGGTTTTTCCTTAGTCCCCAAATTGAATTTGATTAAATGTTGCTCCTCTATTAATGTCCATCTAGCTATCTGCAATTCTTAAGCTTTGATTTTTATTAGATTTTCATCTATTTGAACATTTTGTGGTTAATGTTTATAGTACATTATGAGACATCGCATCCATTGAAACCACATTACCTTATAACTAAAACTAAAAAAAAATTCATATACAACTGTTATACAACTATCCCTTGGGTATTACAACTATTGTGCAATTATTCTCTTAAAAATATGATGTATGAATAAATAAATTGCCACATTAGAAAATCAGTTAGTTGTATTACAATTACAAGTGAATTAAAAATGGGTTTTCTATATGATAATTTATACACATCATACATACATATGTAGTCAACCATGGTTGATTTTTTCAAGAATTGCATTATAGCTACATGTGACAACTATGTTACAACTAGTGTATAGTGTACATACATGCGATCATGTCACATGTTCACATTTCCACCACCCATTATGGAATACATTTACAATTAATTTTTAATTATGATTCCCATTGATATAATTAGTATGGCCACTAGTGCGCCATTACAAAAATACTATTGTTCAACTATGTTATGATTATAATATAACTACTTATAACTTAATAAGGATACATATTTATTAGTTATTTATATCTTCATCATATGTGTTTCATTTTGAGTGATTTAAAATGTTATGGGAGCGCAATTTCAAGTTCTAGAAATCATCTTTGAAGTGTAAAGGAAAATGAGTAATGAAAAAATAACAAGAAGATAAATAAGCTTTCCAACTTACAAAACAAGTTTTTTTTTGTTTCTCTCTTTGGACCCCTCCTACTTTTAAGCCTCATAACTTTCTTCTTTCTAATTTATTTTAAATGATTTGAAGTGTTATAGGAACACCACTTGAAGTTTTACAAATCATAGTAACATAACAACATATAAGGAATTTTGTGGGTGTTTGGGAACCAACATTTGTAGCATTTGGTGGTTTTGTTTTTGAATTTTTGACTCCCTTTACTTTGAGGGGCAATAACTTTATCAATTCTCGTATATTTTTTACAAGTTTTAGTGCACTAGATGTGCAATATGAAAGGTTCAAGTTTTGTTTAGACATGAAAAGCAATGGAGCCCTCCACTTGGATCTAACTTGTTTTAAACATTCAAGTGTTATAGTTGCAATTCAATTGCAACTGAATTTGCAACTAATGAACAACTAAAATATTTAACCCATATGTTTTATTTTCGAATCCCATGTTACAAACTATATAAATAAGGCTTGTTTTCTTATGTTCTCACATTAAAATACATGTGCCATTTTGGGATGAACTTAAAAAAGCTTAACCCAAAAGCAAAACATAAAATTTAAAAAAAAAATCATGACTATTCTTTAATGCATTTAGTATTGTGCTTTCCCACCTACCTAGGTAGGTAGGTAGGTAAGTAGGTCTTAGGTAACTACGTAGGTATGTAAGTCTTAAGACTTACCAACCTACCTACCTAACTACTAAAATAAATTTTTATATTTTTAGTTTTTTCCAAAATACAATTAATATGCCATGTGGCATGTATCACAATCTTGGACGATCATTAACAATCATAATGGAGGATGGAGATCAATATTTTGAAAAAAATAATTTTATATCCAAAATTTTTCATAATGCCATGTGTCAGATTGTAATAGATGGATGACAATTAATGAAATCAACATGATATCATGGGTGCAATTATAATGGAGTTGCATAGTAGTTGAAAATGAGTTGTTTTGACTAAGTTGCATTGTATATACAGGGAGTTGCAACTCAGCAACTCATGCAACTTGTCCATTAACATTCACAGTGTATAAATACTATGAATTGTAAGTGTCCTTTGCAATTCAAAAATTGATTTACAAGGCTAGTTGCAAAACACCCCTTTTTCTCGTAGTGGTACATTTCTAAATAAACTTTTTCTTCAAAAGTATACTCGCTCATCATATCTATTCATAGTCTTCCCATCTATTTGAAACAAATTGTGAACTACTCAATTCTATATTGCCATTTTTTATTCCAATATTTCTATAGTTGGAGTTTGGGTGAAAGCATATTATAGTGGTCAAAAATTGTTGTCACAAATCTTTCTTTTGAAACTACATGTTTTTGAACTTCTACCAAGTTAATATTTAAAAAGTTTTGTGCAAATGGCACTTGGAATAAAGTAGCTCAAAACCCAAAGATTAAGATTGTAAAAACAAATCCCATTTTGAAATTGATATTAAATGATCAAAATATGTATTAGTGAGAAAATTATAATCATCACAATATATTACAAAGTGCAAATATACTTTTAAAACTATTCAAATGATTACCAAACTTGATGAAGTATTCAATCATATATTACATATGAATTCGTTACCCCATTTCAATTCAATATGAAGAGTTCTATTAATGTGATTTCACAAAAAAAATATGTATGAAAATTTTCATTCAAACAAGTGTAAATGTGTACACTTGTGTAACATGTGAATAAACAAAAGTTTGTTGAAAAAAATTATCATTTGAAAATTAATAAAAATTGTGTTGGAAGCTTTGTGTCAAAAATCCATTGATATGTTTATCAAAACACTAGATGAAATGAAAGAAAATTTGCCTTCAAAATAATACAAAATGTACCCAAAAAATAGTACATTTTTGTGCCCAAAATGTATCATCGTAACATGCTTTCACCCTTCTATGGTTCCTATAGATTGAAATGTATCTGGTAAAATGGTGCCTATAAAAAAAATGTTTGGTTCTGTAGCAAATATGATATCATCCTTTTCATTAATGATACCATTCTAATAGTTGTAGCATAACAAAACTTCTAGTTGTTTCACCTCTGCTCCCACATGCTTAGTCACCATTATTGTTTTGATTGTTCCATTCCCTTAAATGGTCATTGTGTTGTTTCCCCAATTGTGTGTTACTTTAACATCCCTTAACCATGGCCTCCTTAGTAGCATGGAATAACTAACGTCTATTACACTATTTTGTAGTACATTAAACGTAGTAGCATAAGGTATGTCATGAACATATATCTTCAAATCACGAATCAATCCTATTGGTTTTGTGATGAATTGATCCACCGTCCTCAAATTATATGGTGCAGGTTTAAGCTTTGGCAACTACTTGACGTTAATTTTAATTACCCTGTAATGATGTTAACTCAAGATCCACCATCTAACAAAACACCTTTTACAATATTCTTCCCAATGTGTATTTGAATAACCACCATATGGTTATCAAAAGCTATAACTATTGTTACTACTTCTAGTAATGTGGATGGTATTGTTTTTTAAATTGCTTTTGTTACATTATGTGGTTTATCTAGTTTTTTCTATCATAAATATCTTTTCAACTTAAGCACAATTTGAACAATAATTGCCTTGAGTTCAAATTATAACTAGTTTTCAGCATCTGCTTACTAATATCTTGAAATATCTTTTTTACTAATATCAACTTACTCTGTGGAACTATAGATTCTTGAAGCTTAGGAATTTCTAAAGAAGGTGTAATGTCTAACATATGAGGCCATATTGTGTTCCATCCATCCATTGTTGTAGAAAAGCCTTCATTTGTAGTTTGCACCTTATGGATTTACTATATGGTGTCCACCATCATTTTTTTAAACTTCTCTTCTTTTTCCCATTTCGCAATAGTTCTTCCTTGGTTTTCGTTCCTAAAACATTTGCTCTTCTATGATCTTGCTTTTGGTAGTGACATTTACATTCATTACATTCATTTTTATAGTGATTATTTTGACATCAGTTATCACTTTTCCATCCAAGGTTGATGCATTTCTGCATTGGAACACCTTTTACATCTTTACAAATTTTGGACAGTTTATCATCTTGTGTCCATTCATGCCACATATATGTCATGCACATGATGCAGTCTTTTGAAGTTTTTGATTTTGAGTAGTAGCTTTTGTTGTTGTTACAATTGGCTCCTTTTTTTTCACTTTGCATGTCTCTCAGTTGTGATTATCTCTACCATACTTTATGCAATGTTTGTTAATATTTCTTGGTTCCATATGTGGTTTTGGTGTTGTTATAGTTTTTTTGATCTATGGTACTAACAATGCACTTTGGGCTTTTGTAGGTGTCATTCCTTCTTTGCACAATAAAGCCACCTCCTTATGTTGTAACATAGTTTGCATCATTCTTGTAGTTGCAATCCTCAAATAGGATTGTAATCTTGTTCGAAACATAGTAATTAGGAAATTGTTTATGGTTGGTGTTTGTAATCCACAAACCAACTTTTGTATCCATTCATAGTACACCTCAACCCATTTAATCTTTCCATGTCTAATATTCTTGAGTCCCGTGTAGATTTGTTCATCATTTTTATTCTTTCGATGACGTTTACAAAATGTTTATGTTAATTTAGAAAAATTATAGTTAGAAAATTTTGAAATGTAATTATGACACCAATTTGATGTTGTCTCTTTCAGAGTATAATTGAACGTATTGATTATGTACTTTAAAAATGTTTCTCCATTTACTCTTACAATTACATTGAATACCTTCACGTGAACATTTGTATTTGCATCTTTTTTGTAGTCTTGATACTTTAAAGTTGATCGGTATGGTCTTGCTATTAAAATTCATGCTTTAGGATTCACCACCAATCTAGTTTTCTACCTTTCGTAGTTCATTGGAATCAATGGTGGCCACCCCATAGATCTATTTGTTTGCATTGTCATAATTGGTGTTATGTCAATTGTTTGAAAATTTGAAATCAATGTTGTTACCTTGCTTGGAATTCTATGATTTTGGTGTGCACTTCTTCCAAATTGAGTACTCACCAATACTTGGCATGTACTATGGCCACTTTCAAGAATTTGTCCTTCTTTTAATGATTCAAACTTTTATTTAAGCTTATAAGCTATTGCAGTTTTTTTTTACATCACAAATTTATTATGTTGTCCTTTTGAAACAATGATTGGCATTTGAAGTATCCCATTCACCATTCTAGGCATTATTGGTGATGGTGTTAACTCTCTAGATAGCCTAACTCTAATTTGCATGACATGCATTTGTATTATCTATGGTATAAAATCTGGTATTACAGAAAATGGTTATGTTCTACTCACATTAAGAAAATTACAAATCATTGGTCTATTTTGTACAAATTGTCCTTCACCCAAAATAATTGTTTGCATATTTTTTTCAACAATGTTTTGAATTTTCTTTCTTTTTTATGGTTGTTCTATAGATTTTCTATCCAACATCTATTGATCCACATGTCAAACAAATCCATCCCTCACTTCACTATCAATCTGTGGACATTATGTGATTCCATGTCTTCTAATTGTATAGAAAGCACAAATTTAGGAAAAAGTTTATGCCAACCCGGTTGAATCCATAGAATCATAACCTCTATGTTTTAGATTCCTTCTTTCTCTTGATTCCTTTACTCTTGTGGTTTGATTGATATGGTAATGCTTCCTCCAAAACATTCACCTTTGCATCATCATACATAGACATTCTTGGGTAATTTGCATCTACCCATTTTGAAATGTTAGGATTGTAGTTATTTTTACATCCTAGTCTTTTATTGGCTCATGATATTCTAGTGATGTTAATTGGCACACAAATGGTAAGTTTGTGCACTTATTGTAATCACTCTTCTAACTATTCATAGATTTTGGACTCAAAGAATTTCTAGGGTCCACTATCAACAATTCACCCCCTATATTTCTCTTTTCCCAATTTTTTAAAACTATGAATGGTACTTGGAAAACATGGATAACCCCTTCTCTTGGGTATACATTAGGTTTGATCCCTTCATTGGAGATCACTTCTTGTAACCAAGGCACCTTTGCAACCCCCAATCCAAACTTTTCTTTTCACTCCAATTGTGATTTAAAATGTTCGATGTCCTGCACATCATTCTTCTATTTGCAATTTTTTTGGTTTTAAAACTATACCCATGTTCGATGTTTCATACAATTCTTATTTTGCATCCCAATTATTTTCAAGATTTGAATTCATGTTTTGTTGTCTAGCTCTTTGATCCATTTGCCTTTACAAATTTTGAGGCACCATTCGATTCATATTGTTCTATCAATTTCAATTTCCTTCAATTGCTTATATGCTTCTAACTTTAGTCCTTATAACCTTCATTGCTTTAACCTTTATCTTCTACTTCCAAAAAACTTAGAGATCAAGATCTTCAAAAATAATATTTCTTCTTTCAAATTTCAACATCTACAAAAAATAACGCTCTCAATAAAACCAAACCACTCACAATATTTTGCTTGTGTTTATGCTTCAAAAAAAAATATTTGTCCCCAAGATGGTCCCCAAGATGGTCACCAAATGGTAAATGAAAATTCTACTCAAATTTGCTTTATGCTTACTAATAAACAATACAAATGGTACCCACAACAACTCTTAAATCACATACAATTTGTTGTTATAAACCATTCAAGTTAATTTGCAAACTGTATTCACACATTCTTCTCATTATTGTTATTGTTCCATTATTTATCAAATTTTGGTTTATTCTTGATAATTAGAATCTAGGATCAAGTTTTAATTATTACAGTTTAAAAACACAAAAAATAAAAAATGTATTCACTATTTCCTCATCAATATTCTACTATTTTAAAAATTCAAAATTGAACATTTCAAATATATGTAATATAAAATATAAAAATCAAAAATGAAAATTAAGAAAATTTGTGGTTCATAACCCAATAATTCTAAAATTACATATTATGTCTCTATTCTTTTATCTAGCAACTCTTTAAGTTTTTGTATGTGTAAAACAATCATCCTAATCTTTATCACAATCAATATCTAAATACTAAATCCTTTCCTTCCAAAAGTAATTTGAAAATCAAAATTAAACAAATGCTCTAATTTTATCTTATTAATTCTCTGCCATTCACCTCATTACAATGGACTATAAACCACAACATCATTTGGGATTTTTTGTTTTCATTGCTCAAAATGTTGGACTTCATGTTTTGTGTGAGTAGATACATGTCCTCTTGTCACCTTCCCTTTAGTCTTTGCATTGTGAAGTCAATATTGTGCTCACCATAGATGTGGTTTACATTCTTGCTAATGTCATCATCACCAATCCCATTTGAATGGATTTTGTTTCATGAGTTGTTTTTTAAGGATTGGTTGTGATGATTGTAGCCTAGGTAAAGGATTGACTATCTCACAATTGGCACTTTGGTGATGTGTTTTTCCCTCTTGCCATAGTTGTATTTGGGTGCTTACACCAATAGATGGATGTTTTGTTTCATCCATGTGGTAACATGGCATGGTCAGCCAAGGGCTATGGGGGTCCTCCTTTGTTGCACTAATTTTATAAGCAAAGGGAGGGTGTCCATGGCTTTACAAAAAAATTAGGCTGCCTCCATCTTGAGGCAAATTTGTTGCTTGGGAGGCCTTTTCTAGGCTAGGTGTTCTTTTAGGTTTCCTGCCCATTTCTTTGATTGATTTTATTTATGAGAGAGGTGAGAGGTTTAGGACATAGGTTGCTCTTTTGCCCCTCTCTGACAAGTCCCCATTGCTAAATTTGAGACCCCCACTTTGTAGGTTTGAATTTTGGGTGATACTTTTGGTTCTAACATAATAGAAGAGCCTAGAAGTATAAGGTTTTTAAATGTTTTTTTTAATATGTAGCCATGGTGGCAACCATCCACAAGAGGAAAGAGCCAAATTTGGCGACAGGTCAGGTCATAGTGACAATAAACACTTTCTAAAATCCTACTATGTTTGGGGAACCTCCAATAGCCTAGTGTCTAAATATGATGAACTTCTTTTTTTTCCTCCTCATAACGTGGCGAACTTGAAGGCATCTAGGAAGAATCTTTGAACCATAGAAGAGGTGTCAGGTAGATGCGTTTAGTTAGATTTCACACCCAAAAAATTGGCATGCTATGAGGTACTCTTCACCTAGACCCATAAACTAGCATGCTATGTGTAGTATGGACAGCAGCCAAAGCTATCGGCACTAATGACATACTAATTTAGTACATGTAAGTGTATTCTTAGCGTTTAGTTGACGTACACACACAGGGGGGTCCACGCACATACATACGAAGAACAAGCCTCGTCATTTATCCAAGATCACATGGTGGTCAGATTGTTGGGAGGACACGGTAAGGAGGGGAAGGGCGGGGACGAAACTTTCTTTGTTCACATTAGACGGTGTTCTAGATGACGGCTGTCTAAAATACTATTGACCGCCGAAATACCCCATACGAATTGTCGACCCAAGGAGTCAGGACCGCATAACATGCTTGCCGTGTGTCCAGGGCCACACAAAACAAGGAGCTGTGGTCCCAACGACAATAAGGAGGCATTACGGCTGAGGGAGGAGAGCGGCGGGCCAAGTAGTCCATCTTGTTGTCACCTTCCCCCTTATAAAGTCCCTCTAAACTATGGGCAAAGCAACTAAAGAAAAACAAAGTAAGAACATCTGCAGCGGTGCTCAGCATGCAACCCTGCACAAATATTTTTCACATCCAAGTTTAGTTATTTAAATTTTTGCAACCCCACCCATAAAATTGAAACTGGGATAGCAAAGAGGTGGAGAGCTACTAATAGCGAAACACCTGGGCCAATCATTATGATAAGCCAATCCGAAACACTGAGCCGCAGTCAGATCATATTTATTATACTCTTTTGTGCAGGTGTACAGTGTTGCTGCGCCTTTCACCAGCCACGGCAAACTTTGCAATTATGGTGAGCCAAAACAATTGTCCCGAGCTAAACCGGCATGTTTTGACTTTTCTTAATCCGATTTTACTGTGCAGGGCCACATAAGGAGCACCGCTGGAGATGCTCTAAAACAGTCATGAAAAATATGAAATTTGTTTAGCCCTATACATAACACAATGGTGCCAAATAATCTAAGGCTTTTCCCCCAAAATAATAATGTCCCAGTTGAAAATGAAGTGCTGCTTTTGACACCAAAGGTGTAGAGTTTCTGGTCCAGGGAGGGCAAATAAGTAGCAACCTGCATAAATGCTTGTTACATTATTTTTAGATGGCACTCTCCTCCTAAATTAGAGGGTGTCTGTCTAGGAGCCTTGCTACATAGCCATTTTAGATTTTTCGTAGTACCCCAATCCCAAAGCTTGTCTTTGGTACTTTCCTGTTGTCAAAGAAAATACATACTTTATGGAGTCCAACAAATCAATGAGAAAGCTAGTCTTTTTCTTTAATCCTCCTTGCTTCTCGCAACAAGGGTTGTCTTATTCTCTCTTTGCGGCTGTGTATATATATGTGTGTGGACTACATGCCCTAATTCTAAGCCATGTTGAAAGCGCATGTCTGTTGAATATGAAATTGTGATGCCCGCAAGGAATAGCTGCGCTCAAGGCTAGGGTAAAGGATGGCTTCACTGCTATTCCCTTATTCTTGCACAAGAGCACTTTGGGTTCATGTAAATGAAATAGTAATCTTGGGTGTAACGTGTGCAATGATAGGGTCTTGGTCTAACAATAGGGCTTTTTCTGTTCAATGAAAGTGTGCAATCATGGGGCAAATGATAAATGAACTCAAATTACATCAATTAATTGTAGACCACAAAATTTCACACGGTAATCATATGAAACTTCAAACCTGTGCACATTATGAAATTTGGGTCGCTACATATTACTACCAAGATTCATCAATAAATATTTTTGTAGCAGGTGGAATTTTTTAAAACGTGTTCTGAAATGTGCAAATATAGCTATCCCATAGGGTGCACAATCAAGGAAAGTAACTTGTCAGAATATCTATAATCTACCAGCATTCATTAGGGAATAATTAGTGACCCGTGAAAATTCCTAGTCAGGGGAAGGTACGATTGTATGAAATATCAATAATCAGAGTCTTCTGTACTCTGCATGCACCCCATTGGAACAAAGAGGCTAAACTTGAAAGGACTGGGGAGTCAGGAGTCGAGATTTCATTTCCCCCACACCCCCTCCCCGGCCTCACTTGTAAAGACGCCCGGGGGAGGGGGAAGTGCGTAGTTTTACAGTATAATCGGAGGTCCCCTTCTCTACCCTAATTATTCCTCCGCCGTTTGTGGGGGCATTTCAAAAACTGGAATGCTCCTCTTCGATTCTGTACCTGGTGAGAAAAACCAAAAAATTCAGCACAGGTCTTTACACTTGTTAACGTCCTCGGCTTTACCAGAATCAGTCTCATGTTGGGCTCGGCCTTGCACAGGTGGTAAAACCTCAAGCCTCAGGTAAAGCCCATGACCTCAGGCTTTACTTTACATAAGCATGAAGTTTAGAACCATCAACATGGTTGGGAGTTGCTGGGTAACTGAGCAGCTGGAGAGAAGAGGTTTTCAAACAACTTGGATCCCAATGAGTATTCTAGACTGTGGTCCCACTGTGTTCCAAGGAGACGAATGTAAGGCAAATTTATACGAGAAAAAGTTCTTAAACAACAACAGCAAGACATTTGGTATGTAAGCAAAAGGCACAACGAATTTAGGCTTGAAGTGGTGCTACATGCAGAGATAAAGAGGAAAACTATGGGGAGCCGACAAGCGCATGACGATAGCAGGGAATGATGTCCTGACCCGCCGCCTTTCTGGAACTCACCACAGAGGAGGGGCCGAGTGGCAGGCTGGAGTCCGGGGGGAGGGGGGGGGGCGCGCGGGGTTGCGGTCAGGCAGTCAGGACTCTTCTGGCCGCACGCTCTGTGCCCCAACAAACTGGTGCACTCATTTTGAAATGCAGCCTTTTGTTTCCTCGATATTACTGCGCCCGTGCTCATCGTTCCACCTCTAGTGTCGTCAGCGAATGAGGTGGTTGCATAGCGCAATATTCAGGCTTTGAGCACTGCTTTTTTGGAAGAATTTTTGTTTGAAGCCAAAAGTAGCGATCATCCATAGCTTGGGAGATGTAGTAGAAAAAGTGGCGATCATCCTCTCGAAGATTTAGCCAAAATCTGGCTATTAAACCAGATATGAAGTACAAAACTTTAATCATCTTTCTGTCTCTTTGGCCACCACACTCAAAACCAAATATAAGAAATTGGGGGATTTTTTACTAATTTTCCCCCTCACTTCTGGGGTTGACACCCTCCAAAATGACTTCATTTATTAATTATTAATTTCGGTTTTTGGTGAAATTTCGCCAATTAAAAAAAAGGCTGGCTTTGAAACAGGAAAATATTGAATTGGCTCCTACGTAGACCTTTTTCTCCTTCTTAAGAGCATCTGGACTACGCTTTATTCTCTGTAGTAGGGATGTATGTATGTATGTATGTGGGCACCTACTATTTTTGGGCTCTTGCCTTGAACCCAACAAAGTTCTTCATTCCACCACTACTAAGTGCTAAATGACTAAACAAAAACTCAGGCCCCACTTTGATTCATACAAGAACTAAGTTCCATGTGTCATAGCCCTCTTCTGTTCACAGTTTACTAACAACTGGGTAGTGTGGAACCCAGAGCCACTTCTAGTTATTGGGATACTACATAACTGATAGTCATCCAGGAGGCTACAGCCTACTATTTGTGGTTGATTTAGCTTCAGCATGATCATAGTCACTAACAAATGTATATTCTATCAAATGGACACAGACAGCACATACTCGGCACACTCTTTAAAGCTGCTGTGATGTGCCTAATTTTCATAACATCAGCCCATGAGCCCATTCTCCCCCCCAACCCTAGAACTCCCACTTCCCCCCAAAAAAAGCCTTACTGTAGGTGCCTGACATGTAAACAATCAAGGGGATGGACGTATGGACTATGGGACATGGTACAATGTACAATCCCCACTTGTAGTGCAAATACTTTAGTCATCAAGCTAATTCTAAGTTCTAACCAGTGTACCCAATACGGATACTTAGACATTCAGGTTTTCCTTTTACAGAGAAACAGGTTCCTTTGGTACTTGAAGTCTGGCCAAGGTGAACCAGCACCCACACTTGGTACCTTGGTGAAGCAAGGCCTTTTAGTGGCCATATTCGACACAGGATATGTTAAATTTGGACTCAGAGACCTTGATTGAGTCATAGGATGAGATATTTACCATGGTTTAGAAGCAAGCTGAAAAAATTCAGGATTTTTTACCATGGTACCAGTGTGGGTGCTGGTTCACTCGAGGCCTACTTGTAGTATCCATTCATGATTTAAGATTTGCAAAAATATGGAAAATCAGTTCTCCCCATTCCCCACTTCCTGACTACATGCTAGGAGTCTTGATCACTCCAAATAGGGTAGAAGAACTTACTTGCATTGAATTGATTTGAAGGTGACATGTTTATGTGATAGAGGGATGCTCAATTACATACCTATTTGAGTCAATCCCTTTAAATCAATTTCTAGGCAGAACCTTCATTGAAAAAGTGGGAGGGGGACTAGGTCACCTATATTTGTGACTCTCTACTTTAGCCATTTTCACTCTTTGGAATGACATGCAATGTGAAAGGAGAGGCCCACTTTCTGACTCCCTTTCCCAAAGTGGACTGGAAACTAAACAAACTATCAAGTTGATTACTATACTGATGAAGCTGTCACTTGCTAGATTAATATGCCTTGGGTGAACCAGCACCATGTCCAATATGACAATCTTTTCACTATATTATTGACTCCTTCAAAATCATTTAAAAAATAGTGTAACTAATCTTTTGACTTTTAAAACCTTTTTCTAAAAGGATTAAATAACTTGAAATGTTTCTATCATGACCAATAATCAAAATATGTACACCTTTTCATGGTAATAATATGTGACATTTTCTTATATCATGCTTTTATCGTGGGTATCATTTAGTCCATCACCTTTTGTAACCAATCCCAATATAGCACATTACCTTGATTGGCTAATCCATTCCTTTTGTGATCTGTGCAGCCCTAACAAAAACTTTTGAGGACAAGAACACATGCATGCTCCCACAACAAAATCACAACTTCAAAGACATATTTGAAAAGAGGAATGGCATAACATAATGTCATGACAATGACCATATGATTGTGTAGTTGAGTTATAAGAAGAAGTGCAACCACCATATGGACCCATCTATGAAGTTATATCAATGAAACCTTTCAAAGAACTTACAACATTCAAAATCACCTACATGCACACCAATGCTTTGTAAAGAAGATATATGGCTTTCTATGCATGTGTGTAGATTATCATGGTGTAAACAAAATCACCATAATCTAATATTAAAAAAATTACCATTAATTCCGAGGCTTCTCAAACAATTTGGTTAGCAAAAATATTCACAAAAGTTGACTTGGGACGTGCCTACAATTTCATATGCATAAAAGAAAGTAATGAATGGAAACCAACATTTAACACAAGGTATGGGCATTTCAACTAATACAACATCATGTCTTTTGGCCTTACAAATGTTCTTCCTATTTTCCCAACACATAATGAATGACATATTTAAATAGTTCCTTGACAACTTTTAGATCTTGATGTTTTTAAAGAACCTAGATGAACACGAAAAAACATGCACATTTTGTCCTCAACAAATTATAGGAAAAAAGGTTATATGCAAAATTGGACAATTGCCTTTTGCACCAAAGAAAGTTATTTCCATTTTTCTAAACAATATGTAGAAGAAAAATGGTGTAATTAATTTTTTAAAATAAAATTTATAGTTTATACTTAAATCTAAATGGGGTGTTTAAAATTGATTATGATAATATACCTAGATTACACCTGAACTATTTTCAATTCTAACAAAATATTCATTTATTATATCACATAATACCAAAAAATACCCATTACTTCTTACAATGCATTGAATATACAAAAAGTGATTTCCCCAAACTTTTGCATCAACATTATGAGAAATTCTCTCAATGAAGATTGCACTACTTGTAATTAATTCGTAAGTTAAACAATAGAGATATAGATTTTTAAAAATATTATTTGCATTTTTTAAAAATGGTTATATGGTAGTTACAAGGGTCAACCCATTTGACATGTCATTTGTTAAGTGTAGGCTTTAGTTAGCATTGGTTGACTTTATGCCCTAGTTGCAAAAAACATTATAGTAAATAACTTTGGATCTCATGTGTTGACGTTGTGGATTGCATGGATGTGTCACAAATTTTGCATTCCATCAACACAACAAAGGCTAGTTGGCATGCACATTACCAAATCATTCATGTAGTCATTAACTAATTCATTGCTAATTACAACTAATATGCAAGTAGAGTTCATAAATACCTAGTAAGTGAAACTAGGATTCAACCACCCATGCAAATTTGAATTTGAAATTTGCATGGGAAATGCAAGGGCATATGACACGTGGCAATAAATTAGTAGATTCTTGACCTTACATCAATGGTTATCATGCATTTGTGCATAGTCCCAAAAAAATCAAAAGGGAGGAGAGGTTTTCTTGTGAGGCAACTTAAAGATGTGCTACATAACTTTTTTTAAAAATTATGGCTTTTAGTTCAAAAATGAGAAACTCAAGCTAGAAAAGGAAATATGTATATTTTTTAGAATACATGAAATGAAAAAAATAAAATTCATTCATTTATTTATTTGAGGAATTTTTTTAAAAAAATTTATTGAATAATTGAATCAACAAAGTTTTGTAATGATTTTGTGAGATTATAGGATCTTTGAATTTTTGATGTGATGAGTAATTCTTATTTATTCAATGCCCATCTCATTTTTGTGCATTTACAATATCATTGATTGTTCTTGTTCAAAACTATGTTCTGTTACAAGGTTGTTAGTTTTTACACAACTAAAGTGAATTATTAAATATTGTCATCAAAACAAGTTCCAAGACATTCAAGCCTAGTTGTTAAATGCCAAAGCAATGAATGTGAATGTAAGTTTACATCTACACATGTGATAGAATTCAACTTTAATAATAGTACTTAGTGCATGTATTCCAACTTTGAAAATAAATAGATTTTCACAAATGTAACATGCACATGGTTATGATGAGTTGTTTGTGTTGCATTTTGGTGATAATTCAACCATGCAACAAAGTGTGTATGGTGCTTATACAATTATTACCTTGTATGGGCAACATATTACAAGGTACTTCTACTTAGTTTCAAAATATGAACATCCAAATGAGTAGCAAAACTAAATGGTCAAGCATCTAAGAAAACAAATGCTAAAGCAGTGAGAATGAAGGTGAGTGAACAAATTTGATTTCATGATGTGTTGTTTGTGTTACATTTTAATGTTAAATTTTTCATGACAATGTATGTATGTCGTTTGTTAGTTGCAAAAGACTCCTATTTAATTTTAGAATGTGGACTTAAATTGTATTCCACATTATAGGGAAGACATTCACTATGAGAAATTACGTCCGTCAAAACCACACTACCCTGCAACTAAAACTCAAAAAACAACTCATATACAATTGTTATGCAACTTTCCTATGGGTATTATAGTTAGTGTGCAACTATCCCCTTAGAAATACAGTGTATTAATAAATAAATTGTCATGTTAGAAAATCAATTAGTTGTGTTATAGTTACAAGTGAGTTGAAAATGGGTCTTTTATACGATAATTTATACACATCATACATACATATGTAATCAATCATGTTTGATTTCTTCAAGAATTGCATTATAGTTGCATGTTGTAACTAATGTACAATGTACATACATGCGATCATGTCATGTGTCCACATTTCCACCACCCATTATGGGATACATTGGCAACTAATTTTTGATTATGATTCCCATTGATACAATTAGTATCGCCACTAGTGCTCCACTACTAAAGTACTAATGTTCAACTATGTTATGATTATAATATAATTACTTATAACTTAAGAAGGATACATATTCATTAGTTGTTTATATCTTCATCATATGTGTTTCATTTTGAATGATTTAAAATGTTATGAGAATGTTACTTCAAGTTTTAGAAATCATCTTTAAAATGCAAAGGAAAATGAGTAATGAAAAAATAACAAAAAGATAAATAAGTTTTCCAACTTAAAAAACACGTTTTTTTTTTTTCCCCTCTTTGGACCCCTCCTATTTTCAAACCTCATAACTTTTTATTTCTTATTCATTTTAAACGATTTAAAGTGTTATAGGAATGCCACATGAAGTTTTATAAATCATTTTTGAACTTTAATAGCAATAGAGCAACATATAAAGAATTTTGTGGGTTTTTGGGAATCGGCTTTTGTATCATTTGGTGGTTTTTTTAAAAAATTCTTGACCCCCTTTACTTTGATGGCCATAACTTTCTCAATTATATTCCATTTTTGACGATTTTTAGTGCTCCAAATGTGTTAATAGGAGGGGTTCAAGTTTTGTTTATACACAAAAAACAATGGAGCCCCCCCCCTTGGATCTAGCCTACCTTGAATGCTTAAGTGTTATAGTTGCAACTCAATTGCAACTAATGAACAACTAAAAGGTTTAACCCATATGTTTTGTTTTCAAATCCCATGTTACAGATTATATAAATAAGGTTTTTTTCTTATGTTTTCACATTAAAATACATGTGTCATTTTGGGATGAGCTTTTAAAAACTTAATCTAAAGGCAAAACATAAAATAAAAAATAAAATTTCATAGTTATTTTTTAGTGCATTTAGTCATGTGCTTTCTTACTTACTTACCTACCTAGGTAAGTAAGTAGGTTTTACTTTTCTACCTACCTATGTAGGTAGGTAAATATGTAGGTATGTAGGTTTCAAGACCTACTAACCTACCTACCTATGGTTATGTACAACCTACTTAGCTACTAAAATTAGTTTTTATTTTTTATTTTTTTAAAAAATAATTAATATGCCATGTGGCAATTTTTTAATTGTGCCACATGTCACAATTTCAGACCATCATTAATAATCATAATGGACGACGCAGATCAATATTTCAAAAAAAATTAATGTCCAAAATTTTTCATAATGCAACATGTCAGATTTTAATATATGGATGATAATTAATGATGTAAATATGACATCATGGGTGTAGTTAAAATGGAGTTACATAGTAGTTAAAATGAGTTGTTTTGATTGAATTACAATTGAATTATAATGAGTTGTACCATATATACGATGAATTACAATTTTGCAATTCATGCAACTTGTCCATTAGCACTCACAATGTATAAATATAGTGAGTTGCAAGTGTCCTTTACAACTCAAAAATTGAGTCGCAAAACACCTTTTTTTCTCATAATGATTTTGATATTGGTGTAAATTTCCTTCCACATCTAACATCATATCACAATATAACCCAATTTTTGAATGGAAATAAAATGGACCTTTTATATTTAGATAACAATAGACAAGTTGTAGCAAGTAGTAATAGCTGACATTAAAGATATAAAAAAAATGTATACCATTGGCAAATGACAATTTTTAAATATTTTAGTTTTGTATTTTTTGACATTAAATATTTATACATTCAATTATATCATTCTCAAGATGCTTATCATTATTTGTGGAATGTAATTATGTTGTGTGTTTCGCAATGGACAATATATCCATATTTTAGTTTCAAACAACCACAAAAATAGTATTGCAAGTTCCAAAAATCACAAACTAATAACATATGTAAATGGACATTACTTGTTAAACAACACAATCAACAAATTCACAAGTTGCAATTTAGTATTATTTCAATTGAATTAGTTGTATCACAAGACCCATGACAAACCCGATTAGTTACAAGATAATATTGCATATGTTAATCCATGAGTTGCAACTTAGTTTTTAAAAGTTGAATCCATGTTAGATAAATGATGATCCATGCAAGTGCCATGATGAATTGCAATTTTTTTTCTTATGAAAATTGTGTGTGGTAATGTACTATCAATCCTAGATGGTTAATTGGCATGTAGTTGGATGTATTTTGCAATGATATACATCGATGTGGATTTTCATATATGTCATGTCATGATTATTACAACTAATGAAAATTTTAATGCAACTTGAGGTATGAAAACATGGCATGTTGCAAGTGGTTTTTACAATACAAACATGCAATTCTAGACCCAATTGTAGAACCACCAATTTTTCCATAGTGCGATCTAAGGTCAAATTTTTGGGCTACATCATCTTTAATGGCATACTTGTAATGGACCCAAAGAATTTTCAATTGGGTAAACCTTTTCTTTACTTTAGAATTAATGTCCAACACTTATTGGTTTTACAAACTTCTATCAAATTTTTATAAAAAAATTCTACCCAAAATTTGCTACCTATTTAACACAACTTACATGAAAGGATAAATTCAAATGGGACAATGATATTCTAAAAGCCTCACCTAGATTCCAATGTATTCCAAGTTGTTACATTCATCAAGGTTCACGTGGCACTTAAACCATGGGCTCAATACACACAATTGTTAACTAGTCCAAAATCAACAACAATTTGTAGGAACATAATTTTGAAAACCTTTCAAAGCAAAATGTGAGTTACATTTAAGGGTCCCTAAACCACCCAAAAAGTACAAACTCCTTGTATGTGGGCCTTTCCAAACACATCTTGTACTTTACCAAACAACCATGTTGATTATTTAGTATGTTTATGATGGTACTTCTTGCTTATAATTGTTTTTAGAAGCATTCACTTAAATCATTAAGTATCAAAATGCATCCAACAAAACAGGTGATGCCCATGTACATGTCATTACTTGCAAAAATGGTTGAAGATTATCCATTTATCCTTCTTGCCAAAATTAATTTTGAACTCTTTTGTGTGATTTGAATTTATTGATTTTTCTTGCTTGTTTGTTGTCATGTTGGAAATAATCCATGCACTAATTTAGCTTGTGCAAAAGTGAGATGTATTGTTTGTGATTGTGTTGCAACCATCAATATTTGTTAGGGACAACTCTATTTTCATTGCTTGAATCTTGCCACAAAACATGTGTTTGATGTGTTCCAAGATTTGGTTGCTTGTACTCATACCATAGGGCATTTGAAAGCATGTTCATTAGACTTGAACATGTTCAATGTTGATTATCTGTGCTTTGATTCCTTGAATTTCATTTTGTAGGCTACAGTTTACAATCCAAGTGATCCAAGAAATCTTCACTATTCTTGTGGATGATGGAAAAATATCTTATTCAAGTATGTACACACTTCAATTAAGGTTTTGATTAATTTGAAATATTATCCATTTGTTAATTGTTCCTTCTTTGCTTTTATGCAAGTCTGTCATATTTTATAATTAACAAATGTAGGTGCACAATGTTCATTGTTGGTTTAGTTAGGGCCTATAACTAATAACTTTATATTCAACAACATTACCTTCTACTCATTATCATATTTGATTACCCATTGCCCATTATCCACTACCTTATGTGTATTATGTACATTTCATATGATTTTTTTTTGTTTTGTATATTTCTTTGATGATTCATTCATGTATGTATTGTAATTGTAGCTAAATCACTCACTTGGGAATTAACTTTTAAGCTTCCAAAATTTCATTTGATGGATGTTATGGGGATTTGCTATCCTCAATATTGGCTTCAAGGACAATTTTGATCAACATCTTGAGTTGATCAAGTCTCACTACTACTTTAACAACACTTGGAACTTGTCAAAATTTTAAATGCAAATACAACATCCATAGAAGCAACCAAGATTTTTCCATCCATTTTATCATCAAATGCTTTGGATATGCAATCCAACCTATTCAAAATTACCATGAAATTTAATGTTACCATTGCAATGGAGGTTCCATTTAATGTCAACCCTTTAATTTGACTTTTGTGCACTTTGAAAACTTATCGCATATTAAGGCATTCACTTCTTGAATTTTTCAAGTTGGCAAAAATTGCAATTGTGCAAGTCCTAGGGTTAGTGGAAGATGAAAGAACTTTTTCCACCCTTTCTTTCATGAAGTCAAAGTTGAAGAATCGCTTCAACGAACACCTACACACAATTACGGGGATGTATTCCCAAACTTTCTACATTTTGGATACATTCCCCTATGGCACATGTTTTGATGACTAGAAGGAGCAAAAAACAAAGCAAGGATTAAATTAGAATCTCATAGTTTAGGGTCCCATATATTGCAATGATGATAAGTTTTAACTAGAACTAGGTGATTGCTTTGCTAATGAAGTTACAAAGTTAAGTTTCATTTGGGCTTAGGAGTCAAAGTTAAAATGGTGTTGCCTTATGCAATGTAGGTTGTGTATATATGGAGCTTGGAGTCTCAATGTTTAAGTGTTTGAATGTCAACTACTTTTCACCATTGTTTGTTTTTGCTTTATGCCCATTGCCTCTTGCCCTTTGCCATTGTTTGTTTTTGCAATTTGCCTAGTGCCCACTACCTTCTGCAACTTGAAATTATCTATTTTTTCTTTTTGCCCAATGCCTAGTGCCTTCTTCCATTATTTGTTTATGCCTTCTATCAAGTGCACATCACCTTGAGTGTAAATGAATTCTTAAATCTTGATTGCCATACATGTGTGTCCATTGTTTATGTTGAATGTCTTGTGTGTGTGAGTTTGGGTGTTTAATTTCCTTATGTGTATATATTTATATGTGATTTTTGTTTGTTAATGTTTACACATTGAATCTTGATACTTGAGTGTTTGTTTATGTTTGATTCTCTAAGTGGATGTCTATGTTTGAATGTTTGGTGTCTATGCACATCTACAATATTCAATGTTTAATAGTTTGAATGCCCCATTGTCAATGTTTCAAGGTTTATTTGTTTATAATAACCTCTTTTTTGTATGTGTCTAAATTTCATAATATGTGTAGGTGCACGTGTATTTGTATGCATTGTGTGTGGTTTTGAATGTAATTTTTGTTTGATTTTTTATGTATTTTGATTGTCCATTATCTATGTGTGTCTAAAGATTGACCTAAGTTTGATGTCTATATGTATGGTGTATGTCATGTGAATGATTGAGTTTAGTGTGTTTCCTTGTCTAATATAGGATCTATTGTCAAAACTTTAAATTCTTTTAAATTCTTGACTCTTATTGTAAAACAATCACCTAACAATGAAAAAGACCTTTTATGCATGTTCAAAAGATTTTAGAAAGATAACTTGATAGTGCATTGCTATATAGCTTTGTAGAACATAGGCTCCATAGCCATATTGCTAATTTTCTTTTGTAAATCTTGCTAGTTTTTTAATTGGAATTTGGAATTATTGCCAACTTGTAATGAATTTGTTTTCTTACACATAGCCAATCTTTTGTTTTATTCAAGATTTGTATCACCAAATGTTCCACACTTTGGCACTTGTGATGTCACCAAATTTGCAACAAACTTTTTGGTGCAATAACCATTTTGTCAAAATTTGAAAAACCTTAAAAAAAAGGCCATGACATACTTATGTGCATATTATCAATCTATCATTAATTACCAACCAACTACCTATTACCAACCCCAAACCCTCCTATCATCTACATACCTACAACCTACTCACCTATTACCTACTTGTTTTTGTATTACCAACCCCCAACCAACTGACCAACTTAACTACCTATATATAACCTACATATTATTTACCTACTCACTTTACCTATTTTTTATCTATTACTCAATTCAAACATATTTATCACTAACCTCCCTATTAGTAACAAAATTATATGCATCAACACCATTTAAAATAAATATCACACATGCCATGTTTAAAATGGTAATATTTGATATAATTGAAATGGGAAAGGGACCAAGTCATATTGGACATACTACTTTGGGGAGGGGAAAAAAAAAAAAAAAACCCCTTATGTCATTTAAAATAAGTAAATAAGCCACATTAGCAATTGCACATTTATAATGATAAAGCATAAAAGAAATGTTTTTGTAGTAGTGGGTGGCAATATTATAAGTTGTGAGAGAACCTTTTTTATCTATCTTGTAAATTTGTTTCTTGCATAATACTAATTTAACACAATAGCCAAAAAGAGTTAAGATGTTAAAATCACATTGTTTAGAGGACAACAGATCTCATTTGCAAATCTTCAAAACAATACATTTTGACTATGTCATATGAACAATTGACATTGACAACCTCGAATTGAAGAATCACCTAAATCATGAAGGCGAGGCCAAATTAATTACACTTGTTGCCTTGTAATCATCCTTGAATTAAAATTTATTCATAAAAACAAACTATTGAGGTGAGTTTTACTATTGAAAATATATAAATATTTTGTTTGGTCTATTGTAAAAGGTATTGGTCATTATTTACCTTGCAAGTGTCTAAACTTAACATACATTGTAGAAATTATGTGAGATTTGCTTACATTTATATTTTCATAACATTGTTCCTTGTGGGATTTGTCATTGAAGGAGGCAATGATGTCACATGGATAAGAGGAATTCATTAAAAAAATAATTAAGAGATTTTTAAGGTATATATTTTGAAGGTTGTAAGAAATCATTATTTAGAAGTTGTAGAAGGTTCTGAAAGGTTGTGCTAATGGAGGATTTATAAAGGTTGAATTGATGAATGAAAGCACACTAAAACCCCTTAAAAATTGTAATCACAAGTATAATATATTTATAATTTTTTTTTTGGTAACATGTAGACATCACATCTTGGAGTAACCCTAAACCCTAAACCATCTTGAAATTAAAACTTAGTGAACTCCCAAAAATCTTCATGGGGTAATATGAATAACAAGCCTTAAAAACACCACCCTTCAATCTCACCAATGCAAGTTATGACATACATTGTGATGCAATTCCAAGTCCTATCTTTCTATCATGTCTTGTTTCACCAATAAAATCTTCTACTTCTCACTCATTGCCAAACATTTTGTCATTATTCTTTTTCAAATGTACATCATCCTTCCATTAAATCTTTGTAGATTGTCCTTGGCATTTTGTTTCAATTTTCAAGGTGTGTTTGACCAATTTGTGTTAAGGTAGGTGTAGGAGAGACCTCATTTCAAGTGAGTTATTTTAGAGGAATGACAATGAGTTACTATTTTGAAACATTAATGTAGTGAGTAATGATGTGGTTAAAGTATATGTTCAAGATACAAAAGGCACTAATATGATATATCAACTAAAACTTTCCCTCATAGGTTCCTGAAAGTTGAGTCAATAATTATATTAAAAGTTTTATGAAAAATGTCTTTATATGCTCAAAGCTTATGAGGCGTTGATTCCTAGTTTTGTAATAGAAAACAAATCTATAATGCATTCTTTAGCTTTCACGAACTTGAACTCAAGGTGAGGTCTATTGGCACAAATCAAGATAGAGGGTGGTTAATGCAAATTGGAATTAAAATGGTGCACAAAAAAATTCACATGAAACACAAACTCACATGATTCATCACAATTTGGACTTGGAAGGAGTCCTTATTCTCCTCCTTATAATGTATTCTATAGATGGCAATGGCGATTACATTAAAGGCATAAATTCTTGAGATTCCCAAGTGAAAGTATCAACTAAAAAAGTTATGAGTGTTGTTATTTTGTGAGTTCATAACTTCCGCACATGGACTTTGATCCAAAAGATTTCACATTAAACTTTTTAGCCCTTGAAAAAAATTGTTCAATATCATATCGCATTTTCAATTCGAGGTTAAATTTAGCCCCCTTTGTTAGCTGTTTTAATGGTTAGGAGTTGAATTGACAATTTGATCCCCAACCATTTAATTGGGCATAACTTGTGTTTCAGATATTCAAATGAAGAATGTAACCCAACTTTAAGGATATGCATTTGCAATGTTTTTCCAATGGTTTAAAGAAAATTCAATTTGCACAAGGTTTGATCCCCAAACCTTGTCCCAAATCTTAAGACACCTTAGGATTCACAATTCCCAAAATAAGAATCCATTTGGAGTTTTGGGATTCACTTTTTTGCATTTTCCTACAATCATGGGAATGTGTTTTAGTCATGAAAATTGTTTTAATTCACTTCCTTGTCATGCTCTAACTTCAATCATGAACTCAAAGCTAAGGTTACAACAATGATTTACATTTCCAATGCCACTTGTTATGCTAAGCATGGTTTTAGTATGTAAGGAAGACAATGTCTTAAAATTGGGAGGTGTATAAGGGTTTGGATATTGACCCAAAAGAGGCTTGTTGGATTTTTGTGGTGCAATTGTTGATGTTAGGCAAAGGTGTCTTTAGATGAACTCGATTTAATGGACATAGACTTATAACCTTGCCCATATTATATAAACTATCAATGGGGATGTTAAATTGAGCTTTTGGGTTCATGAGATAAAATAATCAAATTTGCTTGAAAATGTATCAATTTATGATTGTGTCATTATTATACATAAACTACTATGATGAGTGCCATGTCCTACACATGACATTTTAATTGGGTGGTTTGTGTTCTTTGAACTCATAGTGGATCTTTGTGAAAAATAAAATTTCCATCCCCCTAAATTGTAAAGTAGGGATGACTATGTAGAACATTGCTTTTCATTAAAATTTTGGGGCTTGTGTAGGAAGGATATGAAAGTTTGTCATAATGATATAAGATTTTTTTTTATAGTATGCCCCTTGGGTTGGAGTAAATTGGAAAATCATGTTCATGTTTTATTATTCCACTTATGTAGCAATGTCCATTATAGCATTAACAACACATGGCCATAAAACTTCATATCCTAATCCACCTTGGGGCACACTTTTTGGTAACCAAAATATTTGGAATGCATGTCAAACATTGATTATAAGTTTGCATAAAGAGGTGAAGACTTTGTCATTGAATAGACTTTTCAATTCACATTATCATTATTGTCAACAAACCATCCCCATTAAATGACATACTTTTAGGGTGTTAACAAGTTTGTTATTGGAACATAAGACTTGGATAAAATTCATCTAATGGATATGAAAACTTCAACTAATGTGTGAATGGCATGATAAGGTTGACACATACTATGAATAAATTGACCTTCATTTAACATTCATTTAAGAGGTGTGAACACATACCCCATGGGGCACACTTAGGTTATTAATCTTTGATATCACTTGTATCAAAAGATAATTGTTTGGGATGTATTTATACCTTGTAGGTTTGTAATTTCCAATACATTTGTATTATCTAATTATTTATTGATTTGATTTTGGTTGTGATAAGAAGTTTGGTCAATTAGAAAATCGTGAAATATAAGCCTTTTCATTTATCCCATTCAACTTTGGTTCAATATTGACTATTCAATTTCTTTTAAATGGTTATTAGGTTCAATAACATTGATCAAACCAATTATTGTCCACCCTTTGAATGCTAGGGTACATAGCAAAATACATTGAATACCCCCATCCACCCCCCCTCCCCCCCACCCAAGGCCTCTTTATGCTTGTAACATTTGTCCCTTTCACATTCCTTCTAGATCCAATGTGAATATTTTCTTTTGTTTTTCCTCCTAAAGCATACTAAACATGTAAATTGCACGATTAACATTGACCATTGATCAAGGAATGTAAAAGAAAACACTAATTTTTGTAGGTTTGCAAAAAGAAAAACTTGCACCGTTCATATTTTAATAAGGTAAGGTGATTCACTTTTGGAATCATTGTGTCCATTTTTGCAAGGTACATTTTTTTTGAATACCTGAGTAATAAAAATTGGTTATAAATTAAAATCTTGATTATGACGACATGTATGTAATTTGCTTTAACAAAAATACACATTTTTAGATATATAATTTTAAATCTAAAAAATATAAATTGGTTAATTAAAATGATAAAAAATAAAAACAATCATATTGAATTTCATTCCAATTTATTTATAATTACTTAATATGTGGTATATATCACGAATAATAAATTTTATGCAAAATCCATCCCTTAAAAACCATAACCAAATTCTAATTATGGACTTTTGAATGGTCATATTTGATTAGCCATATTTTCATGTTCCTAAAATCATTTTTTTAATATTTGATTTTTTTTTCTTTAGAGGGGCATAATTTTGGAACCTCTAATTAGGCTCCTAGGTGTAGTCACAATCCAATGAACCAAAAAGGGTGTCAAACTGTAAAGAAAAAAATCAAAATTAGAAAAATATTTATGTTTTACCATTTAAAACCATGGAAATCATGGGAAGTTGTTATTTTTTCATTCATATGAATGTCAGGGAATTCAAACCAAAAATCCATTTGATGAAATTTTAAGTTTAAGTTTTGATTTTAAACCTTTGAAAATGAACACCTATTGCGTAAAAAAGAGTCAATTTTGCAAAGGACTATCAAAAGGATTCATATAATAAAAATAATTTGATGGGAAAAAAAGAGAAGATAAAAACCTATTAACCACATTTTTAAAAAACCTATACCCTAGAAATTGTGGAATTAAAAAAAAATTAAACCCAAAAAACTTTCCAAAATTGATTTAGAATTTAAAAACTTCAAAAGTCCTTTTACCACATATAAATGGGGTACAATTTACATGATGTGTTAAGAAAAGTTGTATCTTATAATATAAAAAAACATAAAAAAAAATTAAATGATTTTTTGGTTATGATTTGAAAATTTTATCATTAAAAAAAAACATTGAATTTATGAGGAATATGCACACTTTCAAAATTTCATATTTACTCAAAAATGATAAACAAAAAAAAAGTCATGTACAAGGACAACTATAAACATTTATTATAACAAATCGCAAAAAAATAAATTCAAAATTCATTTGTATGAAAAATATATTTTTGGATAAAAGGACATGTAGTCCTTTTTTAAAATAATCATGTTGGTTCATTGTATTTCGTTTGCACCCTCCTATTAATATGAATTATTTTACTTTTGATACAAAAAAATTATTATCATTTTATTAGTGACACCGAAAAAATTACAAATCTAACACTATAAAATGGACATGTGTGGATTTTATTATTTCAAAAATTGAACCACTTTATAATGCATTTACCCTCCATGTAATTTCACAATTGAGGTTTCACCTTTTTTTATTTTTTTCTTCAACCACCTTGACCTATCTTTCAATGCAATGAGTACTTGATCTTTGACATATCGACAAGCAAACAAAAGATTCAAGTATTCACAACATGATCTCCTTGGCTTCTTTGATTACTTCTCATTATTTAGTTGGTTGTTTATGTACATGTCATCAAGGAGATGATCAAGCTTTTTAGCATAGCTTTAAATGGGTTGTTAAACAATTATTTTTTCCTCCACCAACATGTGTCCCCTTGGTGTTGCAATGTACAATAAGTGTGATATCCTTATCACCAAATATAGCCTCTTTAATCCATAGCCTTTTCATTACCTTGTCCTTTAACCCAACCCATGGCCCTTTATTCAATTTGCCTATAATGGATCCTTGATCTAAGACAACTTGGTTATTGAATTGGCTAAAACATTCATAACTAAAGCAACATCATCATTCTTATCTACTATTGTTTTTTTGTCTATTAGCATGAGATGTTGTCCATTTGTTGGAATGCTTATTATAGGTTATCCTAATGACATTTGTGACATAATCATTGGTTCAAGTGTTGAAAATAGATTTTTTGTTTAAAGAAGGTCTTGCAACTAGGGACAATTAATTTTCAACTCTTGCATGAAGCGGTCAATATGATTACATGTGCATTCAAGCAAGCTAGTGGGCACCATAGTCCCACCTAAACAACTTTTCCCCTTCCCTTGCTACTTATTTTAAGGTAGATGGTTCATTAGTAGATTTATTACTTTTTCCAACAATGAAAATGTAATAAAAAGAAAAGTAAATTAGAACCAACTTTGGATTTTGGCATCATGATACAATTTAAATTCCAAGTAATCATATATGGGTGACCTTCCTTTTAGATAATGAAATAGGTCTTTCTATGACATGAATAGTGAATTTTTTTCATGATGCAAATGTTTCATTTGACATTATTTGTTCAACATTTGAACACAAACTTCAAATTTTATTATCTTGCAACTTTTTCATCAAATGTCAAAAGCAAGTAGTTGCATTCTCAATTTTTGGAATGCATTGAAAAATCTTATATAGGGATTTTACTATTTTGAAATAATCAAGCAAATTGCAACATAAGTATTTGATGTGACATTATTTTTAGGTATTGGTGACCCATCTTTTCAAAAATGAAAACATCATTAACCATATGCATTCAAAACCTAAAAACAAGATAAACAATGACAAGGGGTAAAACATATAAGATGCAATGGTTTTTGCAAAACTACAAATATCGTTCCACATTTGGTTTCTAACATTGGGCAAGGTGAAAGAACAAGAATTCAATTTTGGTCTCTAGGTGATTATGTTTCAAAAATTTGTTAATTTTATTGGTTGAGTGAGATTAAACAAGTGTGGGTTTAATCATAAATTGTTGAATTCTAAGAATTAGTGTAGTCGAGTTGAACAATTGAAAATGAATAATGTTATATGTATGAAAAGTACAAGTTTCAAAATTAGCATATGTGCTTGGACAAGTATGGTTTTTTCATGTTGTAAGGTTTTTTTAGTTTTTTGTCATTTTATATTTGTTGCTAGGATATCATCAATGGTTCAAATTGGATAAAAGGAATCACCAAGACATAATCATTCTTTAATTTTCATTGTAAGAAATGGTATTTAAGTTGATGTTGAAATTTTTGGATGGATTTGGGAAAAAATATTTCTAATGTATCATGAGTTTTTTTAATAGATTTGAAATGAATCTAATGAGTATGGGGTACTCAATTTTTTGGCATTATAAATATAATAATTGATGTTCATTATCTAAAGGACTTTCAAAGGACTCCAAATGGTTTGAAAATGACATTTTGATGAGAAATTTCTTATGCACACTTTATACATAATAGTATACAATTTGCAAATATCCATCTCTTCTAATGGACTCATTAACATGTCTTGAAGACATTTGTTTGAAAGAAATTGTAAACAAGGTATCACAAACATGCTGGCCCTGCCAATAAATAAGATGTTGTACATGTACCTACTGTGTCCACACTCTGAACACCAAAACAATCTCTTCCAATCCAAACAATCTAAACATTTTCACCCAACAAACCGGTTCACCTAATGTGAAACTCGTTCTGTTAAGGTAAAACTTCCAAAAGTTGGATCCAATGCGAGAGTCCCTGTGCACCTAACTTATCTGAAAGTAAGCCATGGGCACATATATGCTCCATTGTTGCGTTCTTCTATTAAAATATTGTGCTAATTAGTTTAGATATATGGGCCAGGCATAATTTTTAATCTTATATAACTTGGTGATTTGACTTGTATTTTAGGTGAATCAACACAAGCAATGCTATGTTGATGGAGGATGAGAAAGAACAAGAAAGTACATGATACCCTATTTTTGTAACCTTGATTCCTTTGAGTTGTAATGAACATTAACTATGGACTGCACTCTAACTTCTAGACCTTTTGTTAACTAAAATTTGTAGAAGACCACAACATGCTCTCTAGGTTTGTGAGACCACCCCTCATGTTATCTTCTTTCTTTTTTGTTTTGTCTTTTTTCCATGATCTCTTAATTCTCCTCCACATTCACCACCGTCACCACTTTGACTTCCTTACGTGGCATTGAGTGGAAATATTTCGCAAAAGTAGTAATACTTTCCCATAACATGGTGGGTAGGATTTGAGGACCCAAGTTGCAAAATACCTCCACCACCACTAGCAAAACTACCACCGCAATAGTTGTTATATTGAATAATTCTTCACATTTCATTTAGAACAAAAAATAAAAACAAAATTTTTAATAGACCCACAACCTAAAACCAAAATTTAAATTGAGACTGGAAGCATAGAGGAAGACGTAGTTACAATACACAAGATTTCTTGTGCATGAGTTTTAGGAGTGGGAGACAATTGTTGCAAAGGTCCTAGACTTGTGAGGAGAGGGGGTTGACAAAATTGCAAGCATGCTTGGTCCGATTGACACTAGTAAGCTTTCCATCACATTACCTTTTACTAGGTTATTCTTCTTGTCTATAGTGGAGGTGCCCTTAGAACATGTAGTGATATGGGTAGAGTGCTAATCTAGTTGTGCATGACAATTTTCTAGACCAAAAGACTAATCACAATTTTTTCATCATTAAAATAGTTTTCTGTTTGTAAGAATGGACTAGGCCATTGGAATGGTAGTGGTTTTTCTTGAGCCATGGAAAAATATGAAATGCCTTCTCATGAAGCTCCATGTAGAGGTAGGCCTTGCACCTATACAGGTGAGCCTTGCTCATCTAGATTAATGCCCTTGCCACACGTCATTACACCTTGATCTCATGTTCCACCCTTGATTTAGAGGGTGTACTGCCCTAGTGCCCAAGCACCTTATACTAACAAACATTGGGGAGGGTGCCTACCAATTTTGTGCATGTAAATGTAAATAATTGTATATATGACATGTAAAATTGTGAAAGTGTAAATCATTTACACTTAGGCATCCAAGTTTTTACACTTTCACTCACAGCAAGATAATGTAAATGATTGTCAAATACATTTACATAATGTCATGTAAATGTTTTGGGGTAGGTAAGTGTAAGTGTCTATATAACCTTCAGCAATTATACCTATTTGCAATCCAAATTAATTAGTGGTGAGTGCATCCGAATGTGGGTGCTTCCCAAAGCTCAAAGTTGTTTTGGAATGGGTCACTTTGATTGGCCCTTCAAAAAAAGGATGCACCCAATTAAAAGCTTCTATTTGGGAAGCTTTTGCTACCAATATAGTACCATGGAAATGTTTCCTTTTAGACCAAGTACTATACTTGCTTACCCCATTATTAATTAGTCACTTTGTGCACTAGTAATTGTTAAATATTGGAAATCGTAGTCGGGCCAATGATATTTTAATTTTTGTAAAATTAGGCAATTTTCTTTTCAAAATTTCCAAAATTAAGCCAAATAAATTAAAGTCCTAACTCATGGGACTTGAGTTTAGGAGGGACAAGAAACTGGAGGACCCTCTATCCTTCTTCATCATTGTTATGGGAGGTTTTCTTTACCACTGTTTGTCACACATGCCTCTTACACTTTTCCTCTGTTTACTTAAGGTTTTAACTCTGTTTACATGGAATATTTTGTTGCTAAAATATATTGTTCTACATTGTTCACATGAAAACGATATTGTTCTTGATTTAAATGAATATTAATCTATAGAATTTGAATTATCTAAGCTGATTCTTATTATATCTCATGGGAATTTTCAAATTTTGGTGTTTTTTATAAAATTAGGCCAACCTCCAACATGTTTTTGGAACTATGATGTCATTGGATTGAATAATTATGGGGCAAAATGCTTTTGAATTATTTTTAGCCTAACAAGGTAGGCAAGTATGGTATATACAATACAATAGCACATTTTTGGGCAAAGGATATGGAACAAACTTTAGCTCTATTGAAGAATATATTGGGTGCACATTCTTACATGCATCTTGGTGCATGTTGCCCCCACATCATTGAGTAGAATTTTCTTTCTCAACTTTGTTCATTATCATTTTTAGCCTAGTCTTTTCCAAGAACTCGGCACCTTTTGTGATTCATATTAATTAATTTAATACTAGTGATGCATCCAAAGATCTATATATATATTTATATATAGAGAGAGAGAGAGGTGTTTTGCAGTGAGCCACTTTGATTGGCTCATCGCCAAAAAAAACCTCCTGAAATTTTGGGCCCCCCCTTGCCCCAAAATATAGGTGACACATTTTTGCATTGTTTTACTTGATTGTGTAAAATAGTGTTGCATGTATTTGACTTACATTTCCATGATTTTACACTTACACATCTTGTGTTATACACATATAAAGATGCAGGTGGGCCTTATACACTTACATGAAGAGTAAATAAATCCCATTACACTTTCAAGGAGTGTGTCTTGAATGCACAATATCGGTGCCTACCATTTTGATGCGTTGAATATTCAGCACGTTTTAGCTGAAAACCCCAGCCTTCCAGAGAAAGAGACACATAGTTGAGTGAGTAAAAAAGCTAACAAAGTCCAATGCTCTATTTACCTTGGCACAAAAAAAATTATTACAAATACAACACCTTACGTTGTGCATTGGGTTTTGGGAATGGCAATGTAGTGCTTGGTTTCCTTTCTTTCCCTCCCTCCCTCCCTTGGGCATTGCCTTTCTGATTTCTTGCCCTAATCCATGTAGAGTCCTACCTTTAGATATGAGACTTTATCCTCGGACTCTAGCCCCAAGTCGTCGTTGTTCCCTCCTTGCTGCATTGACTTGGAATTGTGTATTATATATACATGTGCACCACTGCACCACTCTTGTTCTCTTGTGTTATCAAGCTACAGTTAGTTTACATAGTATGATCCAGAGAAAAGGGGGATCTACACATCTACTACACTCTACACTTGTTGCATCAAAAAGCACTGTAATGGCTCTTGGACAAAGCACTCTTAGATTTTGTACTTTTCTATTCCCACAAGATGGATAAGAGAAACTCGACCAGAAGATGGATATTTTGTGGGTAGTTTCCATCCTCTTTTTTTACATACAGCTAACAAGAATCCATCCTATGAAAGGAAGAAAGAATGAGTAGGCCTGATCAGGAAGGGGGAGGAGATTCATCTTTCTGGTGAAAACTAAAACCAGAAAATATGAAAAATATTTTTTTTATAAAAAAATATGTATATATATTTTAAATAAAAAATAGAAAATTTTAACACGGGCATTTCAAAAAGCAGACTTGGGTGTTTCACTTTTGGAAATGCCCAGTGGCAGATTTTGTCAAATGGTGACTTCAACTACACTAACAGAAATCATGGAGTTTTATACCAGTATTTATTCATCAGGTTTCTAACTAGATAGCCAAAAACATAGAAGGAGGCTTAACTTTGTTACCACCATATCTCATTTATGGCCAAATTTGGCTAAATAATATTCTTTCAGATGATATACAAATCCCATGCCATTGTGCGAAAGAGGGGAGGTGATAGGATTGGAAAAGTGAATCTAACAATCAAGCAAAAGGGTCAGGGGCCTCACATATACCTAGTGGTGCCTTTCTGGGTGTATGACAAACCCATCATCATCATCATCGGAACAGGCATTGAAAAAGAGCAAAATATTATTTTAAGTCGATGCATACATCAACAGGAGAAAAGCAAGTACAGCCAACAGCCAGTCCACACAAAGAGGCTCATTTCTCCTGTGCGCAGTGCAGAACCTGACCATTGTTGTTGTTCTCCATCCCCCCCCCATTGGTAATGCATTGTTGTTTGGCTACCTAGTATCCATGTCCACATTGGTAGTGCATTGTTGTTTTGGCTAGTATCCATCCTGAACAGCACAGCAGACTACTACCACATGGCTTACTTACTTACATACATACCAGTTCTTTTCTTTTTTATGATGTGGAAGACAAGAAGGGGATGATGCGCGGCGCACCATTGTTTCTCTCTCCAGTGAACAATTCCAAAATAGTAGCCGTATCCTTATCATGATTCAATCACACAACAGAATGTTGAGGTGTCAGCTGCAATCTGATTTTTTAACTATTCGTCTACTGGGATTGGTATTGTGATCAGATGAAACAAACCTCCACCACAGCAGATTGAGATCTATTTTTTTAATCAATTAATTTTGTGGAGAAAGAACAGATGTCAGTAGTTTGCACATACATACTACATTGAACCTCTTCCCCCAGGGAGGATGGGCGGGTGAGGATGGGTTTTGGAAAATACCTACCTACTTGGACTCCCCTCTTCTTCAAGGGGGTTTTGCAATGAAAAAGTATCAGTGAATAATGATTGGGTTTGGTCTCAGCACCAATGGTAGCTTGCTACATTAGTAGGAAAACCATGGTAAAGATATGGAATCTTACTTGTCTTGCTGGCATTTTCTCATGGAAGTAGTCTCTCCCAGAATGCATATTAGTGGGCAATGTAGGATGCCCTTTGTCATTCCCTTTATGATTTTGTCTTCCAAGCTGGGGCTATCTCCAAGCCTTGCCTTTGAAACCGGGGGGGGGGGGGGGGGGGGTTTTTTTTTTTTAAAAAACCAAACAAAAATATCCCTTCCATTACCGGGGGGAATCTTTTCGCCTGTTTTTTTTC
>Ga0116227_10002093_pt1 | contig 45570 bp, 49 predicted proteins | sample S1TSphgellanicum_FD_89693 | JGI IMG/M metagenome (GOLD analysis project Ga0116227, IMG submission 89693) | Host-associated microbial communities from peat moss isolated from Minnesota, USA - S1T2_Fb - Sphagnum magellanicum MG | ecosystem: Host-associated > Plants > Peat moss > Unclassified...
CAATTACTATCATTAATAGCTGTTACTGGAAATGTACCAAAAAATGCAGAGTCTGCTAAAGCTCCATTGGTTCCTGCTGTTTGAGTACCACTCCAAAAATTATTATTGTTTGGAACATCAGGTACTGGAGTTATAGCTACTGCATTACCAACAACTTGTCCGTGAGATGGCCAATAAACAGTTGCCGTAATTTTAGCTCCAGTAGTAAATTCTTGATCAGTAGTTACATAATTCCAAGAACAAGCACCATCACTAATTCCTGTACCTGTTCCAGTTGGCGCAGTAGCTCCACTGGTACAACTAGCTGTAGCAAGCCAATATATATTACCAGCATTAGTTACATATGAATTATTTATAGCACTTTGAGAATAAGCAGTTCCAGTTACCCAAGGATTAGTATTAGAACTTCCTATAATAGAAAAAGGGCCTGTAGTTCCTGCTCCTGAATTAAGAGAAGTTACTGTCCAAGGTGCTCTGGTTACACTTGCAGCAAAATTTTCTAATAATTCATGAGTTCCTGCAATGCCTGTTGGTGTACAAGAACTTGACATATTAAGTCTAGTATTAGAATATTCTACTAAAGTTGCACCTAAATAAACAGGTCCTGGAATTGGACATTCTACATCTATAGATCCACCAAGTGCAAGTGCTGCATTAATATAACTTGAGTTATAATTAGCTATTGTTTGACTACTATTGTTTACAACAGGATAAAGAGTTTGAGTGTTACCAGCAAAATTTGTATTACTTCCATTATCAGCAATACTAGCTGAAGAAAATAGTAAAGAACTAATAAAAGCGGCTGAAAAAATAAAAGATTTAAAATTTTTCATTTTACAAACTCCTTATAGTATAAATTTTATATCTTACTGTCCAGAAATAAATGCAGTAGCACTAGCTGTTTTAGTAAAACAACCAGTACTACTGAATACTACTGTCCAACCATATTTAGCTAACCAAGCTGTTCCAGGATCAGGACCAAGAAGTACAGTTCCAGGATATGAAATATATACACATTTAACTGGAGTAACTGCACCATCGGCTGGAGCACTTGTTGCATCAAATAGCATAACATAACCTGCTACACTACTTGTAGTTACTTGAAATCCTCTGAGTGCAGAACCTGCTGAAGAATAAATAACTTGTGAGGATGCTAGGGATGTAGTATACTGAGGATATAGAGATACTATACTTTGTGCATAGGCGGTATTTAAGTAGGTTTGCGGCGCCAAAACCATTAATACTACCAGCAGCATTATAATATTAACTTTAATTTTATTAATCCACCGCATAACTTTATCTCCTTGTGGGTATTATACCCCATGAAACTGTTTATCTATAATATATCCTATAGTATATTTGATCTATAGGGGGTATAATATTAATATTTTATTAACCTTAACTGGTTTGCTGCTACATAATTTTAATTTTTATAAAATTTTTTGAAAAATTTTTGAATTTTTACCTTCAATTTTCTATTTTTCTCCTGGTGATAACTTATAAAGAGATAAAGAGATAAAAAGATAAAAAGAGATTTCTGCTGATAATATTATTGCCCATACTGGAGGTGTAGTGGAAAAAATTTAGTAAAATCTGGAGAATGCTTGAGAATAACAGAGTAAATTCCTTCAAAAAAGGTTGCTACCCCGGTCATAGGATTGCTTCTGAACAGTTAGTTATGTAACTTAATGGTTAGTTATATGAATGAACAGTTAGATATATGATTAAATGGTTAGTTATATAACTAACCGGTCAATTAGTTCATATGATTTAATTGATCAATTGATTAATACGCCACATAATATAGTTATGTTAGGTTATATAATGGTGTTATGTGGCACCGATAGCAGTAATATTGTGTATTAATGTACAATCTATGTGCCAATATAGGTACTTAATAGGTACTTATGTTATGCGTATTAGTCATATCTGCACTGCAGTCTAGGTTATGTACTATGATTAAATTATCTGAAAGTATGAATTGTGTTGATTTCACCGCAACATTGCTGCAACATTGCTGCAGTATGATCTGCAACATTGCTGCAGTATGATCTGCAATATGAAAGGATCGGAAAATGAAAAAGTATATGATTGTGGAACAGAGTGAAGTTGATGAAAAAAGCGGACAGGCTAGAAGCCTCAATATTCCGTACAAAGTTATTCCTACGATCTTCGATAGTTACGAAGATGCAGTAGATGGAATGATGAAGCTATACGGAAGTTATTTAATGAACGAAGGCTTCGATAAAAATACTGGTCAAATGCTGATCCCTAGGTCCAATGGTGGAATTTATGATCCACTATTTATCGCCACAATTGTAGAAGTCAGATAGCTCTCTGCAACAGGACGAAACTGCATCTTCTTTAGATGCAGTCAGGTAGTTATGCTACCTCTGATGAGTCCATCAGCCGCTCTTTCTCACCTTTAATCTGTATATCCATGAAAGGATCAATGGTTATGAACACTATCTCCCCTATCTCCACTATCTCTCCAGTTATGGGCAACACCATCAGTGATAATAATGCTGCGCTAGGGTATCAATCGGTAGTATTGCCCTCGGTAGTATTGCCGAAGGATCAACAGCCACAGCAACAGCAACAGCAACAGATCAATGAAGTACTGCCAGTGTATGTATATACCGATAGTATGAATGATCGAGTTGGCTATCGCTTGGCAGTGCAGCGCTGGAAAGCTGGGAAGAACAAGGATGGATCAGTAAGGAAGGCTCTTAGTGTAGCTCGCTGTGTTTATGTTCCCCAGGAAGTTAATACAATGCCTGGAACAATGCCTGGAACACTAAGTAGCTCTCTAGAGGTATGGCTTCAAGATCAGTATGAAATGCTGATTGATACCAGAATCAGGGAGTTAATCGAGGAAGATATCAAGGCTGGTAATACTACCGCAATGAGTATCCCTGTTATTGCTCTTGCGCCTGATATGCTCGGTAAATGGTATGCTGGCAGTGAGCTAAAAAAGAGTAGTGATGCTAGCAGAGGTAAGCTGACTAAGGATGCTATCGCTCAGTGGTTCGACGCGGTCATGGTGGGTGCACTGAAGGAGGAATTTAAGGTTAAATTCGGTCCCGAAGTACCTCCTCAGAAGATCAGTAATGTAATCGAGAAGTACAAGGAGATTATGGTTAAACTCGCGGCTCCAAGGCCGGATTTGGGCAATAGAAAAAATGTGGATACTATTGCTCATGCGATCACACTTGATGCAGTTATCCTTGCGGATAATGGATCAGGAGTTTATGAGAAGCTACAGGATAAGATTAGTAAGCTGCTAGAGGAACCGGAGGAAGTGGAGTTGCTGGAAGGATTGCAGTAAGTAGAATTTCTTCCTGAAGTACTTCATGATATAGAGAATATAACCCTGCTACAGAAATGTAGTGGGGTTATATTGTTTATGGGATATCAGGCTCATAATATTGATGGATATCAGACTGGATTAAGTTAGTCAGAATGTCGATTATACCAGTGTGTGGGGTGTATAGGGTGTATAGGGTGTTCGAAATGTATGAAATGTGTGCGGTGCAGAGTGTGCGGTTGAGGGCACCCTCTCCCTGCCCAGGGGCGCCAGCGACCTCTCTACTTATATTATCTCTCTGCACCACTGTGCTTATATTATCTCCCCTATCCCCCTTTCTCTATTTTATTTTTTAAGAGGGGGGTAAATATAGACCGCATAGATATACAGTAAGGTTAATGGAAATGGATAAGGTTATTAGGTAAGGCGAAAAAGGGCGAAAAATAGGGAGGGGGTGGGGTGTTTCATACACTCTGCACCAAGAACATTTGGAACATTTGGAACACTGCACACACTGAGAACACTGAAAACACCTAAACACTGGTATAATGGGGGTATGGGTTTAAGTTAACTAGAAAAATAAAATAAGATATATTGATAGGATAAAAGTATAATGCTAACCTAATGTTCATTTTTCACTTGACAGGGTGCACTATAGATGATAGGGTGATTATTGGTAGGGAGAAATCTCTCTACCATTCTCTTTTCTTATCAATCTCTTGTATGAAAGAAGGAAACACTATCATGTCTTATATTTTAAATTTCTATGAAACCTGCGAAAAAGGTGATTTTGTGGAACTTCGCAGTGTAAAGGTGGAATCTTGGACCGATGCTGATCTTTCAAAAGGTATTCCAGCGCTCATTGAAGTAGATCAAATAGGATGGCCTAAAGGTAAAATTGCATGGGAAAAATTTTTCTCTGAGACTAGAGGAAACATGCCTATCAAATTGGTAATACTTGATTTAATAGAAAATGACAAAATTGAATCAAGTATTGTGCTTTTTAGAGCAAAGGATGAGATATATAATAAAAATAAATAATAAATAATAAATAATAAATATATCTAATATAAATATCCTGAACATGATATAAAACTGTTCATTATTTATATAATTTTATTCACCTATATTATTTTATTTATCTCCAGCTGTAAGGAAACTCCCCCATGTCTGATATCGAACAAGATAAAAAAGACTTATTAACAAATATACACAAAAGAAAAATTCAACTTTATGATCTTCTAAATCACATTTCACAATCTGATATTGAAGAAATGAAACATATGGGTTTCAGAGGTATTTCACTTGAGGAAGCGGTAGGAAAAGCAACTTTAATGTATATGAAACAAGCTAAGAAGGATATTGAAAAAATGCTTAGAGCCTTTGAAGATAAATATCCATTGGAGTAAGTAAATATCTTACTTCATATCTCTTGTATGTTTATAAAATAAGGAAACTCCCCCATGAAGATCAATCAAGTATTAGTTAAAATTTCTAATAATAATAATTTTAGAAATATAATAGCTCAAGCTATTGCTATTCATCAAGATGAATTAAGAGAACAGAAATTATTCAATATATTTCAAAAATCTAAGAAATGTGTTGATAGAGGTTTATATACCAAACAAGCTCATTTACATGATTTAGCATTCTATGGATCAGAAATTTATTGGTAGATTCTATTTATTTCTTTCTGTATCTCAATCTCCATCTGTATAGGATATCCTTCCTATGAAATGTATCTGCCCTATATCCGCAGTTCACTACGAGGTATTAGGTATATCTTATTCCTCAAGAATGGATAAGATATCATTACCTCAATTCCCTACTGCTACAATCTTTTCTGCACCCCACCCTATTTTCAATGTTCCTCAGACCTTTCTTCTATCCCGCACTAAAGATTGGGTAGAATTAAGACTTGGGGATATTGAAAGTAGGTTGCTATTTCTTGCACTGTTAAAAAGTACAGGACTTGTGCATTTCCAATGTGCTGCCGAGCCTAGTGTGAAAACAGTTTCTCAGAATATGAGTGAATTACTTCGCATGATATCTTGGCATGTGGAAATGAAAGGAAAGTTTCATCTTCCACAATATATTGTTGCACAGGATACTAAATATCTTACTGAAATAAGTCATTTCATTCAATCCTGGAATGATGCTAAGAATGAATATGTAAATCGCCGGCAGAAATCCTTACTATCCATTCGAGCGGATAGTTTGGAAGATAGGATAATGGCAAAACTTAAAAGTAGTGCTATTGATCCTGATAGATATGCTAAATTAATGCTTCAATGGGCAATGGATGCCAGTAATTTGCCTGATAAAACTGAAGCGGATAAAATAATAAGACAACAATGGATTGATACTTTCTGTATTAAAGAGAATGATATGGCAATATATAGAGCCAATCTTGTACATCTTGAAGATATGTATGAATACTTCCAGGAAAATCTGAATGTTGCATATAATTATTCCATAGTCACTGCAGTTATGGAAAGATTGCGGGATAGAATAAGAAGAGTTAAAGGTGGTGTTTTAGGTTATCTTATGGGAGATAGAAGCTATAAAGATAGCTTTATCATTCTAGATGAAGATGAATATGATAACATCACAGGCGGAGAGAATATTGGAAATTCTATAGGAAGAAAGAGTAATAATGAAGGAATAAATATTCTGAATACCATATCTGATGCTCCAATCCAGGAGCCAAAGAAATCAGATTATCCAAATCTTGTGGAATACATAAGAGCTAAGGCGAAATGGAACCTTAGTAAATCATATAATTCATCATCTAATTCATCATCTAAAAGAATCTAAAAGATAAGGAATATTAAAATGGTACCTAGGAAATTTCCTCACCCTGCGGATAAGCAGAAACTTATTAAATGCAATAATACTCTTGATTTATTCAATCAAGAATACAGTAAGATTGAATACAAAGCAAGAGTACATGCTATATATCGATCGGTATGGTTGCTTACTCCTCATGAAATAAGTTCACTCAATAAACACTATATTGCATTTACTACTGTAGGTCATCTTATAGATATAACTGAAACTCAAGATGTACCTATGATTACTCATCAAGGATATGAATATTTACTATTTCCTTATAGAATAGATTGGACGGATATATATAAAGAAATGGATAAAGGAAATGATATTCCAGGTAAAGGAATAAATCAACCATTATTCTTATCATTTAGATTTGGAAAAGCTATTGAAATAGCAGGATTTCCAAAGATAGCATATTGTCTATTCACTTTTTGCAATAAGCATTCATTAGAAGAGCTTATTGCAGAAGGAAAATTGAAATTCATCACTGCGGATAATATGGAATAATAGTAGGAATAACAGTAGAAATAATAGGAAAAGTAGGATAAATATCATGTCTATGGATAAAACTAAATTCCAAGAACTGTTGAAACTTGCTAAAGAAAGAGCAGCGGAAGCAGCGACAAAGGAAGTTGCATTAACAGTTGCACAGGAAAATAACAGTAATAATGTTGATAGCCGCATAAGCAGCGGTCAACAAACTGTACAAACTGTACAAAATGATCAACAAATTGATCAACAAACTGTACAAGATATTCCTCAAAATAATGATATCTCTAAAGAGAATACTTCTCAAGTTGCTTTACAGAAGCAACCTGGAGTAAGCAGAGATATTATTCTAAATCCCAAACAATCTGAATTTGTTGAGCGCGCAAGAAAAGGTGAAGATATAGTTCTTATTGGTGCGGCAGGTACAGGTAAAACAACCTGTCAGAGAGCATTATCTCGCGCATTAATAGATGATAATTCCCTTGGACAACTTAATTTTAGCACTAGATGGTTAAATTCTGGTGCTCCAGGTTGTGCAGTAGTATCTTATACTCGTAAAGCAGTTAATAACATTCGCCATGCAGTGGTGAATGAGCTTAAAGCTAATGTTCTCACAATCCATAAACTTTTAGAATTTCAACCTGTATGGTATGAGATTGAGGACCCAAATAATAAAGGATTTATCAAGAAAACAATGAAATTTGAACCAGCAAGAAATGCTTATAATCCTCTTCCTACTGGTCTCACACTTCTTATCTTTGAAGAAGCATCTATGATATCAGTGGAACTGTATAATCAACTTATGGATGCTATGCCGCACCCTCACCAACAAATATTCTTGGGTGATATTCAACAGCTTCCACCAGTATTTGGTAGTGCTATTCTTGGATACAAGATGAATGAACTGCCAGTTATTGAACTCACTGAAGTATATCGGCAAGGTGAAGGAAGTCCTATTATCAATCTTGCATGGAAACTTCTTGAAGGCTCCAAGGATGTATTTAATCCAGCTATTGAGAGATATAACACAATCTCTCAAGTAACTGGTAAAATGGTATCAAAAATCCGAGCGCCAGCCTTGGAAAGATTAAATCATTCCAATGAGATAGGTTCCTTGCGCTTTCAAATCTGGCAAAGTAAACTCAGTGCGGAGAATGCAATTAACAGTGTAAGTATGCAATGTCAGAAATGGATTGAAGAGAAATACTACAATCCTGATGAAGATATCATACTTATGCCATTCAACAAATCATTTGGCACCCTAGAACTTAATAAAAAGATAGCTAATTATCTTGGTCGCCAAAGGAATGCTTTAGTTCATGAGGTGATTGCTGGATATAATAAATACTATCTAGCAGTTGGAGATAGAGTTCTTTATGATAAAGAAGATGCTTTCATTGTGGATATTGTAATAAATGGAGATTATTTTGGTAAGCCTCCATCACCAGCTAGTAAATCATTAGATCGATGGGGAGCATATCAAGATAATCTTACAGAACAAGAACAACTTCAAGCATCCATAGCTATGGATAGTATAAACTCTCTCGAAGCCATAGAACGTCATTTAGAATTAACTGCAGATGGAAGCGAAGATGAAAATCGCACCTCTGCATGTTCTCATGTAATAACTATTCGCTATGCTTATGGTGCCGATGATGGCAGCGATGATGTAGAACTTAGAAATTCCTCCGCTGTTAATAATCTTCTTGGAGGATATGTTATTACTGTGCATAAAGCACAAGGTAGTGAATTTGAAAAAGTATTCTATATAACCAATCATTCCCATGCAGTTATGAATTCCAGAGAACTTCTATATACTGGAATAACAAGAGCAAGAAAACATTTACATATCATAGCTGAAGCTGATACTTTCTGGAAAGGTATTACTTCTCAAAGAATAAGTGGCAACACTATTCAAGAGAAAATTAGCGCATTTATGGGTAAAAATAAAGATGAGCATGTTGCAAAGCATAAATCATTAGCTCCAGGGATGCGTGAAATTATGGCGAAATATAACAACACCGGAAGGACAACAGGATATGATGAAAGAGAAACAGAAAGAAATTCTGAAGATAGTTCCCCAATGCAGGGAACATCAGATACATCTGATCGACATGATGATCAAGGAGAACAAACAACAAATAGACAAACTAACTCAGGAAATACAGAAACTGGAGAAAGAAAAGTTAAAACATCTCAATCCATTTTTATAGAAACCGCTCCTAAGAATGAAACTCCACAACAAAAACTAGCTAGGTTAAAAGCATTAAGAGAAAATAAGTTATCCTCACAACCTAGCTAGAAATTTTTCGCTTGACACCCACAAGCACCTTTGCTATACTGTGTAAACTAGCACTTGTGAAGCATTCGCCTGCCAAGCCTAGTTTTCTCACAATCTTTTTACAACAACTCTCCAAACAAAGGAAACATAACTAATGCCAAACGAAACTGTTGAAACAACCAATGAAAGCAACAGTGTTGCAAGTGCTGTTGCAAGTGCTGTTGCTCACAATGTACACCCTCACACCTTTCCGGTTGAGGAAGTATTTAAGTTTCGTACTCGTACCGATGATCTTGGTCAGAAACTCAAGAGACCGAATATTACTGCGGTTCTTCCAATTCCTACTGTGGAAGGAATTCATCATGCACTTCGTGATGAAAAGCAGAGGAATTATGTTATCAATCTTCTCCAAGAAGCAATCAAGACTGCTGCAAGGGAACAGGTTGATGATGAAGAACAATGGCTGAAACAAGGGGAAACTCTTGATACTTCAAAGTTGACTCTTGAATATCTTGCCAATGTTCCTGCCAGTGAAAAGGCTGGTGCATCTATCACACCAGAACTTTGGGAAGAGTTCGCTCGCTCTTATGTTGCTGTTATGGTACCGCTCACTGGCAGAACTGAAGAGAAAGTTGCTAAACAAGCTTCTTTCTTGGTGCGTAAGTTTGCACCAGTTAAGACTAATAAGCCAACAGTAAAGTGGCTTACTGAACAACTTGATCTTTTCGCAGCAAACGCTACTGCGGAAATGGTGGAAAGTTTTGAACCAATCTTCACTTATCTATGGGGACGTTCCAAGACTTACATGGAAGCTGATGAAGCTGTAACTCTTGAGTCCTTGCAGTAATCTGTAAGATTTATATCTGTGCCTCTGGTTAGAGAAATCTTTCCAGAGGCATTTTTATAAGTCCTATATTAAAACTTCCTGGAGCATCCTACAATGTGTGAAGCTGATATTCTTCTTGAAAAACAAGAACTGTATCGAAGAGCAATATCTTATATGGCTGATCATGAGTCAGAAACAAATGAAGATATTGCACTCATTGCATATCTCTTCGATAAAGATGAAGATGCAGTTCTATTTGATGTCAACAACCTTGTTGAAGATATCAATGCAGCTTGTGATATTTTCTCTGCAGAAAAGGATGTATAACTATGAGCCTTCTTTCTGAAATCTATCAAGATGATCATACCACTTTCATTCTATTATCCTGGAGAAATGGACAGATAGAACCTAGGAAGTTTATCTATGAAGACTTTGCTTCCGCTCTTGAGTCTTTTGCGCATCTTGTAAAAGAAGAAAAGACTCATAAATGTATTCTAAGATCATCTACTGGAAAAGTTTTTCATAGTTATGAAAGGAGGGATATAAAAATTGAACGCTATAATTATATTCAATAAAACTCCATACGGTCAACCAACTAAGATTGAATGGAGCACTCCTATGAATAGATTACATTGGTATCCAAGTGATGCTTACTATGCAGGAAGATTAGCAAAAAAGCATAGATTGGTTAAAAGCTATAACAATCCTTTTGAACCTTGGCAAGAAGAATATGTAGAATGGATGAAAGGAGCAGGATTGCTATGATTATTGTATCAAACTCAATTCCTTTTGAGATTATATCTGATCTTGATTGGATTATAAACAATCAAGAAGGAGGATGGAAACTTATATCAATTCCAGGAGATAATGATGGAGGTTGGACATATGCAGGAGTAACACATAAAAATTTTGCAGAAACTGCATATGCAAGATTTACATATCAAGAGATGGAAAAACTTATTTCTACTGAAACTGGAACTGCTATTTTGAGAACTATTGTATACCACATATATAAACAAAATACTATAATTCCATCTGAAATTATAGAACTTAAACTTTCTCCAGAATTACAATTACAATATCTTTCCTGTGCAATAAATTGCGGGCCAAGAACAGCATATGACATGCTTAAAAGTATACCAAATGTAGAAACTGCTGAAATTGATGAAACTGCATTTTTCAAAGCATGGATTAAATATTACATAAAACTCTGTGAAGAAAATCCAGAAAAACTTAAATTTCTAGCTGGCTGGATTAACAGAGTATTGGAAACATTGCCATGATAACTGATAAAGGAATAGATAAAATCCTGCGGCTACAATCTCGTAGAATAGCAGGAGATAATTATTATGTACTTGTAAGCGATAGTTATGTTTCCAAAGAAAGTAGCTCACCGGCAATTATATCTGAATGGCATGTACCAGCAGACATTGCTGATAGATATAATTTCTATGAAATCATAAAGCTTGCTGAAGATGGTAAGTTAGAACCTAGAAAGATATTGGAGTTTAAAGATGGAAACCCCAATCCAGGCTGAACAAGTGATTGAACAAGCAGTTGAAAAGCTTTGTAAGAATTGTCAGCATTGTAAAATCAACTATTACTATGATAATGAACCTAATAGATATATTTGTAGGGCGCCTCAGAATTTAACTGGTGCAATATCTCTCATAGATGGTACACCTCTTTATACTTATGATATTCTTACCATGAGATATTCAGATTTCATGTGTGGTGTTGAAGGGAAATTCTATTTAGAAAATCCTCATAAAGTATATAACAATAATGGTATGCAAAGGGAAGTTGCATCCACAACTGCATCCAGTAAGAAATACAAGGAAAAGTTTGTTTCATTAGAAGATTTGATGTAGCCAATCTTTAAGAGTGTAGCATATCCTTCGGGGGAAGGTTTCAGCCTATTATGAATGTACAAGAAATCTATAATCATCTATTCCTTGGGCAAAAATTAGAGATTGCATTCTCAAGTCCTAGAGAAGCTGAAACTTTTAGATGCAAACTCTCTTCTTATAAATCCACCATTGATAAAAATATGGTCACAATGGGTATGATAACTCAAGATGAAGTTATGATGCTTTCCTGTATTCCTGTAGATTTTTCAGTAAAAGCAATGAAAGAATATCAAGACTCTTTACCTGGAATGGAAGAGTATTATTGTATATTTGAACTTAAAAAACGAGCAGTAACAAAATCATATAAAGTTCGTATTTTAACTGAAGAGGAAGAGAAAGATAAAAGGATTTCAGCTGATGTCTCATAATGATCCAGTTTATAGGCCAATATGGGAAGCTATCAAAAGAAGAGATAAATGTGAAGTTGCTTGTGGCCCTCAAGATTGGCAAAGAATTAAGAGGGCGATTAGGAAAAAGAAATATGAAGACGAAGCATTTAAGATCATGAACTCTGATGATCAGTTTAGATTATATGCGGTATATGATGAAAAACGAGAAGTATTAGTATTTAAATTGGTCGCCAAAATAGGTGTCATGGATAAAGTATTAGTTTAACAGTTTAACAGTTTAACAGTTTTACAAAATCTAAGATAAGGTTTACTGTCCATGAATACCCCTGTTCCAGGTATGACTATACCTACATCTCTTAGTAATCTTGATACTATCAAACATAAGATTGCTGAACTCCAGCAGTTACTTCAAACACAAGCACCTGGATATGATGTTATGTTATATAATATCCATTCTGCGCTTTCTAAAGATGAAAGTGTTGTGCATCTTCTTTCTGATGAAGAAATTGGAACTATATGTGCGGCATTAAGTAAGAAAAAAGGCATCATTCTTGTGGAAGAAAAAGTCAAAGCATCAGGCGGCAAGAAACCTAAATTTACTTCCCTTGAAGACTTGATGTAATCTTCACTCTAAGAGAGAAATATAATAACCATGCTTGATCATATATTAGAGTGTGATTGCCACAAACGATCATGTCAAGATCATGATAAAGAATTATATTCTACTTTCACAGTTCTCCTACCAAGTATAGGAGAAAGAGAATATATATTTAAGGGCACCAAACAAAATGATGTTCAATACATGGAAGTTTATTTAAATAAAGCGCACCCAGGAAGAGTATTTATATGTGTGCGTGAACCTTATATGCACTCTCATTTTTGTTGGCAAATATCAACAGATCATTTTAATCCTCAAGAATTACTTACTGAAATTTGTATGCAAATTTCCAAGATCACCATTGAACATGCTTTACATCTTAAACAAGGAATGTATCACCATGGGTACAGCGTTAATAACTGATAATGCTGATCTTGAGGAGTTGTCAGAAGCTAATGAGCGCCCGACAGCTTCTTATCTTGATGGCAGCATTCACCCTAATTATAAACTTCTTTCTCATAGTAGCAATAAGTTGTTACATTCCTGTGCTAGGAAGTTTCAACTATATAAGCTTCTTAAAGTGGCCAAATCCACTAATGTTGATTTTGATTTTGGCCACCTTGTAGGATTTGGAACTCAAAATTATTTAGTTCATCGTAATCTGGAGAAAGCTTACTATGAAATGTTTTGGAATTGGAAAAACCATCTGGATGATGATGAAGGAAAAGGAAAAAAGAAGACATTTTGGCATGCTCTTATTGCTTGTGATCGTTTTGTTGACATTACTAATGGTCCTCTTGCGAACTATCGTGTGGTGCATTTTCCTCATCCTGTATCTGGAGAACTATTACCAGCTAATGAACTTGGATTTATCATCGACTGCGGCGATGGATTTACTGTTAGGGGTAAGCTTGATAGTCTTCTTGAGCATGTTATTACAGGTCAACTTGCTTGCTATGAAGGAAAGACTTCTAAAAGTGTTGCCCACGAAGCACAATACAAAAACAGTGGACAAACTTTAGGTTATTCTCTCATTCTTGATAGTGTTGCTAGACTTCTTGGCAGACAGCAAGAAGATGCATTTGAAGTTAAAACTGTTATATACCAAACTGCATCCATGGAATGGGAAATATTCTCATTTAAAAAATCTCATACTCAAAGAGCTTTATGGATTAAAAGCATTCTCCTGGATATTAAACATATTGCAGAATATGTAGAAGAAGAATACTTTCCAATGAATGGTGAAAGCTGTTATGATTTCTTTCGTCCTTGTGAATATTTCAATCTCTGTGAGATGAATACAGAATATCTCACTGGTGGTCCAATGGTTGAAATTAAACAAGATGATCTTAGTCAGTATACTTTTAAATTCACACTGGATGAAATCATCCAAGCACAACTTGAAAAGATGGGATAACCCTTACCATGGCTAAATATCAAGCTCCAGAACTGCATGAACAAGTATACACACCACAACATGTTTGTGTATATGGAATTACAAAATCAGGCAAAAGCACTTTATGTGCTGAACTTGCAATGCATGGATATAGGATGCATTGGGTATCAATGGATAATGGGATTAATCCTATCATTGATAAACTTCCACTTGATCCTTCTCTGAAAGAAGAAAGATTTGATATTATCAACATCATAGAGGATAATGAAACTTCACATTGTATTGATACCTGTTCCAAGATTGTGAGAGGAACAGAATATAAAGTATGTGATGATCATGGAGTTGTTGTATGCATGAATTGTGTAAAGGCTTCCAGACCTTTCACAGTTGTAAATTTCAATGCTTTGGGTCCCAAGGATATTGTTGTTTTTGACCATGGAACAAGGTTAGCTTTTTCTGCACGTAAGAAAGTTCTTGGTCCAAAGAAGCACAATGATCCAGAATATAGTGAAACTTTCCATGATTGGAAAAATCAAGGTGTGCTTCTTGATGAATTTCTATATCGTATTCAGTATGCTAAGTATCATGTAATTGTTATAACTCAGCTTATTGAAGCTGAAGATGATGATAAAAGAAAGAAAATTTCTCCTGATCTTGGCACCAAGAATTTTTCAATAGGAATTGGTCAATACTTTGATCATGTCATTTACTGTGAAGTTGATAAGCAAGCTCATCAATTTTATAGTGGCAGCACTTCTAAACCTTATGCAGTTGTAGGGTCTAGAACTGATTTTGAAATTGAAAAGAGTAAAGGTAAACTTTCTCTTTTACCAATTTTCCAAGGAAAAATTCTAAAAACAGGAGGTTCAGATCATTATGGAAAGTCAACAGCAGACAGAATACTTGACAAGACAACAACTTCATCAAGAAGTTCCATTGATGGATCAACAATTGTATCCTCAAAAGCAGAAGAAACTATCTCAAACTCAGAGATTGGTGTTGAAACAACAGAAATTGGAAAGTCAAATGGATCATTTATACTGGATGATAGAAACACTTCAGAAAAGCCAGAACAGTCTGCAAATGCAGATAGGAATGTTGGCAGCAGTTCTGATAGCAATAACAGTGTATCTAACAGTGAAATACTTCCAACAGTAAACTCTCCAGCCCCTATTGTAGTATCAGATGGAGCTTTTGTTCCTGCTAATGATGTTAGAGCCTCAGCTTTAGCAAGATTAGCAGCACTTAAAAACCAAGGCAAGAAATAGTAACCAATAAGGTTCAATCTCATGATAAACCAGAAAGAGGTAAATGCAATGATTGATGGTCGCCCTTATGATCCCACTGCTAAAGAAACAGCAGATGGAATATCTTTTCTTCCAAAACAAGCAACTGAAATTTCCTTATCTCACATTCCTCCTGAAGAATTTTTCAATTTCTGTCAATCACAAATGCATGGACTTGCTGTGCAGCAGAACAATGGCATGGAGAACATGATTAAAAATGTCATGGCCTCCTTGTCTGCACAACTCAATGAAATGATAGAAATTCTACATGCCAATGTGCAACATGCAGAAAATGAACTTATAGGTCTTAGAATGCTAGAACTTCATCTTGTACATGGCAAACTTAATCAAGAAAGCTGGGACAAGATTGCTCCTGTTATTGGAGCCGCCAGAAAGATTAAAGCAGATTGGGCAGCAGATAGAATGAAAAAAATGCAGGAAGCTAAAGAAAAGTTTGCAGCAGATTTAAAAACTGCTAATGGTAATTCAGTTGCTCCTGCAACTCCACAATAGTTCTATCTACTTGCCTCAATAAGAGTTGGAAATCTCTATAACTTTCCATAATTCCACCTTCCCTGTAATCAACTTCCAACATGAAAGAGTTCTACAATGGTTGAAAAAAATTCCAATTTTGTACCTGTCTCCGATGATCAGGATTTAGGTGATCTTCCTGATCTTCCAAAATTTAGCACCTTTCCAAATGGTGCTTATGTTGTTCTTTCAGAAGCAGGAATTGAAGCAAAGGATATTGCTGAACATCCTGCATATGAGTTTGCAATGAAACTGGAAGAAATTTTGGAGGTCACAGGTAAAATTGCAGATGATGAAGAACTTCCAAAAGTTGGAGATATTGCAAGTGTAGCTTTTATGGTGGATAATGAATTTGGAGCCGGCAACTTCAAAGAGTTCATGAAACCACTTGGAAAAGCTTTTGGAACAACCAACATTCGCAGCATTCGAGAAATGAGTGTTGGAAAGAAGTACATGGTTGTTCTTGAAAGAGTGAATGGAAAGAAGGAAAATGCTGATAAGGTTTATCAGCGGATCAAAGCTATCTCTCCAGTATAACTATTTATATAAGTAGTTAACAACAAGGTTGTGGGTTATCCTACGCAAAACCCTCATTTAATTTTGTAAATCTTTTAAAAGTTTTCTGCATAGAAAGTTAATATATGAAAACAATATTTTTTCAAGCCACTTCAGATGATGCTCCTTATCTTCCATTACTTAAACCAATTATTCAAAATCGTTGTAATATTCGTGTAAATGTTGGCAGTGTTATTGCTCTTACTGAAATTATTATTAAATGCAAAGAATATAATACAACATCTGTGATTACAACTTCCTCCAAAGTTCTTGATCTTCTTCTTAATAATGGCACAACTAATAACAGTATTGATGATTATGCTGGTTCCATTATTAAGCGCATGGGTGTAGAATTTCTTATTCTTTTTTCTGTTGAAAGATTAGTTACAACTCCTTGGATGAAATTTTATTACACTAGGATGCTTAAAAAATTTACTCTTCCAAATGAATGGTTGCCTCAACCAGAGTTTACATGGACACTTTTTTCTGCGGCCATAACAGATGATGTTATCTCCATAATGGAACAAGCAGCTTTTATTGCTGTTGATATTGAAACTGTAACCTTGAAGGATAATGATAAATATGGAAAAAATGACTTTGATCCAAATCAGTGTCCTGTTATTACCTGCGCTGGTTTTACTGCTGTGTTGTTTTCAGGCAATAGCTACCAACTCTTTACAGTTGTTATACCTTACGATGATCCTTATAACATTGCTGTTGCTGGTGTTATTTTATCTCTGAAAACTCCCAAGGCATTTCAAAATGGCAAGTATGATAATGCTTATTTTATCCGTTATAATCAACCTGTTATTAACTATTGTCTCGATACTATTAATTTATTTCATTGTTGGTATAGCGAATTACCTAAAGACCTTGGGTTTATCACAGCTTTCTGTCTTCGATCTTGCCAATACTGGAAAGATGATAAAAAAACATTTGATATTATGGAATATTATAAATACAACGCTCGTGATTGTTTTAATACTGCACTCTGTATAATGGCACTTCTTCAGGAAATACCAGATTATGCTAAGCAAAACTATTTATTGGAATTCCCGCTTGTCAATCCGTGTATCCTTGCAGAAGCAACAGGGATTAAGTATGATGAAGTTGTTGCCAAGAATTTATCTGAACAAGTTGAAATGCAGCTATGCAATAGATTGGTATCTATCCGTACAATGGTTGGGAATAAAGTTTTCAATCCTGGCAGTTGGCAACAAGTTCAAAAACTATTTCAGATATTAGGTTCATCAGATATCAAGAAAACTGATACCAAACATGCTGATAAAGTTATGGCAAGACATCCGCTTAATAAAAAAATTGTTGGAGATATTGTAACCTATAGAGAAGAAAAGAAGTTGCTTAGTTCATACTTTAAAACCGGAGTTAGTTGGAATGGCAGAGTATTTTATACCCTTAATCCCCATGGGACTGATACAGGTAGATTGGCCTCTAGAGAAAGTGCATTCTGGTGCGGCCTACAAATCCAAAATATACCTAGAGATCCTGAGACTGATAAAGACATTGCAGTTAAATCCGCATTTATTGCCGATGAAGGTTTTCACTTTGGAGAGTGCGATTACGAACAGGCCGAGGCTAGGGATACAGCTTATCTTAGCGGAGATACCAGACTTATCAGCGCGATTGATGATATTACAAAAGATTTCCATGGAACTAATAGCTCTAACTTCTTCGGAATTCCTTACGATAACCTTGTCTCTAGTACCTATGACGAAAGAACAGGAAAGTGGGTTCATCAGAGGTTGAATAAAGTTATTATTAATCTTTCAAAAAGAGTTACATATGGTACTCAATACAATATGACGGCGGCCACTCTTTTAGATACTATGGGAAATGATAATATAGTTCGGGCAAAAATATTGCTTAAACTTCCTGAGCATTACACTCTCAAAGAAGTTGCACAATATCTTTTAGATTGTTATGACAAAGCATATCCTGTTGTTCGAGGTGCAAATTATGAGAACATTAAAACTCAAATTGAAACATCAAGAAAATTAGTATCTGCATTTGGCTGGACAAGATATTGTTTTGGTGATCCAAGTAAAAGTAAACAAGCGATGAATGCTTATGCGGCGCACCCACCACAAAATCTTAATGCCGGAACTCTTAATAAAGCTTTTTTGAAAGTATTTTACAATGTATGGCTACCAAATTCAGCTAACTTTAAATTCTGCGCTCAAATACACGATAGTATTTTATTCCAATACAGAATTGGATATGAGCACCTTGCTTGGCAAGTTAAAGAGCTTATGGAATTTAAAGTTAAAGTTAAAGACTCCTTCAACATTACTAGAGAATTGCTTGTACCAGCTGCACTTAAAGGAGGAGCTTCCAGATGGAGTGATATTAAAGCTCTTAAAAATTAATTATAAGGAAACTATTAGTGGAAAAGGATTTAATTTCATTATATCTGAATTATAAAAAAGAAACTGAAAGTCCTTATATTTATCATCGTTGGTGTATAATTTCAGCAATAGGAACTTTAATAGGTAGAAAGCTATTTTTTCCTTTTGGTGGAGACAGAATATTTCCTAATATGTATATTATGATTATAGGTGAACCTGCTACAAGGAAATCACATGCTATTAAAAATATACGAAAACTTGTCAGTCAGACACAATACGAACACTTTGGACCGGATAAGACTACGAAAGAAAAATTCCTTCTTGACCTTGAAGGCTTACCTGAAGAAGAACCGTGGCAAAAAGAAAAGTATGGTAAGAAATCTTTTACTGAAACAGATTTATTTGGAGATATTGAAGATAGAGTACCAAAAGAAGTTTGGATTATAAATGATGAATTTAGTGATTTCACTACTCCAGGTAATGATGAATTTTATACCACGCTCGGCAAGATGTGGGATTGGGATGATGAAACTTCACCATATGAAAGTAAAGTCAAAAATAGCAGGAGTGTAAAGATATGGCAACCAACGATTTCAATTTTGGGAGGCATTACACCGGAATTGTTCACACGAACTTTTCCTCCCCAGTTACTAGGTACTGGCTTTCTTTCCCGGATGCTTTTAATACACGGAGAAAGAAGCGGAAGAAAGTATACTATTCCACCAGTACCGGATGGAGAGCTTACAGCAATTTTGGTTGCCCGGCTAGAAAAAATATATAAGGATTTTGGCGCCGGCAAAACTATAACTTACACCGATCAAGCCTACAGTATTCTTGATGAAATCTACAAAAATCAAGAGGACATAGATGATGTTAGATTTAAAACTTACTCAGGAAGAAGATTTACCCAGCTTCTTAAACTCTGTATCATCATTGCTGTTGCAAATAATTCTACCATCATCACTGATGATGTTGTTTTTATGGCTAATACAACTTTAAGTGCTGTTGAAAAAATGATGCCAAAAGCTCTCGGAGAATATGGCAAGAGTAAGAATAGTTCTATTATGCACACCATTATTGAAGTTCTTTCAACTGCATATGAACCTATGGGTTTTCAGGAATTATTTAAACATGTATCGAGAGATGTTGAAAAACCAACACAACTAGCAGAAATATTAGCATCTCTTGCTCTTTCTCACAAAGCTATAAATGTTCCAGGTAAAGGTTGGATTGCAAGAAAAGAAGTTAAAAAAGATCCTAAATTTATTGATTGGTCACTTTTGACTGAAGAAGAGAAAGGAATGTTGGAATGAATGCAATATCTCCAGTATTTAAATCTGACAACATAGACTTCAATGAAGCTATGGTTCAAATTCAGATGGGAAATAAACTAACCAGACTTGGGTGGAAACGACCAGGAATGTATATATGGTTGCCTAAAGGAGATAAATATCCTGAGGAAATCAGAATATCTTTTCATAAAGAAAAAAGCAGTATTTGGGTATCAAGACAAGATGATCGTGAAGCTAAAGATTGGAGGATCATAGCATGAGTGGAAGCATAATCAGTGGCAGAAACAATCTTATTGCTTTAGAAGTTATATATAAATTTCAAACTGCTAAAGCAGTTAAGATTGAAACTCTGGATGGCTTTGATGATGATATCTGGATACCTAAATCTCAAATAGCTTATAATGTAAGCTATCAAATGTTAGAAAAAGGTGAGCACTTTATTATTCACATTGATTCAGATTATGCTCAAGAGAAAGGCTTGGTGTAGCTATGTCATCGGGGGATGCAGAGCAAGATCGAAGAGAACTGCATGATAGAAGAGTTAAAATAGGCTTGAAGCGCCGCTGTCTTACTAACATATCTGCGGCAGATGGAAGCTGTTATGTATGCAATGCAATAAGAGGAGAAGAATGTCAGGATAGAAGAATGTTTCACAGAACAGAACGTAGAGCCCGAGATAGAAATGAGGAAGATGTTGCATGAAATCTACAGAATTTAAAATTCCTAAGTTTGATATGAACTCTCTACAATTTGTTCCTGAGAGTCTTATCAAACTTAGAGAAGAGCTGGCACACCATAAAGATATAGTTTTTGAGGCTGCTAAAGCTGTATCTTTCGAAGAAGCTATAGGTACTATAGCAGCTAAACTTAATATAGTTCTTGATGGAGATTATGATCCAGATGATTTATTTTCTATGCTGGCTAGAGCTTTGCGTAATCGTAATGCTGATAGGGCTCTTACACCTAATGCGATGCCAGAATTACAAGCTGTACAACTTATTGAAACAGAAGATGGAATACACCTCTTACCTGAGAAGGATGATGATATCCGAAAGGAGGCAATGAGACATAATAATCCAAGATATAATAAGCAAACAGAGAAGAATGATCTTCCTCCCTATACAGTATGTGATAAATGTGTAAATTGGGGAGAATGTTGTGAGCATAGAACTTGTGAACTTGGTTCACCAGCTATGCAATTAGGTTGGGCAATCTCTGATAGGAAAAAAGGAGTAGATATCGATAAGTAGATATTACATATATATATATATTGTCAGTATTGCCACATAACTAATATCCTGGATCTTGAACTCCTCCAGTTTGATCTTGTGGCTGTTGCTGAGGTTCAGTAGATGCTGGAGGAGGTGCATAACTATCAACAAAATCTGGTAATCTTCCTCCCATTTGAACTTGAGCATTTTGTGCAATAGGATTATTTAAGTTATTAAAAACTTTATTTGCAACACTTGCATTAGCTTGATTAGCCCATTTAAGCATCATACTATCAAACTTACCTATATCACCTCCATGTGCAGCATATTCAGAAGCAAACTCATTAACCTGATCTGGACTAGGTTGTTGATTTGCATAAAGTGTAGTCTTAACAGTTTCTCCCAAGGACTCAATTGATGCTCGATTTTTTGCTTGATAAACAGATGTCCGATACATTGCATCAAGAGAAATTGCTTCGTCTAGAGGCCGCGCTCCTAACAATCTTCCGAAATTTGCAGCCTGCTGAAGCTCAGACCACCCTCCTGAATTATCTCCGGAAAGAGGGTTTTGATTTGCGATTAGCTGCCCTGAACTTGTTGTTGAAAAACCTTGAACCATTTCAGCGAGACCTGCTAATGGACGCGATAGTCCATTGTGTTCTAATCCAAGAAGTAAAGATGCAGGAATAGAACCACCTTGTTCTATCTTACTTGCAGTATCATAAATAGCTGAAGCAAATTTCACTGCTCCACTAATTGCAGGAAACTGCATAGGATTTAATGGAAGAACTGTTGCTTGCCTGGGATTAAGATCACCACGCTGATACAGACCGAAGTTAGTAACATTACTTAAGCCACCATACAATATCCAATTAGCAAGCTGATGACCAAAAAAGTTATTAGCGGTATCATAAAGATCAGTATGAGATACATTACCAGCAGCATTACCAATAATGTGATTATTGATAAGTTGAAATCCTGGAATGCTTTGCAGTCCAAAAATAGAATTTTGTAATACCGCAGCAGTAGCTATAGCTTTAACATCTCCATCTCCAATATATCTAAATAATTGCTGTGCAAGATTAAATTGGTAAGTCTGAAACAGAGAAATAGCAGAACCTAGTGGTCCTTGAAATGCTATTGGTCTCTGAGAAGCAACATAATTACCCTGCACTCGATTTGCAAAAGTCATTAAGTTTGCTTCAAGTTCCTTTCCTGATTGTCCAGCAGCTTCAAAAATTTGTTTTCCAACATCTGCGACGATAAAGTGAATAAATTTTTGTGTCCAATTGGTTCCAAGAACAGGAATTTTGTCGAGCGCATGACCTGCCCAATCTGTAATCTTTGAAATTTTACTCCCATAAGGCAAGGATAACTGGTTGAGCACAGCATTTCTTTGCGCAATAATTTCATTATCAACTCCTATAGTATGAAACAATGGAGCAGTTTGTTTAACATAATCTCCATCAAAGAAATGTCCAATTGCTCCAGCTATAAGCTTAATCATATTAGGAATAAGTTTTTGAGTTCCTGGTATTGCAAGGTTAGCAATAGGATTACCAGCTTTCACAAGTGATTGATATTCTGCATTCAACATAACTGGAGTTGCAAGTACATGGATAAGCTGTTGAAAGGCATCAAACCTAATAATACCATTACCAAGCACGGTATTACCAATGCTTACGATCTTTCTCAGAATGTCACTAGGAGGCAACTTATTAGCCACCTCATAGTAGTTTTGAATAGCCTTGACTCCATCTCCATAGGGAGAACCAAGTCCATATTCGGATGCAATCTTCCCTACTTGTTCATAAGGTATAACATTCCTTCTAGCGGCACCGCTGGCTTTTTGTACGGCAGCGAACGCCGCATCACCAAACTGCGTGAGCTTCTCTTGAGCATATTGCCAAGGGGTATAATTTTCCTTATTACCAATCGCGAGTGCGGTATTGATATATTCCTTGTAAGGGTTTCTGACAGTGCTTTGTTTGAGGAAATTAAGAGGGCCAACAGTACTTGTATTGGTATTGGCAAACTTTTCTCCCATAGCCTTAATAGTGGAGAAAAGTTGGGCATTAGCTAATTCAACATGATCTCTTACAAGACCAAGCTCTTGATTGCTGTGCCAATTACGATATTGTTCTATCAGAGTATCTGCCCTAGTTTCAGGCATTAAATCATTAAGTATACCTTTTCTTTGTAGCATTCTACTACTATTAGTATTTGAAAAATTTCTACCAAAGTCATATTCTCCCTGAGCCTTATGATAGTTAGCAAGATCAGCTTTAGTAAATACACTGTAATGATCATGATCAATCAAGGAGATTTTCTGTGCAAGACTTGCAGCATCGCGTGCCACAATTATCGATGGCTCTCCGTCACTCATTGCTACATCTGTTTTCGGTTTTACATAAGCAAAATACTTCTCTTTCGATGTATCAACAGGCGGAGCATATAAAGTATCTAAAGGAAATTCTTTGTTTAAACCTTGAGCTTGAAACCAGCCGTTACGTAATTGCACCCTACCATTGTTTATTATCCGATTGGCATCTTCCCAATCTGCAACATTTTTTGGAAGAACAAAATGAGTTTGTTGAAGAGAGTATCCTTCAGGACGATAAGTATTATCCCATACAGTTGTGCCATCCTTGGCTTGAGATAAACTATCCGCAAGAACAGCAACTCTATCGCCAGGTTGTAGCTTTGCGCCAAAACTGGAAGCTGCTATATTGTCAGGAAGAAATTTAAATGCAGCACCTGTGCTTCTGCGAATAGTAACAAACATGCCAAGTTTAGCTGCATCTTCAGGATTATTTCTGAGTGCATTAGCAATTGGAATTAATGTTGATTGTATCTTTCCAAGTCTATCTCCTGATAGCTTAGTCGTGAGTTGTCCAATACGTTGCATACTCTGACCAAGAGTTCCGTAATCTGAATTCGCACTGCCAAAAAAACTGGCTCCGGCACCACGGAAATCAGTGTCAGCAGCAGAATTAGAAGAAATAAAACTATCCGCTGAAATATTACTGCCACTAGCAGTAAGGAACCTTGTAAGCTGGGTTGTTGCTGCATCTTCAGCAATTTGAATTCTGTATGCAACATCTTGTAATCCTTTCAAGATTTGCCCATCTTGTATAGAAGTATTACCAATATTGTATGCAAGTTTCACATGATTAACATTCATATGCTGTGCAGGATCAATAGTAAAATCTTCAGGTTCTGTACTGTGAAACATATTCTGAAGAAATTCTTCAGGAGAATTAATTCTCATAGCAACTTCTTCTGAAGACATATTAGGATTGTCTTCCATAAGTTGATCAGCCGTTTCTATTTTTTGAGAATGCAATTCATCAACAATATCTTCTAAGCCGCCCTCTGCATATTCAGTTCCATTGAGAATTTCAGGATTAACTTTAGCTGCATGATACAATGCTTCAAATTCTGGAATATTATTTCCAGAATATTTCTTACCAAGCATTGCAGATACATACTGAGCATTAGCTTCAGTAGCAGTTCCTTTTGTGATATCTCCAGTGTATGAAATAAGTTTATCTCCAACTTGAAGAGTTGATTTATTTGCTATGAGTCTAGGCGCACCTAAATCTCCAACTACTGGTATTGCACTATCTGTAACTTTGAGATTTTTGGTGTTAAGTATACTAGCAAGAGGCCTCGCTTGAGTAAGCGGAGTTGGCAATCCATTAGGTGCTTTACCATAAGGAAGTTCAATTGTTGGTTCAGTTCCTATGAGAGGTTTTGCATCTGCAGGAAGTTGTCCAGTTGCTGCAAATGCTTTAGCTTCTTTCTGAGAAAGAATTCTATTTAATCCTACATGAGGAACTTCTGTAATATTAGGTGCTTTAGGATTTACATATATTTGATTACCTTTAATAAATATATCATGTCCATCTTTCCAAGCATCTGCACCACTTTTATATAGTGGAGGATCATCAATCTCTTTAGGAAGAATATCATTATAAAATGCAATGCTGGGAGGTTGTGTTGGATCATTAAGAATAAAGCGGCGGGAAAAGTTTGCAAAAGCATTGGGCGCCGCAGGTTGTATAATATTACCTGCATCATCAAGAATAGGCTGTGTTACCAAATCAGATAAAGAAGGAGGATTAGCAATAGAATAATTTTTATTATTTTGGAGTATGTTATTAACATAAAATGAAGTTCCATCAACAGTTTGAGGGCTACCATCAAGTCTAGTTATACTATTTAATCTTGCAAGTTTATTAAATACCTGACCTCTATCTCCATTGGCGGAAGCATGTAAATTTTTAATGGCGCCCCAAAAAGCAGAACCTACATCTTCATCACCATTTGCAAGTTGCTTACTTAAATTCTTTCCTTGCAGATCAGCTTGAGTATTTGCTAATCCTCGCTGAATAGAAGATAATCCGCTAGGAACTGGTCCAACAGAATTAACAGTATCAAGACTATCAAGAAGAGTGGATATTTTATCTCCAGTTTCTACGTTGAGATTTCCAAGTTGATTGAGAACTTCATAAGATTTACTCTTAACCGAAGCAGCTGCAAGTGCTTTATTAAACACTGCATTGGTTCCAATTCCTTCCAGTAGTCCTCCTACACCTCCAGCAAGAAGTGTACCAAAGAACATATTATCTGCAACATCTCCATAAGATTGTTGATCAAGCAAAGGAGATGCATGCATAGTTGCATAGGTTGCAGTTTGAAATGCTAATCCTTCTAATGCTTGATCACCAAATCCTTGTGCAATTGCTTGATACTTACTAGCTTGTAGTCCACCAAATACTCCATCACTGCCAGCATTAATATCATCTAATCCTTGTTGAATAACTTTAGCTGTAGCTTCAGGACGCAATAATCCTGTAGAATCTGCAAGCGCTGAACTAACTTCTCCTGCGCGCATCAATCTTACAGCTTTAATGGCCGCAGTACCTGGAATAAGTGATCCAGCAATTAATCCAGCAGCTTCAATTCCCTGTGAATGTTGATTATAATAATCAAGAATATCAGGATCAGATACTTCATCTGCTACTGATAGTTTTTGACTGCTACCTCCAAGCCAATTATCTAATTCAACTCCAGTATTATAAAAAGAATTAACAACACTAAGTGCTGTAAGAGGTACACCTTTTGTAACAATGTTATCAATTGTATTCATAATAGAACCAGAGGTGCCTTGTTCAAGCTGAGTATTATCCAAACCTACAGCAGCTTGAGAAGTTGCACCAGGAACAGTTAATGTTGTACTTTGTTCCTGTCCATTTGCATCTGCGGGAAGTTGTACATTTGTTTGAATATCTGGATCTTGTAGCGGCATTTGAAATAACTTTCTTTAATTGCCAGAAGCAGCTTGTGCTGCTCTATATGCAAGATTACTTTGCATAAGAGCATTATAAACCTCTGATGGATTACTCATATCTACAATTTTAGCTGTATCTCCAAAGTGTACTCTACCACTTGAAGGTCCACGAATAGTTACTGATGTATGATATCCTTCAGGAGTTATAATGCCAAGTCTGCCATAAGGATTAGCTGCATTTCTATCACTTGTAGCTCCTTGATAAAAAGAACTTACATAGGCAGCTGCTTTCTTTGCATCAAGTTTACCTTGAGCAACAAGTCTAGTTGCACTATCTAATACTTGCTGAGCAGAAGTTGGAAGCTGGTTATTTGCCTGAGCGAGGGGTACAAGAGACTGCATAACAGGATTATTTTTTACATATGTTTTTGTAACTTGAGATGCTAATGGTGCAAGAGAGTAAATACTACCAGTATCAGGAATATTACTTCCTTCTCTTTGTTCAATTGTGTTTATAGCATCATCATCAAATTGAGCTTTTTGTTGAGGAGTTGCAGTTGTATATCTTGTTGGCCGCAAAGATGCAAGCTTGCTTTCTACATTCTGCATAAGAATTTTAGCATTTGTAGGAAGATTGACCATACCAACTGCACTATTTAAATCTTGTTTAATTTGTCCATAAGAGCCTCCAAAAGCACTATCTGGAGTTGATAGTGCAGTATCCCAAATTCTTTTCAAAGCAGGATTACCAGAAAGAATTTTTGGAAGATTGGACATGGTAAGACCATTAATAACATTTTGTGGCAAACCTAATGATTGTGCTACACCTTTCACCATAGCATCTCCCTGTTGAGTATCTTTGAGTGCTTGTTGAATTTGAGCGCTTCTATCTTGATAAAATTGTCCTTGAAATTGACTATCAATACTAGCACGCCATGCTTGAATTCTAAGATTGGCCGCATCAGCTAAAGTTCTACTATATTCTGTAGCTGCAGAGAATTGATCCATATTAATTGCTTGTTGTGCAGAAACTCCTTGCATGCCAAGTTTAAGACTTTCTTGCATTGCTTGATCAGCATCGGCACCAGCTTTAAGAAGCACTTCTCTTTGTTTTGCAGCAGCCGCAGCAGCAGTTTCTTGTTGATCCTCTAATGCTGCTTGAGTTCCTAAAGCACTTGTGCTTTCAGCAACTTTCTGCAATATATTCTGTTGTCCCATAATAGAAGTATAATCTGCATCTGCAACTCTTTGAAGATTAGGTATTTTATATGCTTGATTGTAAAGATATTCTATAGGATTATCAAAAAAATTAACATGCTGTCTTGCAACAATTTCATCTTGAAGTTGTTTATATTCTTTTCCTTGGGTAGCATTATCAGCTGAAAGTGCAACAGTTAATCCATTTGCACCACCTTCTTGAATTTGATTTCTAGCTGCAATAGCATTAATATCAGCTTGAGTTTTCTGTGTATTTGCACTTGTTGCAGCTTGAATTGTAGCTTGTGCTTGACCAACTCCAAGAAGTTTATCAGATATACTTTTACCAATTGCAACACCTGCATCTGTAAAATTTTTAAGAGTTGTTGCAGTAACTCCAGTAGCAGCTTGAAAATCTTTTAATGCTGAACCTGCTGCATTAGCAATGTCAACCATAACATTACTAGGTGCAGTTCCACCATTGGCTGCTACAGCTGTACTATTTGTTTTACTTCCTTCATCAGGAGTTTCAATATCTTTACCTTGAGCAACTGCTGCAACAAGAGAATTAGGAGGTGTTGGTAATGGTGCGCTTGTAACTGCTGGACCATCGGCACCTCCAACAATACTGTTTATCAATCCAGCAGTTGTTGCAGAGTTGATTCCAAGATTGCTCATTATGCAATCCTCCAGGAAAAAATGCAGGATAGAAATTTATTAAGTTTTCTAACATACACAATAGCTGCACAAAGCAGCCACATTAACCAAGCAATGATATAACCGCTAGTACAATTCCTACCGGCAATATAATTGGCACGGCGATTAAAAATCCAACAAATGATAGAACTAAAGATACTATTAGGTCTCGACCTAAGTTCTTTAACCAGCGGAGTAGCCCAAAGATAGTAAGCATCTCTTCCATCCTCTCGATATTTCATAAAATGCCGCATGCTAATTTTCCAATCAGCTTTGGAAAGTTTACCTTGCTTCATAAGTTCTGTGCACACAATACTTGCACCACCAGAATTGCCACTAGATTGAGTTTGTTGCTGTTGCTGTTGTGTTTGAGTAGTATTAGTGTAATTATCAGTTCTACTACCTGAAAACATACTTTGCAATGCATCGGTAAGTTGATTAGTTAAAGTACTAGTAGTTTGGCTATTTTGAGAATTGTCTGTAGTTTCTTGATAATTGCTTGTATCAGTTGAACTTCCAGAATTAGTTTTACTTGAAGAAGTAGCAGTTAAAAGCTGTCCAAGAATACCACCAGCTTGTTGTTGTTCTGTTGTATCAAATCCTAACACTGCTGATGCAGCTTGACCAGTTGCAAGAGCTTCAGCATTTGTAGCTTGCGATGCAACTGAAGCAGAGTTATAAACTCCAGATTGAGTAGCTTGACCAAGAACTGGAGCAAAAGCATTGAGTGCTTGAGTGAAAATATTGTTTACAAGATTGTTAGTATTAATAGTTCCTGTGCCATTAGCATTTGCAATCTCTCCTTGAGCAAGAGAAAGATCAGTTGCAATAACATCAGGATTTGCACTATTAACAGTTTGAGAAGAACTGTTAGTATTACTAGTTGTACCACCTTGTGAAATATTTTGACTAGAAGAACTTCCAGTTACAGTTTGAATAACAGAAGATATAAGTTGACTTATGTTTGCTTGAGCACTACTATTGGCTGAAATCTGAGAAGAATAACTTGTGCTTGTTCCAGTAGCACTAGCCGTGCCGCTAGACTCTTCACTATTATTAGCTCCAAAAAGATCAGTAATAAGAGAGCCTGCTCCACTAAAAAGTGAACCAACTCCATTAAGACCTGACATTGTCAACCTCCATTAGTGTAGAAATATTAATTAAAAAAGTTAGTAAGATTAGGTGGTTTACCCGTTATAATAGCTTTTCCTGCAGCCCATATAACAATTATTGCCACCAAAAAAGAAGATACCCATTTTAATATTTTATTAACAAATAAAAAAAATTTTATTCCATGTGAAATGTCATCAAAAAATTCAATTATTTTTTCTAACTTCTCATTAGTATCATCTCTGTGTGCTCTAAATTCTCTTTCAAGAATTATAAGTCTTCTATCACTTTCTCTTCGATATGGAACTTCAATATTACCTTTTACATCTTGAGCATCTGGAGTATCTGGTGTATATGATGTATTATTGTCAGTCATAATATATACAATCCTTTACAATTTTTTAAAATTAAGCACTTATAGGTCCATAAGTTTTCCATTGATTTGCACCAGCACTTGCAACATAACAAACTACTTGACCTATATAACCACCAGATTGTGGATCAGTGTACTGATAAGAATATCCTAAAGAATAACCTGAAGCAGCAGAAGTAGAATTAAGTGCAGGGGCCGATGCTCTAGTTCCTGATGTTTGATTTGGAATAGAATTTTGTAAATCAGCAGTAGTAAAATAAAGTTGACTGGAATTAAATGCAAATCCAAGATATTGTTGTAATACTCCACTACCTGTTGGAGGACTTGTTGAATAACTTCCAGGAGTTGTTCCAAGCCAATATCTTGAACCTGGAGTGAAAGCTGCACCAGTTCCATATGAAGTTGTAACACCATTACCTAAAATAATTTCTGCAATTTGCCCTGCTAATGATCCACCAACTGTATTACAAAAACCATCTGCACCGGTACTATAAGAAGAAGCAGATGCTAAAGTTGCAACTAACTCACCTCCACTGTAAGATAAATATACTGGAGCACCCTCTGCACAATTTTCTGTAACAGGTATATATATTCTTTGAACATTGCTTGCTCTACATGTAATTGGATTACCTTGATATGAACTCCAATTTTGCAGTGGTTGAGAAGATATACCAGCATTAAGTATTAATGAATTAATCATAATTTGCATAGTATTATAAAGCTGAGTAAATGCAGGAAGCAACTCAGGGGGAGTATTTGCTGGAGGTGTAGTTGGAATATAAAAATTTACACCACTAGAATATGAAAGACTAAGAGGAGATACAGACATATTATCTATCTCTTTCCTGCTATAGTAAAATATGTAATTACAGATGTAAGATTAAAGGAACCTATGAACATCAAAGATACATTTTTACCAGTTTGTCTTAAAGCATAATTAACAACTTTATTTCCTTGAGAAGCTAAAGTCATTTCAGTTGTGGCACTGATATCTTTACCATTTAAAGATTGAAGAAGATAAGTTTCAAAGGTTGCACCATTATATATTGTTTCAACTTCTGTTTTCTGATGTGTTATAAAATTTTCTCTAATATATTGATACTTGCCAAGAACAAATACACTATTGTTTCCTAAAAGATTATCATAGGAATTGATATCAAAATTTACATTATATACCGCGCCACTGGATTGTAAAAATGCAAAAGTCTTTTTATATACAAAATTAGTGCTTACATTTGTAGGATTGCCAGCATATGCTCCATAAGAACCTGTCATAGCATTATATGGAATATTTACAAAAGATTCATATTCATAAGTGCCTTGAATTGATGGAGATACATAATCAAAACAATCTACATGATTTATTTTAAGTTTTCCATATCTTCCAAGAAAATTATCATAAACTATAGCATGAGTATAATTACCTTGGCTAACTCCATAAGAAACTACAAGATATCTTTCAGAGATATAATTAAGTTTAGTATAAACTTGTTGAGTTAAAATCTGACTTGTAAAGGTTAAAGTGTTAGGATCAAAATCTTCAAATATACAAGATGAAATAAAATCTGCAATTTCTTCATTTGTAAGTGCGCAGGCATTAAGATTAATTTCCATAAGGCCAGCAGAAGTAAAAGCATAGTGTGGTGATGTATTACTTCTCCAAGATGTTTGATAACCAAAATTAATTCCTGCAGACCCTGGTACTTCAGTAAATGTAAATGGAAATTGAATATTTCCCGTATAAGCAGCGGCCACAATATTTTGAGTACAATATATAAGAAATCCACCACTTATAGGATATACAGCTACAATTTGTCCTTTAATTTGTTGAATATTTCCTCCACCTGCACCAGTTTGTACTGAAGGAGTAAAATCTGTTGGTGTAGTTGTACTGCTCCAATATACTCCTGTACTTGTATATGCAAGCATATAACCACTTGCAGCTGAAATACCTAAAATATTTGCAGGAGTTAAAGAAGTTAAAGTTACTCCTAAAAGTTCTGGAGTTGCAGGAACGTATTCATAACAACCAATACCGCTGTAATAAATATAACTTTGTCCATTAACTGTGGCTACAGAAACTGCTGGAACATATGAAGTTGGAAGTGCTGGAGATACTGTAGGATTAAACCACTCCATTTGTTTGGAGTCATAAATAGCAGGAGTTACTCCACAGGGGGAGAATAAATAACTATATCCTCCTGTTCCAGTTAAAGTAAATATTTGATCAAAAGTAGTTGCTGAAGTTTGTGCAGGAATTAATTGTTCATAACCAACACTTTGAAATCCTGAAAGAATAGGCATACAATTGTGCATATAAAATACTTGAGGAACTCCTTTATCTTTATCTGTGCTTGCTGCATTATATCTATCATAATTTTCATCAACACCATTAACAATAATAGTTCTTCCCCAAAGCTCGGAAGCAAAAGGAAATATTGCAGCGCCAAGATTAGTTCTAAGAGATATTTCTCCTTGCTCTCCTTTACCTCTAGGCATAATAAATTATCCTTTCAATACACTTATCAATATGCTTATTATCCTTCTTATTGCGCTCTATACCAAGAAGTATTTGCTGAATGATATATAAATTCAAAAGAATTTCCAGCAGAAGCAGAAGTTGGAGCATCAGCTACATTATTACCATTACCATTAATTGTAAGAGTTGTAATATTTTGACCAAATACTAATTTACAAAGTTGTCCATTAGTTGGAGAGGCTGGCATAATAATGGTTCCAGTAGCAAGTGCTCCAGCAGCATCAAATATATTATGCCAATTATTACCAAGGGTTACACTAAATCCTGAATTTTCATTATAATAAGCAACACCAGCATCAATATGAGCCCCAGAAAATTGAAAGTATCCTGCAATTTGCAATGCGCCAGATAGATAGGAAAGTGCAGGATTAGAACTATATAATGCAAAGTTACCAGCACCATATGCACTATTTCCAAGAAACAAATCTGTATTAAATGTTGTTCCAACAGTACCAACATTAAGCAGTGCACCAATATTATTTACTACACTACCTGTACTGGAATTTTGTGTCTGCTCAACACTTAATACTTTAACATTAGTAACTATAGCAGCAGATTGATTATAAGCAAATAATCTTAAAACAACATCATTACTAATTGTACCTGTTGCACCAGCTACAATATTGGTAGCTATTTTTGCACCGACTAAACCAGCTACACTGTTAGTTAAATTTTCATTACTAGAAGCTCCTAAATTTGCAATAACATCCAAAGCTTCTAAAAAAGCCGCAGTAGCAGCAGTTGTTGCATTAAAAGTAGTGTATATATAAGAACTAATATATTCCCCTGTACCTGTAAAATTACCAGTATATGTAGGAACTATATCTAATAAAATTGTTCCAATAGCAGTTGCAGTTCCATAAACTATAGGAATGTTTGTAAGAGTACCAGTAGTAATTGAAGATGCATTAGTAGATGCATTAATTAATGGAACAAGAGTTTGTTGAATATATTGTTTAAGAGTTCTAAACTCTGCGGCCGCAGTGGAAATATTAACTGTATCTCCTGGTTGAGCATAATTGGTTGCAACTGGAGTATATGACATAATTTAAAATCCTTTTGCTGTAATATTATTTTTCACTAGCAATCCATATTGTTCACCAACCATACCACTTTCAGCATCACCGTATTTTGCAGCAGCTTCTATTTGACCAATTTTATTAAATACATTTGCAGCTGCTTTATATACAATAGCAAATGGCCAAGATGTTGCAATCCATGAAGTGTAATTTGTTGTAGTAATATCAGGAAATATATAATAAGCACAAAGAATATATTGAATTTGCCACATGGTGCGGATGACTATATTAGTGCCAGCTTGGTACCAAGCATTTCTTTTTTCCATCCAAAAATCATCAAAAATATCAGCAAGATCAATTTCACAAATTTCTGTATCTTTGTTTCTTTCAATCCACCAGCAAGTTGTAGGATTTGGAGAACCTACAGCATCAGCACTAGGAGGTAAAAACATAGGATAGCCTTGATTACCTGTAGGGGTTGGCCACAAATTATTACTATCAGTTTTTCTCATAAACTCCATTTTGCGAAAATATTCTATTGTAGTTGTATCAAGCTGTTGTACATAATCAGCAGTTGAAAATTCAATCTGTGCTGTTTGAATATCAAGAATAAAATAATCAATTGTGTGTGCACTAAGAGTTGCTTCTTGAACAGCTTGTATAGTTTCATTAACTAAGTCAGGGCGATTAGTTTCAGTATAAACCATGTTTACTATATTTGTCATAAGAGTATTCATGATTTACATCCTACTTCTAATCGCCCTGGATATTCATTTTATTACAAATTATTCTTCATCTTTGGTTTCAATATCTTCTTCCACAATCTCCAATACAGTTCCTTTGTGGATATGAATAACAATGGAAGTAGTATTTGGTTCTACTACAAACTCTGAATGCACATGACCGTTGTGTGCATCTTTGTGTTTGTAAACAACGTGACCAGGACCTTCATTGTAAATTTTAACTGCGGTTGTCATTTTAAGATATCTCCTGTATTACTTACCAGAGGTTTTCGCACCTTCAGCGATTGTTGAACTGCCAACAATTCCTTTAAGTGTGGGAGCCTGTGCAGCCATAAGTGGACCAGTTGGTGTAATTTTAACTCCTGCACCTTGAATTGCTTTATCTTTCATTTCAGTTAATTTCTGAGATAGCATTGTATTTCCATCTACTCCTTGAATATTCTCCAAGCTGTTATCTTTAAAATCTTCCTCAGAAATTCCTAGCTGTCCAAGAATTTTTTTTGTAATTGTTTCTGTAAGTTCTTTCTCAAGATCAGCTGCAACTTCTTTTTTCATAGTACCCCTAGGGTCTCTATGAAATTCATAATTTCTAATCTCTTCATCAGTTGCATATCGAATATCAGGATGTCCCTCAGCAATTTCTGCGTCAAGAAATTTAATATCAGCTTCAATATCAGTTTTGTATACTTGAAAAACAAAACCAATTCTCTTTCCATCTGTACGATGAATAGATACATTTGGAATGCCACAAAAATAATATTTCTCTTTACCAGTATGTTTTGTAGGCAGAGGAGCCGTTGGCTTGAACTGCGCTGCGGTATTTGCTGTAGCAAATTGTACATCAGACATTTTGATTTCCTTTGGTTTGATATAAGATAAAAAATAAATTGAAGGTTAACTTTTTATTGTCAACCTTCAATTTACAGATTGTTTACTCCTGTTGCAAATTAACCAGAAGCAGCTTGTGTAAAGTTACTTGCAATACCATTAGCTGGAGGGTTCTTGATAAGACAAGTAAGCTCTGTGGTAAGAGTTCCACCAACCGCATCAATACCATTATCAGCAGCTTCCTGATCTGCAGAAAGATTAAACTCTCTATTCTGCGTTTTGCGATCACCAAGATAAGCCAGATTGAAACTGCTAAGGTCGATACCAAAAGCAATTTTACTCCAACTTGAGTTAGTGTTGAACAACGGATGTTCAATCAACCTAAAGGTACCACGAGCAATTTTGATTGTTGAGAACTGAAGTCCCCAAGAAGTTTGCCCATCAACCATGTAATAGGTACCGTTAAGGCGACCAATGTTGTTGATCACTTTCTTTGCAGTACCACCAACAAACATAATTCTTTCATTGGCTACTTTGGGATCAGTTGCCTGATTAAACAACGGGTCCCATGCAGCTTCAAATTGAGTATAGTTTGTTGTGCTGCCAAGGGTGGTAACATTGGCAGTTGCATAGTAAGATGGGTAGTACGCAAGGTTACTTACAATACTATAAATTCCATCCATTGTTCTAAAAGGTTGTCCATTTCGAGTTCCACTATATTTCTGCCCCCAGAAAATAGCTTTCTCGATATCTGCTGCATGAAAAGCTGCACAATCTTGACGATTTTCAGCAACATTAGTATCACCAACAAGCATCTGAGTTGCGCGAACGCTATCAGAGATTGCCCAGGTATTGCGGAAAATCTGTGTAAGATTGGTAACACGAACAGGATTGATAGCAAGTGCATTCGGTCGAAGCGAAGATTCTTCAAATGCACTACCAACCTGCCAAAGATTACCGCTAGCAGGAACAGCAGCAGGAGCAGTACCACCAACACTTCTTTGAACTGCAACCTGAGTTGTTGAAAGAACAGAGAGAATAAGAACATTCTCACCAGTGCTATCAACTCTCATCATCATACCCGGCACAACATTAGCTGTGCTAGTAACAGTGAAAGTTGTATCTGTACTAAGCTGACCTGCTGCAGAAACAGTTAGCTGAGGAAACAACATTGTTTTGGTAAAAAATCCATGCTCAGGCTGCAAAGCAGTTTCAGCAGTGAGCATAGAAGTTAGACCAAACAATGGTGCTTGACCATTTGGCATAAGTCTTGTGATCATCCCAGCAAAACTCTTTCGAGCCATGTCTTGAGTAATCAACTGGGAATTAAGAATTCCGGTGCTCATTTTAACTTTCCTTTCCTATTCCCAAAGATTACAGAGTTGCGCTAAAGAGACCATCAATTTGGATTGTTGGTCCAAATGTGAGGGCAACTACACCAGTTGTTCCAGTATAGTTATTGCTGAGAGTTCCACCAAGACTACCTCCATTACCCATATTAAGGTTAAGAAGAGTAGTTCCAGCAGCCAAACCAGAAGGTGCGGTAACAGTTGCACCATCAGTAATTAATGGAGCCAAGGGTCCAAACATTGGAACTGCCTGCTGATTAGGCAACAAGCTCCAAGTAAAAGTTGGAGAACCGTTTGTCATATTTGCATTGAGAGTGCAAACCTGACTTGTGTTGAGGATTGTGAGAAGATATTCTCTCACACTGGATGCTGCAACGTTAACAACAGTATTTGTTGAACCTTTAACAACACCAGAACCATAAGCCAAAGTCATTGCATAAGCAACGCTATTGACATAAAGAAGTCTGATAGTTGTACCAGTAACAACTTCGGCAGCCCAAGCATTACCTGCAAGTGCTGTAAGAATATTTGCTGCTGTATCTGTAGTATCAGTATACGCACCAGTTGGACCAGTACGATAGATAATACCAGTTGCAATTGCAGCAGCTGTAAGTGTACCTGCACCTACAGTAGCAATAGCACCAGCAGTTACACTTTCGCCAAGTCCAAGGATATCGCCTGGATAAATAACATCATCCAGAACAATTCCTTTCTTAGCCATAGGACGAGCAAGAGCCATGATAGGTTTCCTTATAGGTTAAAATTAAATTGTCATTTAGGGGTCAAGCAAATCAGTTGTTTTTAATTTGTGACCCCAAAGAAGTTTCCCCAATCTTCCTCAGGAGTTTTCTTAAAGCCTCTTGAGTCTTTATTTGCATCAGACCTAGAAATTACAGTATCTCCGGTGGAGTTTATAATTTCCTTAGCTAATGAAATATAATACTCTTTAGCTTTAGCTGTAACTTCTTGAGGAGAAGCTTGAGGATAAGCTGTTGCCATCTGATTTTCAATGTTTTTCAACACTGGTTTGATGGCAGGGTTGTCAAAGATTGGATTGTTGTCTTGAAGGTTTTGTGAGATTGCATTTCTGCGAAGCATTTCAGGAGCAAATTCTTCGTTGAATTTTTTTGCTTGCTGCTGTAGTGCTTGCTTTGTAATCTCAGCTGTTGCACCAATTGATTGGGCAAGAGCGGCTTGGGCTGATTGATTAATTACTTGCATCATTGCGTTCATATCCCCAGAACTTGCTTTTGCGATAAGTTCAGGATTGATCGCTTTGGTGAAATCTACTTTACTTGCGCTCTCAGAAATTTTTGCAGGATCAATATTAATTTCTGGAACAAAACTTTTGGGTGAAGTTTCCTTAGCTTCCCACAGCTTACTATATTCAGCAAGGGGGGATTTGTCCCCTTCTCCAGCTTTAGGTATTGCAGGATTGCTACCATCAGATTGTGGAGTTTTATTATTTGGAATAGTATTGTTTGTATTAGGATCAGGAGGTATATTATTACTAGGTGCAGCCGCAGGATTGTTAGGTTGCATACCTGTAATATTTCTAAAAATATTCATAATAGACATTGTTTAAACTCCTAATCTTTTGGTTGAGGGTTTTGCAGAGGAACAAGATATTGTTGAACTCTCAATTCATTTTGTTGTATGATATATTTTAATATTTCAATTTGACCTCTCATATATTCTTGAGCTCGCAAATATTCTTCAATAGGTTTACCAGGATCAACTGCTGCTTCAAGTTTTTCCTGTGCAATTTTTGCAAGTTCTGTATGAAGATACATTATTTGAATATCAGTAAATATTAATGCAGGTTCTTCTTTTTCATTGAATTCCCATGCACAAAATACTGTAGGAAGAATTTGAACCATGATTTATTATCTCCCACCACCAGCAACAGGTTTAGAGGGTTGCTGTCCATTTGATGTACCAACAGAATTACCATATCCCTGAGAATTACCTGAAATAGGAATATTACCTGGAGGTGAAGCTGTTGGTAAAGTTCCTGGAGGCAGCGTTCCAGTTGTTGCTTCAAGTGCTGTAGAACTGAGAGATTGAGGATAACCACCATTAGATTGTTGTTGTGCAAGAAGTTGTTGTAAGGCTGGTGGCATTTGAGGCATAGGTGTTGAAAATTCTGCTTTCTTTTTAGCAGCTTCTTCAGCAGCTTGTTGCCATGCAGCTAGTTGTTGTTCATACATAACTTGCAATTGTGATTTTTCAAATGGTTGAAGATCAACACCTTTCTCTTTCATTATATAAGAAAACATAGGTGCAAGATTATAACCTGCTGCAATCTGCTGAGATGATCCAATAACTTGCACAACAGTTTGAAATTCATCTCCACCCATCTGAAGATCAGCAGGAGCGACACCATCAGTAAGTTTAAAATGTGCAGCAGCGGCTCTAAGATCTTGTGCGCGCACTTGTACAAGTTGTTTTTTATCTCGATTAAATAATACAGTATCACCCATATACTGGAGAACATTAAGTTTGATAATTTCCTGCAATGGAACAAATACTTGACATTCTGTCATAAGAGCCATGCTTTGGTTTCTACCATTACTGTGGCCCATAACATCATTATATTCTTCTCTAGTTTTATTTCCTTTTACAAATTGTCCTTGCTGAGCTGGATTTTGTCCATTAATAAGATTTGAGTAGTTAACAATAGTTGCACTTCCCTGTACAAAAGCGTCAGTAGGTTCGCCTCTATAAGGAAAAGGATACACTGCTTCTCCAACTGGTTTACCATATGCAGAAGGACGCACAGGTATTTTAGCTGCTGGATTGGTTGAGTTGATATCTTTCTCTTTAACTCTAAGAGGATCATAAAGCACTCGATCACCAACAAGTCTCCTTAGTCCAGCAAGATATCCATTCATCATAGCAGATGCAATATCTTGCATATCTTGAACATTTTGAGCAAATGATTTAGTTTGATAGTCTAAACCATCTTCAATAGGTTGTCCAAATACAATAGGAATGAAATTGTGAATATTAGAGCATCGTTCTGCATACAGAACTACTTTACCATTGATAATAACAAATTTCCATACTTGCGGAGTATTTTCTGCGGGCACTTTAATTCCAAAATCTTTTGGTATAATGCGAGCATAAAGCTTCATTACTTCATAAATATTACTATATTTAACTCCAAGTTTACCCATAGGAACAGCTTGTGCCCAAGCAAGCCAATCCATACCTTGTCCATTTCTACGTTCTTGAATAGGAAATGGATTAATCAATGGAGTATAATATGAAAATGGTGCACCACTAGATGAAGTCATATCATTGCCTGGAAGACTTTCCAAAGCTGCGGTAATTCTAACAGGATCAATTTGACCATAAAGATCATTCATATATTTCTTCATTCTAGTTCTGGACATAATTTCAATATATCCAGCAAACTCTCCTTCTGAATGAATTTCACTAGGATGAACTCTTGGATCAAAAAATGTATTATATAAATCCATTCTCTTGAGCCAATTGCCATTCCATAATGTTTGTTTTGGTTTACCTCCATTTGGTGAAGTTAAATCATCTTGCATGGTCCATACTTTTTTATTCAACCATTCACATTCAATTCCATGAAGATTATATTTTAATCCATCTCTAAAAAACATTGTAAGTTGTCGTTTCCATCCAGCAGTTACTGCATTTTCTGCAATTACAGTTTCAAGCTGTAGCGCAGCATCAGAACTAGCGGGATCGCTAACAACACCGAAAATAGGATAACCAGTAAGGAATACATTTTGCATATAAGATAATGCATTTTCAACCTGTGGCATTATGATAGGAACTGTTACATTTTCAATTCTAGTTTTATCACCTATCCTAGAAGCAATACGATTTCTCCATTGAGTAAGAGTGAAATCACTTTCTCTCATATAATCCATATCAATCTTTTCAAGATTTGCTCTTAAAGCAAATTGATTGACAAGAAGATTATGAGCACTAGAAGCATACATGCGAATTGCTTCCGCACTTTCATCGCTTATATTAACTTTTGTTGGCGGTTCAATTGGCATGGGAATATTACTCCTAAAAATTATAATTAAATAATGAAATATTATCGCTCGGGCAGTTATGGAATTTGGCAGATAATTCTGCTTCTACCGAGTCGCTATGACTTTTATTTCGCTCGTTGGCGCTCCAAAGCAGTCTTCCGGCCTTCGTCCGGAATCCTATGCTTTTTTGCGCGCGCTCAATAAAAGTCAATTAACGCTCCCGCTCGCAGAATTATCTAAGGTGCCAAATTCCATAGCCTTTTTCGCCCTCGCTTGTAAGGTTATATGATTACAGAACTCTGCAATCTACAAATTATTTACCGCAGTGTTAGCTGCACTACTTGCAACATCTCCTGCAACTGCACCAGCAACAGGACCAGCAGCAGCACTAACTACAGCATCAACTCCAGCACCAACAGTTGCTGCAACTGCACTAGCTGCAAGAGCTTTAAGTGAAGTGAGAGTGCTAAGAACAGCACTGCCGCTGCTAGAAATAACAGCTTGGGTGGCCGCAGAACCAGATGCTTCAACTTTATTCAATACTGCTGTTGCAACATTTCCAGGATTTTGTCCTTCAAGAATATCAGCAGCAGCAATACCAAGATCACTAAGCGCATTATCAATAAAACTGGTAAGCTCAGTAGTAACCGCAGGAGCAATATTGATGAGCAAAGGCTTAACAATATTCCATGCATCAAGTGCAAGACTTTCAACTTCATCCTTGAGCCAAGTTCCTGCATCATCAAGATCAGTTTCAATTGTTGAAATAAGCGACATATTTTTTGCTCCTTTGGTTTAGGTAGTAAGATTAATATGGACACAGAAATAAATGTCCTAAGCAAATAATATTCTACTAAAAAGCATGATTATCATTTCTAACTTTAGCTGAATTACTTTCAATAATAAGTGGACTATATTCTGTACTTATAAGTGGAGCATATTCTCCAACAATTCTTTTTGGATATGTAAGAAGATCAAGTGCGTTATCAACATTATTTCTTCTAAGAGGGTTCCAATTTGAAATTTGATGAATAACAGCACTGCGAACATTGTTATGTATTGCTATCTCATTGCTTGTAAGACTTTTTAACATTTCAGCAATTCTGAAATTTTTACTAATAGAACCTGAATAAATAGGCAGAAATTGAATACCTTCAATACCATGTTGTTTACTAATTTCCTCAAACCAAAAAAGAAGTGAATATTGATATGCTTGGGCTTCTACAAATATAACTCTTGTATTTGTTTGCATTGCAAGAATGAGTGATTTTCTAATTGCATCTCCTGGAGATAATCTTTCTTCAATAAGACTTTTCATTGCAGGAGTTTCATCAAATACTTCAAAGTAGCCTATTGCAACATTGTCACTTGTAGCTTTATCATTGGAAGGATCAATGATTATAAATTTACCTTGAGGAAGTTCTTCTGGCCCCCATCTCCAAGGTTTAATAAGAGAGAAATCAATCTTAGTATTTATGCCAGCTTCAGTATCATTAAGCACTTCTGAGAAAAATATTTCAGGGTGGCCGGCAGCAATATCATTATCAAGTTCTTCAATAAGCTCTTCAATACTTCTAAGTTCTGGCCACAGTGCAGTTCCGTCAACAAGAATTGCTCCAGATATAAATTTAATCCATTTTGGATTATTTCTCAATTTTTTAAGAATACTATGCTCAGTAGGATACATATTGCCACAAAATATAAATAAACAACCTTTAGGACTCTTGGCTTTCATAGCAGTACCAATCATCCATGTTTCTAATGCTTTACTTTGCTGTTCACTATCAGCACACTCTCTTGATTGAATATCTTCAAATATCATTACATCCGGTCTAGAATGCGCAAGATTGACACCACGCAATGAACCACCAGCACCAATAGCTGCAATAATAATAGTTCTATTTCTGAAACCAAAAACTTTAAGATCGTTACGATCAGTTTCAATAGCTCTTTTCCAATCGCCATAAGTTGCTTTAACATTAGGCTCATCCAACATTGCTGCAACATCTCGAAGAATTTTTTCCGCTAGGTCTGCTGTAGTAGCAACTATTTGTATAAATTTTTTATCAGTATACAAAACACAGTATACAATAAACAATTTGATAAGAGTTGTTTTTCCATGGCCGCGTGGAATACCTAAAGCTATTTGAGAGAAATCTCTCGTAAGATATACTTTTTGAAGAAGCAAATCCCAGATACCAAGAAGAACTTTTGGAAATAAAAATTCAAACATACCAGGTATTGTGAGACCTGCAAATAAATTTAAATCTTGTTTACATAATTCTTTAATTTGTTCAGGATTAAATGAAAATTCTTCAATATCATTTTCAAAAGTAGGTGTTTTAGAATGATCTATGGAAGTATCCTTAAAATCATTCATTCCTAATTCTTCAGCATAATCCTTTCTCCAATCTTTGATTGGCATGTTTAAAATTCTTTTTTCTGAAGTTGCAGGCGCAATGAAAAAAGAATATCTTGAGCTTTTTGTTTATCCAACCTTTTTAACCTCTGGCTGGAAGTTTCCACTAGAGTTTCCGGAGTCAGGTTCTGCTTCTGCTTCTTTGAAGCTTCCTTCAAAGGAATAACTTGAGCCGTTTCCTTGTTTGTTATTGACTGCGGTGTGAGTTCCTGAAGGTCCTGCGGGTAAAAATTTACTAGCTTTAGCATAAGTATTATCCTCTTCACTACCCTTATGTTCAGCTGCTAGTTTCCTGAGTAGCTGTCCGGCAGGCATAGTTACCATGGTTTGCCCCTCAACTTCAATAACTTCTGATTTAGAGTTGAGAGTAAAATGTTGAACAAGTTTCTTTGGCATTGTAAGATTGACAACAGTATTATTTACAACTGTACTTTCTTGAACTGCTGGTCCCCTACGCTTCATCATATTTACTCTTACCAGAGTATTTAAAATATCCTTAGGTTTGTAGATCATTTCAAGATTTTTTTCAAGGGCCGCTATAAGTGTATCTTCAATATCATCAAGTTTAGCATCACGTTTTGTGTGGGATTGTAATGCTAAAATTCTTTTTTGAGATACTTGATTAGCAAACTCTTCATCACTCATAAGTTGAGTAATGTAACTAGGAGTACATCCTACGGCTGTTGCAACAAGTTCTTGAGAAAGACCTGTTCCAAGAAGAGAAAGAATTTGTTCTTTATCTATAGCCATTGGAAGATACTCACAAATAGAATTTTCAATAAAGTTATTGTTATTGCTTTTTTACAGCATTGTTGATTTGTGCAAGTGGATGAATAGATTGCTGTGCAATTTGTGCCGCAGCTTTTTCATGCAGCGGCTGAGAATTTGCATATGTTTGCACAACATCTTTTGCTGTTTGATGATTAACTGGAAGTGTGAGAGGTCGCAAAAGATTTTTAAGATTTTCTGAAGGTACATTCATCAGAATATCTTCAGAACTGATAGGACCGGTAGTAGAAAGATAATATTGGCCCATAGCATTCATATATACTTGTTCTTGTGCTGTCATTGTTTAGGTACTCCTATTTTATTTAAAATTTAAGGATTAATACTATAATTAATAGATTGACCACCAATTGAAGTTCCATTTACACTAAAAGTTCCAGAAGTTGCACTTGTCCAAGTAATTAAACAACCAACAGCAATAGCAGTAGTGCTATTTACAGTAGCTTGACAATCTCTTGGAGTTACTGGATATGCATTTGAAGTAAAATTATAAATACAAGAAGTTGTAGCAGCTGGCACATTTATAATACCATTTAAATTATTAGAATTGGTTCCAAGACTGCTGCCAGAACCGCAACTATTAACTGTAGGAATTCCAATAGAAGCTAAATCTGTCCCACCTAATAATGTTGTTACAGGAGTGCCACTAGCTGCTACATAAAGAAGTGATCCATTTAATAATGTATTATCTCCAGTAGAATGTATAGTTTGTGTATAAGTGCCATTAATTCTAATCATACCATATGAACCATTGCTCATCCAATTTCGAGAAAGATTTTCAGTAGTGCCGGTAACATTAATAACTACACCAGCAATTGGAGAAGTACTTTTAAGGTGATTACCAACAAGATCAACAGTTGTTGCAGTAAATAATCTAGTAGCAGCACTAACATTATCAAAAGTATTATTACTAATTCCAATATGATCTACTGTTGCTCCGTTAAGATAAATGCCAAATCCAAGTGAAGCAGTTATTGCTCCTATATAACTATCTTCCAATTCTACATCATTAAATGTTCCAGATGTAAGTGTTACTGTAGCATCAGCTGTTGATCCGGTTGGTCCTACATAAGATTTAACATGAGCGATTGTAAGTTTATTAACTATAACTCCAGATGAAACATTGGATGCGCCAACATCAGTTGAAAATATTTGACCAGTAGAACTAGAACCTTGTTGCACAAATCCAGTAGTAGCTCCATCAATAACAAGATTATTAACTGTAAAACCAGTACTAGAAGAACCACCATTATATGTAGAGACTAAAGGCATTCCTCCACCAGAGTTCATAGAACTTCCACGACGAAGTGTTAAGTTACCAATGATAGGTTCTCCAGTGGTAATTGTAGCACCTCCAAAAATAGTTATTGCTCCTCTATATGCTTTATTAACAGAATTTCTAATTTGATAATCATCAATTAGAATATCATCCATTTTTAAATATTGTTGTGTAGGATATACAGCTAAAATAAGACCAGAGTCTGAAGTAATATGACGAAGAGTAATTTCTGTAATATCACCACAACCTAATAAATAAGAAGCAAATCCAGAAGTATCTTGTGTTTGAAGAGATACAATATCATCTCCTCCTCCAGGACCGTAAGAATTTTCTACAGTAATACTAGAAGAAGGACCATATATTTTAATTCTATCTGATAATGTATTACTAGACAAAGTGTGATCAATATCTGCATTGGTGCCCATCAAATAAATACCGTATTTAGCAGTGTTAGTTACATTAACACCATCAATAGTAAGATTTTCAAACCAAGCATAAACTATATCCATACTTGTAGTATTGCCAAGACCTGAACCAGTATTAGTATTAGTAGGGTAATTGTAATTCCAATTAGCTCCTCCAGTAATTGCTAAATTAACATCAGCTTGTTTAATTCTCATAGGTGCTCCACTAAATGGTGTGGAAGCAGGTCTATTAAGTGCTATAGTAATCCAATTACTATCA
>Ga0116227_10002094_pt1 | contig 45569 bp, 32 predicted proteins | sample S1TSphgellanicum_FD_89693 | JGI IMG/M metagenome (GOLD analysis project Ga0116227, IMG submission 89693) | Host-associated microbial communities from peat moss isolated from Minnesota, USA - S1T2_Fb - Sphagnum magellanicum MG | ecosystem: Host-associated > Plants > Peat moss > Unclassified...
TGGAAAAAAAAAAAAAAAAAAAGGAACCTTATGGGGAGCATCTTTAGATGGTGGTTGAAGAAGAAAAATGCATCACAATTTCTTTTAAATGATTTTAGTAGCACCTAGTGTGTTTTAATGGCATTATCATTTTGTATAAACTTTTTTAAAAAAAGAAATGTACCATAATGTTTACATAAGTGGATAACTATGATTGCAAATAATCATGAAATGGGATAATGTGGGCCAAGCAAGGATGAGATGGGAGTCACCAAGCAATTTTTAAACCATTTTAGTATAATGGTGGAAAAAGAGACCAGCAAGTAAAGTAATGAATATTTGACAATGGAAGAACAGGTCGTTCTACATGTAACTAAGAGATGCGCAAGAATTAAGTTTGTTGCGTCTTGGTTTACAACAACTCTTAGCAAGGTTGGAGGTCATTTCCACCAAAATTTCCACCTAGGTTAAAGGGCATAAAAGTCAGGGTACATGTATGGGTGCTAAAGCCTTGGGGTCATAACAATAGTTCAACAAAGAGGTTAGGCACCAAGCAAGGGCTAGAACGCTTGCAGAAAGGCACATTGTAACAAGGCTACATCATTGTATTGAATAGCTAAGATGAGGGAAAGGGGGGGGGGGGGGGGGGTTGGAACAGGGGGGGGCCCAACGACTTTAAAGCACCACAAAGAAGTTGAGGTTATTAATAGCTTTAGAACACCAAGACCAACAAAATGACCACAAAGAGGAGGGCCAACAACTTCAAGCACAAAAACTAATAGGAAACCATGAAAATGAAGAGGGTGTACAACTTCAAAGCATCACAAAGAGGATGAAGTCATTAGTAGTTTTAGAGCACTAGGACCAACAAGATGACCATAAATAGGAGGACCAATAACTTTGAACACTAAGACCAAGAAAACAACCATGAAGAAGAAGAAGGCAAACAATTTCAAGGATGAAGACCAACAAAAAAACCATAGACAACAAGAGGGCTAACAACTTCAAACATTGTGACCAAGAAAATTTCAAACCATAGGAAATATGTTTTTTGTGTTCACATTTTAAAATTATGTTGATCATTTGAAATTGTGCTAAATGGCTAATATGAGTGTTGAGGAATTCAAATTGAAAATTTTTCAATTTTAGTTTTGCTATTTGGTTTTAGTAAAGGGCTTTTGAATTTGAACAACAATTGCTGAAAGGTATTCAATTTTGCCAAGGACTACTAGGGTAAAGGCTTTTTTAATAAAAAAAGATTTGATGGTAAAAAAAAAATGATAGTAACTTACTACCCACATTCAAAAACACTCAAAATTTAAAATTTTTAGAAATTAATTTTTTTAGAAATTCAAAGTATGTTTCAAATTTTCAAAACTTCAAAACTCTTTTATCACATGTAAATGGGGTGTAATGTACATGATATATATATATATATATATAAGTTGTAGCTTATAATACAAGAAAATAAAACCTAAAATATTTAACATATTTTGGTATGATGCAAAATTATGTAATTTTTAAAAATGAAACCCATAATTTGGTAAAATATGTACATTTCAAAAAATTCATATTTATTCAATAGTGATTAACATAAAACATATGATATATCGGGGCAACTATATATATTTTTAAGAACAAGTTGTAAAAGATTTTATTCAAAAATTCTCTCATATTAAAAAATGAAATTTTTTTTAAATATTTTCACAATCCTTTTATAAAGCAATCCCATTAGCTCCTATTATCATATTTTGACCTTGATGGGTAGGTAAACTCCATTGGTGAACATGTGATTGTTTGATCATAGGCAAACAAAAGTTTGTTCATGCATTTTCACATGTACAAAGGATTTTGTGTGTGTTTTTCGACCCCTCCAACCTTGAATGGCCATATCTTTCTCAATTAAGCTTAACCTATTCTAGTGATTCAAATGGTCATGGATGAACTTGGAGGAGTTTTACCAAAAAATAATTAAATTTAAAAAAAAATTCTAATGGCTATAGATGTAATTATATATATATTTTTTGTAATCCAAAAATAATGAAACACTAATGAAAGAACAAGAGACCTCCTTACACTAAGTGCATGACATCGGCTTGTTTACCCTACATCTCCAATTCAACTTTATAAAAATTGTACTTAATTTGTTGATTTTGTGACCAAGCTAAAATATCCTTAGAAACATATTTCAACAAAACTTCTAATGTTGTTCAATTTTTTATTTGATATTAAAAATACCTTATCTTGTTGCGCATGATGAACTAATATGAGTACATGGAGGAGGAAGTTTGTACATACTAGCAATTTTTTCCTCACATTGTTGTTCTTAATTAGGTTGTTCATTAATTGACATGTACTCATTTTCACCTCCTTCATTACTTGTTGTCAAGTTGTGTAAATCTTTAAAGGTTGAATCTTGTTATTTGTTGCCTTGGGGTTATATTTGGCCATATACTTGTAGCCTTAAATCCAAACTTGATGTTTTGTTTTGTGAATGATCAATTTAAAACCTAATCCATCCATCTAGCTAGGTGATTTTTTCTAGCTCCATGTAATTGTTTCTGGCCATAGTTGCATCCATAATCTTTCTAAATGTTATTCTCAAAGGCTTCAAATAAGGGAAAACTAATTATACTAATAGAAAATAATTAATGTTCATTAATAAACATCAAATCCTTGTCCTAATTTATGATACCATTCTCATAGTCAAAACATAATAAGATTTCTAGTCTTTTCACATTCCTACCAAAATGTTTAGCCACTATTATGGTTTTGACAATACCATTTTTATGTATGGTTTAGTTTAGGTCATTTCCCAACTAGTTTTATTGGTGGTGACTTTTTAGTTTGGGTGAGTTTTGAATAGCAATTTTCCATTTTGGGTGGTTTAAAATGGTGGTGTTATGGGTGGGTTTTAAGCGCTAATTTTCAAATGGGTGGTTTAAGATGGTATTCATTTGGAAACTAATAGAAAATATTCAACAATGGTTATTGTTGTACTTGTTCATTTCATTATAACTTTCTGAACTAAAAAGAATGGGTAATCATTTTGTCACATCTTTTAGGTTCCACATTTTGCATACATGTCAACCAAATTATTTCCAACAAAAATATATTCATCCTATATATTGATGATGGTTTATTCACAAGAATACCTAACTTAATTTTCAACTACTAAATTATGTAAACACATGCATTTAACACCCACCCCAATAACAACAACGATGTTGGGCTACATATATTTGTACATGTTGGCAAATCAAACCTAAAAATTACATCAAAACTCAAGGGAACAAAACTTGTCATCTCAAAAAATGTGGGACAATAATAATGTTGGGTTGCATACCCTAGAAGAAAAATGGGTTTTTATAACCAAATAATTTGTGATTACTTGCAACTATTTGTCATTTGTGATTATCATTGGTTATTTTTGTAACTATTTTTTGCATTTGTGTTGAAAGTAAAAATTCCTATGTTAATTAGTGTCATGGGCATCCTAGTAATTAAAGGGTATTAGTAATAGTAGTTTACCATCTTTTATCAAAGGACGAAACTAATGGGATTAATTAAATGAATAATTGGTGGTAATTCACTAATCATGTGAGAATTTTTAGGAAGGATAAAGAGGGCCTATTTTCATCCAGAAGGCACGTGAACCTTGTGTGGTATGGGAGAAAGTGGATTAAAAGGAGGATAAAAGGGGATCGTGGATCATTCCCTTGTGTTTGAAATAATTATGATTCTAAATTGGATATGGCTCAAATAATTTTCTTAAGGAAAAAGTTAATATGTGACATTGGAGAGAAAGGAAGAAAATATGGAAATATAATGTACTTTTATCATTGCAATGGAAATGGTTGATGGATTTTTGTGGCTTTTTGTTGATGTGTTTTGTTCTATTTAGAATATTAAAAAAATGTAAGGAAAATAATTCATTCTAAGACTATATAAAGTTTTGTTGTGTTCAAATATTAGTTTTACATTTCTTCTATAAGATTAAAAATATTATTTATTTTTTAATAGTAGTCTTTGGAATAGGAAAATTACACTTTGTCATAGGATGGTAGCTAGCATTGGAAGGTAATAATAAAGAGATAGACATGAGATTTGAAGTTTGTAGGGAAGGTTATGTTGTTGCAAATGGTAAGAAGTGCAACCAAAAAGTCTATATGGAGTTACGGGCCTTCTTTCAAAACGTATACGATAGTAACTTTTGCATGACGGTAATTGTTGTAGGATAGTAGTTACTATAAAATGGTAGGTAAACAAAAAATAGGTCTCACTTTCATGTTTTCCCATTTTTCTTCTTTTAAAAAAATAAATCCAATAGCCCTTTCCTTTATGGTAATTAGGTTGTTGGATCCCATAGTTTTACAATTTGGTTGTGCTTGTAACTACACTTCAATTACCTTGCGATTAATGTTTTTTTTCATTGTTCCATTCATTATGAGAAAATCATGTTCGTTGCAATTAAGTTATTCAGTTGTAATTTAGTTATATTGGACACTTTTTAGTTGCAATGGACAAGTTGCAATGGTCATTGTTTTCTCATAGTGGTTTAAACAATTTTTAACATAATTTTCATCCAAACAAACCAACTTATGTTCCATTAATTACAAATATGCTAAAAATGAGTTGCAACCCTATTTGTATTCAAAATGTATTTTGGGTATTCCAAGTTGTATGTGTTTATAATGTTGTATTATATGTATTATAGTCAATAATATATGATTGGATACTAAAATAAACATGTGCATATGATGGGCTATATGTAATGCTCGTAATTTTTTATAGAAATTGTTATTATTTTCCAATAAAAAAGATAATTTAGTATTTATAATAAATTAATTACGACAATTAATGTAACATTATTGTAAAATCACTATAAGGAAAGTAATTATAAGATAATTTTAATCAATAAATAATTTATAATTGAAATAAGTATTCATAACTTTTGATTTTTTATTTAAATTATGATTTTTTAAAAATAATAATTTTATTGTAATTATAATAATCAAATTACACTAAAACCAATGTAATGACTCTATTAATACAGAAATTAAAGAAGTAGCATAATTTGTAATTAAACTAAATTATTCATAACTCATTTTTTAAAAGAAAATTATCAATTTAATATATTTTAGTTAATTTTAATGGAAGTTGAATGATTCATGTAATTATTATAATTCTAGGATTACTTTATAGTTAATGCAAATATTAATTTATGTTTTGAATATTATATCCTAAAAGTATTCCTAATAATTCTATTGTAATTAGATTAATCGACAAAATTACTATAATTATAGTTATTGAAACAAAATAAGCTATTATATTTATAGCCAATACAAATTTATTTGAAAAAACAAATGTTATTATAACATAAAATGTTAAAATAAGGTTTAATATTTTGAGAATTTAAAAAAATAAGAAGAAGAAGAAGAATTGTATATTAATCACAGTAACTATTTATTAATTATATATTTTATAATTTAACTTAGTATTTATGATTTAAGACTTAGAACTGATAATTTAAAAATATATTTCAGAAATAATACTCTTAATATAAATTATCAATTAGAAACTGATGTAATTATTTTATATAAATGTTTTAAAGATAAACTAAATTATTGTGCCTATTATTTATAGTTTCATATTTACAACAAATAAATATGATTAGTGAATATATATTTAACAGTAATGACTACTTGTTTCAAAATTATAAAAAGTAAGTCCTGTAATTAATGTCTAATTACTGTAAACTAACTGAAATATATTAATTTATATGTTAATTACAGTAGTTTCGTGATTTATAATGGAATTTAACTAATCATGATTTAGAAATTAAAATTATTAGTTTTGAATCTGATTTTTCAAAATTATAGTGATTTTACAGTAATTAGAGTAAATAATGTAATTTTTTAATTTCCAGGATTGTAATACAGTAAATTAAAATTACTTCTTTCTATAATTATTTATATAAAAATAATAGTTGTTATTACATCATTATTTTTGGAGTATTTTTTCTTTAATTAGAAAAACTAATTATTGTAATTATATTTTAATAATAATCCTGTTTATTATTTATAATTACTTATTTATAGTTAACAATTACTATAAAAATTTAAATTTTTATTACAAGTGGTGATACTAAATGATAATTTTTAAAACCTAAATTTCAGTAAATAATAATAATAATAATATGTAATACTAAATGTTTGTTATAGTGAATAAAATAATAATTATAAAAAAATGAAATAATAATGTGAATAATAATGAATTAGCTAGCTTAGGTTACAATATAAAGGTTATTATTATTATTAGTTAGTATTATTATATTTAATATTCCTTATACCAAATGAAAAATAATCAAAATAACTATTACAAAGTAGGTAATTTAGGGTAGTCAAGAGCTACATTTAGAATATTATTATTGTATAGAAAATATTCATTATTCATTTTAAAATACTAATTAATTAAATAATATAAAAACATTTAAAATAAATTCATTCCTCATTTTTATAAATCTAATAATATTTTAGTTAATTGGGTATTGATATAATTAGGTAATTTATTAGTTAGTCAATTAGTCACTTATTGAATTATATAATTAAAAAATATAAATATAAATAACGAATATGGAATGAACCTTCTAGTTGTAAGTAGTTTGTTGCTAAACTTCTAGTTAGAAAACAATTTGCAACTAAACTCCAAGTTCAAAGCTTATTTGGTTAAGTTTGTGTTCCATTTTCATTTTGAAAAGTAGATAAGGAAAGTCATTGCTTCACATTTTCATATTCAAAATATGCGCCATATGGGATGAACCAATTAAAAGCATTAACCCATTTCAGGAAAAAAAAAAATTATTTATTTACCCGTTAATTATCCCACTTCCCTAACCAACCTATCCACCTAACTATTTACTTGTGTACCTACCTAACAGTCCAAGCATGGTAAAGTGGACCAAAAAGTACATCCACCCAAATCCAAATTTTATATATAACAATTGTCAAAAATAAACATAATAACATAGGTTCAATTTTTTTTTAAGTCCCATTGTGGAAGCCTCCATGCTTCCATTGAATTTTTATGAGTTGAATACAAAATTTGAAAAACATTACAATAAAAGTAGGTAACAAATAAGAATGAAACTAACATGTTAATATTGTGTTCATTCCTATTTTTACATTAGATGTTAAATATATTATGATTATATTATGAAAAATTTCAAAGTTTGTGTTAGTATATTTAACATGCCATTGACTTAAAATATACTCAATATTTAATCTTCTTGTGCTTGAATTTTAATCTACTTTGTAGGTTGTGACATTTGTTTGATTTTGACGAACCTATATAAACCTATTTTAAACATGTGGTTTTAAAATATAGTGGTAGGAAAGTCAAAAAAATTCATATCATTAAACATGAAAGTAAATAATGTTTTTAAATTAATATACCAACTTGATGGCCACTTTCATTTATGCTGCAAGGTAATTCTTTAGTCTATTTTATTATGTTTTCACCCTTAAGTAGATATCTAACCTAATTAAGTAGGTAGGTATTTAGTTCAACCTATTTACATACCTATCTATTGACCTATTTAGTTTGATCTTACTTACCTAGCCATGAAGTTCACCCTACTTACATATGTACCTACCTAAATTGATTTTGGACAAATTTAATTAATATACCACATGGCATAGTCAAAACCATTCAAACATATAAATTGGACATTTTAGGGTTTAGGATTTTTTTAATATATTATTATTTTAAATTAATGACATGTGGCAACATATCATAAGAGCACAAGGTTGAACAAATTAATTGCAAATTAGTTGCAAGCGACAATACATATACAATGGGTCAATGGATGAACATGTATTTTTTTTATTCTTCTTTCCATCCATGAATGGTTGTCATTTACGATTAATGTTGTTTGCAACTTGTCCAACATAACCAAGGAAAATATAGTCACATAGGTTGTCTACAATTAAAAACTAGTTGCAAAAACCAATTGTAAATATCTTGATTTTTTTATACCTTTATACATGTTGAAGAATCAAACTTTAAAAATACATCAAAACTCAAGAGAGCAAAACTTGTCACTTAAAAATTTGTGGGACAATAACAATGTTGGGCTAAATACCTTTGTATGAGGTGAAAAATCAAAACTTCAAACTTACATTAGAATTCAAAGAAGCAAAATTTCACCTTCCAAATGTGGGGCAACAATATATGTTTTACCCAAAAACTTTATAGGGCCTTAATACACACCATTATGAACACACCATAATTAAATCAATCCCAAAACCCCTAATAAAATGGTATTTTGCAATGTGGACAATATTAAAATTAGGTCCAAATGCAAACATCCCAATGGGTTGTTTATAATCCTAATAGGGCCAATACACATATCTAGCCATCCATATAGTTCATAGTTATCAATGCCATAATGAAAAAATAACACTTTGTGTCAAGCCTTGTGTTTTATAAAACATCTAGAGAATTTGCACCATCCAAAAAACTACACATCACGACTATCAATGGTGAAAAACCTTTAATCTTGGTTGTTGATACGAACAATCATAACATTATTTAATTATATGTAGCTCTAGGGTTTCTAAAATTAGATCTCCAACATAATTTAATGGTTGGTGGGATCTCCACTATACATGTGTCAACTAGGATATTTAAAAGAAAAAAACGAGTCATTCAATCTAGATTGATTTAATAGTTTAGATTAATTAACATGATCTTTTTGACACATTTCAATTATTGAATTATTTAACAAATTTGATCATACAATTTGGAAATAATTAAATATTTGTCATTCCAAGTTAAATAAAATCTATTGGACAATGTAAATATAAGGGTGTCACATTTTCTATAAAATCACAACCATTGAAATTAAGAGTCTATTTTTGACCATTGGATGAAAAAACTAGTAAATCCTAGGTGTTTGATCTAGCTAGCTTAGTTCTAAGGTATGAATGGTTAGTTTTCAACATATTTTATTTATCAAATTGTGGACAAAAAAGTACCATCTTCATCCTTGTACTTTTCATTTGGTCCAAAGTCCATTTGTTGCATTTTATTTTTAACCATCAATTTTGGAAGATTCAAGCCATCCATTAAGGTGCCTTTAGGTCCCAACATGGCTTTATTGTTGTCATTTATCGCCTTATGGATTGATTAGATCAAGATTGTGCATTTTTCAATAAAACCCATGTTTTCAATGGGCATCTCTTCTTTGATTCAATGTGTAATAACATTATTGAAATGATCTATAATGACATTTGATCGTGACTTCCAAAAGTAATGGTTTTTGATATTAATTCAAAAGCATTGTCTTGCCATGAAAGAATGAGCTTCAACATGTTTCAAAGTTTAGAACCTCCTTCATGTGGTGCATTATCATAAGTCAATGAACAATATAAAGGTATGGTTCCACCGTGGGTAGGATGAATGTTTATCCAAAATTTGCAAAAAATCCAATAGTGTGAGGGTTTCTAATTAATTGTTTTATTTGGTTTTGAAGGTGTATGTGAATCATTATTTAGCAAGTGGAATGTGTTGGGCTAGTAGTTCAACATAGTGATGCAATTATGTGCTTATGCAATGAAGGTGTGATTTCTAGTTTGAAAGGATTCATCATTTTGAAGCCCCTATAAAACTAGTGTGTTGATTGAAATGCTGATTAATATTCAATAGTAAGACAAATAATTTGGAGGTTATTCATTAGATGCTAACATAGACAAATATTAGAAAGAAAAACCTAGTAAACAAGGTTCTTTTGGTTGTTTGGCTTCATGTTTTGAAGTGGTGTCCATGCTTTTAGACTTTTTGTTCTTGGATAAATATTTTTTATGTGTGACATGTACTATGTGTTATAGATGGGGATGAAATATTGGAAACCACATTAGTTGTGGAGGTGATGATAGTTCAAAAATAGGTGTTTCAAATTCTATGAAAATGATTTCTAAGAAGTCAATTGGGGCAAGAATAATTGACCACTATAGTGACATTGATAAGGAATCAATAAGAAGAAAAGAAAGGCCCATGAAAGGTGTTGATGTCAAGCTCTTGGTGAAGCTTGTTTATGTGATAGTAATTTTGTCTATCACATTGATTTTTTGAGGGAAATAATGGATGGTACATATCGATTTTCCTTGTTTTGGGAAGTAATCCCTATGTTACTAAAGGAATGATAGTGCAATGATTATCAATTTTGTTTATTTTAAAAGCTAATCCCCTATGATGGTAGAAGAATGATGGTGTGACAACTTGTATTTTTGTGTTGGCACATATTGTTGGCAACTTTTACTTTAAGTTATGATTCATTAATTGAGTCAATAAACATTGTTAATTAAATTTGTAAGGACCTAACTATTTAGGTCTTCTCTAAAAGGCCTTTTTCAATGTAATTCATTCATTCAATTTCTTTTAAGAAAATCCTCTTGTTGTATGTTTTGCTTTCTCTCATGGTATTATAGTAGGTTTGATAGAGGTTTGAATTTTTTTGTTCTTGTTATTTCCTAGGAAGTGAAGTTATTGGTAAGTTTTGTCCAACAACAAAAAGACACCATGACTTTTTTTCCATTTGAATTTATCAAACACATAAATTGTTTGGCACAAATTATGAGTATCAATATTGAAATGTTCTTCATTTCATTAGAATAATGGGGAGTCATTGATGGAAGCCTATTTAATCTTGGCCCATCTATTCCTATTACATTAGTAGATTCGATATCAAAAGATTCCAAAACACATGTTAATATCATTCTTCATCGTGGAAAAAAATTACTTTGGTTGAAATCTCTTAAAACATCCAAAGAACTTTGGGATAACATGTTTTAAATTATTTATGAACTTTTAAATTCTACATCACAAGTTTATTTTCAAAAAAAAAAAAACTCATCTCACATTAACAAAATCAAAATTAGTGAATGAGTTTCTTGAGAGTGGCAAAACATTATTGAAGAAGCTTTTAAAGCGGGATTAAAATTTATTGAACAACAAGTTTAATTGCATCTTTCATGTTTTCTTTTTTCACGCCATGGTTTTGTTTCAATTCAACAAGACATACCAAATCTAAATCTATAATTAAAAATGGTAGACATAAGATAAGAAGAATTAACATTAAAATCAAAATTTGGAAATGAAAAACAATAACATTATTTACAAAAGGTAAATATTTTGACAAAAATAAATCTAAACAAGAATCATTGCATTCACAATCAACAATCCAAAAATCATCTTTTAAACAATCAAAATCAAAAAATAATTCACAAAATAATGTCATTATTGTGGCAAATCATCACACAATTGTTCCAAATTGTAAAGAAAGAACATAAAATTGATAGGCTAAAATATGTAAACCACATTCCTTGCACTTGAACATAATTCTCCAAGTCTGCAAGCTAATGCAACTTTAAACAATAAAGAAACACAAGTTGTTTTGTTAAGTTACTTTTGCTTCACATTTGAATTTTTATGATACTTAGTACGTTGATTATGGAGCCACACAACATTTGACTCTTCAAAAAGAATTTTACATTAATTACCAAAAATTGTTACAACCTTAAACCATATTTGTTGTAGATGATGGAGAACAACACACTTTTTCTAGATTGGATCCATTTCCATACATTTAAACACAAGGAAAAAAATTTCTATTGATAATTTTTTCTATATTCTTAATTTAGTAAAAAAAAAATGTTAATCAAATAATAAATAAAGGGGATGAAAATATTGTGTTATTTGAAGAAACAAATTGTAAAACTACAACAATTGACATCCATAATAAAAAAACTATCATTAAATGTCCCTAAGTTGGAATTTTTTTTCCTATTAGAGTAGGTGATGTGAGTATGCAATCAATTGATTTTTTTTTTGGGGCCATTTCCCAATCAATAAATCTTGAAACCATAAGATGGCACCATGGACTTGGTCACATAAATTTCCAATCTCTCAATAAAATGCAAAATCAACTTCTTGTTTTGGGTTTTTGTTCCATTAAAATTTCTACTTCAAATCTTTGTATAGGGTGTATTATGGGAAAACATTCAATGTCAAATTTTCCAAAACATAGTTTTACACAAAGCTTCATCACTTTTAGATTTAGTCCATAGTGGTGTTTGTGCACTACAAGAAATTCTAGCTTTTTTGACCCAAAATTTTAGTAAAAAGAACCCCCCATATGGTTTTTTTGCCCCCATGTCCAACTTGACCAAAGTGCCATTTTGGAAAGGTCGATTTGGACCTGACCATTTTGATTAAGTTTTTTTGGTTGGTTCTTTTGACTAAACCACCATGACAATAATATAATTTGGGTAGCAACCAAATATATATTATTTAAAACCAATATGAAAATATTAATTAATTAATTACCCTACCTACCCTATTTGACCCTACCCTAACCTACATACTTACCTAATTAATAAATTTAACAATTAATGCCAAAAATCATTTATTTATTTACCTACCAACTTTATGTCCTAGGCCTAGGCTAAACCACCTAACTTAACCACCTAGGTTAGACCAAGTTACTTAGGTTAAACCAAGTAGCCTATGTTTCGTGGTTTTATAGGCTTTGCAACCTAGGCAATTTAATTTAGTCACTTAAGTAGCCAAGATAAGCCTAGGTTGCAAGTGTGAGGAGTTGAACTCCTCACTTTCACATTGAGGAGTCAAGTTTTTAACCATTGCACCAACACCCCATAAGGTGATTTTTTTTTGGATTAACATATTGTAATCAATTTTTATGAATTTTTTTTCAACATATTGCACTAAATGAACTTGAATTTTTTTACATTATTTACATAAATAGATATGTTATAGGTAGGTTAATTTAGGTAGGTAGGAAATACCTATTATTAAATGCATGTATTTAGGTAACATGTGGATTATAGTCTATTAAACATTATAGGTACCTATTAAGTCTATGTTTATACCTACTTATGCCTATGTTATTTAGTAGGCTATGTAGGTACCTACTAAACTATAATTGATAAATCTAGCCTAGGCATATTAGGTAGGTATCCTAACATATTAAGTAGGTTTAAGGTTAAGTTACCTACCTAATATTACGCTAGGCTACCTACCTAGCCTAGGTAGGTAGCCTAGAGGGCCTAACCTATGTTAATTACATACTTATCTAGTAGGCCTAAGTGGCCTAAGTAGCTTAAGTTAGGCTATGTACTTATTTAGTAGGCTTAGGTTAGGCTAACTTAGGCTACTTTAAGTTATGTACCTATTTAGGTACTTTAGCTTAGGCTAACATAAACTACCTATGTTAGGTTACATACCTACTTAATAGGCGGTAAATAGCTTAGGTTAGGTTATGTACTTACATAAATAACCTGGGTTAGGCTATATACCTACTTAGTAGGCCTAGGTTAAGCTACCTACCATGTAGGCTTAGGTGGCCTAAATTAGGTTACATACATATTTAATAAGCTTAAGTGGCCTTGGTTCAGCTACTTACCTTGTAGGCCTAAATGGCTTATGCTATGTACGTAGCTACCAAGTAGATTTTAATAACTTAAGTTAAGCTACCTTATACCTAGTAGGCATAGGTGGCCTAAACTATTTACTTAACTAATAAGATAGGTTATGTATTTATTAGTCCTAGGTGGCTTGTGTTATTTATTTAGTAGGCTTAGGCTACATACCTATAGTAGGCCTAGGCTAATAAACTACCTACTTAGAAGGCTTACATTATTTAGTTATAGGCTATTTAGTAATCTTAAGCTATGTCCTCGATAACCTACTAAATTTGTCATCATCTTCTTCGTTACAACAAAAGAAAAAACAAGAAGACAATGATAGCAAAGCTATTATGATAAGTTAAGTTAGGTAAGTAGTCTAGGCTTAATAAGTAGGTTAAGTTATCAATTGAGTATGGTTCATTTGATTAAGGGTCAAATCATAATGGTTAATTTGACTAAGGGTCAAATCAAGATGGTCAATTTGATTAAACCTTATTCATTCAATATCACCAATTTGAATAAGCCATGGCCATTTTAATGAACATTTGTTCATTTTGTTCAAATCTTCAGCTTGACATTTAGCCAAAAAGGTCACTTTAGTCAAATGTATTGGTCAAATGTAACATTTGTTTTTCATCCCCAAACCTTTAGTCAAAATGGACATACCCTTGTGTCAATGTGAACACGTCAGTCAAGTTGGCTTTTTGAAAAGTTGCATTTTTTTGTAGTGGTGGTCGCATCCAAATTTGTTCACTTGCTGGGGTTTATTATTCTGTTATTTGTATTGATGATTTTTCTTGGTTTACAAAGGTTTAACTCATGCAAGGTTTTTAAAATTTCAAAATTATATAGCATTTGTTGAGATCCAAATTGGAAAAGAACTAAAAAAAATTCATTCAAATAATGGTGGTGAATACAAATATTTAGAATTGAACAAATTTTTTGATGAACATGGCATTCAACATCAATTTTCCACTCCATATGCACCCCAACAAAATGGGATTGTTGAACAGAAAAAAATGCGATTGAATGGAATTTATTCAAAGTATGTTCCAACCAACAAAGTTGCCCCATTATTTTTGGGGTGAAATAGTTTTTGTAGGGGTCTCTGTCCTTAGTGGATGAACAATAACAACATTGAATATTGTTTGGGTAAATAAAATGTGACTAAGTTTGTAAAATCTTTTTTGTTTTTCAAAAAATACATATTTATGATATTTTGCATAAGTTCCACATGGAGACTTGTAAACCCATTGCCATTCCTCTTCATGTAGGCATTCATTAGACCAAGGACATTAATCCCACTACCTATGAAGAACAAGGAACAATGGCTTCAATGCCCTATGTTAATGCCATTGGTTGCTTAATGTATTTTACTACTCATACTAGGCTTGACATTGTTTTTATCATTAGTCATTTAGTTCAAATTATGTCCAATTTCGGTTTATTGCATTGGTTTGTTATAAAGTGCCTTTTGCACTATGTCCAAGCAACACAACATATGGGCACTCAATATTTTGCATCGTCCATCCCATTTGAACTTTTGTTTTTTCAAGGTTGGACAAATGCAAATTGTGTGGGTGACCCTAATTCTTGACAATTTGTTTTTGGTTATGTGTTCCTTATTGGTGGTGATGCCATTTCATGGCAAAGTTGTAAGCAACCTCCTATGGTTTTATCTTTTATTAAGTCTGAATATATTACTATTGTCGTTGCCACCAAGGAAGCTTTATGGTTGCAACAATTCCTCAGGGACCTAAGTTTTTCTCAAGATGGTTCAACATGTCTTCATTGTGATAATCAATCTTGCATAAAATTCACTCAAAATGCTTGTTTTCACGATTGATTGAAGCACATTGAATTACGATTTCACTTCTTACGAGAAAAAAATGATTTCCAAGAATTGAAACCATGTGGTTTGATATTCTTACAAAATCTTTGCCTAAGCCCAAACATGGACTTTGTTTTCAAGCTCTAGGGCTTATTTTAACACCTTTGCAGTCAAAGCGGGTGTTATCATTGATAATCAATTTCAACTCCATAGATTTGTTGAAAAGGGAGTGTTGGCACATGGTTTCAATAATTCTTAGTTTAAGTTATGATGCATTAGGGTTCAACATTCTTAATTAAGTTTGTAAGTACTTGACTATTCAAGTCTTCCCTATAAACCTTCTTAATATAATTCATTTATTCATCCTCTCTTTAAAAGAATCTTGTTGCTGTATGTCTTGCGTTCTCTCTTTTTGTAGTTGCTACATTGGCATGCATCACTTCAGAGGAGGCTACCATTTATTTGTTTAGGCTACCATTTATTTGTTTGCTACACATCCATCTAAAATTTTATTGTTGTAGAATTGCGGGTGCAAATCATGGCCTCCCCTCCTTCTCATGTTCTAAAACAAATGTCACTATTATTCTGTATTTGCAAGTAATTGTTGTTTTCATTTGCAATCCAACAATATGTCAGTCTTGGTTGCATTGCAAAATTCTGTCATTTTCAATTTTCAATATGAAAATCTACCTTTAATTCTTGTTCTTTCTTGTTGCACTATGACTATAAGAAGAAAAATAAAACTTTCTACAGTTTCTTCATGTGGAGTAACACCCTTGAATGAGGGCATTATCAAAATATGGGTCTCAGGCTCTGGTAGTCAAGCACAGGACCCACATTATAAATGCACTATAGTAGCCGAGTGCCGGATCCATATTCTGGTAATGCCGTCATCCTGGGGTGTCAATGTGCACAAATTGAGCTAAATATTTCCCTCTCCGCCCCATTTTGTTATGTGGAAACATTGGCTACCATTCGCTAGAGGAACCAGCCACAAAGGGCTAGAAGTTGGAGAGGGAAGTAAAAAAACTTAAGAATTGTGCTATATTTTGCTTACCTGCTAGTTCCTATTATATAAATAGGACAATCTCAGTAAATTTTCCCCCCCTCAAAGTCTGACAACTTTGGTGCATTTTTGTTCCACAAAGATCCTTTGTCTGAGTCGCACTGGATTTTCTTTTGTTGTCAAGTTGCAAAATTTGCCAACAAATGGAAAGGCTGGCATTAGTCTCCTAATAGTGCTCCTTTGCATGTATTCGTGAGACTACAAGCAAGGCTTCTTCAGCCATCAGAGGGATTCTAAGAGGGGAGCTTGTGTCAATTTCTGTAGATTTGCGTAGGCAAGAGTTTAACTATGTTGACAAATATGCGAGCCTAGGGTCAGCTTCCACATTGAAAAATCCAAAGGAAAAAGTTAATTCTTCTTTGTAAATTTGAATTTATTATATTTGAATTATATGCTATTTTGTCTTCATATGAGGAGTGAAGTTATTCAGATATAGCCTGCAATAATTATAATTATTTTCAACACCTCAACTGCATTTTTTGATAAAAAAATCATTTCACTATTTTATGGATTAAGAGACACTATTGAAGGAACTGATTTTCTTAAAAGTTTCTGATATTGCATCAATTGCGAGCATCCCAAGAGGAATTAGCATGGCTAGAAACATGTCGAACTACGGAAGAACTATTGAAAAACTATTAAAAAGTGCCCCCAAACTGAAATCCGAGGCGAAATGTGACAATCTTTCTTTTGGATTATTGAGTCCTTATGAGGAATTTGGCAAAATTTCCCCCAAAAACAGGGAATATACAACAAATTTCTTTTTGTGTCTACAAACTCTGCACAATAGAAAAAGGCTAATTGGAAGCCCATTAAAACAAAAAAAGACTTAAAAACGGATTTAAATGTGTGATGGAAAAAGGAAGAATTCAAAACGGATGCCTGAGTTAGTGAGTTTGTGATGAGCTCCAACTGGGTTTCCTTTTAAAGTTTCAATAATGTACTGTGCGTATGGCGATCGAAGAGGAGGTTGTCAGCAGTCAAAGAAACTAAGTTTGGCTACATGTCAAATGTTGAGACTTCGATACTTTGGTGTGGAGTTAAAATGTGAAAGGATTTTATCACAAAACGCCAAAAAGGAGTCTAAAATCGAAGCGTTCGTGATTAGTAGTGTTGCTGTTGTAAGTATTAAATGCTATTCTCGCCCGCTTTTCTTTGATTGTTGCTTCACATTATAAGTGGCCGTTCTCATGAGGAGGAATCTAGAAGTCCCTTTTCTGTCGTTTTGATCAGTCTGACAAAGGAGAGAATTGCGTTGTTGAATTTGTGGACGCTACCTACCTTTGCTGCTTTCTATTCTCAGATTGCAGATATTCCTCTTCTTCGCGGATACTTTATTGTTGTTTGTTTGTTCTCGAAGCCAAAAATACCTTCACTCCACAGAATTAAAAAAAACGATGGAGGTGGTCCAATTGTATCCAAAAAAGAAAAAGAAAAAGAAAACAAAAAAAAAAGAATCAAGAAAAAAGCCGCTTGTAGCCTACTGTACAATGGTGGGTGTTGCATCTTCCTCATGAGATGTGTTTTATTTACATGGAGTCCATGACAGAAATATAGGGGACAGATGGAGTGAAGAAGAATAGGAGGAGGAGCAGCATGCAGACGAGCTATTTGTGGAGTGGATCAATTTTCCAATTGCAGCAAGACTTTGGCATCCAAAGTTCCAAAATCCGCAAATGTAATAAGAAATGGCACTGTTCAAAGAAGCAGATTTTCCACCCAGGAATATTTTATTCTCTACCAAGAAAATCCAAGGTTTCATAGGGGGGTTCCATAGGAATCCTACTTCATGCTTGGATGACAAAATACTTCCAGTGCATATGAGGATATCTCTGTTCTATTTTCCAATACACCTAGATATTGCCATTGCCTCCTTTGCTACTGTAACTGTTGGTAAGTCAAAAGCCTTTGGGTGCATATGAGAAGTTGAGAATTTTCTATTCTTTGACTCCATTTGCACATGCAGTGTGGTAGTCATCTCCCTCCTGAGATTTTTGAGGAGGACAACAGCAAGAAAAGTGGAATCTAAGACTTATAATTGTCACTCTTCCTAATTCTAGGCAGCTAGAAGCATTTTTTTGCTGCAAGTCTGGGATTTGCCATCAAAGGTCCTGTAAGAAAAAGTCTACCCTTGGCCAAAATTGCAAGAGGTTAAATGGGCATCCACATTCCCCAATGCTCATATGGCTTTCATTGCTGGTGAGTGCTAGCTGAGTTTGAATCTTGATTCATCATCCCCCAGGCTCCAGCTTGAGTACATCAGCAACACAGGTACCATCTCTCTGACCTTCCAAGGCCTTCATTTTGCAAATTTCTTCTTCCGCTGGCATGTGTTTGCTTGTTTTCAGATGTAGAAAATTTGATGATGTAAAATAAATATTGACCTCACAGGCTGACTGGAGCTTGTAAGATTGATGTTTTGTATTAGCTCTTCTCATGACTGCCAGCTGATTCAATCATGGCTGAGTTTTTGCCTTTCTTCTTTGAATGTGCAATACTGGTAAGCCCAAGCACTTGAGTATGTCCTTCTGCACGTCCATCTACCAACTCCAGAGTCAGGACCTGATTGCACTATGTGGCATTGTCCCTGCCACCCATGTACAGCGAAGAAAGTTCACATTTCATTTGGTTGAGGAGGTTCATGACCAATGCTGCAGTTCTCCTGTAAATCTCCAGGTCTCTGTGAGGCATTTTTCTTCTGCATGACAAATTTTGAAACTTCCAGAGTTTCCTTCTGCACACTCTGATCTACCAGTTGCAACCAAGTTTCTTTGAAGTTTTCTCTTGCCTACGATGCTGATTTCAGCACCATCATACAGATACTTGGAAATGGCTTCCTGGTTTTGTTGTCTCAGGATCTTCACCAGACAGTTCCTGACATTGTGTCTGGTGGATCGAAGTGGGAAGCTTTAGGCTCTGGGACAGTATCTCCTTACCATTGCTGTTGTGTGCCACAAAGAAGCGGTCAAGTGTCAAGGGACATAATCTTGCCTACAACCAGCTGGAGATGAAGCAAGCCCTTCTCCAGTGAACAATCTCTTAGCAGTGTGGCTGATGTTGTGTTGCTTCTTATGCAGTTCATGTTTGTTCACTTGCCAAAAAAATGGTATTGGACAATTTGCAATTGCTTTCATCAAATGGTTCCACATCAAAAGTGGAGGATAACCATGAAGAATCCATCCCTTTGATTGACATGGCTTTGCTGGAGTCAGGCTCAATCGAGGACCGCCAGAAGGTGATCAAGCAGATTGGAGATGCATGTGAGGAGTGGGGTTTTTTCCAAGTCTTGAACCATGGAATGCCCCTGGACCTTTTGAACAAAGGCTTTGCAAACAGCCATGAGTTTTTCAACTTGCCATTGGAGGAGAAGCTGAAATGCAAGCATCCAAAAGGGAGTCTGCCAATACCCGCAGGCTTCATGAATGACATGATTTCCAAGGGAGTCCCGGATGCAAAAGAGATGATGTTTATCTACTCTGAAACAAGTTTTGGTGCTAGATTCAACTTATGGCCAGAGAAACCGGCCAATTTCAGGTTGTGAATCTTTACAAACATAGAAAAGAGACAACAAAATGCATACAAAAGTTAGTTGAAATGTACTTTGTCATAGCTCAAAAAGTTTCCTCATTAGAACTGTCACTAATTTGCTAGTGGTCTGCCTTCGCAAATCTATTTCTTCACTTCTTGACATCATTGTGCACAATCATCAAGTTCTTAGCTAGTGTAATTGAGGTTGCTATAATCAACCAGTCATCTAGATTGTGTGGCCTCTGGAGTCCCAAGTCTTGCGGGAAGATTTGGGAAACCACTGCTTTGGGCAACTTTGGAAACCATCCATTTGTGAACAATGTGCTAGTACCCGGGGCAAAGAGATAGTTGCTCAAGTACACTTATCGGTATTCATATTCAGTAGTCTCCTTTTGGTGCAATGCTAAGAAAATATCTAATTAATTTCAAATTTCTTGTCCTGTAATGTTTTGTAGAGATGTTGGAAGTGAGATAGTGAATGCAGCAACCAAAACTGGGCTACACATGCTCGGACTTGTTTCTGAGAGTTTGGGGTTACCCAATGAGCATCTTCCTGCCCTTGCAAATGCCAAGCCACGGAGTGACATGTTCTACTTTCTCTATTACCCTGCAACGCCGGATAACCCAAATGCTGTTGGGTCCACCAAGCACACCGATGGTAACATCCTCACCATCTTAGCCATTGACAACCAAATGCCAGGTCTTCAAATTTGGAGAGGAGAGAAATGGCTCCCTGTCACCCCTGTGAAAGGGGCCATCATCATCAATGTTGGTGATGTGTTGCAGGTTTGCACTCAAGTGCTTTACTTCAAAAATAGTTCATCTCTTTTGAGGTTGCTAAATGTTCCTTTGCCATTTTACCAATGTCTATCATATTGCTGATCAACCATCAATCTTTGCCTCTAAATGTCAAACCAATGTACCATTATGTTTTATAATTCTTAGTATTCATGCTGATATCTTCTTGTCAATCTCATTGAAGGTTATTGAGTTCATTTGACATGATATTTAGGTTAGTTTTACAACATAAAGTGTGGATGAATAGATAATCCCTGAAATTGGGTTTGGGTTGGTTTCAATGAATATGACAGGTTTGGAGCAATGATAAGTATAAGAGTGTCACACATCGGGTGGTGAATTCACCAACAAAACCTCGGTTCTCAATCCCATTGTTGTTGGGACCAGGACATGACTTTGTCATAGAACCTTTGGTGGAGTTCATTGATGAGGACCATCCTCCAGCCTTCAAACCTTTTGTATACAAGGACTACTTGTTAGCCAGGTTCAAGAACAAGAACAACACATCAAAAGACGTCCCGGAGATCTCTATTGACTACTGTAGGGTGTGAGGGAAAAAAGTTATGCCTGTAGACTTGGCCATAGCCACATCTGGAGGTTAAGGCATCTGATGAGAACTCCTTTGGTCTCACCATGGACATGGATAGAGAGCTTGAAAGAAAAATAATACTTCCTTCCAATTACTTCCTTCCTTCCTTGGCTGTGGGTTGGTTTTAATGAATCTAACAGGTTTGGAGCAATGATAAGAACATTGTAGATTATTGGCTAGACCTCAGAATGTTCTATGTGCTGGTCGCATGCATCTGAAAGAGCAGTTGACCCTCAGGGTAAGGGGCAAAAGCTTGCATTTGAAAGTGCAGTTGACTGTCAAATGCTTAGGGTGAAGGGCGAAATCTCTGCTGGGTGGCAACCACATTTCTAGAAACGCCATGGCACATGATTGCAAGACATGGGTATGACAATATTGAATAATCTGGATAGCTAAAGTTCCATGCATATGCAATAGTGAACATAATAGGACACAACAATGGTTGGTTAATTTTTGGTTGTGAATTGATTACCAGCATTGAACATTGGAGGGTTGGTTGCTACAATTTGTTTTTGCATTCAAATGAGTATATCGGCTTGCAATTAGATGAAACAAACCCATCTTCTCTTATGAAAAAATGAAAAGATTGTGTCATTGGACTCATTATGTGAGTTGTGATAATCTTCATGAATGTACTTGTATTTAGCATGTGTGACTACAATGAGGATACAAAGAAACTTGAATGAGGTTTTACTGCTGTGTCCCCCAGAATACTGTTCTCACAAATGAATTCAACAAGTAAAATTAGGGACAGATAAACTGGAAAGACTGTTGGAATTTTCAATGAGGTATTCTTACACATTTTGCAAAGAAACAATAACAACAGTTTTGAAAAGGTGTGACAAGAGTTTTGAAAAGCATGTTATGAAAGTCTTCCTCCTCATAGTTGAACAACCTGCAAATACTACAGGGATGAATAAATTGACTGTCAATGATGAAATTTAGAATGCCAATAACATCCGAACTTTTGTTGATCAATCATGAAGATGTATTGCAAATGCACATAACAATTCTTTATATGCATATGCAATTGTACTTCTAATCATTAATAATCTACCCTCTATGCGATTTCACACTAAATCCTTCTATGTAGGATATGGCCCTAGGGTGAGGGCATTCCCAAAATAAAGGACATAGGGCAAGGAGGTAGCCAAGTATAGCCCCGCATTTTGGGAATGTTCCCCTCCTATGCCTTGTGATCTACATATGTTTAGGTTCCTGATAACCTACACCTACTCCCTAGGAGAGGAAGCGGCCCTACATCTATAAGGTCCTGGGTTTTCCCCTTTTGAAAATTCCAAAATTCCAAACAAGGCATCACATCCTACATTTCCTACCTTTGGTGCGCACCATTACTCCACACGGAGCTTGGCTTTTTCTTGTACTTGTTGAAATAATTTGCATGTTTGGGGGAAGTGATTCTGCATGATTTGCACATAAGATTGCTTGTCGCCTTTGTAATAGAAGATCAAAATTGGATGCAACAATCGGCCACCAATTGCGGAAGCGTTAGAAGCTGCAACAACAATTGATCTACCCTTAACATCCAAACACCAAGAAATGGATTTGGAATTCCCACATGGATTCTGATAAACAGCAATTTGCACAAAAGAATTTGATTAAACAGCAACTTACCTCGGTGTGAGTTTGGATTCGGGGATAATGTGCAGGAAGAAAATCACCGATTCCATGACATAAGTGCGCTCTTACTCCATCTGCAAAATCATCATTTACGACGTGAGCAAACGTCGCCTGAACCATTTACGCTCGAAACATTTTGCGTCGCGAGGGTCGAGCGTCGTTTGCTCTTCCCTCTCTTGTCGCATCCATGAGGGACTTAGTAATTATCAATTAACTCTGTGCTTCGTGTGGATGAAAACATCCAGGAAGACTGATTCGGGAATTATTAACCCTATCTTCTCCCTTACTGAACATGCTTACTGCGAGCAATGATTCTATAATGTCTGTGCTTGTTGTGGATGAAAACATCCATGAAGACTGATCTGGGAATTCTTAAGCCTACGTTCTCTCTCCCTGAAGGAAGCGCAGTTTAGTGCGATAGAGAGCTTCATTGTTGCTGTTGGTGCGTGTGTTTCAGAAGAGAAGCGCACGAGTCGCAGGCAAACTGCGACAGAGATTTTTTTGTTCTCTTTTCAATGGTGTCGATCATGGAGCCTCTTGGCCTGTTGCTGTTGTCGGCGATCTGGCTTCTCCCCTCCGTATCGGCCTTCTACTTGCCCGGAGTCGCACCCCAAGACTTTGCGAAGGTGCAGTTCGGTTTCCATGCATTGTGCTGTAACTTTCGCGCGTTCTTTGTTTTTCCATACTACTTCTTTGTCCTTTTTCCCCTTCTTTTTGTCTTTGTAGTGTTGTACTTTCGTGGATTGATGACGCACTGGCGCTTAAGGTTTCCGCCGGAACCTGAACATGTCCGTTTCGGACTGCAGTGGGAGGGTTTGATAAGAAAATGCCAGATCTATATATCTCGTTTCTCGACTTTTCAGATCGTGTGAAATGCTTTTCATACCATCTCTCTGTGCATGATGCCTTGGAGCAACAAGATAAGTTGGCAATCAGTAACTATCCCTAATTGTTACGAGTTCACAAACAAGATCTCTCTCAATGTTAGTGGAGATCTCCGGTCGCAGCTGAATGATCGAATTTCAATTTTGGTCTGAAATCTGTTGAAAATCTGAGCAGTTTGTTTTTGGAACTCAAGGGTCATTATACTGAGCATGCATTTCAAGCTTGGTTTTTGTAGCTGTTTTGGAGTCACTGAACAGTGTTATAATGGACGAAGAGGTGTGAATATTGTGATTGAGAATTGGTTATAGACAATGTGTCAACCCTTCTATCAGCTGGTTCTTGCAATATGTAGCAACTTCATCACTTATTAGCTATGTCTGCAGGTGGCCGTCAGGCACTATTACACATCAATGTATAACAGGATAAAAGCCATAGTTGGACTTGATCATTAGGCACATGTTCACTATGGCACTGCCATAATATCTATCTAGTCTGCTCCTTATTGACTCTCTTATGCTGGGACTGATTATTTTTGGAGTGGTTTCTTTGGCACAGGGGGCTGATCTACCGGTGAAGGTGAACAAGATCACATCCACCAAGACACAACTGCCATATGAATATTATTCACTTGACTATTGTCTACCTGAGAAGATAATAAACAGTGCTGAGAATTTGGGCGAGGTTCTTCGAGGTGACAGAATTGAAAATTCTCCTTATGTGGTGTGTTTCTCTGAAACCCTGCTTGAGACTTGTGGTCATGTTCTATAACCTCACACTTTCTGTGACCTGCAGATGTTTCATGTCTTAAGACACCATGGCAATGCCTTGAAATGTCATCTTAGTGATGATTCTGAATTTGTTTGCCGTATACAGTCAGGCAACGCAGCTTGGTGCAGGTTGTTCAGTTTCGAGGGACTTGTATCCATGTCTCTCTTTCTCTTTCTCATTTTGGTTGCCTGAATCATACTTGCTTTGGAACTTGCTGTAGTCTTCAAAACCTGCATTAGGTTAGTTGTGGATCTGCATGTGCTAGAGGGCAGATGATCCTGGGCAGTTCAGGAGTTGCCTGTGCCTCATGTTTCTTTGGGTGCTCTCAGCTATGGTCTTTTTTATACTGGATGGAACCATTTGACTGGTGTTCATTGATTGTCAAGCTTTTGGTTTTATCTGTCCTAATGAAATGTTACTGATCTGGCAGTTTCAAATGAAGGAGGACAAGTCCTGTGTGTTTGTCTGCCGGCATGAAAAGCTGTCAGGGAAGTCAGTAAAGGCCTTCAAGGATAAGATCGAGGATGAGTATCGTGTTAACATGTAGGTGAACTGACTGAAAGCTAAGAGGAATCAGTAGTTTGACAGCTGATGAGCCACTGGCTGATGAACCATGATGGATATGATAGATGCTGTCATAAGATGCCTTTACTGATTGGTGAACTGATTGATTCTTTGGATTTGGTTGATAGAAGGTGGCCACAGGCTTACTTACAAGTCAATTCAAGCTGAGCAGTATGAGGTAGTCTGTTACGTTTGGGTCTGACCATGGCAATGCTTTGAGTGCCAGCAGTAAAAAGGATCAACTGTCTTGTGCAGGATTTTGGATAACTTGCCAGTTGCAATGCGTAGAACAAGAGATGATGGTGTATTTGCAGGATATGATCGTGGTTTTCATGTTGGATTCAAGGCCTTGGTAGAAGTAAGTGTTCAATACTCACAGTTTCAGCTATGGCCATCACATCACCGAATCAGCACACAAAGCATTGAGATTGCATGTGCTCCCTTTTGCAGAGTAGCACAGAGTATAAATACTTAATACACAACCACCTGAGCTTCAAAGTGCAATACCATGGTGATAGTGCATCTGCAACTTCGCGGATTGTGGGATTTGAGGTTACACCTTACAGGTACGTATCTCCAATCTGTGGGGGTGGATTTGCCTCAGGTAATGTTTGTCATGAAAAATGACTGAGATATCATAGACCTGCACTATAGCCAGTTTTGTTGTTCAGATGTAATATATACTGTTGCTACCATTATTCTGCTTTCTCCCAGAAGAGATTCTGGGATGGACAAAGTATGAGAGCTTGATGCGCAACTCTTTTGTTAGGAAACAGAACAGCATCCATGGTGCCCTGAATAGAGTCCTCTGCCAGCTAAAGATCTAGGAGCTATCTGCATTTTTGGTGACACTTTTAAAGCAGAAATGGTTTCAAGTTCATGTGTTTGTGTGTGGCTTCCAGTGTGAAGCATAAGTATGATGGCAATTGGGACAACAAGAACATAAAATTGACAACTTGCAATCCAAATGATAAGGAGTTCAATAAGCATCAAGATCCCCAGGAGGTAGTGGCTGATGAGGAATTGATTTTCACCTATGATGTCAAGTTTGTGGTACGTATTTTTCCTGTGTTCCTTGCTTGCTACCTCTGAGACTTCCTTGTATGGTCACTGGATTTCTGAATGACATCTATTAGTCTTGTGTGCTGCGCAGCTGCCAGTTGTGTAGGCAGCTTGTATCTTCATCATACCATCATTACAAAGGCTTCAGACCTCCTTCAGTTTCTTGATAGGTCCTACTAAAGTTCCTTGTTTTCTGACAAGTGAATTAAATTGGCTAACATGCAGGCTAGTGATGTGAAGTGGGCATCCCGGTGGGACACCTACCTGTTGATGGGTGATGACCAAATTCACTGGTTCTCCATAATAAATTCCCTTATGATTGTGTTGTTTCTCTCTGGTATGGTGGCCATGATCATGATGCGTACCCTGCATCGGGATATTTCAAAGTACAATGAGCTTGAATCACAGGAAGAAGCTCAGGAAGAGACTGGCTGGAAGTTGGTTCATGGAGATGTCTTCAGGCCACCAAGTTATGCTGGGCTATTATGTGTCTATGTTGGTACAGGGGTGCAGTTCTTGGGGATGACACTTGTCACAATGATATTTGCTGTGCTAGGTTTCCTGTCACCAGCAAATCGTGGTGGCTTGATGACAGCTATGCTTCTGCTCTGGGTTTTCATGGGTTTGTTTGCTGGCTATTCCTCTGCTCGAATGTACAAGATGTTCAAGGGCATTGACTGGAAGAAGAACACATTGAAGACAGCATTCCTGTTTCCAGGAACTATCTTTGTCATATTCTTCATTCTGAATGCTCTTATCTGGGGTGAGAAGTCATCGGGAGCCATCCCTTTTGGAACCATGTTTGCCCTTGTCTGCCTGTGGTTTGGAATCTCTGTGCCACTTGTGTTTATTGGCAGCTACTTTGGGTTCAAAAAGCCAGTAGTTGAGGATCCGGTTAGAACCAACAAGATTCCCCGGCAGATTCCTGAGCAGGCATGGTACATGCGTCCTGCATTCTCCATCCTAATTGGAGGCATGCTACCATTTGGCGCTGTCTTCATTGAGCTATTTTTCATCCTGACATCAATCTGGCTGCACCAGTTCTACTACATCTTTGGATTCCTTTTCATTGTATTCTTGATTCTCATGGTGACCTGTGCAGAAATCACAATTGTCCTCTGTTACTTCCAGTTGTGTAGTGAGGACTACCAGTGGTGGTGGAGGGCTTATCTCACAGCAGGGTCATCAGCTCTGTATCTTTTCCTCTATGCTGCATACTACTTTTTTGCAAAACTGGACATCACAAAGGTTGTATCAGGAATCCTGTACTTTGGCTACATGGTGATCATCTCATACTCCTTTTTTGTGCTCACAGGCACAATAGGCTTCTATGCATGCTACTGGTTTGTACGAACCATCTATGCATCTGTGAAGATTGACTGAGGACTGGCACTCTTAGATTAAGCAACAGGTCATTGCGGGGCCAGGGTTGGATCAAAGACATGCAGATTCTTGGACTATATTTCATCTTGATGGAGGTCTGAAGTCTGGAACCATAGCATTTAATTTCTTGAGTCCGGAACACTTAGGAAATCAAAGTTGCAGAGTAGCCTTGCAATGCACTTGAAGAGGTGGGAATACCAGATGTGGCAGCTTTGGCTGCTTTATTTTTCTTGTCACAGATGTACACACAGTACATCTCATCACAGATTTGTAGAGATGCTTAGCACGGGTAGTACTGTTTGCCTGACAGTTCTCAATCATTGAGTAAAAGAAACTGCAATCTTTTTCACAAATGGTCTTCCCTATTGTTGTAGTGACTTATTTTTTCATATACAAGAAAGACAGTTTGCATTACTGGATTGGTGCATAATGTTGCATTTGTTAGAGTTCTTGTAGATTGGAGTGCTGTGTACATGCTCGTAAATGTCATGTCCATCAAATGAGAAGGTTCCTTATTGTCTAATTGAGGTTATGGTAGTTGATTGAGTTGACTTGTTATGTTAGCTGGATTTGGATTCAATTCAGATCACCTCTTCTTTAGTTTTCCAACAGATTTGGTCTTTAGTGCTCTGAATGACTTTCAAAGTACGGAAACCATAATGCAGAATGTCATTTGGAACACTGCGGGAACCAGAAAATAAGATCAAGTTTACTGATTTGGATCTCCATGATTTGCATCATGCCATTGTATATTCATGCCATGCCACATGTCTTTCTTATTTTTCCCAAGGGGGGATCATGTTGTGCCCATGTTGTGGATATTAGATTTTTAAATGACATTTTTCCTTCTTGGTTGTTGACCATCATGTTGGGCTTGTCAACCCTAGACATGCCAATAGCTTTGTTAGTAGATCTGAATTCTTGACAAGGCCATGTTGTTGGAATTGGATTAAAAATTTGTTTTTCACACACCTACCCCTCAGAGCTTCTTGAGACAAGGGAAACCTTGTTATAATTGTGCCCCCTGTTAAATAAAATATGGATAAACATGTGTCATTCTGATTGTAGGTGAGAGTTTTCTAGCTTAATGGGACAAGTCATGAACCAACACACCGTGACTATTATATCTTCAAAATGATGTCATTCAATTTGTATTTGAAGATGAGAATGATAACATCTGTTTTGATGAAAGACATGTATACTAGAAATAAGTTCTTCAAGCAAAGTTTTATGTCATTTGCAGAGATACAGAATGATATTTTTCAGGCAAGTGAAAGATGTGGTTGAGGCATTGGCTGTATGGATACCAACTCAGTACAATGATACTGGAACTGGCATTTGTGTATATGAAGAAGGTTCTGACTTCTGACAACTATTCTTGTAGATGGTATTAAGGCATTCTTGGATGATGCATTTAGTGTTAGAAAATTAGTAGTGTAAAGGGGCATTCACACTTGATGTTAAAACAATGTTAAATGAAAATCTAGATGGCATCATAGGTGGCACCCAATGTTAAATGGGCAATAGCTTGATATGAAGTGGATGTTAACTCAACATAAAATCTTCATGAAAAGTAAGTTTAAGTTTTAAATGACTAGTATGGTGTTAAGGGACTCAACACTAGAGTCCCTAACACCAAGTGTGAATGCACCTTAAGACTAATTTCCCAACACTAATCTACCACAAAAGCTAACTTTCAACCTTTCAAGCTTGAAAGTATTTGAGGCAAGGCAATTCAGACAGATGAACTACACAAATGTGAAGACTGCAATTTTGAATTTTCAAAACATTCAAAAAATTTCCAAAAATTCTCAGAATGCCCAAAACTTTTTCATTGCCATAAATTACTCCAAGAGTGTTTAAAACTCAACCTTGCACTGAAAATTTTCCAATCCTCTGATCAACAGGAAAATTGATTGAATACTGAACAATGTGACAAGTTTTGGGAATTACAACCAAAATTTTCATAGGTGCACACTGCACAGCAGTTTTTTTTTTTGGTTTTTTGATGGTTTTTTCCCCTATGCAACTGGAAATCATGTCAAGCAAGATTGAGGATCAATTGGTAAGAAGTTTGTAGAAATCTGTTGAAACTGTAGAAAACTGGCCAAAAACTGCTCTAAAACTAAGAGGGGTGTTGCAAGTGTGCCCAAATTTCCCAATAAACAAATTTTGTTTTCCCCACAAAATTGGCAAATCTTTTTTTTGACAAGGGAGTATGTGAAAGAATATTCCATTTTACTTGCTGAGGTCTAAAATTTGGAACATTTCGCCAGGGAAAAAAACACTGCTCCAGAGCACAATATAGAGCATGTGCAAAACTTGGAAAAAAGGCTTCCTTCAGAAATTGAAGAAAGAGCTAGAATTAGACCTTGTAGAAAACAGGTTTACAAATGCCAGTTCAACAGTTACTAGCAAGAACACTGGAAAGCTTGAGAATATCACTGATTGCATTCAAATGCAAGCTTGAGAACTAGATTGAGCTCAAGAAGTTTTGTGCAGATTTGGGCAGATTTGATCACTAATCTTCAATATCTCCATTTCATATTCCATACTAAAAAAGCAGAAGCTAGTGCTGCTACTAACAGTACTCCAGGCTGCTCTATTAGCAGCCAGTTCCTCGTCTATGGCAATGCTATCTAGTTTGATCTTCTCACAGCAGATGGGTCTTGTGCCAGTTCACATAAGAACTGTTCCCCAGATTTGCAGACTCTAAACTACTAAACCTCCATGTATCCTTGATCAAGAAGCAGAATCATATTCTCCCTTGTTTCAGAAAATGGATCAAACTCCAGTATGCGGCCCAGTAATACACCTCCGAGTATTATCAGTCAATGCTGGCTAGTGGTACGGTGGTACAATGGGTGGCAAGCAGCAACAAAGCTCACATAGCAAGCAACAATACAGAAGTGATGTACTGGCCAAGCAAAAGAGATCACAGAGTTAGCGCCGGATTTTAGGTTTTAATTCTCCAGAACTGTCTTGGAGAAACAAATTGTTCACTTGGGGAAGAGGGGACAGGGATTTCACTCGTTGTATTTTCTGTTTTATTTCCTTGTTGATTTTTCTTGGAAATTTTTACTTATTTACTATAAATTCAACTAATTTTGATAATTTTTAGAAAACATTCACCAAATTCTTGATATCACAAAATTGAAAAAGAAGACAAAAGACAGTCACGAAGATTTGCTTACCAAGCATCGAGACATGCCAATGATCCGGCTGGCTGCGGGTCCAAAACATATGCAGGTTGCGCATACATGACAACGGGAGGCGGTGCAGCAGGAGCTAAGCCTGAACCAGGCATCATCCCTCCGGATGGAATGTAAGCATCTTGTTCTATGTACACTGCAAGGATCAAGTAAGATCAAATACAACTGGGGACTAATCTCAAGTAGCAGAGGAATTACAGCTTTATGCTGTGAGACCCAAGGGTGGAGCCCCAGGTCCACAGCATACCCTGGGTTGATGTCAAATTCCACACTAAATAATTAAAATTTGCAATGTTGAAAATTTTGAGAAATTGAACTCTTGATACGTCTGAAAATTCAGAAAAAATGTAGCATCATTTTGCCTAATAATTAATGAGAAAAATTTGAAATTTTCAATACATATCAAATATGTACAAATCTGAAAATACAATATAACCTTTTAAACTCGCCCTTCAACTACACTGGGATTTTTGTCCGAGTTTGTTAGTCTTAGGTTTCAAGAAGATTTAAGCAAATCCAAATTGGACGTGCAGAAGAAGTAGTTCCGACACATTCATTGATCTTCAGTTCTTCTAAGAATGAAAAACAGTGGAGAGACAATCATGAGCCAGGCCTGCTTGATAACCATTTTTTCTTCTCTTGCAACGGAACTGGAACACTCAAGATTGCAAAAACATGTGAATTTATTAACTTATGAGACGACACAGCAGTAATATTACAATACCTAGACTCGGCGGAACCACCAGGACGGGTGCAGGTTGCTCTGGTTTTTTCTCCAGCTCCTTCCGATCTCCAAGTTGGTGTTGAGCCGCGTTGAGGACGTTGTCACCCAATTTGCTTTCTTCCTTCCGATCATTAGTTCCAGTGTTCTGTTGCTTCATGTCCTCAGCTTGTTTCTTCTTATGTTTTCTGAAAAAGTCCATCCGGCGGGGCGCCCCCTCTGCTGCTTTCCGTCAGTCGCGGGTTAACACCTCCTTATATACCTTATGATCACTCGAACTTATTTGCACCCATCGATCACATGAGCTTAGAGATCCACCAGAAGCTGACCTCAATATTGGCACTTATGAACGATCAAGCAGCTGCATGTTGTCAGACCGCAAGTGCTGATAAAAGGAGGAATTGAGAGGAGCTCCAAACGCCGAAACAATCTGAAACTCTTTGCTGCAGACGCCGAAATAATCTGAAACTCTTGACTGCAAACGACGACATAATCTGAGACTCCTTTGCAGCAGCTTCTGTGAATTTGGAAACTTTCTCTTCTCGGTATTGGACTGCTACTGATCCATTTGGGTAGTAAATTCCAGATGTGCTCATGCATGTTGCTGCCAAAACAATGGATCCCATGCTAGCTTCTTCCACATGCTTGATCTTCCACCTTACTGAACGATGCAGATGCATTTTATGCAAATGCAATATGGAACTTTTCATCTAAAACTCAAGCCTTTCTACAGGAGATCAGACAAGGCCCACTTGGAACTGGTGTGATTTTGGCAATTATTCCACCACCTCTGATTTTCTAACATGCATTTCACCACCCTTGATTGATGAACAGTTTTTAACTCTGTCTGTATACATACAGAGGGTTAAGTGTAGAGGGTGTTGAATAGGTTTGTGTGTAGGTGTGAGGAAAAAATGTTATGGCCAATGAAATTGCTGGATTTGGTAGTTGGAATTTTTTTCTCTTAGTTCTTTTCAGAGTTCTTGAGTGAACTAACAATTAAATATATAAGACGGTTTGGTAGTTTTTTGAGAATTTTTGGAGGACCAATGGAAATGGCAGAAAAGGGACCATTATTTTCCATGTTCAGCAGAATAGGGTTGTGTTTTGGCCTGAAGATTTTTTCTTTTTTTCAGGTCAATGGGATTGCTGGATTTTATGGTCTGAATTTGTTTTCTTAGTTATCTTGAGTGAACTAAGATTTCAATGTGTAATAGCTATCTACAGACAGGGTTCTTGCACATTACTTGTGCACTTTGTTTGGTAATGAAATGGGAACAACTGGTTTCTTATTGCAACATGTTGAAGAGATTCTGAAGGTTCCCAACAATCTCAAAAAACTGGAGCTTCATAACTAGAACTGGTGTTCTAGAAAAAAATCTTTTGAAGTTGATCTGCAGTATTCAAATGCTAGAGAAATCTAAACAAAAGAAACTCAGTAGTATAACCAATGTTCAAAAAATGGTTCCTTGAAGTTCTTCAGTATTTGAACTCTAGAGAAACCAGAACAAAAAAACTCAGTGGAACCAATATTCCAGAAAAAGTTCTTTGAAGTTCTGCAGTATTCAAACACTAGAGAAACCATAACAAGTGGATCACATGCATAGCCTAATGGCTCTGCCCCTCATGGCAAGTTCACTCCAGCAGCAACAGTTGAAATAGGAGATGTTCCATGAAGTTCAAACAAAACAAAATAAGAGTTCACAATAATGCCTGGTGCACTTTCCTCAAAATTTGGGATCATATGAAAACTACATTGTTCTGCAGTCTCTCCCTCTCAGGCAGAGCCAAACAAAACTTAAGCACAACAGAAGAAAATGTTGCAAATTGTGATTGAACCTTGAGCAGTCTTTCTGAGACATAAAAGTACTATACATTAATACTCATAGTATCTCATTCTGTGAAGTGGCAGCAAAGTTCTGCATCCATCCTAGCATTGTTAAACTCAATCATCCCCAGGAAGTGCAATCTTGCAAACTAAAACATTTTTTGTTTGTACAAGATATATGTTCACATCCAAATAGCCTCAAGGAATGACAATGAAAAAAAATGACCCTTCAAACTACAGATGGATATGAGCCCAAAACATGTATTTAATTAATTCCAGATTTTAGAAAAGTCCAGAAATAACAATAAGCAATTTGGACAGGTCAAACAAGTATGGAAATTGTAAATTGACTGTTGTGGTCAAAAGGCTTGGCAAGTCTCAAACAGCACCTCAAACTGCCCATCATACAAGTTGGAGCTCCTGACAGCAGAAGCATTGCACTTCAGAATTTGGGTGCATTGTTATGAAGTCCACTATTCTGACCTCATTTATTGCAATCAAATCGTTAGAGAGAATTTCCAAATTATTTGCAACTTTTCACAACTTCATGCAGGAGTTCTATCCCTTAGTGGCAGAGCATTCTTCTGGGTGTAGAATATGATTTAATTTTCCCAAAAAGATATTGGGCAAACCATTATACAAAATGTATGTCCTGAGTTTCTGTGCTTTCACAAAGACTCAGTCATGATGTTGGCTAAGAGATGGTCAGTTAATAGAAAATGTCATTAGTATCCTCATAAAAGCTGCAATATAAGCTTGTAATTTGGAAGAATATAGACCATTAAGTTCTCAATTCATCCATTTCATCTTCTTCTATTTTCCTCAAAACCAATTTCACTAAGCTATGGTTTGATCTGTTGGTAAGGTCAGCATCCTATTATTCATGCTTGATGTCATTCAAGAACCAGCCACAATTGAGTATTGTGAAAATCTGGAGCTAATTTCTCACCAAGGATCATAAACAATAACAGTCACAAACTGGTTTCCACAGGATGCTTTGGGTTACACAGACCATGCCAAAACCTAGCTGAGGTCATTGTCAGACAATCCTCATGAGATCTAGTTTCTGCATGATGCTTCTCATGCTTCTGCGTTACACAAGCCATGCCAAAATGTAGATGAGGTCATTGTCAGACAATCCTCATGAGATGAGGATGATGCCTATTTTCCTGAACTCTGCAATACAAGTCTGATGGGCAGTTGTGAAGTTGTAGCTTCTCATGTTTGGGATGGTCTTTGTCAACTCCATTTGAAGAAGTCTGTTCTGAAGAAGTTTGTCCTGAAGAAGCTTTGTTCTGAACGTGCTGACAGAGAAGGAGCTTCTGATGAGTCCACCATCCAAAGAGTGTTTAGCAGGGTGCTTGGAAAGATACCATGAGCCACCACCTGCATCAGTCATTGGAAGATGATAGAGGTAGAATGCAACAAGAAATGGCGATGAAATGAATACAACTCAATCTTCTACAAGAGATGCTTTTGAGAAACACAACCAACCCCTTTCTGAGAACAAAGTCGAATGTCTAAACTCTAAACATTCAAGCAGATCAGGTTCTGCACCTGGACTTCAAAACTCAATTGCTGCATAAAATATATCAGATACCAGAATTCCAAGCTGGATTCAACTGGGAACCGAACTTCACAGTCATGAATTTGTGAAATCTGAGCTTGCAAAAGGGGAAGGCAGATCTATGATAATTAAGGCAATTGCAGAAAATAGATCCAGCAAGACACATGTAAGAACATTTGCCATTCTACTGCTTATGAAAACCACAAAAAGTCAACCTGGTTAGAATGGTAGGTATACAAGCTACATCATCATCTCCAATTCATGAATTGTAACTACAAAACATTGTAACCAAAAGACCAAGAAGATAGACAGACAGACCGACACTTCATGGGAAGATCCTTGCATTCAGGGTGAGAAGAAGATCAATTGCAACAACCTTTTACAGCATTCCCTCTTTTATTTGTCATAATAGGTACAGTGAAGACTCAACTACAAACATACTTTGGAGTCAAAGCCCCAGACATTCTGCAACAGATACCCCATGGCTTGCAAGGTACTTGGGTTTTTCACAGAGTGTAAAACTGAGACCACTAGACCACGATTGTGAAAGCTTGTAGCATCTGCTGCAAATTATGTTTTCCTTGTTAACAGAAGACTAGAGAACAGAAAGAATCTGCTGCTGTACAAGTGCTGAGGGCAATGTGCCCCTGGAAGAACCTGAAAACTCTACTATGTCAAGACAAAGCTGCTCCGTAAATTCTCTACATGAATTGTGTGTATAAGAGGGGCAATGTGCCCCAGGGAATTGGCATCACCCAAAAGCCCTACTCCTAAACCCTAATGCACACCGGCTGAACTGTTGCCTGTAGATTTCCACTTATAGAGCAACCTGAGGAGAGAGCCTGCTTTGCGCTTGCTCCGGGGAGTGCTTCCCGATGTGAACAAAGAGTAGATTAAAGAAGCAGCATGGGGAATTTTGAGAAGACTCTTGATGACAGGATCTCCCCCGGTTCTACACAAAGCAAGCAACACAACAACGGCATACTCCTTCCCTCTGGACGAGCCATCCCTCAAGAGGCTTACCAAGATGGGAATGGCAGGTGTTTCAATGATGGCAGTGATGCCCTCCTGTGATCCTCCCGCTATCACAGCCAGTACTGACAAGGCGTCGTCGGCAATCGCGGCTTCCTCGTCTGTGAGAAGAGAGACCAAGAGCGGAACAGCACCTGCGGCGACGATACTGGCCTGATTCCCTTTGTAGACGGCGAGGTTGTAGAGCGCCGTGGCTGCATCTCTTTTTCCCCTGCTCGGTGTGCCTTCTAGCAGAAGCGTGACCAAAGCAGGAATGACGTCCGGCTTGCTTCCGATCACGACTTTGAGATCGTCGAGAGCCGCAAGACTGAAGAGCGTCGCTGCCGCATTCTCCCTGGCTTGCATGGTGCTGCCAGCCTTCAAGACCTCGATGATCGCCTCCGAAGCTCCGGATTCCATGATCGGCATCTTGTTGCACTCGCAGATGGACAGATTCAACATCGCCGTGACTGCGTTCTCTTGCGTCTCGGGATCCTTCGACAAAAGAAGAGGAACGAGCGAGGGAATGGCTCCAGCTTCCGCAACGCACACTCTGGTTTCCGTGCCGCATTTCGTCAGAAGCCGAAGCTCATGAGCTCCTTGTTTCTGAACCTCAGGAGAAGCACTGGCAAGCATTTGTGTCAAGAGCGCCGCTGTCAACTTGGTGGCCTCCAGCGCCACTCCGTTGTTTGCAATCTTCTCCTCGTGTCTGCGTTTCGACGTGCTAGACGACTTCTTGTCAGACTTCTCGAACGGCACATTGTTCTCCAGGCACCACTGACTGATGACATTCCTGAGCGCGTAGTTCGGAATGACGTTGAGGTGAGGAAGCTTTTGCCCGCTCTTCGGACATGTGTGATGGCCTGACTCCAGCCATCTCGCGATCGCAGTTCTCTCGTAAGTTTGTCCCGTGGCGACGATGACGGGATCGCGCATGATATCGATGTTGATCGGACACAAGAAATCTTCTGGCGGACTGACGATCGCTAAATCCGCTTCTCGGATCGTCGCAATCTCGACGACGTTTGCACTAGTGCTACTGCTGCTGGAGGTTCCAGAATTTTTGCTTGCGACGACTCCATCCTTGACGGTCGCAGGGATCCCATACAGAACGCACTTGCCGTATCGAACAAAGCAGATGAAGCTCGTGAGCTTCTCGACTGCGTCTTGCCGTTGTGTGCTGCTCACGCGCGGTTCCATTCGCAAGTCTTCCAGGCGCTGGATCTCGATCTCATAGTCTCTGACACTAAGAAGCTGGAGCTTTTCAAATAGCTTTCGTAAATGAGAAAGCTCCAGTGTTTCCTTCCTCTCAACCTTGCCAAGCAACGCCATCGCCTCCTCGCGCAGTTGAAGCTCCGCGGGATCCAACAACGGTTTCGATTTCAGCACTTGCATGCGCACCAGTTCTATCTGCTCCTTGACCTCAACGGGGAGATCGAGGAGCTCTAAGGGAAGAGCTTGTAGAACGACTGCTATGTTCTGTGTCGAGTCATGGAACTGCTGCGCGACGGATTCCTGTTCCATCAGTAAACAGAAGCAGCTTCCTTCCCTGCAATCATCTAGCAAGACCCTCACTCCGCTCAGGATGGTATACAATTCCTGAAATGAGAGCACAGCCGAGGGAGGTACAGGGATCCGTAAGTCTGAGATCTCCTCGAAGAGCGGTGCAAGCAACTCGATTCTGCGCGCGATGTTCGACGCATTCCTCCTCTGAAGCAAGTGCGGCTTGCCGCATACACCAATAAGCCTTATCAAACCGAGCAACGCCTTCACAAGCGACATGGCAGAGGGACTTGGAGGTGGAGCCATCGCCACTAACCCCAGCCGCCTGGGCTTGAAGATATACAAAGGCGATGGCGGATGTGCCATCGTCGAAATTTTTTGCAGGTCAGATCTCTGTTCCTCGCCTACTTCCTCTATATAATATCGCCTTACTGCAAACCGTCTCTCTTCTTCTATCTGCAACAGAAAAAAGACTAGAAACTCTCTCTCTCTCTTTCGAAGCTTGAAAAAAACTAGAAAACACACTTCCTTCCTTCGTCAGAGCACAAACTGGCGCCGATTCAAACTCCAATTCATAAGATTTCAGCTTCTTCTTCCTCTTTCTTTTCTTCTTCTTCTGCTTAAGTCTTACAAACACAAATACGAATCCTTTTCTCCTCACTCACGCGTATAAGAGCCCGCAAAATCGTTCCACAGAAACATCAGAGTCTTCGCGGCCAGGAGATGACTCCTCTCTTGCACAGCAAATTTCTTCTTATCCTGTTCAAAACGATGAGCAGCTGTAGCAAGGAATTCAAAGTCGTTTTCGCAAAGTCCTCTTCTTCTTTGCAATGGTCTTGTCAAATTCGAAACCCCGCGAGCGACGGCACCCACAGGGTGGGTTTCTTTTTCCAATTTTATGATGTAGCCGAGGTGGCTATCATCTCGAAAGTGATTTAGCCAAATTTGGTCACATGTACTAATATGGAAGTAGGAAAAAATAAAAATATTTCTGTATTTTTGGCTACATACTGCAACTAATAATAACAATCTGGCGATTTGTAGAATTTACTGTCGAAAATTCGCCATTAAAAGAAATGCTGCACACAGGTACCTATGATGAGACCTGCCGCCGCAGATGGATCCAAATATAAAGCAGACGGGAAAACTGCGCCGTGAACAGCGCGCGCCAGCGCGCGTCCGTGGACTGTTGTTGCGGTCGTCGTCCCTGGAGATCCGTGGCTCACAGTTCCTTCCGTATTGTTTGTAGTCAATATGGCAATTTTGGAATATCTAAATAACAATATCTAATAATACAGATCAGTTTTTTTGTCTTTTCTTCTTTCATTTTTGTGATGTTTCCATTTATTTAGCCAAAATTTTAATACTCAAAATATGAAAGTAGAAAATCTTAAAGCACTCTATCCTAGTGTGGTTATTTTTGGCAAATTTTTTTTTAAATTTGTATTTTGGCGAATATTTTCCAAGAAAACAAAGAATTTTTGACGGAATACTCTTTTTCAGAAATATTGTTCGCATTTTGGCGAAAAATTTCCCAAAAAAATTCACTGGTATAATTACGCGCAAATGCACAGTGGACTTCAGGAAGTAGACATTATATTGGGACGTGGGAAAGAGCCCTTTTTTTCTCTTTCTTTTTTTTTGTCATTTTGATTTCAGATGGTTGAAACCAGGGATTTTTTTTCCAATTTTGTGGTATCCGCAAATTTAGTCGAATTCAAAGTAGAGAAACAAAAAATTTCCCAATGTTTTTAAAAATTGAACCCCAACATGTCATGGTGTGGCCTGGTGCCTCCCACTGTTTTTCCACCCCTAAATTTAACGGTCTTGAACCTTTTTTTTTTAAAAACGGCACAAATGAAAAATCCAATGCGAAAAAAAAGAGCAGTTGACATGGAATCTTCAAATAGACATGTGTTGAACTTCCCCTTCTATTACAATAATTTGAAGCTAAAAAAAATATTAGGGATGCCCTTATTCAAGACGTCCTAGGGGTCAACGTTCCATCTTGGTCGTTCCCCAAATAGGGATGCAAGCAACTGTGACTTCACCCTTGACATTCTTTTTCTTTTTTTTCCAGTTCAAGAGGGAGCAATTAGGAGGAGGAATTTTCCAAGTGATTGCTGAAATGCTAAGAGCCGGCCATGTTTTTTTACCCTGTTTGTTGTTCTTTTTAACATTGTTTGTATATTCTGTGGAAAACTTTCACTATACTTTTTAGCTGTTGGGTCGAAACTCACTATGTTTTATTAACCCATGTTGTGCACTAGATAGTTTCCTTGCAAATTCCTTTGCAATTCTTTCTTTCTTTGTAAAGAACAAACCCGGTAGGGTGGTAGTATTGAGGAGTTTGCAAAGAAAAAGCATTTCAATTTTGAAGCTTTATTGCAGTGTTGGGCGGTTCTCACCCATCGGCTAAAGAAAAAGCATTTCAAGTTTGAAGCCAGTGTTGGGCAGTTCTCACCCATCGGCTGAAAATTGACGCTGGTTTTCAATCCGGTTCTCAGTGAGAACCGACGGTGAGAATGTCATGAGAACCTACTTGTCAGTTTTCATTGGAGATGAGAATCGTCTAGTGAGAATCACCCAGGTTTTCACTGGACATCAAATCTCAGAATCAGATTGATTTTCACATTTTGAGAAGGGTTTGATTTGCATGATAATTTTTTTTAAAGAAGAAATAAATATTATTAATAAATAATAAGTAAGAAGTAGAAATAATATTAAATAAATAAAAAATTAAGACTAATAATAAATAGTAAGTATATTATTATTATTATTTATTATTATTTAAAAAATAAACTTATCATTTATGAAATTAAAAATTAAATTAAAAAAACTAAAACTTATTGTTTATGGATGTGTTCGTCACATTAGGGTTAACACTAATGTGATGGCTGCCACCCTTTGGGGTTAGGGTTTAAGTTTAGTTATAAAAATAGTACAAACTTTTTCTTGAGTCCTTTTTTTCCTACTCATTATCACACATCCAAATCTTTGTTCTCTTTTACTCTAAGCACTCTCGTTCCTTCTAGATTTTCTTAATCTTCTTAATTGGTTTATGTTTTGTGTTGGTTTTAGGTCTAATTTTGGTTTTCTGTTTTGTTTTGTAGGGTTGTAGTTTGTAATTTTTAAGTTATTTGTTTTTTTTTTTTTTGGTGCTTGCCCTTCCACTTTTGCAAGTAGTCTTTTAAGCTACAAGCAGCAAGCAAGGTAAGTTTTTTAAAAGATAAATTTCATTTTTAGCTTCAGAATCTCAATTTTTTTGTAAAATACAATAGGATAAACTGACCCATCATCCAACACTAGCCTACCATAGAACATTTTGGCAAATCTTTTTCTATTCTTCTCCATTTTGAGTGATTTAAATTGTTATTGGAGTGCATTCTCAAGCTTTGAAATGCAAAGCCAAAGGAACAGCCAAAAAAACGCAATAAAGAAAATACGTTTTTTCGAATTGCTAAATGCATTTTTTTCATCTTTCTTCATTTTGACCCCTCCTACTTCATCAATGCATAACTTTCTCAGTTTTGTTCCAATTGAGCAATTTAAATTGCTCTGCAATCGCCATTTTAAGCTCTACAAATCATCTTCTAACTCTAAAGAGAACATAATAATATTTAAAGATTTTTCGAGGGGTTCAGAAATAGGCCATGAGATGTTCGATCAAGAATTTTCTATATAAATGACCCCCCTACTTTAGGGGGCCATAACTTTTTCATCTCTAGTTCATTTTTTGTTGATTTTTAGTGCGATAGATGCGCAAAGTGGAGGGCGCCATCTACTCTTTCAACACTGTAAACAATGGGGCCCTCTTGCAAAAATAGCCAAAAACCCTACCTGAAATGTACTATGACTGGCCTCTGTCACCCTACAATTTATTTTTGTATTCATTTTGTAGGAAAGGGAAAGAAGACAAGAAATTGTCTCTAAAACTTGCAAGTTTTTTTTTGCAAAACCCAAAAAAAGTAAAAAAATAGAATTTTTAAAAAAAAACCTTGATTTATCATAACTGACTTGTGAAATCTGCCCTTGAAAACCGGCTGTTCAAAATTCAGTGAGACTTGCAAACCCTTAAAATCGCCTAACTGGATTTTTTTTTTAAATTCTGAAAATTGAAGCGATTCTCAAAATGAAAATTATAAAAAAGGAAGCAAGGTGATTCTCAGAACCTGCCCCAAAAATTAGAACTGACAGTTCTCACGTAAAAGTGAGAACTGCCCAACACCACTGTATTCCCCTAGTTTTGAATGAAGTTTCTTCTTCTTGTTGTTACAAAGTTTACATTCAAAGTGCAAACCAGTGTTGGGTAGTTCTCATGGGGGGATCCAGTTTCATCTTAGGTTTCAATACGATTCTCAGATTGAGAATCGTCATGTATTGCATGTGGTGAGAACCGGACTGAAAATCAAGCCCCCAAGTCTTCTCAAAAGTAAAAACTGACTTCAATGATTTTTGAAAAAAACTGAGACCCGAGTTCCCATATGGCCTGAACTTGAGTCCGGTTCTCAGGCCAATAGATAGTAGAATTTTTCATAAAAAAAATAAAAAAATCATAAAATCATTAAGAAGATGAGATGTTTAAAACCCAGAGAAAAAAAGTACAATGAACTTTAAATGAAGCTGAAGGGTAACTCAAACTTTAAATTTCATTCTTTCCATCTTTTCTGCATCGTTCAACTAATCAATATCGTTCACTGGTGATGTTAATTGTATTACAGCTATTGAATGTTTTTGAACCATGTTTGCATTAAATCCTAAGTTTTGCTGTATTTCTTTTTTCATTGTCTGCCTGTAGCCAGAGGCGTGTTTTTCCAAAAAGAAATGAGTGATGCCCCAGACACATTTGGGCCCATGATTATGCATGTGCACTGCAATGGGCACTAAAGAATCATCTTCGTCGGCAATGACAGGGGCAGTGGAGAAAGAAATGCATCCATACTTTTGACTGCCTGTATTTAAGACCTTTGGTTGTTTCTACGTCTTTAGAGTATAGTACCTACGCTTTTTCTTTCTGTTTCTCACATTTGCTACCATAGGCGTTCACAAAATGCTTCTCCAGAAAAGGAAAAATTATTGTAGAAGCTTTTTAGGTTCAGCCGTAATTAAATTATTTTTCAAAATGCCCAGTTTTTAAAAAATTATCAGTTCAAAAAACTTCTTGAAATTTAAGAAAATTACAAAGGAAGGAATTTTTTTAAAGAAATTGATCTCATTGTGTTAGTGGTTTTAGAGTCCAGAAAACCTACCAAAGAAGCTGCCTATATTTATTGCCAAAATTTCATAAATTATTTTTCATTGCTGAATTAGATTTTGAAAAATGAAATAATTACAGTATTCGACACCCAGAGATCCACAAGAAAGGTACTATCGTATTAATTTTCTTGGTCCAATTGCAGACCGAGACAAAAAAAAAAAACAATGCCAACAATTCAGAGCACGAGAATATCATCAGCAATTCACGTTTTGGTGGTCCAATTTAAATGTCTCATCCAATGAAATAAATTGTGCAATTTTAGACTTGTCTTATTAGTCCGTGTGACCAAAAAAGCCAAAGTAGAAAAAGGAGGGGGGTGGGCAGGGGCCGAGGGGTGCCTTTTTTCTTTCCCATGTATCGAACCGTCCCCCTTCCGAAAAATTTATTTAAAAAAAAAAAAGGGAGTTACCATGAGACATACGTCTTATATGAGATGTATGTCATTGTCGGTAGGGTCACGTTTTCCACAAGGGAGGCCACAAACTGTAAATTTCTCCTCGTTTCCCGTTTGCTACTAAGACACGTGTCTTGTCCAGCTCACCATCTTGACCAACGACATATGCGCCGACTATACTAATAAGTACTAGAACCTCATGCCCGGGAAAAGGCTCTGCATTAATTCAAGGTTTTTTAATTTGAAATTGTCCCAGCAATTGCACAAAATTAAATGAAACAAGTTGAAATTTTATTTAATTTTATGCAATTGTTGGGACAATTTCAACTAAAAAATCTTGAATTAATGCTTCACTTTGAAAATGTGAGGAGGAGGTAAGAATAATGGTAATTTAGGACACGAAGGTTTATCAATTTAATAATATTATCCATGTCCAATTTTAAATTTTTAAAAATTTCTTACATTGTGTTTCAAACTTGAACAATAATGTTTTGGGCGTTCAATGTTTTATAATATATCTAGGTGTTATTGATGAAGAGTTAGGGAGATAAATACCATTTGCATTACAACCTGATCCTAATAAAGATGAGTTAAACTTTATAATATGTGTTAAAAGGATGCTAGGGTTGCTCCTAATTATGTTTTTGATGAATTGCATTAATTTATTTTGTATAGAATTTCAAACCTAAGCTTTAATATTTGAAATTGTCACAATAATTATGCTTGCATAAGATTAAATGAAACTATTTTATAGTTTTTTAAATTTTCTTACATTAATTCCAATTTTGAACAATAATCTTACAAGCATTGGGTGCCTTTTCCTAATAACTATGTCACTCTTTTCCTCTAGCCACCTACATGGACTAGAAAAAGCATAACACCTTTTCGAAAAATAACTTTCCTTCCCTAATAGAAACCTCACTCCTTTCGCCTAGGCAATATATGACATGAAAAGGCACATGTTATTATGCAATATATGGACATGAAAAGGCACCTGTTATTGTGCCTTTTCATGTTTATTTGCCAAAAATTCATGAAATAATATTTTTATGAAAATACAACATTAGATACATACTAGAACTTTATGGCCAAGAGAAAAGCTTTGGATTATGGAATGTACTTTAATAGTTAAAAAAATCTTTAAATTCAAATTTAAGCTTTACATGAAAATGGGGGAACAATATAAGAATATCGGTAAAAGAATATTGGTAAGAATATATAGCGATGCCTCTCTCTCCCCATTTTTTTTTCCTTTCGATTTTCAATAGTTCATCACTACTTATGTGAAACTCAATTTTGATTTTACTATATAACAGGGACATGAAAAAGCACATGTCATTGAGCATGTCCAGTTTTTTTTTTTTAGGAAAAACATTTAAATAATATTTTTTTGTGATAGAGAGAATTTTTACATACATATAAAAATGGACCGCGTGCAGCCATAGACTATGGATAAATCCAGACAAAAGAAATTCTTTCTACCAGGTGTGATTGGGGAACTTGGATCCTGACCCGAAAGATCATGTACAGGTGTCTTCTCATGGACTGCCAACGCATCAGATTGGTGGTGGGGTCAGGTCTCAAAATGTGTGAAAAGAGCAGCCCAATTGTGCCTTTATCCCTAGAGGGTTGTTGTTTGGGATCTGGGAATTTCAGCAGAGCAGTTATTTATGTACACGTGGTGAATGTGGATAAGAAACTTGAGATTATACTAGGGATAAGTTTCCATGATCTCCCAGTCACCCATTATTTGTAAATTGTACTAGAATGTACTAAACCCTAGCCCATTATAGTTAGGGTTTTTAATGTAAAATGTTGAGACACTTATTGGCCCACTATTCTAGTGGTCCCACCTCCCCCAGCCAGCAGATCTCAGAATACTCAGCAGACCAACAAGGGGCGTGTCACACTGTGGCCTTGCCATTTACATTAAAAAGTATGTATCTTAAGGCGAAAGAAAAATTATGGAAACTTAAATATTTCGCCATGCAAAAAATAATCTTCAAAAAAATCCTCTAAAAGAAACCAAAATTCTTCAAGATATCATAACTCTATAACTAATCTCAAGTTTCTAACACAAGCCAGAATATCATGTTTCAAAAATCCTCATATAAAAATAGACCTACTACCTAAGGGCCAAAATCCCTTGAGCTACTATACTCTATAATGAATCTAAACACAATATCCTTTGCCTTGGTAGGCAAGGCCAACAAATGGCGGTCACATTACCTCCAAAAATGGGTTGTACAAGTGCAAAAGTATTCTGACTTCATTGCCAGTCCCATTGACTGTGTCTGAGGTGCGGGTCCTTTCAAAGTGTGTTGAAAAATAGTGACATGAACATAGAAACCCTTGTGCCATCATTTGACCAAATAAATTGCAGATTATGGGCACCAGTTTTTTTTTTTTTTTTTTTTTTTTTTGGCTTTTTTAAGCCAAAAAAAAATATAAAAAATTTTTTATTTGTTAAAATAAAGTTCTTTTGGAGATTTCAA
>Ga0116227_10002095_pt1 | contig 45568 bp, 40 predicted proteins | sample S1TSphgellanicum_FD_89693 | JGI IMG/M metagenome (GOLD analysis project Ga0116227, IMG submission 89693) | Host-associated microbial communities from peat moss isolated from Minnesota, USA - S1T2_Fb - Sphagnum magellanicum MG | ecosystem: Host-associated > Plants > Peat moss > Unclassified...
TGCAAATGCATCTGGGTGTCATAGAAGATCGAGCGATGCTCTGAACAGTCACCCGCCGCATAAATATCGGGCGCCGAGGTCCTGCAGAAATCATCGGTGACGATGCCCTTGTTGCAGACGATGCCCGCATTCAAGGCGAGATCGATATTCGGCTCCATGCCGACGGCGACGATGACGACATCTGCGTAATGGCTCTTGTCGTCATGGCAAAAGACCCGAACCCCTGCCCCGTCTTTCTCGATATGGGTCGCGCTGGTCCCGCAATGGACTTCAACACCGTTCTTCTGGTGAAGGTCGCTGTAGAACCCCGCGATCAGGGTGCCGGTGATCCGCGACAACAGCTGCGGCGCGGCTTCCAGAATCGTGACCTCAAGGCCGATCTGCCGGGCCACAGCGCCGACTTCCAAGCCGATATAGCCACCACCAATGAGCACCATGCGCGCACCGGGCAGCAGCGAAGGCCGGATAGCATTCACGTCTGCCATCGTCCTCAGGTAATGAACCTGCGGCAGATCGACGCCGGGGATATTGAGCTTCCTGGGGCGGCCGCCGGTTGCAATCACCAGGTGATCGAAACCCAGGGATTGGCCGTTCGAGAAATCGATGCTGCGATCGGATACACGCAGCTTCTGCGCGCTGACGCCGGTGCGGATATCAATGTCGGAATCCAGAAAGAACGAGCGTGGCCGCAGCAGCAGTTTTTCCTCGGGAATCAGTCCCGCGAGGAAGTTCTTGCACAAGGGCGGGCGGTTGTACGGAAGGCAAGGCTCGTCGCCGACCATCACGATGCGCCCCACATAACCTTCATTGCGCAAATTCACCGCAGCCTGAAAAGCCGCTTGCCCAGCCCCGATAATCGCAGCTAATGGTTCGTTCATGGTCGGGATGTTTACAGAGTCTTTAAAGGGCAGCACCTATCAATCGATAGGAACTCATGGGCCGGATGGACCCGCATTGCGAAACCGGAGATGAGTGCGCCGTTCAAAGCTTGATGCCCTGCTCGCGGATCACCCGCAGCAATGCGGTGCGGTTGCCGACGTCGAATTTTTCATACAGGTTGTGGAGGTACCACTTGACAGTGCCTTCGGTGATGAAACAGCGCTGCGCCAGCTGTGCATTGCTCAATCCGTCATTCAGCAGGGCCAGGATTTGCCGCTCACGCTTGTTGAATCCAATCGATGCAATATGGGCATCGGCATTGGCTGGGGCCTCCGCCATCGAGATCAATTTCTTCGCGAGGGAAATCGCCGGCTTGCCGGCAGCACTGCCCTGATCAAGCCATCGCTCGATCATGTCCATGACAACCTTGCCTTCGTCGAGGAAGGTCCTGAGATAGCCCTCGACGCTGCCAATCTCGAGCGCTTCACCCAGCGCTTTCAACGAGGCCTTGTCGTTACCGCAGAGATCTTCCGCGAGCGCCAATAACAGCAGGGCTTCGCAAAGGCGGTTCTGCCGCTCCTGGATCCGCAAGCTGGCAATCATCCCGACCATCACTTCGCGAGCCAGGCGCCCTTCGCCATCCGCAATCGCAATGCGGGCCTTCAACAGTTGCCGCATCGTCTTCGACAGGTGGCCGGCATCGATGGATTGCAGCAAGGGCTTGGCCTGGTTGGGCGCGCCGCTGCGGATCAACAACAGCGCCCGCTCGATGCGAAGCGTTGAATAGAGCCTCTGGAATTCGCGCTGCTGCGCAACCAGTTCGCCTTCGGAAAGGATGTCGAGCGCCGTGCCGTAGTCGCCATTGGCAACACGGGCACGTACTGCGGCGGCGTAGCCAACACTCACCGCATCCACTGCGCCCTGCTCCGACAGCAGCGGCAATGCTTCAGCGAGAATTTCGCGCACGCGCTCCAGCTCATTACGTTCATAGCGAAGAAACGCCTCCTGCGCCTTCAGCAGCGTTCTCAAGCTGCCAAACCCCTGGGAGCTGGGGCAGCGAAGAAGGCCGGCTTCAATCTGGGCCAGCGCGCCCCGGAAACGCCCGGACTGGATCAGGACCATGGCGGCAACAACATGCGCCCAGCCGATTCCATAGCTCGACTGCGCGGTATTGAAGCCATAGATCGCATCACGCAAGGCCACCTGCGCGCGATCAAACTCCGCAGTAAACTTGAGGCCGAATGCGAAAACCGTGGACGCAACCCCCATCTCGAAGGAATGACGGCCCTGGTTGCTCTCCACCCATTGTTGCGCGAGCGCTCGACTGGTGACGAAATCATCGCGCAGCGCGGCGATGACCGCCCGCTGCAGCGGCAGGGCCTCCTGTAATTTAGGATTCGAGGCTTTGCTGATGCGATCCAGCCGTGGTTCCGCCTGCGAAAACTGGCCTTGGAAAATCAAGCCCCATGCCGCGATCGAATCAATCTCCGGATCCAGCGCCTTGGCCGTGCTTTCCCATCGCTCGATCAGTTCCAGCAATGTCTGATGCTGTCCCGTGCGGAACAGGAAATTGAATCCCATCTGCTTGATCCAACCCATCGACAGATCCGCAAGATCAGTGCCCGCCTCCAGCGCCAGGCTGACTGCGGCCGCGCTGTGGCCGTTGTCCCATTTCCACTTTGCAGCCTCGCGCAGGATTTCCGTCTTCGTCCGGAATTCATGATCGAGCAGGACGCGCGACGATACTTCCCTGATCAGGGCGTGCAGGCAGATGATTGATGAATCATCGGGGTCACGGTTCTGGATCAAGCCGAGCGCGCGGAAGCGCAGGATCGCGATCTCCACCTTGGACTCGGGCGGATTGAGCGACATCAACAGGGCGACCGGTGCGCTGCCAATGCAAGACAGCGTCCACAACACTTCCTTGTCGTCGTCGGAAAGCGTCTGGATGAATTTCTTGTAGATGAAGTCGCGCAGAGGTGTTGATCCTGGTGCGTCACGCGCGATCAACTCATCATTGAACTCGATCGGCGCCACCAGTGCGATCTGCGTCAGCGCTGGCCAGCCCTCTGTTACGCGATACAGCGATGCCAGTTGCGCATCGTTGAGAACACGACCGCGCAGCCAGGAAAGTTCGCGCACCTCATCCGGGGTCATCGCGAGATCCGAAGCCTGCACCCAGGTGACCTTGCCTTCTCCGGCAAGACGGCCCAGTCCCAGCTCGATATCAAAGGGCTGCGTGGTCAGGCAGATCGAGAGCTTGCTGGAGGTCAGCGTCAGCAAACGCTCCAGATAGATTCGCGCGCTGCGATCCGCGATCGTATGCACATCATCAAGCACCAGGTAGTTACGCGACTCGGTGTTTGCAAGATGGGTGCAGAGGCAATCGAATCGTTCGGATCGGCCCGCCGCGCCGTCGATGCCTGCTTCGTCGTTGCGCGGAACGTCAGCGCCCACCGCCTCAAGCACCTTGTCCAGAAAGGTAATCGGGTCTCCGCAGGATTTATCCAGCGATAGCCAGTTGCAACGTCCCTCTTGCCGATGCCGCGACAGCCACATCTCGGCAAGCACGGTTTTCCCGTATCCCGACGGGCCTTCAATCACCAGGATTGGAAGGCCAACATCCAGCGCCAGCAGGCGCTCACGATGAACCAGCAGGCGCTTTGCCTCTGTCAGGGGACGCTTGAGTGTTCTATCAAGGTTTGGACGAACTTTCATACCGTGAGGGCCTCCTGCCGCATGAACTGTTCCAAAATGCTCAAGCGGAACAGTGATCCATAAACGCATAAACCTCTCGCGCTGAAAACTTCAGCGCGAGAGGTGAACAACTCCTGACTCTTCCTACGCGGCTTTCGCGAAGACCTGCGGGCGGTGGTAGCGGGCCATCAAGGCCGCGCGCTTCGCCGGTTGCAGATTGGCCTTGCTCAAGTCTCCCTTGAAATGTTCAACCACACGGCGATCCATCAGCATGAACCACAGTGTCGGAATGTAAGTGACCGGAATCAGCGCGGCGTAACCACTGGGCAGCTGCGGCGCTTCTTCAAAGTGACGCAGCGACTGGTAGCGACGCGTGCCATGCGCGTGATGATCCGAGTGACGCTGCAACTGGTACAGCAGCAGGTTGGTGACGGTGTTATTGCTGTTCCAGGAATGGCGCGGCTCGCAACGTTCGTAGCGGCCATCGGCCTGTTTCTGGCGCAGGAGGCCATAGTGCTCCAGATAGTTCACCGACTCCAGCACTGACGCGCCATAGAAGGCCTGCACCAGCAGGAACAACAAGGCGACAGGGCCCAGCACTGCGCTGATGGCGGCGAACAACACGACCGTCATCGCCCAAGCCTGCAGGTTGTGATTCTGCCAGTGCCACACGCTCTTGCCTTCGCGTTGCAGGCGCACCTTTTCCAGCTCCCAGGCGGACGTCAGACTGCCGATCATCGAGCGCGGCAGGAAGCTCCAGAAGGTTTCACCCATGCGTGAACTGGCTGGATCTTCCGGCGTTGCCACGCGGACATGATGGCCGCGGTTGTGTTCGACGAAGAAGTGACCGTAAGCCACCGGTGCCAGCGTGATCTTGGCAAACCAGCGCTCGATGTTTTCCTTCTTGTGGCCGAGTTCATGCGCGGTGTTGATACCGACGCCATTGACCAGGCCGACGGTGAAAACCAGGCCGAGCATTTCTGCCCAGTTAAGCCCACCTTTCACAGCGACCCAGGCGCCGAGAATGGTCGCGGCATATTGAAGCGGGATAAAAGCGTAGGTGACGTAGCGGTAGTAGCGGTCTTCTTCCAGCTTGGCCACGGCTGATTCCGGCGGATTGGTCTTGTCATCGCCGACGAAGTAATCCGCGAGTGGCACCAGGCCATAAAAGAACACCGGGCCAAACCACCAGAACAGGCCCCAGCCGGTAAGGCTGACGAGGCCCCAGGCAATGAAAGGCATCAGCGGCACCAGCAGGCCCATGGCCCAGAGCGAACGCTTGCCATCCACCCAATCCGTTGCTTTGATCGTTGCAGTTGTCATTTCAGTCTCCAGTCCTGGCAGGGGTCCTGCCGCTCGTTTTGTGAGCTCATAGTGGTCGCGCCCAAGCCGGGGGACTTGTCTTTTTCCGCAAACGTGTTGTCATATTGCGACATGACCAAGGCCGCCCACTACCTGCCTGCCCGTTACTACGCCCTGCTCGGCGCCCGCCTGTATGACATGGGCGTCGACGTTGCAGGCTTGTTGCGTGATGCGCAGGTCAAGCCGGAAGTGCTGCAGGCCGCGGACGGTCAGCTCACCGCGGAACAGGTCGACATCCTGGTGCGACTTGCCGCTCAGCGCACACAACGCAGCGATCTGGGATTTGAGCTGGGGCGCCAGATCAAACTCAGCGCCCATGACATCCTCGGTTACGCCATGCTCAGCGCGCAGACGCTGGATATGGCGCTGCGCCTGGTGGCGCGCTACTTCAGCCTGATCACGCCGACCTATTCCATGCAGTACCGCAGTCACGCCAGCCATGTTGAAGTGAGCGTGCGCCCTTCACTGCCGCTGACCGCGGAAGTGCTGTCGTTTCATCAGGAGACCATTGCGGTGGCGTATTACGAGACCGTGAAAATCCTGCTGGCAGGCGTGCCGCCATCGTGCTCGATCTATCTCTCGATTGATGCGCCACCGCACGCCGAGCGCTATCGCGAACTGAGTGCCGCCACGGTTCACTTTGGCCAGACCGGCCTGCCCGGCGCGCGCATCATTCTCGGAAAGGATCTGGTGGATCGACCGCTGGCGATGGCCGACCAGAACACGGTCAGGATGGCCGAGGCGCGTTGCGCCGAAATGCTCAACAACATCGTCAATCGTTCCAGCCTCAGCGACTGGGCCTACATGATGCTGCGCGAAGCGGCAGACGGACAGCCGTCGCTGGAAGAACTTGCCAGCATTCTCAATCTATCGTCGCGCACCCTCGAGCGACGGTTGTTCCTGCAAGGCACCAAGTTCCGCGACATTGCTCGCCGGGCGCGCCATGAAACCGCCTGTGCACTGATCAAGTCCGGGCGTCTCAACATCACGCAGATCGCCTATCACCTCGGCTACACCGATGCCGCCAACTTCACGCGGGCATTCCGGCGCGAGGCAGGAATGTCACCGAACGAATACCGGAAGCAATCCTGAATTGAATAGCGCTGAATCTGCAGGGGACGCCAAACCGGCGTCCCCTGATTCACCGTCACAGGCCACGACGGCGCCTGACCGCTTCCGACATCGCTTCGAGCACGCCCGCAGAATCATCCCAGCCGATGCAGGCGTCGGTAATGCTCTTGCCGTATTCCAGCGCGGCCACAGGATCCTTGCCCGGCGTGAATTTCTGCGCGCCGGCCTGCAGATGGCTTTCCACCATGATCGCGAAAACGCGCCGTGACCCGCCGCTGATCTGCGCGGCGATGTCTTGCGCAACGTCGATCTGACGCTGATGCTGCTTGGCGCTGTTGGCGTGGCTGCAATCAACCATCAGCGTCCCCGGAAGGCCCGCGGCCTCGAGTGCCTTGCAGGCCGCTTCCACACTCGCCGCATCGTAGTTCGGCGCGCTGCCGCCGCGCAGGATCAGATGGCAATCCCGATTGCCTTCGGTGCGCACGATCGCAACATGGCCGTTCTTGTGCACCGACAGGAAGTGATGCCCGCGCGCAGCCGCCTGGATCGCATCGGTGGCGACGCGGATGTTGCCATCGGTGCCGTTCTTGAAACCGATGGGTGCCGACAAGCCTGAAGCCAACTCGCGATGCACCTGGCTTTCCGTGGTGCGCGCACCAATCGCGCCCCAGGAAATCAGGTCGCCGATGTATTGCGGCGAGATCACGTCGAGGAACTCACTGCCCGCAGGCATGCCCATGCGATTGATGTCGATCAACAACTGGCGCGCGATGCGCAGGCCTTCATCGATGCGGCAGCTTTCGTCCAGGTAGGGATCGTTGATGAGTCCCTTCCAGCCAACCGTGGTGCGTGGCTTCTCGAAGTACACGCGCATCACGATCTCCAGCGTGCCGGCGTATTTCTCGCGCTCCACTCGCAGGCGCGCGTATTCCAGTGCCGAGGCCGGGTCATGGATCGAGCAGGGCCCCATGATGACCAGCAGGCGATCATCGCGACCGGCCATGATGTTGTGAATGCTGCGACGGGTATCTTTCACCAGGGCTTCCACCGGAGTCCCCTGAATGGGGAAGAAGCGGATGAGATGTTCGGGAGGTGGTAACACGTTAATGTCCTTGATGCGTTCGTCGTCGGTACTGCTGGTCCTGTCCACGCGGGACGACCAGTCGTTGCGGCCTGTTTCAATCGTCGTGCTCATGTTGGTTTCTCTTGTGGAAATGGTTCGGGAATAAAAAAACCGCCGGGGCTTTCGCGCCGGCGGTTTTCTGGGAAGCGTGTTTGGTTTTACGTTACGCGCGCGCCCTTCGTCCGCCGGAAGCCGGGAACCAGAAGAAGCTAAAATAATAGGCGCGAGTGATCGACATGGGACGAAACCTTAGCACGAAGCCGCAGCCATTTGAAATAGTCACGGCTGTAACCTGCGGCAAGCCACGCAAACTCAGGCCAGTGCTTCCAGCTCCCTGACCAGCTCCGATAAAGGCGGATGGCTGGCCATGAGCTTGTTGCGCCGCGCCGCCGGCCATCGCCGCTGCCAGTGACGCAAACCCATGCCGGAAAAATCCAGCCCCCATTGTTCCTGGCTGCGTCGCGTCTGCCGGTGCAAGCGACGCAGCTTGCGGGTCAACGCCATCGCGATCTCGTCGACAAGATCGTGGTTTTCATGCTCCGGATCATCCAGCGACCACAATGGACCGTGGTAATACCAGCGGCTGAGATTCTCAAGGCTCGATGCCGGCGTGCAGTAAAAGCTGCCGATGCCGATGTAAGACTCCAGCGTCACTACCCGATGTGAAAGGCGTCCAGGCAGGAACAGTGTTTCGCCGGGGCCGACGGTCCACCATCGGGCACTCTTGAGCCTGGAGAACGTCGACAGATCGAAGTGCGCACGATCCGTGATCTCGTCGCGCGAGCAATCCTGCAGCCCGGCCCTTTGCCCTTCAAACGTTTCCCAGGCAAACCACAGCTTGCGGCCGACGAAGCAATGGTTGCTGCCATCAGGATCATCCGAGTGCGAATCGGTGACGTTGCCGCGCGAGCTCACAACCAGCGTCATCATTTCCTGACGCTGCATGATCTCCGATCCCAGTGGCAGCAGATTGAAGCGCGACAGTTCCGCCGTATCCACATCGCGCTCAAGCGTGGTGTTGCGTACGTGCAGATCGGTGATGCTGACCACGTGGCGATTGCTCTCCCAACGCCGCAACAACTCGGAGATCGCCAGTTGCCTGCGCGCGCCTCTTCGTCCGACCTGTGCGCTGGCCTTTTCGTTTCGCTTGAAGCCTCGGGCGATGGCCTTGAGCAAGGCGGGCTTCAGACCCAACTCATGTTCCCGCATGACAGGCACGCGAACATTGTTCAGCAGCACGGGATTGCCGCTCGCGACTGCCGTGAACAAGGTTTTGCGCGTCATGTTCAACGCGGAGATTCGGGGTGCAAGCTGCGGTCGAAACCTCTTGCCTGCCAGCCGCTTTAATACTTTGGGCGAAGCCCGCAATGCAGGATCGAAAAGCGCGCCTGTGACCAACGGTTCAATGCTTGCGTTGTCCAAGTTGCTACCCTCCCCAAGGCTTGATACCGCCTTTATTCGTGTAGTCCCCGGCTTTACTCTACCCGAGTTGGGAGATGGCTTTCAGCACCAGCCACTGGAACGCTCGGGAAGCCCCGGGATTCAAACCGCCGGACCGGCATGCGCCCATCAACCGAGCCATGCCGATCCGGGATTGAAAACCCGCGCTAAGCCGGTTTACTCGACAGGATCAATGGTCATGCCCGTCATGGCCGTCATGACCCTGTCCATTGCCTTCCACTTCGGTGCCGGTGAGCAGGGAATACTCCTGGGGCGTCATGCCCGGAAGCTTCTGCAGGAACGCCACCATGCCCCAAATGGCATTGTCATCATGGGTGGTTCCCCAGGCAGGCATCGCAGTCATCTTGATGCCGTGCTTGATGATCCAGAACTGGCGGGCAGCCATTGTGAGTTCATCAGCCTCGCCGTGACTTTCGCCGTGTTCATGCTCGGCCAGATTCGGCGGTTGTGGATACAGCCCCGGACGAATCTCGGTGTCTTCCATGCCCGGGGCCAGATGACAGCCTGAGCACATCGCCGCGTAATGCTGCGCGCCTTCGCTGATGAGCTTAGGCTCACCCAGCTTTGGCACCTCAATTCCCTTGGCGTGCGCACTGATGGAACGTTCGCGCAGCGTCTCGATCAGCTTGTAGGTCACCGGCCAGTGTGGTTCATCGGCAGCAATGTTGTAGCTTCCGGAATAGATCACTCCCGCGCCGGCGATCGCTCCCACAAGAGCCAGGACAATCAGAATTTTCAAGGTTTTCATAAGTCCTCTGCTCAAGCGTTCTTGGGTTTTCTACGAATGGGATTGCCGAAATCCGGGCTTTGGCTCACGCGTTTGGCAACCGTGCCCTTGGGATTGGCATACCAGCCGGGGTCGCGATAATCACCGGGAGCAAGGTTGTCCCTCACCTTGAGCACGGTGAACATGCCGCCCATTTCCAGATCTCCGAATGGCCCCTTGCCCATCATCATCGGCAGCGTGTTCTCGGGCCCAGGCAAACCCATGGCCACATGCTCGCCATGCTCGGTCATGCCGTCCTTGCCCATTGCCATGTAGCCCGGAAGCATTGCGCGGATTTTCTTTTCAACGCCGGATTGATCAACGCCAATGTTATTGGGCAGGCCATGACCCATCGCATTCATGGTGTGATGCGATTTATGGCAGTGGAATGCCCAGTCTCCGGGAATGCCGATGAACTCCAGGTCACGCATCTGCCCGACGCCGACGATTTCCGTCACTTCGGTACGCCAGAGATTTTCCGGCAACCGCCCGCCGTCGCCACCGGTGACCCAGAACTGCACGCCGTGCAGGTGCATGGGATGTTCATGCATGGAAAGATTGCCGATACGAATACGCACGCGCTCGCCCGTGCGGGCAACCATAGGCTCGGTCGCAGGGAAAATCTTGGAATTGAGTGTCCAGAGATCGAAGTCCGTCATGATCGAAGGATCCGGCCGATAAGTCCCCGGATGCAGCGCCCAGTTGTGCAGGAGCATGCAGTAATCGCGATCGATCTTGCGTGGCTCCCCGCCCTTCGGATGAATGATGAACAGGCCCATCATGCCGACGGCCATCTGCACCATTTCGTCGGCATGCGGGTGATACATATGCGTGCCGTGCTGCTTGAGCGGGAATTCATAGACGAAGGTTTCGTCCGGCTGAATGTGGGGCTGGTTGAGGCCACCGACGCCATCCATGCCACTGGGCAGATACAGGCCATGCCAATGCACGGTGGTGGGTTCCTTGAGCCGGTTGGTGACGAAGATGCGCACCCGGTCGCCTTCCACCGCTTCGATGGTGGGCCCCGGCGTACTGCCGTTATAGCCCCAGCATTTGGCGACAGAGCCTGGTGCAAACTCATGCTCGACCTCTTCCGCCACCAGATGAAATTCCTTCACGCCGTTATTCATCTTGTAAGGCAGGGTCCAGCCATTCAGCGTTCGCACCGGGGTGTAAGCGCCGCCCCTGGGAACCGCAGGCGCGGGAGATTCCGGCGCTTTTGCTTTTTCCATTTTTCCAGGCATTTGCATGCCCGACATGTCATGTCCTTCCGGCTGTGCAAAAGCACGAGGTGCGACGGCGGAAGCCAGCGTTGCGAGCGAGCCGATGCTCATGCCGGATAGCAGATTTCTACGGCTGATCATGGGTGGTCTCCGTGTTGGGTCTTGGTTGAGGATTCATCGGGCATCTGCATGTCTTTCATGTCGCCCATATCGTGTTGCATGCCGTTCATTCCGGCATGTGGATCTTGCGTCTGCTGCTTGGCTTTTCCGTGTTCAGGCATGTCCTTGCCGTCCTGATGGGTGCCCATGTTCGGCGCGGCGTTTTTCTTTGCATGCGTGCCGGAGCTCTTGGCGGATTTCCTGGCGGGCTTGGCAGCGGGCGGCGCCTTGTGATCCATGCCGGGCATGTCCTTCATGTCGTGGCCTGAATGATCCATGCCTTCCATCTCATTCATGCCATCCATCTTCATGCCGCCGTGCTGCGCGTGACCCATGCCCTGGCTCTCTTGCTTGGGCTTGATCAGCACATCAGCGTCCAGCGTCGTTTTCCCCATTTGCGCATTGCTGGGCAAAGGCGCACCCACCGCACGCGCAAGCTCTGATCTTGCCAACCAGTAGTCTTGCACCGCTTCAAGATAGCCCTGATAGGCGTCGTATTCCTGCTGCTTGGCCATGATGAGATCAAACGCACTCGCAAACATGAAATTCAGGAGTTCCTGCGTGCGAGCCACAATCGACTCGCGCAGCGGGATGAGCGACTGGCGATACTGCTCTATGCGCAGCTTGGCAGTGGCAACATCTGCGGCGGCGCGCTGAATGCCGTTGCTGATGTCGATTTCCATTGCGTGCAATTCGGCTTCTGCACTCTGCAGATTGGCCTGTGCCCTTGCGGTACGACCCGAGCCCTGGTTGAAGATCGGGAGTTCCAGCGAGAAAGTCGGGCCGGTCAGGCGCGAGCCGTCCGTCTCACGCTGCGTTTCAACACCGATCGCAAATTCCCCAAGGAACCGCGTACGTCGTGCAACGCCCAGGGCGTCCGCCAGCAGATCCACTCGCTTGCGCGCCGCGACAAGATCCAGGCGATGGGCGTCTGCCACCTTGAACAGATCCTCAACCGTATCTTCATTTTCCAGAGGCGCTGGCAAGCCTGCTGATATTTTCCAGCGCGCTTCGTTGACGCCCAGTCCCATCATGCGATTGAGATCGGCGCGCGCTTGCACCACATCAGCTTGGGCCTTCAGCACATTGAGCCGGGCCATCGATGCCGTCGCCTGCTCAAGATTAAGCTCCAGTCGATTGATGTTGCCCGCATCGAAATACCGTTGCGCTAGCTCGGCAGAAGACTGCGCGGCTTCGGCAATGGAATTCTGCATCGCGACCATCTGCCCAGCGCCCGCCAGGCGGTAATAGGCGATTTCAGCATCAGCCGCGGCGTTCAGCGCTTCCGCACCGACCAATTGCTTGGCACGCTCAAACTCACCTTTGGCAAGCCGGCTGCGGGCAGGCAGAAGGATCATGTCGGTGAAACTCTGCACCAGTCCCAAGCCCACCTGATTGGCTGCGCCGCTGGCATTGGGGAACATGACCGCCGCCGAGAAGCTCGGGTTGCTGAGACGTCCGGCGTCATAGACATCAGCGGCAGCCAGGCCCAGCTTGGCGTATTCCGCCTTCAGCTTCGGATTGTTGATGAGCGCGAGGTGCACCGCATCACTCGCGGTCAGTGGCCTGTTCGCGAGCTCATTGAGAAGCGACTGGACACCTGCGGCATCGCTTGCCGCGGGCACCTCGCGGCCACGCTCCTTGAGCATTTTTGTCACGTCGCCACGACCCACATCGGGCGGCAGACTGGCACAGCCTGCCAGGACAGCACTCAGCAGCACTGCCGGTATAACCATTTTTTGAACAAACATCACTCATCTCCACGCAAGTTCTGAACAACGCCATTGCTAGTCGCAATGGACCGCACGCCGGACAATACGGAAGACAAGCAAGGGCATCGCCCCCGTAAGGTCAAGCAGGGTTTAAGTCAGACTGGGAGGTCGTAGAAGATCGAGGCGATGTGCCGCGCGCGGATCGATCAGGCCATTAAAGGCTGGAGTGATATCCACACGGGACAAGAAGGAAGCACCTGCATTGCAATCAGTAAGAAGAACCGAACAGGCAGAGACACAATGGGCACCGCTGCATTCACAGGCCTGACCTTGCGCAAGGCCCGTCTTACCGGCATGCCCCTGATGCTGGGCATGACCGTTGTTGTGCTCACCGCACTGCATCATGCCTTGATGATGGTCGGAAGCCGCAACAGGCAATGATGACTGATGCTGGCTATTGCCCACGTGCACGGCTGCAGTGATCGCGCCCGTTGGCACGGTCACGGCAAGCCACAACACCAGTAGGGCACGGAACAGCTTCATATCAAGAATTCTGGGTTAATCGTTACGAATGGGCAAGCTTTTGAAACAAATCGCTGCGTCCCACGAATCATGCAAGTAATATCCTAACAATCCATCTGTTGGCCCTGATTAGAGAAAACAGATCAGGACTTAATCCTGTCCTAAGAAACAGCCGCCACAATCTGCGCCTCAGACAAAGCCCCCGTCAAACCTGAGCGCAGCAGAATGCTTCATGCCATTCCACCAAAACACCGAAATCCATCGGCCCATGCGCAATGGCCGGGTCTTGCAGCATTGCCATTCCTTTCTCCAGCTTATATACAACGCTACAGAACCAAGGCTGGTCCATGCATGTGTCTGAGCAGTCGACCAGTCGTATCGTTGCGGAGAAACCTCATGGACCGACGGGCACTCTTGCACCTCATCGCACAGCCGGCTGAATAATCATGCGACTGTTACTGGCTGAAGATGACGTGATGCTGGGAGAGAGCCTTGTGAGTGCCCTGCAGGCACAGGGCCTGGTCGTGGATTGGGTCCGCGACGGCATCTCGGTCATTCATGCCATGGGCAGCGAAACATTTGATGCTGTTCTGCTCGATATCGGATTACCGCAGAAAGACGGCTTCAGTGTTTTGAAAGCGATCCGGCAAAGACAGGATTCCACTCCGGTCATCGTCATCACCGCCCGCGATGAGGTGCCGGACCGTGTACTCGGCCTCGACGCGGGCGCCGACGACTATCTCAGCAAGCCCTTTCACCCCGACGAATTGATGGCCCGCTTGCGCGCGCTGCTGCGGCGCAGGTCCGGGCGCGTGCAGCCGCTGATTGAACATCTTGGGCTCGTCATCAATCCCGCCTCGCATACCGCGTTGTACAAGGATGTTCCGGTGAAACTGACGCGCCGGGAATTTGCCCTGCTGATGGCGCTCATCGAAAGGCCAGGCCGCGTGTGGGCACGCGAGCAACTGATTGCGCGCCTGTACGGCTGGAACCCCAACATCAGCAGCAATAGTGTTGAAGTGCATATCCATGCCCTGCGTAAAAAACTGACGGAAAACTTCATCGTCAGCATTCGCGGTGTGGGCTATGCCGTGCGGACCGAATAGGGCGCCATGAATTCACTGAGAAAACGACTTTTACTGCCGCTGATTCTTTTGCCGCCACTGCTCGCAGTTCCCGGCGCGTATTGGCTCTATATCAATACCGCGCGGGAAATCGGCCAGTCCTACGACTACCAGCTGGTCGCGATTGCGCGCGCGCTCGACAGCGAGTCCATCGCGCAAATCGATAACCAGAAGCCCTTGGATGATGGCGAGGATGATGACGTCTGCATCCAGGTCTGGGATGAAAAACGGAAGCTGCTCTATCACTCCGACACAGAGATAGCGCCGTCGCCGGGCACGCAGGATGGCTTGCACACACTGAACAGCCCGACCGGGCCGTGGCGCAGCTACACCAAGACCTCCAAGGGCATCAGCCTGCAGGTGGCACAGCCGCTGGAAGCGCGGCAGGACTTGGCAATTGCCGCAGCCAGCCGAATCCTGCTTCCGCTCGTGTTGGCGCTTCCTTTATGGGTCGCCTTTTCCTGGATCGCCATCGCCCGCGGGCTCGCGCCGCTCAAGGATATTGCGGACTGGCTCAGCCGCCGCGATACCCATTCCGTCACGCCGCTGCCGATGCACGGCATCCCTTCGGAAGTCGAGCCCATGGCGCACGCGCTCAATGATCTACTGGCGCGCTTGGGTGCCGCGTTTTTAACCCAGCGGACTTTCATTGCCGACGCCGCCCACGCGCTCAGGACACCACTTGCCGTTCTGAGAATACAGTTGGAGACCGCGCGCAAGGCTTCCAGCGAGGCCGATCGCGGCGCCACGCTGGATGCGCTTTCATCAGGCATCGAGCGCGCAAGCCGCCTGGTGCAGCAGTTGCTGATTCTGGCCAAGCAGGAACCCGGCGCATTATCGGCAGAGGTGACGACAGCAACGAGCCTCGACGCCCTGTTACGCGAAGTGGTGGCCGAAGCGGTTCCCCTAGCACAGGCCAAGAATATCGATCTTGGCGTGACCGACGCCGAAGCCGTCAGCCTGATGGTGGATGCCATGGGCATTCGCGCGCTGATTGCCAACCTGATCGACAATGCCATTCGCTATTCCCGTCACGGCGGACGCATCGATGCGTCGATTACCGCAGACGGCGCGGGTGCAAGAATAGAAATAGCAGACGACGGCCCCGGTATCCCGCCAGAAGAACGCGCAAGGGTCTTCGATCGTTTCTACAGAGGCGCTGATACCGTTGGAACCGGCAGCGGCCTTGGCCTTGCGATTGCCCACGAGATCGCGCAACGACATGGTGGCTCCATCACCCTGGAAGACGGCCTTGCCGGAGCGCTCAACCATCCGTCCCGCGCCGGGCTTAAAGCCGTCGTCCGCCTAGGCGCGCTGAAAGCCTAGCGACTGCAATCATCCTCTTCTGGAAGCGCAAGCGCTTTCACCGTCATTACGTATAGGAGCGTTTCGTGAATCCTGGTCCTCAAACAGAGCTGAGCAAAGTGCCCGCTGTCACGTTGATGTTCTGGATCATCAAGATCCTGGCCACGACGCTGGGCGAAACCGGGGGCGATGCCGTCTCCATGTCGATGAATCTCGGCTATCTGGTCAGCACGGGTATTTTCGCTGCGATCTTCATCGTTGCCGTCATCGCACAGGTTTCAGCCGTCAGATTCAATCCCACCCTGTATTGGGTGACGATCATTGCCACCACCACAGTGGGAACAACCCTGGCTGATTTCGCCGACCGCTCTCTCGGCATCGGCTACGCAGGCGGCTCTTCGATCCTGCTGTCATTGCTGCTGCTGTCCCTGTTTATCTGGCACCGCACGCTCGGCACCATTTCCGTCGATTCCGTGCGCACGCCCAAGGCAGAGTGGTTCTACTGGATCACCATCATGTTCTCGCAAACCCTCGGCACTGCACTCGGCGACTGGACGGCGGATTCGATGGGCTTCGGATATGACGGTGCCGCCCTGATCTTTGGCGCCGCGCTGGCCCTGATCGCGGCGGCCTACTTCTTCAGCAAGATCTCGCGCACCGCATTGTTCTGGGCAGCATTCATCCTGACGCGCCCGCTCGGCGCCGTCGTTGGAGATTTCCTCGACAAACCCGCCAGCAAAGGTGGACTGGAACTGAGCCGCTACTCTGCCTCGGCCTGCTTGCTGATCTTGATCGTGGGCTTGATTGTCTTCTTCCGGCAGCAGCCCGCCGAGAAAGCTCACTGAAAAATCCCCCGGGCATTCAGCGCGAACAGTCGCAACGAATGAGCTGAATCGAAAAAGCCCGCGTGCAGCGGGCTTTTATTTGAAGACGATCCTGCGTGGCCACTAAGGTTCGCCAATCCTCTGGTGAAACGCCGCGAGCTTGGCCTCGATGCTGGGCTCCAGCTGCAAACCGCCGCTGTTCAGAAAACCGGCAACCATGATGTAGTGCCCGATCAGGATGACGATTTCGATCAGCAGGCGTTCATGGTAGACCGCGGATAACGCTTTCCAGGTTGGGTCAGAGATCAACTGATCCTTTTTCATTTCGTCGCAGGCCGACATCAGTGCGTGTTCATTCGGATCACTGCATGCTTCCGGGCCTCGCGATACGCCGACAATCTCTTCGTCGCTCACGCCAACCGACAGCGCAATATCGACGTGCTGGCCCCATTCATAGCGACTGCGGCAGTTCCATGCGGTCCTGAGAATGATCTTCTCGCGCACTTTTGCTGGCAATCGTCCGCCCGGCATCAGTTTGGACGCGAAATAGAGCCAGGCCCAGAACAGCCGCGCATTGATATGGAAGACGGAAAATATATCCGGCATTTCGCTTCTGCCGAATGCCTTGGCCAGCAGGCTCATGCTGCGAAACGTCAGCCCGCGATCTTTGGGAGGCGGCGCGATCAACCTGGGCATGGCAGGCCCGGCCCAACCACCCTCCGGCTGCAATTCGCCGCGATCCAGAAATACCTTCATAGATTCCTTCCCGTCATTTCCTTGCGATGCTCACCCGGCGTCTTGCCGGTCACCTGTTTGTACCAGCGCCAGAACGCCTGGTGCGAACTGAACCCCAGATGCTCCGCGATCCTGCTGCCGGACTCCGCTTCTTCCTTGAGCTTGCTGGTCGCGATCTCGATGCGCACCTGGTCGAGAATCTCGCGATAGCCGGTGCCAAGCTCCTGCAATTTGCGGTGCAGGCTGCGACCGCTGAGTCCCAGTTGCTGTGCCACTGCGTCTTTCGTCGGTACGCCATCCACCATCATTGCGCTGACCAGTTGCTTCACTTCATCCGGCAGCAGGAACACATGTTCGCGCTGCTTCAGCAGATTCTGCGCATGTTGATCGAGCAGATCCTTCAGGAAGGAATCGCCGTGATGCAACCTGATTTTCAGCATGCTGCTGGGCGTGACGATGCCAGTCGCCGGCTTGTCGAAATACACCGGGCATTTGAAGAACGAGAGATAGGCCCTGGCGGTGTCCGCATTGCTCGCGCGCGAGTGTGCAAAGTGCACGGCCTTGATCAGGTTCTTCTGCTCTGGCAGCAGCGTGCGCATCAGGACCGCAAATGAGCCGATGACGTATTCGGTCAACTGCCGCTTCAACGCATCGCTGCCGGCCAGACAGACCCAGTTCACATGCACCAGGCCCGGCTCATGGACCACGGTGGTTTTGCCGATATTGCTGAGCAGGCCGTTGTAGCGGGTGACCACGTCCAGCACATCGGCCAGCGTGGTGCAGGCCTGCGAGATGTAGCCAATCACGCCAAAGGTGGCGGGCTGAATGTCATTGGCCAGTCCCAGACCCAGAAGCGGATCGCTGTATTTCCGGGTGTACGCGGCCAGCATGGCCTCGATCGCGCTGATCGGAATCAGCGCATTGGAATCCGTGAGCTGGGCCTTGCTGAGCCCGCCCTCGGCCAGAAAGTCTTCCATCGCCACGCCCACAGACTCGGCCCTCGCGACCAGGTGCTGCAGATGCCGGACAGAAACCCAGCCCAGCGATGGATGATTCACAAGCTTCTGCATAGAGACGTCTGGTGTTGTAAGGGCTGTTTTAAACCGGGGCCTATCCTGTCACACCCTTTCGCGAGGGGGAGACCGTGGCCTTTTTTGATGCAATTTTTGGCCGATCTGGAGATATCTGCAACAGATTCCGATACCTACCATGCCTGAATAAATGGATATCAGCCTGATGTCCAGCACAAAAGCATCAACTGCATTCAGCGGCGGGGATCTATGCGAATCAAAAGTCTGCACGGTAAAAAGTGCTTCATTACCGGTGCCGCCAGCGGCATTGGCAAAGCCACGGCGATTGCTGCAGCACAGGATGGCGCCCGGCTTTTCCTGACCGACGTCAATGCAGCAGCGCTTGAACTGGTGGCATCCACCATCCGCGCCCATGGCGGCGAAGTTTGCTACTCACGCGCGGCTGACATTGCCGATTACGAAGCCGTCAAAGGCATGGCCAGGGAAATCCATGAGGCCCACGGCAGCATGGATGTACTGATGAATATCGCCGGAATTTCGATCTGGGGTTCGGTTGAAAACCTCGAGCACGAGCAATGGCGCCGTGCGATCGAGATCAACCTGATGGGCCCGATCCACGTCCTGGAGTGCTTCACCCCGGCGATGATTCACGCACGCAAGGGCGGCCACATCGTGAATGTTTCATCGGCCGCGGGTCTGTTCGGCCTGCCTTGGCACGCCGCATACAGCGCCAGCAAGTTCGGCTTGCGCGGCATTTCGGAAGTTCTGAGATTCGATCTGAAACGGCATGACATCGGCATCAGCCTGGTGTGCCCGGGTGGCGTCGATACCGGATTGGTCAACACGCTCGAGATCCAGGGGATCGATACGAGCAGCCCGATCATCAAGGCGCTCAAGAAAGATTTCCGCAAGCGCGCAGTCTCACCGGAAAGCGCCGCCAACAGCATCCTCAAAGGCATCAAGGCCAATCGCTACATGGTCTTCACATCGTTTGATATCCATCTGCTGCACTGGGTGCAGGGCAAGCTCTCACTGCCGTATGAGTTGATCATGCGCTTTCTCAACAATCGCATGCAGTCGGTTTTTGAGCAGACGTCCACCGGCCCTTCCAAATGATGGGAAAGACCCGGATGGCCCGGCGCGGCCTGATCAGCGCCTCGTTACTGCTCTCAATCTTCCTCGGTGCCTGCGGCTCGAGCAGTGCCGTTTCTCCATCGGCTTCTGCAAGCGCCCCCACCGTGACCAAAGCCGTCACTTTCGTCGCCAGTGACGGCGCTGAGCTGCGGGCATTCGTCAGTGGCGCAGGCGACTATCGCCCGCGGCCATTGATTGTGGAGTTCAGCCCCTACGCACCCACCTCGTTCGCCCAGCAGTTTGCCGCTCCCGCGTCCTTCGGAAAATCATTTGGCCCCGAGTACAACCACGTGGTGGTGAACGCTCGCGGCACGGGACTCAGCAATGGCGTGTGGGGCGCTGTGGGGCCGCGCGACCAGCAGGATGTTTCCGAATTCCTCGCATGGGCCTGCAAGCAACCGTGGAGCAACGGGCATATCGGCCTTTACGGTTTCTCTGCCAGCGCCATCGCGATCTATAACTCGATGCATCTACCGATGGCCTGCGTCGAGGCGGCATCGTTGATGGCGGGCTCCGATGATCTGTATCGCGACCTGTTGTATCCCGGTGGCATCCTCAATTTTGCACCGGCCGCGTTTGTTGCCTTTGGCGTCGGCCTGCCCCTGCTGGCCAGCTTTCCCACCGGGCTGCTGGAAGGCCAACCGCTGACCAATCAAATCATCTCCGGGCTTGGCAACATTGGCCTCGACATCAACATCCTTTTGCAGACGGTCGAGAACCAGTATTGGCTGGATCGAACGCAGCGCCGCAATCCCGCCGGTCCCAACACTTTCCCGGTGTTGGCCGACACCAGCTTCTATGACCCCGAGCCGCGCGGACCGTTTGAGAGCTTCAAGCTTTTCCGCTCGCTTGGCACGCAGGTCCATCTGCTGGCTTATGGCGCGCATGATGGATATCCCAAAGGCTCACCGAGTCCCTTCCCGGATTTCAAACGCTGGTATGACCATTACCTGCTCGGCGTTGATAACGGCGTCGACCGCGATCCGGCCGTACAGCTCTTGATCGGCAACGGCAGCCAGGCCGAATTGAAGAATGGCAATTTCACCCGCATCAATGGCAGTGACTGGCCCATCCCGGGAACACGCTGGCAGCCGCTGTTTCTTGATTCGGCGCGATCCGGCACGGCCCTGTCGCTGAATGATGGCGTTCTCGGTCAGTCCGCCCCCGCCACGCAGGCCATCCAGCCGTATCTGGATCTGGTTTCACTGCCGACGGCGACGGATCCGGATTCAACTTCAATCATTACCGGCTCGGCTGGAAGTCTGTTCGATGCCTTCCCATTCCTGCTTCAGCTCAAATCACAGGAACCATTGGCCCTCACCTACACCACGCAGCCACTGTCCAAAGCCGTCAACATCGTCGGCGCTGGCAGCCTGGATGTCTTTGTAACAACGATATTGCCGGTCTCGGATATCTACGCCGTACTGGCGGATGTATGGCCGGATGGCAACGCTTACGCGGTTGGTGTCGGGCGCTTGCGCACGGGCTTTCCCAATATTGACCGGGACCGCTCCGTCATCGATGAGAACGGCGAAGTCGTGCAGCCGTATGGCGACTACAGTGCAGTGACACCCGCGCTGCCGGGACAGGGCCGCGAGTATCACGTCGAGTTCTGGCCGATCGGAAATCATTTCGCCGCGGGACATCGACTGCGCCTCTACATCCTCGGGACTTCGCTCTACATGCTGCCGGCCCCGGGCGTAAATCTGGTTTCGATCGGCGGCGCCACGCCTTCGCGATTGCTGCTGCCGGTGCTGCCGGACAGCGATCTCCACGCTGCGATGGGAGCCGCGCCATGATGAAGTTGAAAGTCCCCGTCATTTTTGCGGTCGGCGCTTGTGCAGCGATGCATGCCAGCATGGCATCAGCCGTTGAATTGAACTACGGCGAGATTGAAGCGCAATTGAGAACGAACCTGTCGTTTGGCGCAGCCATCCGCACCGAAGCAGCCGATCCGCGCCTGATTGGAAAACTCAATCTGAATCCCAATCTCTGCGGTCCCAGCGATTGCATTTCGTTCACCGGCGATGCTTCGCAAAACGAAAAACTGGTCAAGGCGCCGGGCGCTTTCTTCGGTGCGAACAAGGACCAGGGCGACCTTAACTATTCACAATGGGATCCGGTCGCGGCCGTCACCAAGCTAAAGGAAGAAGCCGTGGTGCACTGGGGCGATTACTCGCTCAAGGTCGGCGGCCTCGCCTATTTCGATCTCGTCAATTACGACCGCGACGACCGCCATCCCGACACGACATTTCAGCCCGCATCGAGTCCACGCTCCTCCGCGGTGAGCCGGCAGCTGGCCCGTGACTGGCAGCTGACTGATGCTTTTGTTTCAGGCCACTTCACCGTTGCTGATCAGGAACTCTCGGCCAGCGTCGGTTACCAGCACATTCGCTGGGGCGAATCGATGTTCATCGCGCTCAACAGCCTGAGCCAGGTCAATCCGCCAAGCGCCGTGCTGCTGCACCAGCCTGGCACCGCGATCAGCGATGTCTTCAGGCCGACACCCTCAGTGCTACTCGCCACGCAGCTCTCGGATGATCTTTCTCTGGAGCTGCTTTACGAGCTGGGCTGGACGCCTGCCGCGCCTGATCCCGGCGGCAGTTTCTTCTCGTCACTCAATATTCTCAAAAGCGATTTCGCCGATTTGTCCTTGGGCGCCTTCCATGTCGACCCGAAAAGAATCGGCCGCCTGCCACCACCCGGCGATCTGATTTCAGAAACCTCGCTCTCGATCCGGGTGCTGGATGAGCATTACGGGCGTCCTCGTAATTCCGGCCAGTTCGGCGGTAAGATCGCATTCAACGCCGAGAACCTGAACGGCGGCACGGCATTCGAATTTGTCGCGCTGAATTATCACAGCCAATTGCCTTACGTGAGTGCGATCTCGACACAGCAATCCTGCATGCATGCAGCCAACAGCTTCGCCAGCGCCTTCCTCGCCTGCAATGGCTTCATCGGCTTGAATCCGGCGAGCGGAAAGGAACCACTGCCACTCGACACTGCAAAACTTTTCCTGGATTACCCGGAAAACATCCAGATGTATGGATTCAGTTTCAATACCAACGTCGGTAAATGGTCGGTCGCCGGTGAGTATTCCGTGCGCCCCAATCTGCCCTTGCAGATTCATGTCTCGGATCTCTTTTTCGCCGCCATCCAGCCTTCCTTCCCGCAACAGGATTTGAAACTGGGGCTGGACGCGACAACGATTGCACAGACCGTCACTGATCTCGGCAATGTCATCGGCGGCATCAGTGCACAGAATCCGCAGCAGATCCTGCAGATGGCGACGGGCGCATTGAACAATCTCCCGGCGATCCTCGGCGTAGTCGGTGCTGGAACTGTGACGATTCCCGGCGCGCGCTCTGCAGCGCCGGATTACGTGTCGCGCTATCGCGGCATCACCATCCAGCCCAATCAAATGATTCGCGGATATGAGCGATTCACCGTCGATCAACTCGACATCACCGGCCTGCGCGCAATCAGCAGCAGCGACAATCCCTTCGGCGCCGATCAGATCCTGCTGCTCACGGAGATTGGCTTTACCCACGTCTGGGGCATGCCGTCTCGCAATGAGTTGCAGTTTGAAGGTGGCGACAGCAACGGATCACATGCCAGCCCTGGCGCTGACGGCACCGGCAACAAGGGCGTTGCGGATACGCGCCGCCTGAACCCCACCCAGCAGACCAGCGGATTCGCCACCAGCTTTTCCTGGGGCTACCGGCTGCTGGCGCGCTTTGAATACGACAACCTGATCTGGGGATTGAACTTCAAGCCCTGGCTCATGTGGGGCCATGACGTCTCGGGTATTGCGCCCTTGCCGATCCAGAATTTCATTGCCGGCACCAAGCAGTATGTCGTCGGCACAGAAGTCGAATACGGCCAGCACTGGGCAGGACAGATGTTCTACCAGGGCTCGGCAGGTGGTGGAACGGCGAACACGATGAGTGATCGCGACATCATCGGCTTTGCCGTGTCATACGCGTTCTAGCACCCAGTTGCCGGACGAAATACCTAGCCGGAACGCGAGGACAGCCAGCGCCAGCCACCGATGATCAGCGGAGAAGAGGAAAGAACAAGGAACATCCAATCCCATATTCCTTCAGCCAGCAGCATGCCGACCAAACCGCCGATGCAGATCAGCGCGAGGATCAGAACCAGTGTCAGTGTGCCCGGAGATTTCCTTGGGTGACGACTCATGCGAGATCTCCGTGCGCTTCATCGGCGATCTTCTTGCCTTGGCGACGTCGACGGCGATCCCACCACAGCCATGCGCCATTGATCGTGATGAATAGCGTCAGCCAGGTACAGAGCGTCCACAGAATCTTCAATGGAAGATTGCCGTAATCGCCGAAGTGCAAAGGCTCGGAGATCAGGATCGCCTTGAGATAAGCAGGCAACTCGACGGTCTGTGACACTTCACCGCTCACGGCATCAACCAGCATCAGCTTGAGCAGACGCTCATCCAATCCTTTTGCACCGGTCAGGAATGCAGCGTAGTGACGTGGTGTCGAGAAATCGGTCGCCGGGAAGATAACGCTGGCAGCTTGCCATCCTGGTGGCGCTGCGGCCTGCGCCGCGGCGAGAACGGCATCGACCTTGACCGGCGGGTTGCGTGCATCAACCGGCGCGCTCTGCGCGTACTGCGCCTTGATTGAGGCGAACTCCGTCATTTGCCAGACACCCAGTGCAACTTGCGACAAGCCCAGCAGGCAGCCGGTGGCCGTCACTACCAGCGCCCAGCCGATCATCATGGCGCCAATGAAATTGTGCAGATCCAGTTGCAGCAAGCGCGGGCCGCGACCACGACGCAGGATTCCGAAGGCGATCCGCTTGACGTAGGGCGAGTACACCACGAGGCCCGACACCAGCGACAGAAACACCAGCAGCCCGATCAGTGCGCCAATCAATCGCCCGACCGGCCCGAGGAACCACTCCGCATGCAATTCCAGCAGGAAGCCAGTCAGTGTCTTGCCCGGATCTTCGGCACCAACAATCTTCGCCGTAGCCAACTCGGTGTAAACCGGCTTGGCGTTGGTGAAGTCAGAATCAGTAACCGGCGCGACAAAAATGATCTGCACCCCGGGATGATTCTTTGGATCCACCCCGGTGCTGATGATGCGTTTATCCGGATAAGCCGCGCGCACGGCATCGAGTGATTCAGCCAAGGGTTTTTCCACCGCGCTGCCGGTGGATACCGGCACGATGCCGAGCGCCGCATCAATCTCCTCATGGAAGATCAGCACGGTGCCACTCAGGCACAGGATCAGGAACGGGATCGCTGCGACAAGGCTCGCCCAACGGTGAATCCACAGGTTTGCGCGGAACCAACGCGAAGTTGAGTTGGTTGCCTGACCGCCTTCGTTTTCTGACGTGCCCTTCACCGGAATACTCAGTAGAACCTTTGAACACCCAACCGCCTGTCTATACAGCAGGCGATGGATGCATTTTTTGCTGATGCGCTGCTGATTCATCCTATCGCATGCACATGATAATTATTATCATATGTGGCGAGGGCGCAAGACAACTCCACAGACAACTTCACGCACGGGCATAAAAAAGAGCGCCGGACTTGGTCAGGCGCTCTTTATCATTTCTGGCTAGCCGCGGTGCGCAATCAAGCGCCGTCATCACTCCCTCGGCTTGGCCCGAATCAGGATGGACAGCGCCACCAGCAGGGTCACTGCACCAATCAGCGCCGGGACAAAGGCCATTGCTCCCGCCCAATTGCCCTCGCCAAGCCGGTTGCTGCCCAGCGAAAGGCCGTGGTTATAGCCAAACATGCTGAAGAGATAGAAGCAGAAATTGCCCCACACCGCGATGATCACGCCCCAGGCCACTCTTGAAGCCTGCTGCTCGCTGACGGCGAGGTAGCGCATCACCGCGCCCAGCAAGATCGCCATCATGCCGTTCATCAGCATGCCCAGGTGCACCACGCGCCAACCTTGAACGGTGCCCGGGAATTCCATGCCGAAGAAAAAAGGCAGTGGCGACAGCGAGATGCCGCCCAGCATTGAGAACGTCAACATGAAGCCGCCCAGCAGGGCGACAATCATGGCGGCCAAACCATGTCGGATCAGGCGATGAGAGTGAACATTGGTCAAAGTAAGTCTCCCCTTTAGGGCTGCGGTGGTCTCCGCAGCGATGTCGTCGTAGACTGATAGTAGCTCAGTCACCGGCAGCAACCGCGATTACCTTTTGCAGGATGGGGGCAAGTAGATGCGAACCTTCACTGAACATCCGATGGATCGTTTCCCGGTACGTCCGCTGCAATTCGCAATGGACAGGATTGGCAATGACCAGCTGGTATGGAGCCGCACCCGCCCTGAGTTCTCCGTATTCCTCAATGCATTGGGCCTGCACGTGCCCTACTTCGAGCGCTATCTGATCCGCGCCATGCGCAACGCCAAGGATCATGTCGCGGACGAAGGCCTGCGTCGCGACATCTCCGCGATCATCGGCCAGGAAGCGCATCACGCCAAGAACTTTGTGCTGCTCAACCAGGCTTTCGCGCGCAGGTACCCCCTGTGCGGCCGCTTCGACACCGAAGCACGCGAGTATTTCGAGCAGCGCAGCCAGCGTGACTCGCTCAAGTACCAGGTCGGATTTACCGCCGGCTATGAAACCTTCACGTTCCTGTCCGGCATGATCATCTTGCAGAACTACGACAAATGGTTTGCCGACTCTGATCCCATCCTCAAGGCCTTGTGGGTCTGGCACCAGGTGGAAGAAGTGGAACATGGCGCCGTTGCCTTTGATGTCTACAAGGCCCTGTATGGCGAACATGAGTGGTATCGCAAATGGATGGTTGTGCGGGCGCTGCTGCATATCGCGGGCGAAACCACCAAGACCTATGCGCACATGGCGCGGGTTGAAGGCTGGCTGAGGAATCCGTTCAAGGCAATTTCAACATTTGGCTTTCTCGGCTCCATGATTGCGCGCCTGCTGCATGCGGCGATGCCGGTCTTGCGGCGCGACTATCACCCACGCCATCATCCCATCGCCACCACGCAGCAGAATCCCATTCAAATCGCTTGGCGCCGCTACGAAAGCACTGGCGGCAATGTACTGGAAATTGATCACGCCAAGATGGCTCTGATCATGGGCATCAAACCAGAATAGCCGCGCGGATACGCTCACAAAAAAGGCCGGATCACTCCGGCCTTTTTGCCAAGCCACTCCAGGTCAAACTCAGAACTGATAACCCAGACGTACGGTCAACTCATCACGACTGCCAAACGTGGCGACCGAACTGCTGTTGGCGTTACCGTTGAGATTGCCCTTGAGGAAGCTATAGAACCCTTCGAGGGTCAGCGCACCGTTCGGCTTCCAGCGTACGCCAGGCTGCACCAGAATGCCGCCAGCGGCCGGTTCGTAAAGCACCGCAAGGTCGGCACGCCAGATCAGGTTGGGAAATGGCTGTTGCAGCGCAAACGCGACGGCGTCGTAGCCACTCTTGCCACTGGGCGTGTTGTCGGCATCACCACCCTGGCCGTCGAGGCTGCGGCCGAGCAGATCACTGCGCGTTCTGTGCATCCACTGTGCAACGACATAGGTCGCGGGCAGCGATTTAACAATGCTCTGGTACTTTTCCATCACGACCGCCGTCACCAGTTCGTTCTTCTTCAGGAACTGTTGGCTCAGGGAAGGATTGGTGTAGCTGCGGTCCGGCGTGTACATCGCTTCGACATTGATGATCAGCTGATCCAGCCATGACCCCGGATTGCCTTCGGTCACGTAGCTGGTGCCCAAGCCCAGGTTGGTTTCCGCACGATAGACCCGCTCGATGTGGCCACGCAGCCCACTACCCGACAGCACGAAGAACGTATCCAGTTGTTGCGATGCGTTGGGCAAGCTCGTCGCAGGCCCGCCAAGCAAGGAGCTTTGCAGCAGGCCAACCGCAGGGAAATCGGTTCCCGCCGCATTGAGCCCCGCCACGCCATCAAGACGCGCCATCGCTGCATAGGTGAACCATTCCTTGGCCGACCACACGCCCGTTGGGTCAATTTCAAACGGGGTGGATGCCAGTGCCTGCGCGCCGGTGACGGTGCCACCAGTCAAGCCGCTGACAATGCCATCAATGGTTGGATTGCTGCGCATCACGTTGGATGCCGTCCAGCGATAGACACCATCAGGGTTGTAGCGGCGCGCGGCGACAGCCTGCACACCGAACTTGCCGATGTCACCCTTCAGGCGGAAACCATAGTTGAGCTTGTTGTCGAACTGCGCGAAGCGGTCATGAACCGTGAACTGCGAAGGAATGAAGTTGTACGGCGTGTTGGGATTGGACAGCACGGACGGCTGGAACCGCTGCACGAAACCATCCGCCATCCAGCCCGCATCAAACTGATAGGAAGCCCGCAGGGCGAGTGAAGGCACGCGCTTGTCCTGGAACTCCTCGCTGGCGTAATCCAATATCGAATGGCGACGCAGATCGAGACCATTCGGGATATCCAGCACGCGGAAGAAAATCGCCTGTCCCCAGGCGATGTCCTGATTGCCGAGTTTGATCAGCAACGGACCCTTGTTATAGGAAAGATAGAACGAGGGCAGATCGATCATGCCGTGGCGGCTGGTCCACTCCAGTGGATTGGGGCGATTCTTGCCTTCGACGTCATAGTGGAAATAATCAGGATCGCCATACATGCGACCGACCGCCTGGCTGCCGACGACGGTGGGATCAAACTCCTGATAAGCCCCGGGATCAAATACCGCACGCAGCTTGGCGACAAAATTCAGGCTGTCGGTAATCCGCAGATCACCACGCAACTCACTGCGGACGATCTGCATGTTGAACGGGTTGTGCGCAGGCTCGCCATTGCGGACGGCAGCCGGGCCCGGCGTACCGCCCGGCGTGCCGTCGTACATGGTGCGGCCAACCGAAACCTGGTTGAACAGATTGCCACGCTGGTTGTACGGGTTCTCTTCGCCGGTTGCGATGGCATTTTCATAACGGATGGACCCGGAATAACTGAAATTCATGCCAGTGCTGGATCCATTGCCGACTTCATCGTCGGCCCACACTGATGTTGCGGCCATCACCAGCAAGCTCGCGCCGAGACCTGCCCAACGCATCTCCTTTGTCTTTCGTTTCACTGCACTCTCCTCGGGTATGGATAGCGCGGCATTGATCCGGCTGCGCTTCCGATTTCGCACTTTCCCCGCAGTCCGGTGCCGCTCAAGCGGCTACCGGCTGATAGGCAAGAGTGGCCTGCATTAACGCCTGTTCCACCACCTCTTAGGGTGGGGTATTGGGCGAAAGATACCGTTGGGGATTGTTTGGGCTACCGTTTGGCGGAGTGGGTGGGGATTGGGGGTGAGGGAAAGCGCGGCGCTTCGTGGCTTATTTAGGAGGTGGCGCGCATAGAAGGGCTTTTGCTCTTTTGCGGCTGTTTAAGAGGTAAGCGCGTGGGGTGAGGCCTCCGCTCCTTCGCATCCATGCGACCGCGGAGGTACCGGCCATCCTGGCCATAAAAAACGGGCGCACTGGGCGCCCGTCAGGAGTACTACAACTTCTTTTTTGCTTTAGCTAATGTGCTTGCTGACCAGCTTGGTCATTTCAAACATGTTAACGCTGGCCTTGCCGCCAAAGATCTTCTTCAGCTTTTCGTCAGCGTTGATGACGCGCTTGTTCTTTTGATCCTGCAGGCCGAACTTCTTGATGTAGGCCCAGAGGTTCTTGGTGATCTGACCGCGCGGCTGTGCCTTGGCGCCAACAACTTCGGCCAGGGTTGCGCTAGGGGTCATCGGCTTCATCAGCGCGGCGCTAGGCTTGCGCTTTGCTTTCTTGACGGCCTTCTTAGGGGCAGCCTTCTTGGCAACCTTCTTAGGGGCGGCCTTCTTAGGAGCAGCCTTCTTGGCAACTGGCTTCTTCTTCGCCACTACCTTCTTTGCTGCCTTCTTTGCTGCAGGCTTTTTGGCCGCAGGCTTCTTCTTTGCTTTTGCCATGTCACGTACTCCGTTTAAAGAAAACGCCCGGGTGGTGTTCCCGGGCGGTTAATCAAGCGTCATTTACTTCTTCTTAGCAGCTTTTTTGACGGCTTTCTTAGCAACTTTTTTCACGGCCTTCTTTGCAACTTTCTTCACGGCCTTCTTTGCAACTTTCTTAGCAGCCTTTTTAGGAGCAGCCTTCTTTGCAGCTTTCTTCTTAGCAACCATGGTGAATCTCCGCTTGTGATGGAGACTAGAATTTACCCGACATTAATAAGGAATTTCAAACATGCGGCTTTAACTCGATTCTATGAGGCTTTAAAACTGGCCAAAAATTTGGCCATTGATATAGCTCAAAAAAAAGGCATGTATCCACAGTTCATCAAACGCTCAAAAAAATCATTTCCCCTAGGGAAAATGACTGTTTTTAGGTTTTTAGTAAGATGAATTGACACACGAAAAAATTTGTGAAATTTGAACGTGCGACAGCGGTTTTTCGCGTCAAATCCGACCCAAATCAGGTCGCATCAGTTTGCGCAAAATTGCGACCATTTTTGAAATTTTGCGCAGACTCCACCCCATTTTTGAGTGACTCGAGTCTGTAACGCGACCATCAACGAGCAATCGAATCGACTATAAATTTGGAATGATCAGCAGAAAAATCGCACGATACTTTTCGAAATTTTTGTGCGCGTCATCAGCTCAAACCAGCTCGAAAATCTCGGTGCACGCTATCGCAGATACGACTCCCAACCATATTGCGGATCACCAATCACCAGGAACCCGGGATTGAGCAGGCTGTCTTTCTGGTTGTAACGCAGTGGCGTGAGTTCCGGCAGGCGCACGATCTTTCCGCCGGCTTCATCCACCACGCAATGTCCCGCGGCGGTGTCCCATTCGGAGGTCGGGCCGGTACGCGGATAAAGATCCGCGTCGCCAGCCGCCACCAGGCAGATCTTCAACGCGCTGCCACGGCTTTTGGCTTCGTGTGCGGGCAGCTTGGCGAGCAAGGCATCCAGCGTGGCATCACGATGCGAACGTGTAATCACGAAACTGGGCAGTGCCGGCACTGGCACACGCACATGAATCCGGCGCTCGACACCTCCATTGAGCTCGTAAGCACCGGCGCCACGCGCTGCGTAGTAGCTGACATTGAATACGGGCACATGCACCACCCCAATGACCGGCTCTCCGTTCTCAACCAGCGCGATATTGACCGTGAAATCGTCGTTGCGCCTGACGAATTCGCGCGTGCCATCCAGTGGATCCACCAGCCAATGCCGCTTCCAGTGCTTGCGCACGGACCAGGGAATATTGGCCGCCTCCTCCGACAGCACCGGAATATCCGGCGTGAGGGTTTCCAGCGCCGCACTAATATGTCTGTGCGCAGCCATATCCGCCTGCGTCAGCGGCGAGTCATCTGTTTTATGCGTTACCGTGAAGTTGGTGCGATAGAAACCCATGATGAGTTCGCCCGCTTCCCGGGAGATGGCAAGCGCTTGCCGGGCAAGTTCAAGACTCATCAGGCACGCCCCGCCACGGGAATCGAAGCGCCGGTGATTGCGCGCGCTTCATCGGACAGCAGGAACACGATCACATCGGCGATCGCTTCCGGAGCAACCCAGCGGCTGAAATCGGCATCCGGCATCTCGGCGCGGTTCTGCGGGGTGTCGATGGTGCTGGGAAGCACCGCATTCACGGTCATGCCGCGATCTTTCACTTCTTCGGACAGCGCTTCGGTCAGCCGCGCCACACCGGCCTTGGATGCCGCATAAGGCCCCATACCCGCGCCCGCCTTTGCAGCCGCCGCAGCGCCAATGTTCACGATACGGCCGCCACCGGCTGCAGCGAGTAACTGCGGCAACGCTGCCTTGGAAGCTGCAACCGCCGTCTTGAGATTCACGGCATGCAAGAAATCCCAGGTATCGAGACTACCCTGCTCCAAGGTCTCCCAGCGGAAAGTCCCTGCAATATTGACCAACGCACTGAGCCCGCCCAGCGCGCTGGTGATTTTCCCGATGGCGTCACGCGCTTCATCGAATGACGCCAGATTGACGCCACCGAGCAGGAACGCGCCTTCCGGAGTACCGCTGGCCGGCACCGGCGCGCGATCAATCAACGCGACTTTTGCGCCTTGCGCGACGGCGGCCTGCGCCACCGCGAGGCCGAGATTGCCAAAGCCGCCGGTGATGGCGACCACTTTGTTGTTGAGTTTCATAAGCGGGTCACTATTCATGCGCCATTGCAGGCGAGCCATGGAATCTCGCCTTTTCGGAATGACAGGATGGTGCAAATCTTTCTGCATCGTACATTTGATTGCCGCAGAATTGGCCCTGCAGCCAAGCGGGTACCCAAACAAAACCCCCGGATGTTTCCATCCGGGGGCTGGTTTTTCCGTCTGCGATGCGCGGGACTAACCGAGCGATACCACGCTGTTCAGGAGCATGCGAACCAGCATGGTCTGACGCGTCACGCCGGTCTTGCAGAAGATCGAGCGCAGATGCGTACGTGCGGTGTTGCGCATGACGTTGAGCTGTTCGGCGGCTTCATCCAGCGTGAGGCCATCGGCCAGCAACAATGCCAACGCCGCTTCCATGCGGGTGAGGCCGAACAGGCGACGCACCACTTCCTGCGACGGCTGCGCGCCGCTGGACTCTGCGTCGCGCAGGAAGATCGCCGCAGCCGGACGCTGCTTGCTCTCCGACCATTTGCCGAGCGGAACCGCGCGCACGACGATGCCGATCTTGGCGCGGCCGGAAGGGCGCGTCACCGACATCGCTTCCACCACGGCAGGACCGGTGCCGGTCACGCCACCGGCGAGTGCCTGGCGCAGCATGCGCTGCAGTTCGCGGTTTTCCTGGTTGCTGGCCAGCGCAATGCCGCTACCACTGCGGATGATGCCGTCCTTCTCGCCGAGGATGCGCTGGGCTTCCTGGTTGAGTTCGAGGATCGAACCGTCCTGGCCAAAGCTGATCATGCCGAGCAGCATGCGGTTGATGGCGCCGGCGAACAGCTGGCGGTCGCACTCCAGATAATCGAGTCGCGCATGCAGGCGCAGCGAGCGCTTGAGATGCGGCAGCACAAACCGCACCAGCGCCTTGTCTTCGTTGGAGAACGTTGCCGCGTCATTCGGACGCGTCACGCGCAGGCGGCATTCGATGCCTTCCTTGGTATAGATGTCTGCACCCATCAGGTGACGGATGTTGAGCGGACGCAGGTAGTCCTGGTACATCGGGCTGCGCAGCCACTGCTGCTTGCCGATCAGTTCTTCGGCGGTGATGACTTCGCCTTCCGGCAGGCGCACGAACGGATCGAGCGCGAAGAAATGGGTTTCGTAGGATTCCGTCGCCTGCTGGTTCACCTTGCCGGTGTTGATCATCACGCCCTGCGATTCCGAGGAAGGCGGACGCAACATCAAGGTGACATGCGAGGCTTCAAGCACATCACGCAGCTGCTGCAATGCCGTGGACCACGGCGGCGATTCCATCGGGCCTTCGTAAATCGCGCCCATCAGGCGATCAAGCTTTTCGTAACCGATGTGCTTGCTGGCTTCCTGCATCGACAGGATGTCGTCTGCAGTTTCTTCCTTCACGGCCGCAGTCCGGCCCTTTTCAGATTTCGCTAAGGTCAACATTCGCTATATCCTCGCGCACATTACAAGCTGCTTGTTCGCTGCAATCCTGCAGCTTAATGAATTCGACTCACCAACGCCGATCATAGGTCGAATCGGAGACGGCCGTCATTCAGGGGCGACAGTAAAATCGACTCCCGTCCGTGGCGTCTCATCCAAACGGATGATCATTCCATGAGCCCGGCTCGCCATGATTCAGGCCCGACGGGCCGAAAGCCCCTGTTTTTAGGGCAAATCTGCCTCCAATTCACCAACCGGACCGACCACCGTGCCCACCGAACAAACCATGCGCCAGGCCATGCAGGCCTATATCGACCTTTTTAATGTCAGCGACGCTGCCGCCATCGCCGATCTCTACGCCGATGACGCCACCGTTGAAGACCCGGTGGGCACCGAACTGAAAACCGGCAAGGCCGCGATCGCCGCCTTCTACAAGATGTCGGTCGCCACCGGCGCCAAGCTGAAGCTGGCTGCGCCGATCCGCGCCTCGCATGGCAGCTCGGCAGCGATGGCATTTGATGTGGAACTGAACATGCCGCAGGGCCGCGCAGTGATCCGCGTGATTGACGTGATGACGTTCAACGAAGCCGGCAAGTTCACATCCATGCGCGCTTTCTGGGGCAAGGAAGACATGGTGATGTTGTAACTGATTGGCATTGATCCAAACGCTGCGCCGCTGCACGGCGGCGCAGCGCGGTGCTAGGCTTGCGCTCCTTCTGCGTTAGAGCATCGCAATTCATGGCTTTCCGCTTTACGGCTCTTGCCGTTGCTGCCGTCCTGGCAACGCTGTTGCCCCTCGCGGTCAGGGCTGACGATTCGGCCGCCCTGCCGGAATGGATGCTCAGCGCCGGCATTCCCCTGCTGGCCCACGGCGACGATCCCATCCCCACCTGGTCAGTCACCGCGCTGGTGTCGACGGAAATGCTGCCGCGCTACTCGGGTTCGTCATCCCTGCAATTGCGGGCATACCCGCTGATCGACATCCGCTACAAGGATGTGGCTTTCGCTTCTGCGGTTGAGGGCATCGGCGTCAACCTGCTGCACTCGCACAATGTGCGCGCGGGTTTCGCTTTCAACTATGACTCCGGCCGCTCGCCCAGTGACGCGCCACAGCTGCGCGGCACCGACCGCTTGCGCCCCGCGCCGGATGCAAAAGCCTTTGTCGACTACGTGCTGTTCCCGGTGGTACTGCGCGCCGATATCCGGCATACCCTGGGCGGCACGCCCGGCTGGATTGCCGACACGGCGTCCTACGTGCCGGTGTTCTATTCCGATCAGCTGGTGATTTTCTGCGGCGTTTCGCTGACCTGGGCGGATCGCCGCTCGATGAACGCGCACTACGGCATCGACGCTGCCGCATCGGCGGCATCCGGCCTGCCCGTTTACCAAGCCAGCGCCGGACTGCGCTCCGGCAGCATCGGCACCGATCTGACCTGGACATTGAACGAACACTGGCTGCTCAATGTCACAGCGAGCGCCCAACGGCTGGGCGCCCAGGCCAGCCACAGCCCGCTGGTCACGAACCGCATCGAGCCGGCGTCGACGCTGACGCTGGGCTACACCTTCTAGCGCGCCTTCATTCACGAGTCCTGCCCATGAACTACCTGCTGCTGACCATTGCCATCGTCTGTGAAGTGATTGCCACCAATCTGCTCAAGGCTTCGGATGGCCTGAGCCAATGGACATATGGCGGCGCGTCGATCGCGCTGTATGCCGTCGCCGGCGTTCTGCTCAGCATCGTGCTCAAGCAGATGAACGTCGGCATCGCCTACGCGATCTGGGCCGGCGCCGGCATCGCGCTGATCGCGCTGGCCTCCATCGTCATCTGGAAACAGTCTCTGGACTGGGCCGCCATCACCGGCATCGTGCTGATTGTCGCCGGCGTGGCCCTGATCACGCTGAAGTCGAACAGCGTGATGGAGTAAATGCTCCACCACGCCAGACGTCACGTTATTTGAAGTCGTCCATCATCTGTTCGAGCAGGGGCACGTCGCGCGTGGTTTCAACGCAGCGCGCGATATAGCCGGTGAACTTGGGTGGCAATGACATGCCTTCGTCCAGCAAGCGGCGGTTATCAAAAGCGTAATTGAGCTTGGAGAAGCCGCCGTAAAGCTTCAGCGCCATCGAGATCAGGCGGCGGTTGCGCACGCCAAGGCGTTCCTGGAATTTCGGCACCAGCGAGGGAATCTCGCTGACATCAAAGTGATGGTAACGCTCGCCCAGTGGCGCAATGCCACGCGCCTCGGCCATGGTGCGTTCAATATCGCGGAAAGTGTCGCCGCTCTGCGCGCCCGCACTGATGTGGTAGATGTCGGAATTCAGCTCCCGCTTGATCAGCAGCAACTTCAGCGCCTGCGCGCAGTAGTCGACTGGCACGACATCGATCGAGTCATCAAAATCACAGAGGAAGCCGCCGATGTCCTGCGCCATGCGGAACACCCAGAAAATGCTGGTGGAGACCGAGCAGCCCAGCTCGCTATGGCCAACGACGATGGAAGGACGCGCCACCACCAGTGGCAGGTTGGCAATTGCGCGCATCTGCCGCTCCGCTTCCGCCTTGGAGCGCGTGTAAGGCACCAGATGATCCTCGTCGGCACCCAGCGACCACGATTCCTTCACCGGCGATACCACGCTGCCACCACAGGCCATCGCCGTGCCGACATGCACAAACCGCACGAGGCTCTCCACCCTCGCCATGCGCTTGGCAAAATCGACGGTGCCGACCACGTTCACCGGCCAGATCATCGGGTGATTGCTGAACGATGCCACCGCCGCGCAGTTGAGCACATGGGTGACGGAGTCCAGTCGCGGATCGTCGGAAAAAGCGGCGACATCGCTCAGATCGCCCAGCAGGATCTGCGAGACATCCAGCGCGTCCAGCAAGGTCTGGTCCAGCTCCGACTTGCGCAGATTGATCCGCACGCGCCACAAGCCATCCTCGGGGGTTTCGGCACGCACGAGGAAAAGGAGATTCTGCAGATAACCGGCCTTGGCCAGCTCAGCAGCGGTTGCGCCGCCAATGACACCGGTAGCACCGGTGATGAGAATATTCAAGAACAAAGCTCCGCTTGGTCACGCCGGACAAGCACCGGCGCACTGGTTATTACAGCAGCGCTTCCTTTCGGCTCGCTTTCAAAGCAAAGAAATGTAATCAGCCCGCCCTGCACAGCCCCTTGGCAGGCGACTGGCGCCTGCAGCGCAATCGCCGCATTTACGCTGCCTTTATTTCGCGGGAAATCGGCAAAAGCACATAAAACCGGCGATCCGTAGCGATGGAAGCCGGTAATTCATTCAAACGGGTGATGTGTCGCTTCCGGCGAATTCCCAAACTGGCGCCATCGTGGGATGCACACGTCTGGTGTGCACCCCCGCCCCATTAAGCAAGCCAGCCAAAGCGCTGGCGGAATCTGGAGCAGGACTATGGCAACATCGAAGGAATACGGACTCGGCGAATTCACCTTCCCGCGCGGCTGGTTCATGATCGGCGAGTCGGCCAAGATCACCGATAAGCCGCAGGGCGTGAAATTCTTTGGCCAAGAGCTCGCTCTCTATCGCGGCAAGCAGAGCGGCAAGGTCATCCTGCTCGACGCCTACTGCCCGCACATGGGCACGCACCTCGCCCGCAACAGCACCTCCTACGTGGCACAGGACGGTTCGGTGGAAGGCGATTCGATCCGCTGCCCCTACCACGCCTGGCGCTTTGGCCCGGATGGCCGTTGCAACCACATTCCCTACTCGACCGGCCCGATCCCGCCAGCCGCCAAGGTTCGCGCCTGGAAGGTTGAGGAGCACATGGGTGCCGTCTTCGTCTGGCACGACCCGGAAGGTGGCGAGCCGGATTACGAAGTACCGGTGATCAAGGAACTGAGCGATCCATCGTGGGTGCCGATCGCCTTCGACGACCTCGGCCAGGTCAACTGCCACACGCAGGAAATCGTCGACAACATCACCGACGTCGCCCACTTCGGCCCGGTGCATGGTTCGATCACCAAGTACTTCGAGAACGAGTTCAAGGGCCACGTCGCGACGCAACGCATGGGCGGCGGTCATCGCACGCTCACCACCGCTGACGGCCCGATGCTGGAAACCGAAGCGGTCTACACCGGCCCGAGCATCCTCATCACCAAGATGACCGGCACGCACGACTCCTACATCTTCATCGCGCACACGCCGGTGGAAGACGGCAGCGCCTACGTCTGGCACGGCCTGATGGTGAAGTCGCCGACCGGCCAGGCCCAGTACACCGAGCAGGACGTCGAGATCGCACGCCAGTACCAGACCATGGCACTTGCCGCCTTTGCACAGGACTTCGAAGTGTGGAAGCACAAGAAGCCCTGCTTCAAGGGCCTCTTCGTGCAGGGCGATGGCCCCTTCATCAAGCAGCGCGCCTGGTATCGCCAGTTCTACAACCCGCGCTCGCAGCGCGAGGAAATCCTCAAGAGCGTCGATGGCATCCATCTCGCTCGTGGTTTTGAGGGCAAGCCGGCGCAAGCTGCTTAAGCGTCAAAACGAATCAATAAAAAGGCCCGCATCAAGCGGGCCTTTTTATTTGCGGTTGGAAACCTCAACCTGGCTGCTTGGCACCCGTGCGCGCCAGCATGTGCGCAGTGATGTTCGGCGTTTCGGTGACCGGCGTGACGATCTCGAAGATGCGCTCGTAGGTCGCGCGCTTGATCAGCCACTGGCCGTTCTGCTTCACGTAGGTGTCGCGGTACAGCGCGGTGCCGTCGGTGATGATCTTGTGCTTGAGATCCAGGAACCAGTCCTTCAGGTACCACACGCCCGTCGCTTCATTAGCGGAGACCAGGTCGATTTCCGGATGATTGACGTGATGCATCGCGATCGCTTCGGCGTGGAAGGCATAACGCAGCGCTTCCAAGATCTTGTCGCGGCCTTCGGTTTCAAAACGGTAGCTGCCGCCGACGTAGCAAACGCTGGCGTCTTCGGTGAACAGGCCTTTCAGCTCTTCGATGTTGGCCGTGTCGATGCAACGGCAGTAGGCGTACTTGAGGCGACGGATCTGTTCCAGATCGTCCAGTTGCTGCAATGACAATGACATTTCTTTCTCCTTGAATGTTTTTGTAGGAGCGCCTCTCAGGCGCGATGGCTCTCGCACCCATCGCGCCTAAGAGGCGCTCCTACCAGTAATTAAATTCCGAAACCGCCGGACACGTTGATCTGCTGGCCGGTGACATAGCCGTTGGTGGCGAGGAACACCGCGGCGCTGCCGATTTCTTCCGGCTTGCCCCAGCGCTTGAGCGGCAGCAGCTTCTGCGTTTCTTCAATCCACTTGGCATCGAACACGCCACGCTGCAGCAGTTCGAGGAACATGCCGGCTTCGATCACGCCGACGAGAATGCTGTTGGCGCGGATGTTGTTGCGGCCTTCTTCCTTGGCAATGCCCTGGCACAGCGCTTCGTTGGCGGCCTTCGGAATCACCGACAGACCATCCTTCGGCGGGAACCAAGCATGGCCGGCGGAACCCAGGTGCACGTAGGAGCCGCCACCGTTGTCACGGAAGTGCTGCAAGGTCGACTGCACGGCGTTGAAGAAGCCATGCACTTCGATATCCATCGACTGCTTCCACAGCGCGGGCGTCACATCGCCGAGCATCACCTGCTCGACCACCGGGCCTGCGGCCCACACCACGGTGTGAATGCGGCCGTGCTGCTTGATCACGTCGGCAACAGCCGCCTTGAGCTGCGCAGGATCGGTCACGTCCGCGGCGTGCACGGTGGCCTTGCGGCCGAGCGCGCTGATTTCACCGGCAACGCGATCCGCAACGTCCTTCTTCTTGCGATAGACGATGGCGACGTCCGTGCCGGACTGGCCAAAGAATTTCGCCACGCCCTGGCCAATGCCGCCGCTGCCACCAAACACCAGCACAGCGCCTTTCGGGAATTTGTTCAGCTCCATACGCACGCGCTCCAGACTTCTTATTTATGAGTGAGCCGCGATTATTTGTAGCTGCCACTTTTATGGCCTCATCCGATGAGACGACAGTTCGTCGCTGCACTGCGACTACTCCATATGGCGGGTGTGGCCGCAGCGCGTCTGGCTCACGCTGGAGTCGCGAACAATATGTTTTTAAATATTAAATAAAAAACTATTTATAGACATAAAAATATACAGAGCGAAGGAGAAGATTGAATGAGCGCGTCCAGTACCGAAGCAATGGAATATTCCCTGTCACGCCCCTGCCGCAAGGCACCGCGCTGGGACATTGAGACTGACATCGCCATCATCGGCTTCGGCGCATCAGGCGCATCGGCCGCAATTGAGGCGGCGAGTGCTGGCGCCCAGGTGACGTTGTTCGAAGCGACTTCCGGCAACGGCGGCACCTCTGCACTCTCCGGCGGCGAAATCTATCTCGGCGGCAACGGCGGCACGCCGATCCAGAAAGCCGCGGGCTTCAGCGACGACACCGAAGCGCTGTACCAATACCTGCTGATGGCCGGCGGCCCGAATGCCGACGCTGCAAAGGTGCGTCTCTACGCCGACAACAGTCTCAAGCATTACCAGTGGTTGCTGGACCAGGGCGTCGAGTACAAGAACTCCTTCATCCCGCAACGCATCGTCGAGCCCGACACCGACGACTGCCTGATCTGGAGCGGCAGCGAGGAGGCCTGGCCCTTCTCTGAACAGGCCAAGCCCTGCCCGCGCGGTCACACGCCCAAGTTCATGGGCATGGGCGCCGGTCGTTATTTGATGGACAAGCTCGCCGCACGCGTCGTCGCGCTCGGCGTCGACGTGCGCTATGACTCGCGTGCGGTCTCGCTGATCACCGATGAGGCCAGCCGCGTCATCGGCGTGGTGATCCGCAGTGCAGGCACCGACCAATTCGTGCGCGCACGCAAGGGCGTCGCGCTGTGCGCCGGTGGCTTCGTGATGAATCGCGAGATGGTGAAGAAGAACGCGCCGTGGATGCTGCAATCGAATCATCCGATTGGCACCGTCGACGACGGCTCCGGCATCACCATGGGCCAGAGCGTTGGCGGCGCCGCAATCAACATGAGCGAAGGCTTCGTCACCCTGCCCTGGTATCCGCCGGAGTCGCTGATCAAAGGCATCTTCATCAACGAGCGCGGCCAGCGCTACATCAATGAAGACTGCTACCACGGCCGCACCGCCCATCATGGCTTGCAGCAACGCTCCACCCGCCTGTTCTCGCTGCAGGACAGCGAAACCTACGGCGAGCCCGCGTTTGGCCTGTTCGCAAAAATCGGCATCGCCGGCACCGGCGACAGCTGGGAAGAAGTCGAGAAGGAACTCGAACTGCCTGCGGGCAGCCTCACCACCACGGTCGAGCTTTACAACCGCTTTGCCGCGGAAGGTACGGATCCGCTATTCCACAAGGCGAAGAAATGGCTCAAGCCGCTCAACAAGCCGCCCTTTGTCGCACTCGATTGCCGCATCGATGTCTGCTTCTATCCCACCTTCACGCTGGGCGGACTCGACACGCTGCCCACCGGCGAAGTCCTCACCGCTGATCGCAAACCGGTTCCTGGCCTCTACGCCGCGGGACGCACCGCCTGCGGCCTGCCGCGCTGGGGCGAGGGTTACAGCTCCGGCATGTCGCTGGCGGATGCGACGTTCTTTGGAAGACAGCTTGGGATGAGCATTGCAAAAGCCACCTGATGCCAAACGACATGCATAGAGCAAGGTGCTGCAGTAGCACTGCGGAACTGCCACTATATGGCAGCCTGATTGTCCTTAGACTTTTCAATGAATCTCGTCATCAAAGAAGGTTACTCGGCCGGCTGCATCGGCCGTATCGCTGAACTTCACGCACGTTTCTATAGCCGCCTTGCCGGTTTTGGCCTGCCGTTTGAAGCGAAGGTTGCGCGCGGGATGGCGGAATTCCTTGAGCAGTTCCAGCAGGGCCGCGATGGCATATGGCTGGCCGTTCAAGGCGATGAAATCCATGGCGCCATCGCCATCGATGGCTCGCACGCCACGGAAAAGGGCGCGCATCTGCGCTGGTTCATCACGTCGGATGAAACACGTGGCACTGGAATCGGTAACAGGCTATTGGCCTCGGCGATGGCACATTGCGCCACATGCGGATTCCAGAGTGTTTATCTCTGGACCTTCGAGGGCCTCGAAGCCGCGCGTCATCTTTATGAGAAGCATGGATTCCGGCTCGTGCACCAGCAGCCTGGGAACCAGTGGGGCAAGGTCGTCAATGAGCAGCGCTTTGAAAGGAAGCTCTAGGCGCCCGACCTGGCTGTAACACACTGGACGCGGCCTGGCTCAGGTAAACTCGCGCCCAGCACGCACTCCTGAAGATTACGCCCATGTCCAAAACCGAATTCACGCTCGACGGCGAGTACATCGAAGTCAATCTCCTGCTCAAGCTCGTGGGCATCTGTGACAGCGGCGGCGCAGGCAAGATGCTGGTCGCCAACGGCGAGGTTTCCGTTGATGGCGTCGCTGAAACGCGCAAGACCGCGAAGATCCGCGCGGGTCAAACCGTGATTTGCGGTGGCGTCGAAATCCTGGTCGTCGCCGATCCCTCGGGAAACGCAGACGGCCGCGTGAAATGAATATCACCGACTTCAAATCCGGCGTTTACCGGCACTACAAAGGCAATTACTACCTCGCCCTGGGTTTGGCGCGCGAAGACGAAACCAACGAAACCGTTGTCGTCTATACGCGTCTCTATCCACGCGAAGGATTGCCGATGAGCACGCGCAAATTGCGCGTGTGGAATGAAACCGTCCGCGTTGAGCCCGATGGCACGCTGATGCCACGCTTTGCTTTCGTGGGACACGAAACGCCCGATCTCTGATCAGGCTGACTTCACCGCTGCATCCGGATTCGACAAAGTCCCAAAACAGGAGCACGCCTATGTTGACCCTCGTTCACGCACCGAAATCACGCTCAACCCGTTTTCTCTGGCTGCTGGAAGAACTCGGGGCACCGTATGAAGTGATGAAGGTCGATATCAAGCGCAGCGGTGGCGCGATGGCGGGTACCGGCGCGCGCGATCCGCGCAATCCGCACCCACACGGCCAGGTGCCTGCATTGCTGGATGATGGCGTGCTCATCACCGAGTCCGCGGCCATTGCCCTGTATCTGACCGATAAGTTCCCCAAGGCAAGCCTCGGCCCGGTGGTGGGCGATGCAAAACGCGGCCCCTACCTGAGCTGGCTGTCGTATTACGCAGGCGTTCTGGAACCGGTGGTGACCAATCACTGGAAAGGCCGCACAGCGACTGACGAAGGCGACAAGGCGGCGTATGAAGCGCTGGACCAGCACTTGAAAACGTCCCTGGAGAAATCGCCGTGGCTGCTTGGCGATAACTTCTCGGCTGCTGACATCCTGTTTGTCAGCTTGTTGCAGTTTGCACGGCAGATGTTGCCGGCGCATGCGGTGTATGACGACTGGTTGGCGCGGGCGAATGCGCGGCCTGCGTTGGCGCGGGCGTTGGCTAAGGATGAAGGCTGAGCGATTCCGGCTGGATTCTGTCATTCCGAACGGAGTGAGGAATCCTGCGGTGGCTCTCTGAATTTGCGCAGATTTAAAGCAAGATCCCTCGCTGTGCTCGGGATGACACGGGATTGTTTTTCTGCACAAGCATCTTCGCTCTTGCGCGGCCCTTTAGGAATTGCATCTCTGTACAAACACCTCCGCTCCTTCGCGGCTTTTTAGAGATGGCAGTTCGTGGGGAGAGGCCTCCGCTCCTGCGCATCCTGCGCCCGCGGAGGTACCGTACATCCTGTACATAAAAAGAACCCGCAGCTAGGGGAAGCTGCGGGCTCAAAGGGAGCGGAGGTAGGGGAGCCTCCTAGAGATCAGGGGGAGCGAATCTCTTGAAACCCAATCTACTCTCTCAACCTGACTGTTAACTGAACAAAGAAAACCCTCCTGTTTTTGCAGGAGGGCAAGAGCCACCGTTGTGGGGGAGATCAATCCAATGACCCAACGGTTTAGTGCCCGCTACGTTGCGCCGCATCGGGCGCAAACATGTCCGGGGTGAGATCGCCGGCGTTCAATTTCCAGCCAGCCTTGGATTCGTTGACCATGCGGTCCGCGAAATAGGCATCGGCAGTGAGATCGTGATACAGCGCGATGCCTGCCTGGTAACCCTGGATGGCCGCTGACCAGAAATAATTCACCATGCTGGCGCGCCAGAGCTGGCCGCGTGAGTCGTAGTTGTCCACCCACACGGCATGCCAGGTGTCTTCATCAAGATAGAAGCGGCGCTTGGCGTAGACATGGCGATAGCCCTTCTTCACCGTGGCTTCCAGCACCCAGACGCGATGCAACTCATAACGCATGATGTCCGGATTGAGAGAATTCGGCGTCAGCATGTCGTTGTACTTCAGCGCAGGGTCATTCATCTTGTAGGTGTTGAACGGGATATAGAGTTCCTGCTTGCCAACCAGCTTCCAGTCATAGCGTTCGGGAGAACCATTGAACAGGCGATCATCGTCGACAGTGCGCAAGCCGCCTGCGCCCTGCGGCGTATCAAAACCGAATTCCGGCGCCTGACGAACACGGCGCGTACCCGGGCTGTAGAAATAGGCTTGGCGATCAATACTGTTGTCGTTCGGTGTCCAGCCGAGGGTGATCGAACCCTTGTCGCGCTCAGGCAGAAGTGTCAGCACGTTGAAGTAGCTGTTGATCTTGTCCTGGTTGCTGCCGTGGTGCTTGGGATCGTTCCAGGGCGACAGGATGCGGTAGTACACGCGGCCAAAGGTCTTGCTGCCGTTGCCGTACACCACGGCCTGGTCCTGCGTCGCTTCTTCGGTCCAGGCGCGATGTGGATACTGCATGTTCCACTGCGCTTCGATGCCGGCCTTCGGGAACGGGAATGGGGTTGCGCCCATGGTGCCGGTGATGCCGAGGCCATTGCTGACCACTTCCGCCGTCGTCGCATTCTTCTTGGCGATATCGCAGACCCACTCCGGGTAACGGAAATCGCGATGGCTCTGGTAGACCGGCATGCGGAAATTCTTGGGGTAGCGCTTCAGCAGCGCTTTCTGGCCTTCGGTCAGTTTCGCCGCGTACTGCTCGACGTTCTGCTCGGTGATGGTGAACAGTGGTTTTTCCGCGGCATAGGGGCCAGGGTCATAGCCGCTCTTGGGCGCGCCGGGCCATGCGCCATCCCACTTGCCTGCAAACGCAGGGATCGAACCGTCGGCATTGGCCGCGCGTTCGGCCCCCATGCAGGTGAGCTTGTCGCTGTCGAGCAGCGCAGCTTCTTCAGCCGTGGTTTTTGCAAAGGCCGGAGCCGCCATCAAACCACTGGCAAGCACGGTGCAAGACAACAATAGGTGTTTCATCGTCATGATGTTCTCCTGACGTTCAGAAGCTGTACTTGAGATTGATCGCGGCATAGTCACGATCAGCGTATGGACGTTTGTTCAGGTCAGCAGAGCCGAGGAATGCGTTGTAACCCACGCCGACCTGGAAGTTCTGCAGATAGGTGAAGTTGGCGAACACGCTCGCACGCTGGTCATGCTCACCGTAGAGGCTGCCAAAGGAACCGGACATCGCTGGCGTGCCTTTCACGATCGCTGCATACGTCACCGGAACCGCGAGATCCCAACGCGGGATCACATTGCGGTAGTTGAACGTTGCAACGGTGGATACGCCCCAGGAATTCACATCACTCAGCAAGGCCGCCGTACCGCCGTCAACGCCGTTGACATGCACATAGCCGGCTTCGCCGACGAGATCGATCTGCTGCGAGATCGCATTCGGGCTCATGGTGTAGATCGACGACAGCAAGGCCTGGGTCAGACGGCCACGCGCCGCCGTGGGACCCGCCGGACCGCTGACGGACATGTCGACACCACTGCGATACGACACTTCACCGGCGATATTGGCGCCGCCCATCTTGGTCGAGAAGCTCGCGCCCGCCATGTGAATGCCATCGGTGTATTCAACGTGATACGCCGTAGGCACGATGACAGGCGGCGGCCCCGGGGACACCATCGCGTAATCAAAGCTCACGCCAGCCGGATTGGTGTCGTGATAGCGCAGCCAGTAAAGGCCGACATTCGTCGCATCCGTCAGCCGGTACTGCAAGCCGAGACCGTACTGGCCGTAGTTGCTGGGCTTGTGATCGGCGCCGCGGGGAATATCGAAAGGCCCCGCCGCCGCATGAATCATTTCAGCGCCGGGCCCGACAACATCCGTAGTCGAGAGGAAACTGCCGACCGGCTGCAGCTCGGTCTCTTTGTAGTGCAGCTTGTAATAGCCCATCAGGCTCAGGCCGTTGTTCAGGCCAAGCTGCATGGCAATCTGCTCGGTCGGCAGCAGGATCGTCTTGAGTTCTGCACCAGGAACAGCAGCCTTGGTGGCATCAGCCGGTGCTTGGGCAGCGGCAATGCCGGAGAAGAACAGGCTCTCGCCCCAGGCAACCACCTGGCGGCCAGCACGCACATTCAGGTGCGCAGCCTTGCCAAAATCGAGATCGGTGTAGGCGTAGGCATCCAGCAAGCGCATGCGTTGGCCGTTGTAGTGGCGCGTCTCGCTGGTGAATTCGTCGTTGGCACCGCTCTTGTTCACCGTCGAAGGTGAATCGTTGTCGTTGCTGCGGCGATAAACGTTGTCATAGAAGGCATCGCCACGAACGACCAAGCCGTAGTTCTTGGCGCTCAGGGTCAATTCACCCAGGGCGCTGATGCGATTGTTGACGAGGCTACCGGCCTTGAAATTACGATCACCGTCATCCGCGTTGACGGTGGTAGGCAATCCGGTGGCAGGGTCAATCGGACCATTGATGAGCGCATTGGACGGACTTTCCGTACGCACGCCCAGGGCATAGCCCAGCGTCAATGTGTACTGCGCATTGAGGCCGCTGTCGCCAAGATCAAAGGAACCTGCAGAAGCGGCTCCGCTAAAGACAAGACTGCCGAACAGCAA
>Ga0116227_10002096_pt1 | contig 45555 bp, 40 predicted proteins | sample S1TSphgellanicum_FD_89693 | JGI IMG/M metagenome (GOLD analysis project Ga0116227, IMG submission 89693) | Host-associated microbial communities from peat moss isolated from Minnesota, USA - S1T2_Fb - Sphagnum magellanicum MG | ecosystem: Host-associated > Plants > Peat moss > Unclassified...
ATTTATAATAACATATAATAACATAAAATATAAGTTAGAATAACTAAAGTAACTTAAAATAATATAGGGTATATCATAAACTAACATAGATAAAATATTTTTAAAAACATATAAATAAACCTATTTGCTATAGTAAATTGTAATAGTGAATTATGTTAACTAGTAAGGAAACATGATGTGTACATAGTGATATTGTAGTGAAATAACTTTCACTAGGTGAAATCAGTAAAATGCAATGAAGTTATTTCATTTTTAAGGTCCTATAGTTATTTAAGCTAGTAAATTACACCCCACTTTGGTAGTAGTGAAACTGCAAAAAAACCTACATTAACAATGTAGTTGTAACAAATGCACAAATTGTTTATAAAACCAGAATGTCACACTATTGGCCACCCTTGTTGTGCTCCAAAATTAAATATAACGATTATTTACAACCCTATGTTTTTGCTTAAAATTTAGGGTTTCAATTTATTTTAATTTATAGATGCCATTTAGCAAGCTATAATTTTTTTCCAATAGCTTTGATGGTAATTGGAATTATTTTATGGTTATTCAACCATGTGAAGGTAATTCATTACACTAATAATATTATCCTCATGGAACACTTTCACTAAGCTTGCTAGTTATGGGGGTTCAAACATTCAGGCAAGCAAGAAGAAGTATGTTGCAAAAAAGAAGGGGAAGAAGACAACTCCCCTAAAAATCATTGAGATTCCAAATGATGTGACCATGGTTGATTATGAGGTCACAACCTCAAAGTGGGATTTTGTTGAACTCCATGATGGATTTGAAAGGAGATGATCTAACACTTGAAAGTCATTGATCATCCTCATTTCGGCTATAATTATTTTTGGTTCCATCAGGGAAAACATCGAGATTCCATTCACCACAAAGTCATCAACCACCACCATCTCAATGTGATTTGTCTTTGGCTCCATCAGGGAGGAGATTGGGATTCCATGAGAAGGTGGATGTTTCTTTCATGGTCTTCCTTAGTGTCCTCGCATATGAAAACTAGAAAGTGGCTTCCCAAGCATGCCATTTTCATTGATTACATGTGTAAAATGCACACAATTGAAGACCTCAATATTTGTTGCTTAATAATAGTTTTTTTCACTCATTTTCCACTCTCATTGATTTAACAAAAATCTATTTGTCAAATGAATCCACTAAGGTTCATTGATCTTGTAATTAAAAATATTCATGGAGGTGTTAGTGTTCCCATGGTATCCCAATTTGGAGCTAGCATTCCAGAGTGGAATGCCAAGGTCCCCCATTATGTGGACTTTGTTTTCATTTTTGTTGACAAATTCTTTTCACAGAATGGTGCCATCTTCCTTTTCCACTCAAATGATCTGTGAGTTTTCAGGTAGATTAGAAATTTTTTGGATAACTATTCCATGTGAATCCAAATGAAGTGGGCAGTGGTGAATAATTTTCCATTAATAACATTGAAGTTCCTAAGTTTAAAGTATTTATTTGTTCCCATATCTTGTTGATCTTGCTCTATTGTTGCAGGTTGTTTATTTCAATTTTCAGCACCCTTTTATCTTCTTACAAACTTTACTTAGCCGAACCACATTTTTGGTGAAAACCCCTTAAACTTTTGAATTCCAAACACATGTTGCTAGCATACTAAAGCAGGGGATTAGGGTTGTAAAAGAAGACTAATGCACCCCAAACTCCTTGAAAGACTCAAATGGAAGTCTCAAAATGAAAACAATAAAAGGAGCTAGGGTACATTCCCTTACTTATAGCATTTTGGAGGTAAAAGGGGCATGTTGGAACTCTGGGATGAAGATAAGAATGAATGGCAAGTGAGTCAATTATTCATATGGATCTACACAAACCAAACAACAAGTTGATTAATGTATAGTTGGAACATTTTTGGTGCATAAACAAACCATGAACATACATGGATTCACAAAACTCACCATGGCTCAAACTTGGGGGAAGTCACCACCTTCCCCTTTCTAGTATTCTTTGTGATTGGCCATGGGGGTTACACTCAAATGTCATTTTTCTTGTGACTCCCAAGTTGGGAGTCTCGAAATTCCCAAAATTGGGACTCCCACCACTTTGTAGGCCCATAACTTCTTGTGAAAACCTTTGATTAAAATGAGGCCTAAAGAAGAATTATAACTTTTGTCAAGAGCTTTCTAATGATGTGTGGCATGCCACCTACATGCACATAATTCAAAAAGATTCCTAACTTTTAATGGTCGGGAGTCAAATTGACGCTTTGATTCTTGACCTTTCTTTCGGTCATAACTTGTATTGTAAGTATTCAAATAGATCATGCAAACCCATTTAAGACATATATGTCTTAAGAGCTTTTCAATGGTTTTAAGAAGTTTTTAATCCAATGAGTTTTGGCCGTTCAAATTAATCTTTGAAGATTCGGGACTTCATAAGGATTCCAACTCCCAAAATGGGAGTCCACTTAGGAGTGTGTGGGCTCATTCCCTCACACTCTCTCACATTCCCAAGAGTGTGAATGTGACTCCTAGGTTGCACTTTTGGCATGCACCTTTCCATGCCCTTGCCTTGGTCGCGAGCCTAAGGTTAAAGTCGTGACAAAGATGTTATCTACAATTGGACTGATAACAACATTGTGACATTTTCAATTTTTGAGAAACCATTCTATATAGCTAAGGAAATGCATCTTCTCACACAAAATGTTGATTAGAACTTGCTCAAAGTCGAAATCATTTGTTGTGGACTTTGTAACATCAACTGGTATGTAATGTTTAAGCCTTTTATTGTTGCATTGGACATTCAATCTATAATGTCTTCTAACATTTTATTTCTTGTAGGTAATAGTGTGTTAACATGTCGAAATTATGGCCGACACATATTGGCACTTGATGGAGATCAGGAGGTCTTTGATGAGGTTCTTCATCCTCTTTTTCAAAATGAAGCATCTCGGGGCGAATAATTGCCAAAATGCTCCCCAAATCCTAAATCCCCTATCCATAAATGCTCCAAGATTGATTTGGATTGTGAGTAAGTTTGAACTTTTTATCTAATTTGCTTTCTGCTATTCTAGATTGAATTTGAACAAACTAATGGTTCCTCTTCCCATGTGCTATAGAGGTTTTTTTTAGTCCTTGAGGTGTGTCCTTTTTTTCGCCCGTGATGCTTTCTTTCCTAGCCCACCTTCAAGCCCCTAGCTACCTTCATATACTAAAGGATGAAAGCATATTCAAATTGACCACAAAATTAGTCTTCTCTAATTCAAAAGTAATGATTTTCACATTTAAACATGAAAATAACTCAAAAATTCCTCGTACCATAGTGCAAAACCATGGAACCTCAATTAACATCATAAGAATGTAAATTTCATAAGAATGAAAAACAATTGCATCATAAAAATGTGTAAGTAATGCATTTGAAAATAAATTTTAAAAATGTTTTAAACTAATTTCATTTCCAAAAACCAAATATTACATTTTTAAATTACATTTTTTCACAAAATTTATAGTATATTTTAAGGCTTCCATTTTTTTTTTTTGATTTGGACTTACCTATTGATAAAATATGTTTTTATCATATTTTTTCACATAAAATCAAGAACCATATTAACTTCAATCTTTCTACGCAACCAAATTACATATTTGATAATTTCATGATATATTTTCAATACTTGTAATTCAACCCAAAAAAATACACTATTTCATCTACTTGATTGTGCTTTCACCTTGAAGCCGTTGCTTATATATTGGTAGCTTGCCCTTCTCCTCCCCCCTCAATTATGCCCTAGTCTTATGACAATTTTATTATGCACTTTATAGATTCTGCAACAATTAAAAGATAGACCAGTGTGGCTTATACTTTTCCATTGTTTTAATACAAGAATTGGATTTCATTGTTTTTAGTCCTTTTTTACTATAACTTATGTATTCATTGGATACATTTCCATTGAAAGATTCTCATTCAATGTATGTGTTTTGCACCTAACTTGAATATTTTTTCCCTCTCCCCTCTATTTCCTGCAAATTTGTTGTCTCCAAATGAATTACTATTGGCGATAGAGAACATGCAACCATTATTGCATCATCCACTGTATTAATATTATTATTCAATTGTGGATGAACCTTTATTTAATTAATATTCCATTTCATTTTTTTACCCAATTGTTCAAATATCTAGTTTATACCATTGAGTTTTTTTCTTGCTCTAGTTAACCACAATGCCCCGTGCCTTGGGTCCCCAACACTTTGCATTCATAAACAATATTTCTCACGTGTAGGGAATCGAATTTAGAAAATTGTTCTCAATTAAATATATTTGTGTTATAAACCAAAATAACTCTTTCTAACCCTAAACCGAATTAATTCTTGTTAAATCTAACCCTAACTCTTAACTCAAGCTTGGAGGCAACATGTTCTCTTTTACTTTACTTTTATGTTTACATCACAAAGTTTTTTAGACAAAATTTCAATATGATTATAATTAATCATTAAATTTATGTTATTTATTAAATTGTTGTCACATCATTGTTGTGTATTTTTCACTTTACTACTCTATTGTTGATAAAATGCTTGTTGAAAATATATAAACATAATCAACAATGGTTTTAATTTATTAATTCCATGATTATGATGATGAAAAGAATAATGATTTGTCATTTACCATGATTTTTGTGACACAAATGTAAAATTTTATTGTTCAAGTAGACTTCAATTTTATATCATTTTAAAGAAAAATTATGTTTACGTTGATACTTTGATAATAATATATAACTTTAACATTTGTTGAAATAATTTTTAAATGACATTTGATACAAATTATATTATATACCAATTTTCATTATACATAATAATCTTTCCTTAGGAAGTTTGTGATGTACTTTAAAACCTTCATTCTTTTTCTCAAAAAAATAAATACATACATTTACAAATTAACCATTTTGACGTCCATTTTGAAACTCTTTGATGTTTGCAACCCTAGTTTTAAGTGTTCAATCTATGTGAAATACTCATAAAACCTAACTTTATAATTTCTAAAATGTATTCCTTCTAATCAATTAAGTTATATGTGGACAATTGGAATTCTTCACAACTAATCCAAACATCTTGGTTTTACTTCTTTTGAATATCAATTGTATCATCCTTCTTTACATCAAACATATTGAGTAGAGCCATATTCTCTAGGTAGGTGTGTTGTTCACATCATCGGAACCCATTTGTGACCTTGGTGTTGTCGGTTCTCTGGCTTCGTGTTCCTCCTCCAAATCCATTGTGGTATCTTTTGGGTATGTTTTCTTTAGCACCTCGCTTTCTTCTTCATCATCCGACCTTAGAATGTCCTTTGTGTCCACCTCGTTGTTAATTATGTTGGCCACCATTAACTAGTCCATTTCCATGTTGTAAGAAAGTGTAGGTGTTTGGTATATATGGATCATCCTCTACATCTGTATCATTTCTTGGCCATCTTTTTTCTAGGATTGAACCACTTATTTTTCTAGACACTTGGAATCTTAGTAAATAGTCGCACTAACGATGAAATCACATTCTAAAATTTTTGTTTATCGAGTTTGTTGGCCATGGATTGTCTCCAGGTGGTTGTGACAAGCTACTCAGATATTTTGAGATGAACATTTTGATCATTGTCCCATATATATTGTAATCCTATGAGTGATTAGTAAATGCCAATATCCAACCTTTGTTTAAAACTTTGCATCTACACTTTTGAATTTTTTTTTCTTTATAGACATGTATAAATCCAAATTTGGTAGTGTTATGTAAGAGTGTTGTGGATATGGCTATCATGACATGATGCAAATGAAAAAGCTTTGTCTTAAATTTCTTTGGTGGAACCTTTCTACCTCAAAATAAAACTAAACTGAATGCACAACATAGTACACGTTTGGGAAGATGTCTAGTTGGTGACATATTTATAGTTGTCTAGTAAAATTGTGCATTTAAATCTAACATCGCAACCATTGGTTTTGATTAGACCATCTAGTTGGTATTGGTGAATTTGGAACAATTATATATGCCAAAAAGGCTCCAAATGGTAAAATAGCTACATGTGTCTCAACAACCACAACATCATGTACTTGCTTATCATTTACTTCTTTGAGATGATATTTTCATTGATTTTTTGTTTCACGGTCATTGTAGATTTGTTCAACAAGGAACCACATTATTCAAGTTCATCCATAATATTATTTTGTTTTCTCATAACATAATATTTTCTTTTGAGATCATTTACTTTGAACAAATATTCATGATTTCTCATTCATTTCCAATTTGTTGTTTTTTTTTGGCTATCATACACGTCTTGTGGTTTTGGGGATGGCCTTATCATTCAACGATTAATCGGTTGTTTTAACATTTTGTTCTTCAATTCTTGTGGCACCTACGCTCACCTACTTGGAGTTGCATAGAGTTATTGTTGTGGTTTCATGAATTTTGTGGATAACAAGTTCCCAAGTGTTACCAAGTCCTCTGTCAACAAATCGTTGAGTAAGCTGGTGAGAAAATGTTTTGGAATCAGCTTCTTTAAATTCACATGTTCTCTGAAAAAGTCCATTGCATGTATAAACATAGCCAAATTGTAGTCCTCCATATCCTTGGAATTTTTTTTAGTTTATTTGAGTATGGACACATTTTCTCTATTTATTTTCACATTTTCCCATCACCATGCCACCCATTCATTTGTTTTGTCAATTACACTTTTCCATTTTGTTCCCCATGTTTTGATTTCAAACAATGCTGGAGGGGGTCCAGTTTGGTATCATCTTTTGGATATTCCAATGGTTTTTTTTGTCATCTCACAGATTTTATCTAATATGTTTAATATTAATATGTATTCAATCATAGTTTCCAATGTGTTTGGTGTGACAATTAGTGACAATTATCTTTTTGCCATTGTAGTAGAAAGGTTTTACAATTGTAAGCACACAATTTAGGAAGAAGGGTTGTAAGTAGCAAGTACACATGCAAAAAAATGCAAATTGAAATATTCAACATGCAAATTGGTAGTAGAAGGGGAAAGAATGCAATTTCATTGTGCAAGTAACCCCAAGGGTTGAAAGAGTGAATGAAAATTATAAAAAAGCTTTAGATGGTAATGTGTCATGGGCTATTTCATAATGTCTCAATTCCAAATGGGCGCATACCTCTTTGTGGTGAACATGTCGTGTTTGAATTGACACATACCTTTTGGTGGATCAACAAGTTTATGTGGAACTAAATTTGAATTAATTTGAAATTTTATATGGTTTGGGTGCTGCAAAACAAAATATACTTGGTATTAAGGAAATATGAAATATTAGTTGAAATATGATTTCAACATTTCATGTGACGATTTTTTCTAAATAAACCAACATAAATTTCTTCCGATCTTGTTTCTTTTGTTTGATTTTTGCCAAAAAAAACTTCTTGCCAATGTTCATAAAAAAGTTCATCCATTCTCATTTGTCATCCACATTTTCATCCATAAATATCATTCATCCATGAACAATTGGCAAAATATTCCTCCACATCACAAAATATTTTATCCTAGCTGTCAAAAAATATTATTCAAATATTTATCGACGTGGGAAAAATATTCCCAAAAAAGTTTAGTCTTACTCCTTTGCTCATGCTCACTTGTTCATGCTCAAGTTTGCAAGTTCATGAAATAACATCCATGTCATTTGTTCAATTAACTTGTCTACCTCAATATAGTCTTGTGAAGTAGTGAAATGATTTATCAAATTTTGGAACTCCCCAAAAACAATTCGTACCTTGGTTGTTGAATATGTTAGTTGGAGCCTTAAACCTATTAAGCACCTTGCCCAAAAAATGCATATGCAACACCCTCATTATTACAATATGGCAATGGCACCAACTTTAGCCATTTCAAAAATTATTCAATCACAACCAAAACATACCAATTTTGTCACTATTAAATTAATGGGTTGAAAAAAAATAAATTTCATCAATATTTAAGCCCCATGATGGGAAATGGTTGTAGATATGGTGTAGGTGCATTGAATGATGCCCACATTTAATCACACACCACACATTGAACACACAAATTGTTCAACTTGTAGTTGCATCCTTCACCACCAATGTTGTGCCTAAAATAAATTATAAGTCTAGAAAACCCCAAAATAGCCCAACTCCTTGTGAGCATTCACACAAGGTTTTCACATTGTTTTGGGTGAAACACACCTACATTCGTCCATTTGCCCACATTTGTAAGAGGGAATCACCTTCTCACTTGAATTGTTTGGCCCCATGCATAACATGGTTTCATTCTTTGGATGTTAATCCAATTAAAACTTCACCTACTTCTAAATATGCAATAACAAATGCATCATCATGTATGTCAAAAGCATCATCACCTTCTAACACAATCTTCACACCATGGGAATCCTTAGTATTCATGTCAATATGAGGTGCATCCCTAGAGCACCCCAACAAGTACATAAGTATGTGGAGGCATGCCATCTTGGTATCGCCTACATAATGATGAAACTACCCAAATAACAACAAGGCATTCCTTCACATATGAGTTGTACTTGGCCTTCACCTTGTTGTTGTCAATTGTGCCACCATGAATTTTCAACTATCATCATCAAGTTGGGTGAGTAAAGTTTTTAACCCTATGGTGTTCTAATCAATGTGTAATTGGAATGGTTGTCCTCATATGGTTCATTTCAAAATGGGAGTTGAAATGAATATGGCCTTCAACTATTGAAAGGCATGTTCTTGTGTTTCAATCCATATGTATTCATGGTTAATCCTTGTCAATTGGGTCAAAGGTTTGCCAATGTTGTTGAACCTTTTAACCAACCTTCAATAATAGTTACATAAGCCTAAAAATATTCGTAACCAATGAACATTTCTTGATCAGGGAATTTTTGAAATCGCTTCAACATCCTTGGCCTTATGAACCCCCAATTCACTTGGATAAATCATGTGACCTAAGTACTCAACATGAATATGAAAATTTGGCACCTATTTAGATGAAATTTAAGGTTATGTTCTTTATATCTTCCAAACACTTCTTGTGAATGATACAATGGGTGATTTCCTAGGGTTAGTTAAACAATGACGTCATCAATGTAACATTTAGAAAAATAAAACCCCACCAACATTTGATCTAAGACCTTTTGAAATTTTGTAAGGGCATTTAATAACTATGTTGTCCAAACCTAAACTAAAGCCCTTTCCACCTCATTAAGCTTATAACATTTCCTAAAAATTGGATTATCATTTCTAATATAATTTGGACCTATTATCCCTTTAATTGGCCCAATTTTTCCAAGTTGAAAACAAAACATCCAACATAATCTTGCAATAGCCATCATGTTCTGCGCATTTCATTCTCTATAATTGTTAGACCAATATTTAGTTCCCATGTGGTTATGGTCAAAGGTACCTTAGATTGGGATGACAAATTATCCCCATTACTTAAAATTGAGAGCATGACCTATGGTTGTTATGCAAAATTGGAAGGTGTTGCACTATTTTAGCGCCCCTTGTCAATGACATGATGAATCACAACAACAAAGACTAAAAAAGAGGTCTAAGTCTAACTTTCAAATAAAGAACAAGACAAGATTATGTGATAAAAAAATAAGAACACAAAAACTAAGAACAAAAACACGAGATGTGCAAAACAAATGTGAAAACATATCTTTATTATGCTAACATATGCAAACATGAACATGAAAATAACATGACAAGGCTATGGTGCAAAATCATGCTTAAGACTAGTGTTGAACAAACTTAAGGAAATAAAGGGTCTTACTTTCATTTATACCCTTTTGAGGACCTATTTCAAGGAAGTTTCCAAGGAGGTTTCTATGTGTGCATCGAATAAAGAAATTTCTTGAGAACCTTCATAATCGAAAGTCAACTATGAGTTAACTAAAATTTAATTGGGTTTTAACTAAGAGTCAACTATGAGTTAACTAGGACTTAAATTAAAAGTTGACTTTGAATTAATTATGAGTTAATTGGGATTTAACTTCAAAGTTGACTAGAGGTTAACTAGGAATTAATTTGGACTTAAATTAAAACTTAATTAGAGTGAACTAAAAGTTAATTGGAATTGAACTATGAATTAAGTGCAAGTGAACTAAAACTTAATTTGAAGTTAACTAAGAGTGAACTGAAACTAAATTAAAAGTTAAATACATGGATGAACATTCAAATGAATAAACTCCATGGCATTGGCATCCATGACACCCCACATCACCAACCTCCTTCTCAATACCCATAAATCTTTCATTGCATTCATAATCTAGCATATGATAAGGATGTACAACTCATGTTGTTACAACAACACCCCCCCTTGGCATCAACATGGGAATCCCAATTGGTGATGCAACAAATGTATGTGTAGGGTGGGTGGGTGTGAAAAAATGTGCCAAACATGCTTGTTTGGCGAAGACCAAATTTAAAAACCATGTGAGGTACTTAAGGTCCATAACTTGCCCCATAATCAACTTATGATTTTTTCATAAATGCCTAGCATGGCTATGGTGTAAATGTAAAAGCTCATGGTTTGTTTTGTTTCATCTGCATTAAACTCCTCCATATTGGAGGAATTAAAATCCCAAATCACCCTCGAGCCTTCATCCCAAAATGCATGAGAGTGAAGAAAATTCAACAAGGTTGGTAAGGTTATTCTATTGACCACAATTGAAGGCATCTGGTGATCATGATGAATTGCACATGAATGGGCATCATGAATTTAGTATGTCATCCACTAAGCATGTGGGCAACCTGATGATGAGTTGATATGCTTGTTGGATCACCTCTAATGGTGTTAGGTTAATCCACAACCACCGAAATTGATGGGTGTGTGAACCAATTACAATAGCATCCACTTGCATTAGTTTATTAATCCAAGCCCTGATTTGTAGCCATTTTGCCAAAATAATTAATTGAGGATCTTTTAATGGTGGGACATTTTCCAACAAGAATGCACATGGATAAATTTGTGTTTCTTGCAAATAACATAAATTAACCCTAGAATCAATCCTAATATGGGGTTTAAAAGTTCATGGCCTTTACTAACCTATGAAAGGTTTTAGCACAACATTTTTTTTAGTGGCAAAATCTTGCATACTTTTGACCTAAAAAATATATATATCTTTCTACCTCCTTGCCCAAAATTAGGGTCGTTATTTTGTCCAAATTGTCACCATCCGATGTCCCTTTTTAAAAAAAGGCCATTTTTTATATCAATATATTGATATAACAGAAATGATTGCTAGTTTGTATAATGCAAGAGGACCACAAGATGCCAAGCCTTTCAAAGGAGGCATGTCACAAGTTGCCATTGTGTTGTTGTAAGCACGTTTGTGTTTGTAAGGTCTTGCAAAACAAAGTTGCAATATGGTTGCTCCTTTTTTTATCAGCTCTACCACAATGTTACCTACAATTTCGACATGTTCTAATAAGATGTTGCCTCTACTTGTTTAAGTCATAGTTTTCTTATTAGTAGTTCTTAAGCATCAATGGTCTAGACTTTGTGGCTGCCATTGGAGCACAATGGCTACTACACAATGACCACAAACTTTGGAGGTTTAAGGTGAATAAAAATCTTCCTTGTAAATTGAATGTGTTTTTGTTGCTTTTTTTGTTGTTGAAGCCAAGATTTTGCATTAAACTTACTACCTATGTAATTTGTGTTTGGAGTTTGGAATCTAAATGTTGCAAATTAATGAGAATCAAGCTTTAAGTTTGGCAATTATTTGTTTTCTTGTTGTTGAAGCTAGGAATTAGGATCTTGCATTAAACTTGTTGCTTAAATAGTTTTTGTTTGGAGTTTGGAGTTTGGACCTTACAGACTTGTGAAATTCAAACTTCAGGTTTGGTGACTATTGCAAAGATTTTGGACTAATGAACATTGTTTGTAATTTTGTGCTACTCGAATGTGTCAACAAAAATTATTTAAATTTTCCACCTTCACCATGGATGACTTGCATATTCAGGTATTGAGCTCAAACATTTAACCTTTGAAAAAACTAAAAAGGTTTTTTGTGTTCATTGACCTTTTTTTGAACTTTCAAAATTTGAGGTTTATTTTAGGTTTTCAAATTCCCTAAACCTTTGAACTTGAATTGTTTTAGTTTTTCAAAATTTTCACTACTTGTTCATTTCTTTTTGGTTTGTTGTTTTGTTCACATCTTGTGGAATTGTCATCTAGTCTTTTTACATGCCATCTCTAATGGCTCCACTAAAACCTCTTGCGAATTTTACGTTCATGCATTTTTTTTTTCTAGTTCCCATCAATCCTTCCTCTGGTTCCAAGTCTATTGTGCCAAAATAAATATTTTGTTGCCCCCTTCCCTAGAACTATAATATAGTAGTAACAAATCCTTATTTACAACTAGTGCTTCTTCTTCAAGCATTATTGTTGGTGTTGAAGAACCTATTTCACTTGATTTTGACCTTATTGTTCCAAAGCCAAAGAAAGCTAGGAAGGTTGAATGGAAACTTAACAAAGCGTTTCAAGATATTTGGGCTACAAAATTGCCTTGGGCAGAGGCAATGATGGGTCTTAATGACAAACTATCCATGGCAAAGTGTAAGGTTTGTAGTTTTTTTGAAATGAGAAACATGTTGTTTATCTCGAAGTTTGATGGCTTATAAAAACATGCTTGGTGATGAAAGGTTGTTGTAACGTTGCAAAGTTTGGTGTGAAGGTGGGAAAATATTTTATGAGTTTGAATAGTAAATATGCTAAAAAAAAACAATAGTTTGCTACAATGCATGCAAGAGGTTATATAATTGACAAGGTTAATGCTAGTTTGCACACTAAAAAGAAGTGGAAGTTTTTGTAGTTTGTCACAATTTTCCACCTTTTACAGCAAGGATGCCAACTTACGAATTATGAGAGTATGTGGCAATTGTTTGCTTTTGTCAAAGTGCCAAACAACCCCTAACACCATTGGAGCGATTCAAGTGCTTATATCATGGCTAAATGCATGCACAAGATTGTGCTCAAAAACACACGAATGGATGTTTGGAAAGCAAGGTTCATTTCTATCTTTGTCAATGAAGATACCCTGTGGATTGCCAATCTTGGCTAGGTGTTCATGTGTACCTTGTTGATGGTTGGAAGCACAACCCTATTTTATCGACCTTGGAGCAATTGATCAATGGTGGTGCAATAGATAACTTCAAGAAGGTTATAGTGGACAATGTGTTTCAATATGGGGGATTATTAGAATCTGACCTTGTTTCAAAACTCATAAGTTTTGGTGCAAATGGAATTTTAGTTTTCCATGGTGTAAAAAATGGTGTTACAACACAATTGAAGGAGAAATTTGCCCACTACATGCTAGGGGTACATTGTGTTGCACATCAGACAAACTTAACAATATAAACATTGTCAAAACTACCTTTAATGTTTAAGATTGAAGCTATGTTACAATCAACTACAACTATTATTCTTTATTTTTTAAGCGACATTTGGATAGATGCAAGCTTGGAAATTCTTCGGAGCAGAAGGCTTTGAAGATTCTTTACAATGTGAAGACACGTTGGATTTTAATGTTTTCATCTGCAAAATGGATTTTGATAGAATAAAAAACAATTGTGATTCAAATGTTTGATCAACAAGCATCCCATGACACATCTAAAATAGATTTGGAATTGCTTTGTGATGCTGAAATGTTATTGGGACTGACATGTATTATTCCCATGCTAGAATTTGTCTTAGGCTTGTCCAAGTTTGCTCAAAATTAGGACATTTTTATATGCAATTTTGTTGTTACTATCAAAAAATGTGAGGTGCAACTATATCAAATGTATTGTGATCAGTAGACCATGTATGGGTAGAAGGAGTTTGGATAGTTTTTAGACATGACGGAACATTCAAATGATGTTTTGCATCATGCTTGGATTCTTAACCAAAGCACTAGGCTTGAATATGTAGCCTTCCAGTTTTATGGACGTATTTATATGCAATTTAAAAGGTGCACAATCACATGTGTTTTGAACTAGGTGTTTAGAATTGATTGGTTTTTGGCAGTGCAAGATGTGAAAAAATAGTGCAATCATGCTCTTCGGGATTTAATTGAAGAGTTGTAGTGACACTTCCCTTCACAAGAGATTATGAATGCAATTGGGGTATTTATCCTCGGTTTTGGATTCAACTAAAAGTTGAACAAATTTTCTTGGCACATCTAAGCATTTTGAAGGCTTATTGTTGTCATGGAAAGAACATTGGGGCCAACCAAATGTACATCCCTCCCTTGCTTGATGAGTTGAAGTTAGAAGCACAAGTTTCCTTCTTCAAAGTGACAATGTTGGCCAATTCTGCTATAGCAATGAAACCTTCCCTAGATTGTAATCCATGTTCTAGGATGTCGGCATTGTTAAGTACTAATCAAATTATTTGTTCTAAGTTATCATAATGGCTAAAGTTGGTGGAGCTATCCATAGTTATGGTCTTAGGTAACGTGGAAGATGATAGGCGTTTTTCTAATTTGTCTTTCATGAAGAGCAAATTGAAAAAACAGTTGATAGCCCATTTGGATCTCGTGGTGTAGATGTATGCATAAAGCTTTTACATTATGGAAATTTTCCCATTTACTACAACTATCAAATCTTGGGAACAATAGAATAATCGAAAGGCTATAAATGTATAGTAGAGACGAAAATTACACAACAAACCCCTACAACAAAACCCTAAATCATGTTTTCCCATATGCATTCATTTTTGCCACATTGTTGCATTTTCTGATTTTTATACCTTAGTGCATTTGTTGATGTTTGCAGTTTTGGTATGTTTTTGAGTTTGTTTGGTGGCTCTATGCATTGGAGTTTTGACCTTAGTGGCAGGTGGTGTGTTTTTTTGTGTAAAACTTATCTATTATCTTTCTCTCTTTTTTTGCAGGCAATCTCTTACTACAATGGGCAGGGTCCATTTGGATTGGGGTTCAACTGCTCTAAGAGATGTCACTTGTAATTAATTTAACTTGACATGACTTGCAATTATTTGAGTTATCAAGATTTTGGTGGTCCCATTGCTACTGCATTTTGCATTTGGTTGCCAATAATTTTACATTTGACTTGTTGTAATAGCCTACAAAATTTGAGAAGCATAAGGACCTTATAGCCAACAACCATTTACAAAATAAAACATAGCCTAGCCAAGTTTTTATGAAAAACTTTGACACCTAGCTTCAACAATCTAGGCTCAAATTTGAAAGGCTGCCACTTGTTAGCCATGGGTTGGAAAAACCTTGCCACCTAGGCCTCCTCTGAAAATCCTTAAAAAAAACACTGAGTGGAGGGTGTGCTGGTTGGAGTTGCTCCTTCACTCTTGACCCAAAAGTACCTTGGTCTGGAAAGCTTCAATGAAGTACAATACCATTGAAGGTCATTGTTATCTACCTCAACTTGTTTCAGGACAAACAATTTTTTTGGTGCTTCTAAGGTCTAAGGTAATTATCATAACCACCAGGCACAATGCTGAAATTAGACAATGCTCGGTTATCATTAGAAGCAGTCTAGAAAAATAGCATGCAACCAAAACAGTACCTAAAACGTTTGCCTGAGATGGTAGTTTTTATGCGGAGAAGTAGAAGAAGCTTTTCATTGGTCATGGACAAGGTAACAGTAGAGACTATTCATGGCATGCTCAAGCCAATTACCAACCCTAAACCATCCCTCGTGAGAATGAAGAAGCCCGTTTTCATCCATGAAAAGAGTGGTTATGAAATCTTCATCCAAGCAGCAAAGGGTTATGGATTCATTGGGTTAATGAAAGCATTTCCATAGGGCCAATGACTGCGCAGGATGGACCTTGCCCATCACAATGCACGAAGTGAAGGTTGTCATGAACCTAACAAAGGCAGATCATGAGGCACAGGCAGGCTTGTACCATTGTGCTCTAAGGGGGACAGATCTTATGCCTACTCGAGAGTGGACAGGGTCTTGTAGGCATAAGATCCCACTCCTACAAGACCCCTTCCACTCTTAAGGAGTAGGCATAATATCCCTCTTCTTTCCTAGGAGGAATATTCATGGATATAGGGCCTCCACCTGAACTAGGAAATTTCTCTGAGTGTGTGAAGAAGCAACCTAAGCATATCTCCATTGGCAATTGAAATGTCAAGTATTGCTTGTTGGCTAAATTTTGTTGTCTTGGTAGGCTTGGAATACGAGACCTTTCAAGGCTCATGCCTTAGACAAGCATTAGCAACAGCATGTGAATACAAACAATGGGTGAGAGAGTTTGTCATGCGATGCGCATGATGTTTCAATCAAATTTGAACAAGTTGATATGCAAAAGTGTATAATTTGGCTGAAAAAGACAAGCATGAACCTGTTATAATAAACACAAGCTCTTCATTTGCAAACTATTTTATTAAAAGCTTTTCTGTGGCCTCTCTATCATTACTATAGGTGCACTGACTGATGAGACATTCTGGTATCAAAGGGAAGTACACAGATATAAACAGAAACAATACAAACCCCACAGGGATCATTTTCCTGAATTTCACAAAAACTACTTATTGCCCATAACTTGCACTAGTATCCTGTGCCAGAAGACAATCATGCAAACAATTGAGTTTCAAGGTTTCAAGACACATACCAGTCATGTGCCTTGCTAACCAACACGGATTTGAAATTATCATGGATATATCTACATAGGGCATTTGGTAGACTGTGATTCAGTGACATGGACTACGTCTATCGTGACAGCATTTCCAATTCAGTGACAAATCTAGTAGGTCTAGCTTTCAAATGCCTCATCATCATCATCGGGCAGAGGTTGTTCAGCAGCTCGCACAAGTTCTGCCTCATATCTGCTACAGCACACAGATGAAATCTTTGAAAAGAAGGTATGCTGCAAAGCATCGTAAATCATGTTCCAAATAATTTCAAACCTAATCAGTTTCAAAAAGGAGAGTCAGGATACTTGCAAGCATTAGGCCACATCAAGTGAAAAGAACTTACAGTTGCTGGGTAGCAATGTCAATATGCACTTCTGGTGGGGCTAGGGCAGGTGACTCCACAAAGTGCAGGTTCACATCCCTGCATGTGGCAGATGGCTCTATGAGATAGAAAGAACTGACAAATGAAATACCTCTTACAAGATGGAATAAAAATTAAGAATAGTAGGCAAGATGTCACACAAATTCTTTCTTGTTTGCAAAATCTGCATTTCACAGATGCAGTAAATTGGTTAGAATCAAATAGAAGGTACAATTCTGCAGCAATGGGTGACATCAATGGTCAAAATTGCCTGGTGAAAGAACATACCCGGCAAGCTTCCTTGCAAGGTACAGGAAAGGCTTCTCAAAGTTGTAGTTGCTTTTAGCTGAAATCTCATAATACTGCAGGTTTTTCTTCCTATGAAAAGTCACTTGTTTGGCCTTCACCTGCCTGTTCTTCACATCAACCTTGTTTCCACATAACACAATTGGAATGTTCTCGCATACCCTGCATTTGTAAGCACAATGACATATGACTTTAAGGTGTGCTAAGATTGGCATACACAACAAAAAAAGAGGGATACAACCAACAACTTGCGCATAGCAAGACCTTGGAGCCAGATTTGCTCACCTGCAAAGGTCACGATGCCATGTTGGAACATTCTTGTAGGTCAATCTTGCAGTCACATCAAACATGATGATGGCACACTGCCCATGAATGCTGGGTGTAGGAAACACAGTGTCAATGGGTCAGAAAGTAAATTTCAAACCAGGTTTCAAATGACTGATGCATATCCATAGAAATGATCATCATAAGGTAAAGAAGTTCCATTGGAAATAAAAACTTACTAATAGCCATCACGAAGACCTCCAAATTTCTCTTGGCCAGCTGTGTCCCAGCAATAAAACCGGATGCGCCCACAGTTGGTAAAGAAGTCAAGAGGATGAACTTCCACACCGATAGTGGCTGCATACATGCAAAAAGAAACATGAGTAACCTCAACATAATAACCATTGCTCCTACACATCTATCACAAGATATTCAATTCAAAGGAAAAGTGGATGGTAAAGAAGAATTTCTCCCAGCCAAACTACTCAGAAAGGCCATTAATCCTGTGACTGCACTACTATTCAATTTGCCTGAAGATTACCGTACAAACAAACAGACAACAGCATGACCGCTCTTCAGTACTTACGTTCGTACTTCTTTTCAAATTCACCAGTCAAATGCCGTTTCACGAAGGTGGTCTTGCCTGAAAAATACAACAAACACTTTATTGGCCTCCACCATAGACGTTGTTTAGTAAATGGATCAAAGTCCTCAAAACTAGGAGTTGTACTTCTTATAAGATGCAGAGAAATGAAATCCAGCACAAATGCATTCCAATAGCATCAAACACATAAATGCATCCTGGGAAGATCGCAACCAGCACAAGCACCTAGGATCTGCACAAATAGAGATAACAGAGGTCAAGCCCCCGGTACCTGTGCCTCCGTCACCAACAATCACAAGCTTGAAACTTGGGCAATTATCTGGAGTTAGCTGCCCTGGCAAAGCCTTCAAGAAAAAAAACACAAATCGGGCACAGGTTGCACGAATTTTATGCACAGGTCGTCATGGCAGTATCAACGCGTGGATTAGACTCTGAACAGCAAAAGATGCTACTGTATGAAAGCTGATTCAAGGACAAGAAAACAATATATGGAGATTTTTACGATTTTAAGTACGAGAAAACCAAGTGCAAGACAAATGACAGCCCCCAAACCATACAAGGCAGCCGCAGAATTGAAGGACGATAAGAGCAGCATAAGAACAAAACGGAATAAACACAAAGAACTCCATTACAATATCCATTTCCGCGCATCACAAAACTTAAATTCAGGCTCAGTCACCATACTGCCTACAAAGCTGCAGAGTCGACAACGTCCGAACTGACTACGACCGATCCAAGTACGTGCGGTACAAACAAAATTGTTGCCCGCTGACAACAACATCCGATTCCATCAAACCCGCTGACCAGCAAATGAGCGTAAAAACATATTCCAGAAAACAAAAAAACAGCCGCGGCGATAATCAACGAGCTACCAGCTACTACTATCATCAACAAAACTCAATTGTTTCTGTAATTTCAACATTGCACAACCAGTAAAAGAAGCAGAAGTAGAAAATTAGATACCATGCCGGAGTTGTGTACGTAAAGATGATGACCTCTGTCCGTCTCCCTTGGTGGAAGAGCAGCAACAATAATAGAGAAGTTTTTTCAACGATCCACCTGTACTTAAAATGAGGAACGAACAAACCGGAAGCAAAATGGAAGAGGAAGAGAAAACAGAAGAAATCGAGACAAAAAATAAATTCCAACGAGGATGTAGTAATGAGGGAGTCTCGGTAGCGCGCACAAAGAAAGCAGAGGAGGAGGAGTTGCAGTGGGGAGAACAACACAGACACAGAGAGAGAAAACTGGCGCCAATTCTTAAAAGAAAACGAGCGAGGGACACAAGCCCATGAAGAAGAAGAAGAAGAAGTGGGAGGGAAGTGAAAGGGTGGGACGGGTCAAGTGTGGGGGGCCACGCTGCTTCCAACGTAGTTTTAACGCTATCTTTATTAGAACGCAGCGGTTACATGCCAGTTCAAAACCCGGCCCGGCCCGGCCCGGCCCGGCTCTCCATAGTTGCCTACCTAGTCTGTCTCGTTAGGCTTTCCTGGGGATCGAATCCGGCCGGAGTCTAATATGTGTAGGGACGATTCTAAGGACCTAGAATGGGGCCGTTCTGTGATGAGGGACCAGTGCAAAGCAGGAGCCAAGTCGAGTGCGGGACCCAAATTCCCAGAAACGACCCGTCATTTGAGGTCCTTGACAGAATATTAAAGGGCTATGATTTTGAGTAAAAGAAGGCCCTGACATCCCCAGCGTAAAGCCCGATTCATCATGACATGAGAGTCGAGCGAAGGAACCAAATTCTCGGAAAGCCCCATTCAAGGTCCTTAGTCTTGGAACCCGGCATAAAAGAATTCATAGAATTTTGTTTTCATAAACGGATGGCTGTGATTCATTTGAGAAGAGGGGGTTATGACACCTTCCGTGTAATGTTGTCCCTCTTGTAAGGTGAGATGCCCTCCACATGCACTAGAAAAATCCTACCCATCTTTTACATACCCAGATAAGGTACATGTTAGGTACTAGGGTTTAGGGTATTATGGTTAGGAAAGAAATTATTTGCTGACTACAGTTTCGAACTTACTTGGTCAACCTTCGGTTCTGATGAATCAGCGATTCCGAGCCAACTTGTCAAGTTCTTTGTTTGTATTCATTCCACCAGCGATTCCGCATCAACTTGTCAAGTTCTCCGTATGTATTCATCAGTGATTCCGCATCTTCTTGTCAAGTTCTTTGTATTGGATTTCCAATTTCTCAGTGCCTAATTATGTGTTGGGGGAAGGCCGGGTCCAGACCAGTGTTGAGCAAGGATATCTATTTTAATATATCCATTTTTAATATATCCGACCCATAAGAATAAAATACAACATTTCAACAAACATACACGAGTTGAGTAAATGTAAATGATGAACATTTATTTACCTTGTTTGCAATGTAAGGGTAGAGGTAAATATTTCATCATTTTCCCTATAGATAATGCCATGCGACCATAAATGGGTAAACTTTAGGGTAAAAATTCAATAAATTACACAAATATGACACATTTCAAAGTGAAGCAAGACAATCACTTGCACAATTGAAATTGCAAACATAAAGTATCTGAAATTTTCAACATCTTATCAAAACAATTAATCAAGTATATAATGAAATCAATCAATCAATCAATTTTGTCTAAAATATATTCAAAAAAAATCTATAAGGGAAAGTGGTAGTAAAATCTAAGGTGTTCTAAGAGCATATGGTAGGAGGCTTTTCAAGCTATTTAATGTAAAAAGGATGTCTAGTTGAGATTTTGTTCACATATATTTCATTAGTTCATCTCATAATGATCACTTAGTTCAATTTAATCCCAAAAAACGAAGTTTTAAGAATTGCTTTATTTGCCAAAAATGAGCCACTATAGCTTTCATTTATCCTTTCATTTAATATGTAATTATGTACATCTCATTGGGTCAAATATTGTCATCCATTCCCTAGGGTAAATGTACTTCAATGTAAATATTGTTTCAAATCATAGCTCATCTCTTATTTTTTCGAATGTTATTTTGATAGTTTTGAATTAAGACACATTTAAAAGATGAAGTGCATGCAATGTATGTGAAAGTGATGTGATCATATATCCAATCCAACCCTTGTTTTTGCTCTATTGTTTATAAGGTGACACATGATGTACCATGCCCATCAAGGATCAATACATGTTGATTAGTGAGGGAAATTCCATTGGGTATAAATTAAATAAATGATTTTTTTCAAAAGAAAATTTTGGTCATTTAAGCTTGTTTTTTTTGCATCACCCCGCACTTCCCTAATTTGTAAAATTTGATGTAATCATCACATAGTCTTTCACCCCAAAAAAGGTAAAAATGAGACGGAATCCACTAGCTACATGTATCTATACACAATTTGTAATCAACAACCATTCTCATTCTCAAGACTTGGGTGCAACTAAAATGTCACATTCTAAATGACATGTGTTAATAAGTTATTAGATCTCCCCTTTTGCATCAATGACCTTCATGCATCTTATGTTTATTCTCAAGAAATTCAAATGAACTAGAAAGGAAAGGGTCAATCTTTTAAAGCATTTTGTGCACTTTTTGATCTTTTGTTGATGCAACTATCATATGTGATACATAGAGCTAAGATTAGTTTTGTATTTTTGGCTTTCATAGAACTAAAGATGAAAAGTTGTTGCAAATCTTATTGTTCATTTACAAAGCATGAAGGCTTGAAGGTGTTATGAGCGCAAAAGCTATGAAGACAAAAGGATTTCCAAGATACATGAAAACCAAAACAAATTATGGGAAAAGTAGCCTTAAAATTAAATCCAAACATGGAACATGAAAATCAAAAACATAACATGAACTATGCAAATGCTAAAAATGAAGTTCAAATGAAATATATTTTGATAACATATTAAAACATGAAGATGAAATGAAACAAATAATGTCATGGTGCAAAATCATATTTTAAACTAATGTTGATTTTAAAAATATAATGAGGGTTTTATTTCTATTTGTATTCTTTTGAGGTTAAGTCAAGGAAGCTTCCATGAAGGGTTCCATATGTCCACCATCCAACAAACTTTCTTGAAAACTTTCATAAAATACAAATTAAATTTCTTGGATGAAAAATGGATAGTGTTGGATGAACTTTTTCCATTATGGCTGAAAAATAGATGGTGATAAATGAGTTTCATCCATGTTGATGAAAAATATTTATTATGGATGAAAATGAATGTGCATTGATGAAATTCATCCATGATGATGTTGGTCATAATCAATTGGCAATCATGTTTGAGGATGTCATTCATGACAATAGGTCACAAATGTTTTTTTCTTTATTTGTATTAAATAAAAATGGTGTGGAAAAAAAATCCATTTTGTTTAAAATTCCACTTGTAAGATGTTATTTATAATGATCATGAGAGATTTGGGATGGGTGAAAAATTTGGTGGTGACGAACATGTTGTGTGATCTTTGTTCATTTGTTTAAACATATGGATTTTGGGTTGAAGTTGAAGTAAATTAGTTTGTTTAAACACATGTTATTTTGTGCATTTATAATAACTTTCATTATTCTTGTGTTATAGGGCTTTATTGATAATGTTAATTGTGTCCATCAAAATCAAAGTTCTACATACAAGGTAAGGTTTTTGAAAATTAAAATGGTGGTTGCAATTGAAAATAAAAGTTTTAAACAAAAATGTATGCAATGTTACATGTTACATTTTTGTTAGTTTACTAATAACTATCTCACTAGAGGTGCCATTGTTTATTGTGTAGTAAATCAAACCAAAACATGCAAAAAGGCAAATGTCAAAACAATAAAGGTGAAGCAAGAGACCAAATATGATGAAGTTTAACTTTAATACACCAATTATGTGATGCATTTTGTTTTGAAACCCACCATTGTGTGCAAGTTGTAGTTTAGTTTATATCAAGTCACAATGTGATATGTATGTTGCATTTTAGTGATAAAATTAGCAACATAACAATTGTAGAAATATAGTTTTATTTGAATTGAAAATATGGACATTTAGAAACCTTATGGATTACAAGGTTATCTAAATGGTATTGACTCCATTTCATATGTGACATTAAATATCAAAATATGGCATATTTCAAAAATAGATAAGGTGGAATGAAAAAATTATGGTTGCTTCCATTTAAACAACATAGAAGGCATTTCACAAAATGGAAATACAATTTAATTATAAATCAAATGACAATATTTGATTGTTATGGTTCATCATTTTCATGATAACCATTTCTATGGGAAAAATAAAACTTTGCCATACTTGTAGCTTGGGCATTATAGATTTATAGTCAAATTTTATTTCAATAGAAAGGATCATTTGTTTAAATAATTTTGCAATATATTTTCCAACCTTGGATGTCAATGCATACAATTTCAAATCAAATTTTATTTTTTCAATTTTGATGGAATCTACTTTTATAGTATGTATCACAATTTGGACAATTATTATGTGCATGCAAAGTTTCTTGAACACAATGGTGAAAAATGTTCTCATGGCATTACAATACTTACAAAACTATATAAAATTATAATTATATTTTTACATAAGTTGTGAAATAATATTATTGCCAAAACCTTAGTTGCCAAAAAGAATTTAAATGTATTACAAATTGATAATTTCAGTAAAATAATATTTTGTTAGTTACATAGTAGTCCTTTTTTTAATCATAAATAGTTACAAATTAATACCATGAACGTTTTTAAAAGTTACAATCTAATGTTTTATAGTTTTAACATCTCGTCCATAATGTCAATGAATAGTGATCCACATAAATGCCATGTTAACATTGACTTAAATTTTTTCACTAGTTGGACATGGCACCAAAATTTTCAGCCTAGACATTTAATTATGTTTTATTTGCATGTAATTGTATGTATTTCCTAATCATATATGCTACAACATGTCTAATGCAATTGATGTAACTCATTCAATAAGATTTAAGGCATATAAATACTTGGAGTTGCAAGTGGTTGATGCAACTGGAAAAAATCCAATTGTAGGGCAAATTGTAAAACCCATTTTTTTGTATTGATTGGCTAATCAAACCTTGTGTTCTACAAACTTTGAGTCCTTTCATTTGACAAATATTCAATTCAAGGCATCAACACTTGAACCCAAGCCACCAATTGTTCCTTGGTGCACCATTTCGAAATTTGGTGTAGGTTTGAATAAGTTATGCCACCTTCATCTTGAGTTATTGTAGGGTAATTTTTTCATTTTTACATATCTAAAGTCCAAACAACCATTGTTACATCCTCCTTTTTTATTAACACATTACTAGCTAACCCATTTTTTGTAAATCATGTCTTGCAATTTAAATGATTAGAAAATGAGGCTAGGGGTATGTTCCATAACCTACTTATTGCAACCCTAGCCTTTGACTCACAAGCAAGGTTAAAGCAAAAGAGGGGGAAAGATATTCAAGCACATTTTCACAAGTGTAAGAAAATGAATCTCAACACTCCCAAATGGGGTTTCCACTTTAGGAATTGAAGTCTTGTGAAATCTTGAGTGTCTAAGACAAAAGTGCAAATGATAAATGACATCCAAATTAGGCCCCAATATTCCATTAAAAAGGTCTTAAAACATAGATATTGAAAGTGAACTCACATTTCCATTTGAAGTTTTGAGTTTGGAATTATGCCCCAAAAAAAGTTAGAATCAAATTAACAACTTAACCTTCAATTGTTAAAACTTGGCAAACATAGGTCAAATGATATTCAAATCAAACATGTGTTGATATGAAGTTGGAAAGGGTTTTTCAAGGGCTACAAGTTTTCCCTTGAGATTTTTTCAATAAAAGTTCATATGCAAACTTGAGCCAAAAAAGTTGTAAGATTAATAATTTGGGCAAAATCTGGAATTTTTAGGATTTAAATTTAGGAGTCCCAAAAAAATTTGCCATTGTGATGTAGCCTTTGCCATTAGTCAAAAAATATATTATAGGGGAAGAAATGATTGTTCCTTTCTATGGGTCGTGATGAGTCTTATGAAAGTGTTGTCTGTGATTCGTCCATGCATCACTTTGGTTTTAACTTGTAGTAAACACTTTTTTTTTATTTGTAGGTTGATCACACCTTGAACAACTACTTGTGAATTCATCTTAATTCATCCCGAATCTCCCACCCCAGTTTCTTTCTTGGGACCTTGGGAACACGCCTTGGATTTGCATTTTGTTGCAAACTTGGGAATCAACAAGTTCTTTTACCATCAATATCACTTGACAAACCTAGGGGTGCATCACTACTAGGCTTGCTCAAAGAACTTTTCATTATTTTTATTGCATTCATTCCTTCCTCTAACATGATGTGTCATCTATTTGCTTCTATCACTTACTACAAGGTCTTTAGTAATCATTGGTGTTATATATAGTTTGTGATGTAAATTAAGGGTAAGCATTCTCCTAAGCATCCATACTTGGTTGGTTTAACATGCCACTTTGTTTTGTGAAAGGCACATTCAACATCATGACAACCTTACTTCTCCTATTTATAATCTTTAACAAGTAGGGGGTATGCACTTTGACCCTATAATAGGTAGGGTTTTCCCCTTCTTATATGCAAACCAAGAAATTGTTTTAAAAAATTAGGTCAGGGTAAATATAAAATGCATGTATTTTAATGTTTCAAAGGAAGAAATGAAAATATAGATATATAACAAATCTTCCCACACCATTTTGAGGTTTGTTGTTGTGTAGGTTGTAGGTGTGAGTTGTGAATCTCAAAGTGCAAGGCATTCAAGCATGTTGAAATCTACATGAAAAACTTTTTCGAATTTTTTGTTGTTTGTGGTACTACAAATTGTTGGACCCAATGATATATATATTTTAAACTTCTTATTGTAAACCTTGTATTTGTAAGAAATTCCCATCTCATTTAATGGGGAAGGAAATTTCATATATTGTAGTCATATTATGCCTTTAGTCATGTTGGACCTTTAATTGTATAGTCATAATCATGATTAATCAAGTAAAACATCTTGGTTCACATTATTACATAACTAAATTTATGACATAATCATAAAATGTTCTAATCACAAAAATCATGTTTTGATGTAATGAAAAGAACTTAAATTGTCCTTTGATGTGTGTTACATAAAATGATATGTAATCCCTTTATATATTGCACTAAAACACCACTCACATATATGGTGTTAACATGACTAAGGTTATTACCTTAACACTAAGGTTAATATAAATTATGGCCCATGCCACAAAACTAGCTTAAACAAGTTGACACTCATACTTAGTGTTCATTTTTTCTATTTTGCAATTATTTTATAATCACCTTCAATATGGTGTTCCAATACTTCTACCCCTTACAACCCATTCACTCTCCCTTCTTTCCTTTAATGTTTTGACCCTCTTTCATTTCACATTCCATTCTATTCCATTTTCCTACAATTTTTTGTTTTTGTTTATGTCAATGCTCTCCTTTGACTTTTGTCAAAAACAAATTGCTTTTATTTCTATCCATTTTTTGCTTTTGCTTATGTTAGCATTTGGTTCCATTGTTTTGCCATAAGTGTGTGAGGTTTTCATTGAATGGCCTTTTTTTTTAACTCCTTTCATTTGGCACTCTACTCTATTCCATTTGTTAAATGTTTGTTATTGTTGGTTTTTCTTATGTCAACATTTCGTTCTACTTCATTTTCTTTTCTTTGTTGTTTTTTCTCAATGCACTCCTAGGTTTGTCAAATGGTAAATAACCTAGTTGATTCACAATTTTGTAACAAATGCAAACCCCAAGGCACATTCCCTAACTTTCAAGGTGAAAAATATACTTTAGGATGGGACTAAGTTGAACTTTTCAATAGGGCTCATGGACATGTCAAATTTCACAATTAATGTAATTTGAAATTAAAACAATGCATGGACACACCATGGGTTAGCTTGGACTCACAAAACACATCATGGTTTGAACTTGGTAGAAGTGAACATTCTTCTTCTTATAGTATATTCTACAACCCCCCATGGGGGCTACATTTGAATGACATTTTCTTTCAGGACTCCCAAGTGGGAATCAAGTTATGAGTCTTGTCACTTTGGGGGTTCATAATTTTTGTTGTTTAAGCTTCAATTGAGAATCTTCAATGGAAAATTTCTAGATCTTGACAAACATTTATAAAGACATATCAAACTCCCAAGTCAAAATTAATTCGCCCTTCTATTAAACAATTTAGTGCTTAGGAAGCACTTTGATAATTCATAACCTTTTAAATACTTATGTTTCAATTTTTTATTTGGAAATTTAAACCCCACAATAGTTATCCATTCTTTAAAACATTTTCAACAATCTAGAAATAAGGTCCAATTTGGAAAAGGTTTAATATTTTAAACCTTATTACAAATATTATGGATACCCTAAGGCTTTCAACTTTCAAAATGAAAATCCATTTGGGAATGTTGGGATTCGCTTTGGAACTCTCACACTCATGGGAATGCTTTTGAGTCCTAGGACAATGTGGCCCTTTCTTAACTAGTTTTCCTTGTCATGCCCCAACCTTGGTCATGACCCAAGGCTAAGGTCACAACATTTTTTGCTTTTGTTCTTTTTGTTTGGTTACATTTGTGGAAGGTCCTTTGTGAAGTTGCATTTTTTTACATTACTTTTGGTCTTCATCTTTTGTTCCATTTTGAAAGTTATAAGTCTACTTTAAAATAGACATGCAAGAAGGTCATGTAGGAGCTTAAGGATAAACTAGGATGAGTTTTTAAAGTTGAATCCGCAAACATGCCAAATTATATGAATTAAACAAGAAGGTGGTTAGTGCATAATTCTAAAATCAAAATGGTCTAACTCGAATTCATAAGACTCACCACAACCCAAAATTTGAAAAGGATATAATTTTCCTCCTTATAATTTTTTTTTAGTTCCCCAAAATGGTCATTTTTTTCAAAAATCCCAACAAAAATCCCAAATTTGCCAAATTATGAGTTGTTTAATTTTGAGTTCATATTTTTTTCATTTTTCATTTAAATTGATAGCTTTCATAAGCAAAGTTATAACCTTTGAAATTTTTTTTCCAATGATGTTTCATTCTCTTCAATCAAAGGTGATTTCACCTTTAAAATTGTCATTTTAAGTGGCCAAAAGTTGCCTTGAGAATTTGATTCCTACATGTTCAAATGGCCATTTAATTTATGTTACAAATCCTTGTTTTGGCACTACACCAAAACCTATCTTTTATGATTACATAATTGACTAATATCTAGTTGTTTAAAGGACGTTTGGATTACACAACAAATTTATATGTTAATTATCATTAGTTGTTTCCATGGTTACAATCACAAATGCCATTTTTCCATGATTGTGCAATCATGTAGAACACACATAATTTAATTACTTAACATAAATATTTATATCTACCTACTACCTTGCCCACCTTCATACTTAGTTACCCACCTAGTCTTGAGTTTAGATTTTTAGCCTAGCCTTTGCAACTTAGGCTAAGCAAGAAACCTAGGTTAAACTAGGTAGCCTAGTTAGGCATGTATATGTAAGTTGCAAGTATGATTTGAACACTTGAACTCCATGTTAAAGAACCAAATCTTTAACCATTGCACTTCACCAAATGATATGTTGTGTCATCATATTATTATGAATTCTTTAAGTCCTAATTACTCAATTAGCCTACCTAGCTAGCTTACATAGCCTATTTAACCTAACTAGTTAACCTAGCTTAACCTTACCTATTTAACATATCTACCTAACATAATTTAGCCTACCTATGTAGTGTAACTAATTATTTAACCTAACTAGGTAGTTACCTACCTACTTAACCTATGTACCTACCCTAGTTGACCTAGGTTAGTTATTTGTCTACCTAGTCCACATGTATTTAACAAGTAATTCCACCTTTTTAAACATGATTATTAGCCTTGTAATCATAGTCGTGTAGTCATCACAATCATGACTAAAGTCACATAAATGGCACATAGGCATGTTGCATATGACTACATAACTAAGTTTTCATTTGTAAAATGCCATAGTCATGGATTTCATGTTTTTGGTGTAGTGTGGAAATGAAAGCCCATTTTATTGTAATGTTTTGTAAGACCTTTACAACAGTTTAAAGAGGCTCAATTTGGACAAGTTTTGGTTTTAAAAACTTGATTCAAATATTCAAGACACCTTAGGACTTCCCATTCTCAAATTGAAAGGTCAATTTGGGAGTTTTGGGAGTGCTTTCAAAGTGAAATAAAATAAAGTAAATGTAATTAAAAGTATTTGTCAAGTACCATCAATACCTTTTATTAGTTTATATGAATTTAATTTCAAAAAACTACAAGCAAATGAACCTAAAAAATAGATATAAATATTGATTGGTTAATATGTGTTCAATGGCATTTTGACATATATATATATAGGATATGAAGTTCATGTCATAAATTCAAAAGTGTCATAAAATAAAATAAAATAATCTCTTTATTAAAACATATTTTCGTGTACTTCAAACAAAAAATTCATTACAAAAATGAGACATCACAAATATATTGTATTTTAAAAGACTTACTTGAAACCTAAATATACAATGTAGAATTATAAATTTAATCCATATAGTGAAAATTTATCATATGTTTGATCATTCAAGTAAAAACATTCAATGTATAATGATTTTATGATGGGTTTTGTTGCTAACTTCTATTTTTTTTACAAGTAAATAACCAAGGTAATTTGATTGTTCATTTAACCTTGTTTTCATTTTCCAACATTACCTCCCACACATTTAGACTCATACCACCCAAATGTTTAGGCATTTTTGCATTCACTTCATGTCTCAATATTTTGTTTAGCTTGATCCCAAAGGATATTGTTTCATGTTTTCTTTCATTTCAAGAAGGACACTTTGTTATCCATCCTAGGAGTTGGTCATGCAAAAGTTAGGGTCATGATAAAATCATTGTTCAAATTTTTTTTTCATTTAAGTCCTTTTATCTTGTTTCATTGAGTTTGTTTCATAGTTATAAGTACACATTTTTTTCCCTTTGTTTTTTGGTTTGCTTATTTCTTTTACATTTTTCAATGATTTAATTATTATGACAATTATGTTTCACATCAAATGTTTTGTTTCTTGCTGCAAGATGTGGTTTGGATACAATGCAACTTTGATTTACTTATTTGCCACATTTATTTTCTTTTCTTTTTTTGCAAGGTTTTGTCTAAAATGGGTTACATTTTGGTCAGGTCATTCAAAAGTTTGATTCAAAATATCTTTTGTCATTACATTGTAGGTTTGATCTTTTGTTTTAATTTTGTGGCTACTTTTGTTTCCATGTCATGGATGATCAACAATTTCTTGTTGCTAGATGTTTTGTCCTTTACATTGAGCTATGTCAAAATCATCCTTCACACAAAAGCCACTTTTCTTTCTTTGAACTTTAAGAGTCAACTTGTGAAAAATATGGAAATTTCATCATGGTTGTTCAAATGGACATGATGTGACAATTTCACATTGGTGTCATGACCAACACATCAGTTTTGGCATCAAAACAAATGTGAAACCAATTATATAACATGAAAAAATGATAATTAATTTAATTTTTATACATTTAATAAAATAAATGTCCCATGTTCAATTTCGGTCTTGGAGTGTACAAATTGAATATGAAACAAATTTTTTTGTCCAATGTAAATTTGCTCACATGCTTGAAAAAATATTGCAAGATCATCTAATGAATGATTTAGAAACTCAATTTAAATCTCACAAAAGATAAATTACGAATCCCTTACAAAATGTATCTACATACAATGGTATTGTATGCAAATAGTTGTAATTTTGGAATATTTTTTCTTTTAAAGATAAAATGTTTACATGTGTAAATTTACTAGGGCATGTTTATATGGTATCCTATGAATTTTAAGATAGATGTGACACCAAAAAGCATTGATATTAAACTAATGTGATGCATTGTGAGAATTGGCACATCATGTATAACCATAGACTCCACAACCCTTTGGTGCATTCTTGTTGTTTTTGTGTTTCATGCTCATCATTTGTCAATTATGAATCAAATTTTAAGTTTTGATCTTGACGATTGGATGAAACATAGATCAACCATGTGATTTCACATGGTTGAACATTTTAAGATGAGAAAAACTATTTTCTTTGGTTCATTGAGAAAATGAGGCCATTGATTACTGAACAAAACACAAAATATTGTAAACAATTCATGTTGAAATTTGATTGACTTGTGCAATTTAGAAGTTTTTACATGTGTTAATCTTTTTACTTATATTGAGATATTTATCACCATCATATATATTGTTTATTTGGTGCTTCATGAGTAGTGTATGTTGTGTGTAGGTTTATGATTCATTGGCCAATAGGTGCATAAATGCAAATTGAGAAGTTCAAAAGGTGGTGTGATTTACCTTATGTTCAAGGAAGGATCGACAATTCAATGTTGGAGACAAAAATGTTGTTCAATGTTTAGTTTGAAAAATGATCATAACTTCAAAGCATATCAAAATATGTCCACTAATTGAAGGTTCACTTTCTTTAATTATAAGCAACAATTTTGTTCTATAAATCATGTACATTACACCCCGTTTATATGTCATAAATGACTCTTGAAATTTTGATATTAAAAAAAAAATTCCACTTTCAAAAATTGTGAGTAATTTTTTAGAGTGGCTATTAGGTTCTCATCAAATAATTTCATCAAAATGTTGGTATGAAACAAGAAATAGGAAAATCCTTTGCAAAAAATGTCCTTATTTAAAACACTTGTTATTCATTTTCAAAAGTCCTCGACTAAAATCAAAATCAAAATTGAATTAGATGAATTTTAAAATTTAAATATTCTAACTTTTGAATCACTTAGCACAACTTACCATGAATTTCACATGATAAAACATACATAAATCTATAATAATTTTAAATTGTCATTATGATTGAAACAATTCTATCTAAGATTATTCTATTTTGTGATTCTTCTTTACTCATGCAAACATTTTGCTTGTAGTATCCTGGTATGTCTTCAAAGGCAAGAAGAGATAAAAGGTTCAACAAGTTAGCATTTACAACCTTGTTTTCTTTCACCCATTTCACCTAACATTGTGTTTTTCTCTATAAATGTTTGTTTTCTTCAAGATTCAATGTTTATTGACATTGCACTTAACACCAACTTACCATGCCAATGAGGATGCTACCCCATTTCTAGTGTTAGTTAGCATTGTGTATGTGAATATGAAATAAATATGCTTTTTTTTTGTAACATTAAGTTTACGTAGACTTAACAAGTGCGAATGATATATAAAATAGTGTTATTTGATACCTGATAATATCTAATGGTAAACAATTAAAATATTCGTGTATGTCTCCTTTTTTTGGCATTTAGTCCGATCCTTGTGTAATCATTAGAGAACTCTAGAGCAAAAGGTGTCTCCTCCTTTGAAGTGGTCAAAATAATTGGGCTGCCCAATTATTAATTCACAATACAAATCTTGAAGATTCTACTTACTTTCCAACCAAGTTTTGATCTAAATCTGAACTGAATTATTAACTCTGGTCCCAAATTGGACCCAAGACTACAAATGAACTAAGTGATTTTAGATAAGAGCCCTAATTCATGTTTTAGATTCAAGATATTTCGACTTGCCTTTTTTCTAAGGATCTCAATTTGATCTGACCATTAGATTAGAAGACCCCCTCTATATTGGTTCCAAGAGGAGTACATTGGGCAATCATATGGGACAATGTGAGGTGCTATTGGGAACACCTGGGAACAACAAAAATCCAAAAAATCCAACACGTGTGCCCCTCCCACCTTCCCCAAAGGAAAAAAACTTGGTCTATTGGTGCAATTCCTCATTGGGTAGAAGTTCTTTCCTATATATATATATATCTTTAATTTAATTTAATTTTTCATCACCTATATTGGCTAGGCTAATGGGAGGGGCATGTTTGTGGCGACATAGTTTTAACCCTATCTTCCTTTCATCCACTAGACCTCTACACTCTTTTTTTCTTTACATTTGGGGGGTGCATCTATATTCATGGCTTGTCTTTTTGTCAATGTGGACTTGATATTGAAATATGTAAACATCCTACTTTTTTACCTAACCAAACTTCATGTCCCAAGTGGCAAATGTGCTTCCAACATCAATCACTTTGGTTAGCTTATGTTGCTAGCCCTTTAGAGAAAGGTAGGAAGGCAACCTCCCTAATTTCCCAAGCATATATACCATTTTGAGTAACGTGTCCCCATGTTAAGCACCACTCAAGCAACAAGGGAATATGAATACAAGTGCATTTATGAACACTTTTAATCAAATCTTGGATCTCTATGTGAACAGTTCATAGCATATCCCATGCAATGTGCACACACCTTGTGAAAACTTTCATTTCATTTTCACATTTTTGTGGGTTATAAAAATCGTAATCTAATGATAGGGTTGAAACTTGACACTTCTAACATTTTTGCAAGATTTCAAGCATTTTTGCAATCCATGCCATAGCATTATCATTTGGCTCCTCAACAATTGGACATGCATTGGCCACCACTCATGATGGGTTCAAATTGGCCTGCTTTTGAGAATACAATATCATCATTGTTGCTTCTCCTCTTCTTCATGGTGATAAACATGAGAACATCAAAATCACCTATAACAAGTGCTTTTCCAAAGACTCAAATCAAAAACCATCCACCAATTTCTCAATCAAACTATAGTAGGCTAGTACAGGGGCAACAGCTTCAGCACATTTCTGCTCATTAATTAATTAATTAATTAAGAATATTCCATGTTGAAAAATAGAATTATGTCGAATATTCCCAAATGATTCATTATTTTCCTTCACAAATTATTATTTTTCTTTCAAAAAATAAAATTTGAAAATTTCAGCATTTTCTAAAAATAATATAATTTGTGCTGAAGCTGGTTTTGGAGTTACTATTTGATTTACAAACGGGCAGCCGTGATCTGCACATGCACCTGATCACCGCCTTGTCTTCTAGATCACATGAACAATATCACAGTGGGTGGATGCAAATCCTTCACCTTTGAAGGGTTTAGGGTTTCCGAACAAAAATTTGTATTGTTTTAATATTCTTTCTTCAATTTGTCTAATCTTGTTGGCATGATAGAACTCCCCCCACAAGGCAACCGCACTTCAACCAATGTAGTTAGGATTGGGATCATAGTTAGTTACCTAGTGTTTTGGTCCAAGGGACGTTACAAAAGAAATGGTAAAAGAAAGCTGTTGTTCCAATTGGTAAGAACATGCATTTTCCAACAAAGTAGCCAATGGGAATGAATGCTTGCTCTTTGTCTCAAAAGAAACCTCCAAGATGCGTATCTAGTGTGGTGGGGATGGGGGACGGGGTTCCCTTCGCAAGCCCCCCGTTGCATGGAGGGATGACGAGCTTTCAAACACTCTTGTCTTAAAAAGAACCAACAAAACCACTTGGGGAGGTCAGATTTGCACTCATAGAAAAAGAAATAAGAGGGGAGGGAACCGAGGAAGGGGTTGCCATGTCTCTAAGTGTGGGGTAAAGCCCGAGGGCAGGGGCATTCCCAAAATAAGTGGCCCCCCTAGGCCGAAGGACTGATTATTTTGGGAATGCCCCTGCCCGAGGTCTTTACCTGGCGAAAAAAACTGTCGCAGTAAGTTTTTATAATAAAAACATTGCTGTGATACCCGGAGGGTACCACATGGATACACTTCAAGGATCACAGTAAATTTTTAAAAAAAATTATAACTGGTGGATGTATATTTTTGGTACCTACGGTTTCAGTTCCCAAAGAATTTATACGGTCCGTTATTGTTTCGGGGTAGGTTTTTTTTCTTTATAAAAGTGGGATCCGATTCTTTAGTTCTAGGGTAGGTTTCAGGTAACCCCCCACCAAGGTTTCAAAATTCAAAACATCATTGGAAAAAAATGTAAATAAGGATTTTTTTATTTCCAAAAAAAAAATCATATTATTATAAATTTTTAAGGAGGCCAAATGAAACCAATTTAACCTACTTTTACTGATATTAATGGATCAAAATTCATTATTTTTTATGCTAATTGATTTCATGTTTTTTCATCTCTTGTGTTGGTATGCGAATTTTCAAATGGGTCATCTTGGCACTCTCGAATTTAGTCCTCAAACATTCCCAAGTGAACTCCCAACCAGCCCCGAAATCTGCCTGTTCAAATCCAACACCTTACATGTCATAGCATTATTATCTTTCTCATATTTGTATAAATGATAGAATTTAAATTTGAATTAAAATTTTTTCCCAAAATTTTCACACATAATTTTTTAAAGATTCTTTAAAAACCTGATTGAAAATGAAAATGAAAAAAATTATTTAATACATTTCAACAATATGTTTTGAGGAACAAAAAATGTTTCAAATACCATAACTTGTGAATAAGCCTATTTAAAAACAACATTGGTTTTTTTAATAAATTTATTTTTAATGATAATATATAATATTTTATTATATCTACCCACATTTAAAACATATCTCTAATCAATATATTTATCATTTTATTAGTCGTATTTATTTAATAATTAGCTTAAACGTATAATATTTAAATTATTCAACACATAATTATTTTTCAATGTTATATAAAAATTAATATCATGTAAATAATTAATAATATATAATTTTTCCAATATCAATTTTTTTATTTATTTTAATTAGGAATAATAAAATCTCATCTTTGTTAAATGAACCTTAAATAGACCCATGTTTCCTAGTAATGAAAGCAAAACCATAGAAAATAAGGCACAATTTGATGCCAAAGTTTGCATTTTTCATTAGTGAAGGCAAAATCATTGAAAATAAGGCATAATTTGATGTCAAAGTTTGCATTTTTCATTTTGTGTTTTGGGCTTGAATTCTTGGGATTACAATTGAGTTCATTTTGTAACTTCAAAAATGATACTTTTTATTTTACAAATAAAATTTTCAACCAAGAAAAAAAAATCAATTTTTGTTCACATTGAATTGGGTTCCAACAACAAATATTATAAAAGACTTGGGTTTTGCATTGCTTTGCACTATCAATGACAATCAATTGCATAAGGTCAAAATATTAATATATTTAAAATTTATTTAATAAATTATTTAAAAATAACTAGTTACCAAACACTGGTAATCCATGATTATATAGAATGTCCATGAAATCATTTTCACTTCCATTAATCCTAAAATATGAGATTTAATTTTCACCTACTAAAGTATTAGTATTTTTGGCACCCATAATGTCCTTTGAATATTTTTACCCATTTGATGCTTCAAGTGGGTGGGTATAACACACATGTGTATACAAGCATAGGTGCTGTATACAATGTCATAAGACACTACTAAACACATAGGGGTTAAAAACATTTTATATTTTATATATTTTTCAAACCAAGGATTGTTGGGAAACATGATAGGAAGGACATTGGGGGATGTTGGAAAGGCCCTAAAAAATTGTTTTTGAAGCAACAAGGGCTACCCAAAAAAAATCATGGGTGCTAGAAATATTAATGTTTTAATAGGTGAAAATTAAACCTCATATTCTAAAATCAATGGAAGTGAAAATGATTTCATGGACAATCTATATGATAATTTATTATGAATATTTGATAACTAATTATTTTTTAATAATTTATTTAAATAAAATTTAAATATACTAATAATTTGACCTTATGTCAATTTATCATCATAGGTAGTATAAAGCAACATGAAGCCCAAGTGGTTTATAGTAATTTTTAAGAACTATATAAACACTTTTATTCATTATTTACCCAAATGTTGAAATTACAATATACACAATGTTTTTCCGAGTTGTACATTTCCAAAATTTTGTTAGATATCAATATGTAAATTATTAGCACTTTTTTTCCTTGATAATTTTAGGTCATTCCCTAGCTTGAATTTATTCTATTTGACTTTCTTTGATTCATTTCACACTTATTTGAAATTTATTTATGTTTTATTGGATCTTTCAAAATTTGAAAGGCCCAGTATAACTTGTATTGGCTTTTCAAATTTCAAAAGATCTAGTTTTATGATTAGCCATTTCAAAAAAAATTAAAAAATATCGTTGTTTTACATACGGAAGGTCTAATGATGGGGGCTTTTCAAATTTTTGACCTCCTTCACCAGCCTTGACGACCTCAAATCCGAAAAGCCCCATAATGTGATCTTCTTTTATACATAATTGATATATCAAAATTGATGTGCCCATAAAACAAACAAATTCAAACTTGTGTTGTCCAAATTTTAGTATAAAAAAAACCTTTCATTTTGATCTTAGAAATTTTTAAATTTTGAAAGTTTTTTTTTTTTTTCAAAATTGATGGAACTTTGGGTCCAGTGTGTTTTTCAAAATACATAGTATCTAGTTTTGGTCTCAAAAAAAATTAAAAACCCAGTTAGGAATTGGGGAAGATATGGGGTTGTAACAACAATATAATTACTAAAAGTTGTAATTGTGAATAATAATAGGCAATAAAATAATGAGCTTCATGCGACCTACAAGGAGAATATTTTAATTAAAGGCATAAAGGTTGATTATGAATAATTTAGATAACTATTTCGGGTTAGTAATACATAAGTATTAAGTGAGCTCCCACTTTGGGAGTTGGACTCTTGAATTTTCAGAGAGCGATTGTAGGGGTCAAAACCCATTAGATTGAAGAGTTCTTTATATCATTAGAAAGCTCTTGGAATGTAGATATCTGAAATGGGCTTGCATCACCATTTGGACATTTAAAACACAAGTTATGGCCAAAAGAAAGGTCGGGAATCAAACTAACAATTTGACTCCTGACCATTAAAAGTCGGTAATTGCCTTGATTTCCTTGTGTGCAGGTGATGTGCGACATACCGTTGAAAAGCTCTCGATGAGGGCTACAACTTTTCTTTAGACCTTATTTCAATTAGAGGTTTACACACAAAGTTATGGGCCCCCAAAGTTGCGAAAGTCACAACTTTGGGAATTTTGGGACTCCCACTTGGGAGTCTCGGGACAAAATGCCATTTAGATGTTGGCCTTGTGGCCACGCACAAAGTATATTATAAAGGGGAAGGTGGTGGCTTCCCTCGAGTTTGGGCCGTGATGAGTTTTGTTCGTTTGTGTTTGCTCGTGGCTTGTCTATGCATCAAAAGTGTTCCAGTTATGCAGTATTCAACTTGTTGTTTGGTTTGTCTAGGTCCATGTGAATAATTGAGTTACTTGTCAATCTTCTTAGTCCTTATCCCGGAATTCCAACATGCCCTTCTACCCCTGAAGTGTTACCAATGAAGGAGTTTGCCCTAATTCCTTACTCTTTTGTTGTTTTCACTTTAGACTCACATTTGAGTCTATCTAGGAGCTTGGGAGCGCGTCAATTTGCATTCAATAATTTCATGTTGTTAGTTGGATTAAGACTTGTAGAAATATCATATGTGAATAAGAAGCCTTTAAAAAATAAAATGTGGAAATTATTGTGAATACCATTTTGGAAACTTTATAGTTTTTTGGTGACCGATCCCCATAAAGTAGAATCTTTAGGTGCATGTGATGAACTTCCTTGGGGTGTAGTTCTCACATAAAGATTCGATTTCAAGCGTGTGAATGATCCTATCCCAAAAGAGTGTAAAGTCTCATGTTGGAAATCATGTGAATGACGAATATTATGAATGTTGTTTTGAGATATATTTGATAGTTTGCCTATGTGCTAGAAATGATTACTAAAAATTAATTCCCATAGTTGTACACCTCCTCCTAGGCGACATGGTGTTTGGTGTAGGGGGTTTAATGTTGGGTGATGGGTGAATTAGAACATAATTAGGATTTCAAACTAGACATCTTCAATCATTATGTCTTTGCCTTTGAAATACAAAGAAGTTTCGTAAAACCTTAGTTGGTGCACTCATCGAGTTTTAAATAATTTAAAACAAAAAACTGAAAATGAGGAGAAAATGAGGAAGATATGGGGCTGAAACTAGAAAGAGATCTAGAGCTTTCTTTTTTCAAAAAAAATTGAAGCAAACTATCACTCATTCTCTTCCAAGCGTTTTTTGCATTGCACCCCTTACTTCTGATGCTCAAAGAACATTTGTAGCCTTCCAGTTTGCACATCCAATAACACAAAAATCACTCAATTTGGTTAAAGGAACGAGGAGAATATTGAAAAATGTTTGATAATAGCCACATGTTTTATTATGGGTGGTTCCACCCTACCGAAAACTAGATCTAGAATAATCTTGAGAAGTGACAAACAACCATGTTTCTTTCTTTTAATTATTATTTGAAAATTTGAAAATTATCCAATTGGAGGAAAAAATGGAAAATTGACAAAATTCAAGAGATAACAATCAATGTTTTTGTTGTTATCAAAATTTCATCACTTGGCGATCAAAAAAGATCTAGTGTGACTCATTCAAAGGATTATTGTGAAAAAAAAGTGCCAAAGTCACCAGATTTTGAGGGGAACTTTTCTGAAATTGCCATATTAGACTTGATAGGTTCCAGCAGGTTGCAAAAATATAGCAGGATTCTTAATAAAATTCTATGTTTCACTTTGACCTTTAGCAAAATTTGGCTAATTCCTCTTGTGAAAGATTGAGGGTGTAGCAGTGTTTTTTTTGGCGATTTTCTTTTTCGTAAAATGAAAAAAAAAAACACGAAAAATTATGATTCTAATGGATTTTTTGGCCCTTTTTCAAAATAAAAATAATTAAACTAGCTACGTTTATAAATTCTGGATCCGTGTGAACAGGGTGTGGTTTTCGTGTTCAACTTCTTTCGACTTTCTTGGACGTCGTTTGCAAATTGCACATAAACTGCGCTCTCTCGCATAATTGCCGTCGCATTTTTCTCTCAATTTGGGTGTCAGATTTTTGTTTCTGGATTTCTCTCTCAGAATTTCAGAGCTCTTTTTGCAGTAAATTGCAAATTTTCGCTTTTTTTCTTCTTTCGCCATTTTTCAGTCAAGGTTTTTGAACTGTTGAACTTGCCTGTGGAGAAGCTTAACAGTTTAGTACCACTTTTTTCTGGTGTTTTGGTGGGGGGAAGGAGGGGGTTTGATGGAGAGCAGATCATCATCGGCAATGGCTGCGGACATTGTAGGTGACATCCAGGAGTTTCGACAATTGCTTCATTATGCAAAGCGCCCGCGTGTGCAGTCTCTACTTTCTTCGCACATCTCTGGCCTTGAAAAGGTGTGGAGAAGTCGAAGCTCTTTGGGAATTTGATTCTTTCTTGCATACATTGTGTTGTTCAACACAGAAAGAAACGCAAACACAAAGCCTGTCGTTTCTAGCAAAAAAATAAAGACGAGAACCTTAGATCAATCCAATAACTGAAGAAGAAGAAGAAGAAGAGGAAGGGATGACAGTGTGCTACTACTCTCCTGATGAAACTCTGTATGACATAATATGCGAGATTGTGTCGGCGGTGACAGCAAGCAGCGACAGCAGCACCAGAGCAGAAACCAAAAATGGATAGAAAAGTCGCCCCGCCGGCTGTCACGTACACTACATTGACAACACTAAGCTGGGACCAAGACAATGAGAAAGTGAAGGTGAGGAGTGAGGACGTTGTGATACTTTCTTGAGAGAGCCTGACAATTTCTGTGCAATTGAAGCTTGTGAAGCAAGAAAACTGCACGAAGCTCTAAGGGAAGGCTTATGCGTGTGTGCAGATATACATTCCCCTCGAAGGTGCATGTCAAGAAAAGATGGTGGCAGACATTCAATCCTCATCTTTCGACCTGAAAATCCATGACGTAGGAGGCAAGAACTTCCGCTATAGTATTCTTCAACTCAACAAGTCCATCGTACCAGATCAATCGACAGTTCTAGCGAAGCCAAAGCGGGTCATCGTATCTTTGAAGAAAACCGATCTAGGCGACTGGCAGGATCTCCATAAGAAGGAAGAGAAGGTATTCGGTAGAAAAGGAAACATGTTTCAGGAAAGAGAATTTGGCTCTACTTTCAAGAGCTGCTGTGCTTTGCTCTGTGCTTGCAACGATGACACATTCATTCAGATAGCTTTCTTTTGGTGCTCAATTTGTAACCCCTTGAAAAGGTACTCTTCATCTCCAATACAGATCTAAGGAAATGCTTTGGTCTGCAGTCAAAAGCTCCAGCATCAGACAAGGAGAATCCCATGGCAGGCATCATGGAGATGATGAAGGTGTGGTAAACAGTCTCCTTCCTGATTTTGCTGCTATCAAGAAGGCAGATTGCAACTTTTCATCTGGAGTTCTTTTTTCCTCAACCTGATCATCTCGTGAAACCTTGTGCTTGCTACCTTCAAGCAAGACATGCCAATAAATCAGGCTGATTGGATTACATACTTTTGTAGAACATGTATGATGAAGGAGATGATGAGATGAAGAAGACCATATCAAAAGCTTGGTGTGATGCTCAATCTGGAAAATTGGGTAACAAAGTCTAGGTGAGTTTCTCCATCTAAACTCCCTTCGCATTTTCTCTGCTCTCCTGCTCAACTGCAAGTAGGTATTGTCGTAACATGGTCACAGATTGTACACAACATGTTTGAAAACAGAATCTGTCTATTATCACCTGTTACATCTGCAATCAGCTATTCCACACACTTTTGCTTACCTTGTGACTAAAGGAATGTTTCTTTGTATAGGAGGAAAGCTGGAAAGCAATACAAGTGAGGCTGGCTGCTACATGAACTGGCAAGCATCCAGCATAGTATCCAGCACTTAATCATAACAGAGCATTGCACCTTCATTTTGCATGACTCCACCATAATCAAGCTTTGAGAACCACCAAGACAATCATGTAATCTCTGTCTCTCTGTCTCCAGCTCTCTCCATGATCTGTTGCAGATTTAAACACAAACCAGGGGTGTCCTAAGAGAGGCTGACGACCTGGAAAGGTCTTTGGAGCTACAGAGATATTTTGCTTTCTGCTTCTCAACTGTAAATGGTCTTCTATTACTCATTTATGCATAACCAAGAGCCAGTGAATCACGAGGAGAGACATAAAATATGCAGGTTTAAATCCTAGCCACTCCAGAGAGAATGTGAAGCATTTTAATTGCACTTGCAAGTGAGAAGAGACACTATCCCATCACCCTGTGTAATGACACACAATTTTCCAGCATAACTGCCAAGGGTTCAAGCTTCATGATTTCCTTTCTGTTGTAGAAAACGAAGAATCCTCCACATGAATGTGGAGATTATGAACATGGCAATTCCCATAAAAACTGCTTCCCATGTGCCCACACTTACTAAAATGTTGACCAAAATGCCTGCTAGCAAAACCCCCACAAAATTGGCTGACATTGCATCCCAGAAATTCATCCCTAAAATGGAAGCTGCCATGCCTCCTGACCATGCTCCTGTTCCAGGAAATGGGACTGCAACGAATAACATGAGTCCCAGCCATTGAAATTCCTGTATTGGGCCTGCTTTTTGTCTTGTGCTCTCAAAGATCTTGTTCACAAGCCATTTCCCTCTTGCACTTCTCGATGCCACAAACTCCAAGAGCTGCTCGAAGTACAAGAATACAACTGGAATTGGCAGCATGTTCCTGTGCATATCAGCCAGCACATGGAATCAGCTCATGACAGTTCTGCCACAAAAGTACATAATCTTGACATCATTTTTTGATCATGTTCTCTGTCAAATGGTCCTGTTAGAAAATGATCTGATGCACATGAAGATTGGAGCAGCAACTGGCATGAGTGAAAGGAGGATTAAACCTTTGAAGAAGAAATCAGCAATCTGAACATGACCATTCAAAAGCTCAATGTGTTGTGGATTTGATAACATCAGGACTCAGTTCCAATGGTAATGTCAGGTTCTCATCCCACTTAATTAATGTTGTGTATTGGGTTTAGGCATAATGTTGAACCAAAAAAGAGCTGCAACAAGCAGAGAGGAAGAAGAGCCAACCCGAAAACAGACAAAACGTAAGTCATAAGAGGGGGAATGCCCATCCAGTAACCAACTGGGATTGCTCCTCGAAGCTCAAGGACAGGAAGCATGGCTATGACGGCTACCACGACTTCATCAGCCCAGCCTGATCCTCGCAAAAAGGTGGCCACCTTCAGACCCAGGCTTGACTTTCCTATAGACTGCGTTGCTGCCAATGCAGCAGCAGTTTGCAAAAATGCAATGGAAACAATTGACACCACTGTCAACAGTCCCTACATACACCATAAAATCCTGCATCAGATCTCTCTTGCAAAACGAGCAAGTATGCTTTCTGAAACTTAATGGTTGGCTGGAGGATTTTACAATGCTGGAGTGTGCTCAAACAATGTGAAAGAAAGTGAAGCTACAGACATGAACATAAATCTCAATAGAGAATGCTTAAAGGCTATCTCACAATTTTGATTGCTGTGGATGGGAACACTCTCAAGCTGACATTGGTGATGACTCTCTTTGGTGGAAGAATGTCCTCTGTGGAAGAACTTTCGAGGTTGCATTTCACATTGACTGTTGAGGAGCTTCTCCATGTCACCTGCAATCAAACTGCTGTGAGTCCAATCCATGAGAGTGCAAGATGCCAAGAATATTCTGAGGGTCAATTTCTTTTCAAACTAATTCCACATAAAACTGTGAATCCACTCTTCATATCTATGAGATTGCAGAGAAACTCGACAACAACAACAAAGAATGATGTGATTATAACCTTATGAAGAGGGTCACATCACAAAGCTTGGCTGACACTTTGTGAGTGTCAGCCAAGCTTTGCTCCTAAAACCATGAATGTGCATGAGGAGGTTACATCAAACCTTCACAGAAAGAGAGAGAGGTACACACACACACACACACACACTTCACAAGAGCATTTGAGATTTGACAAAAAAGACTAACCTTTTGGTGTCGGAGTGAGAGGTCCCACTTCAAGTAAAGCGTCTGGGGAAAGTACGGCTGTCGATTCTGACCCCGCGTCTGGAGGGTGGTGCAGCGATTGAAGGACAAGGCAAACACCGGAGGCCGAGAAAGGGAAGAAGAAGACGACGAAGAGGACGAGGCGTGCAGTGTGTGTGCAGCAGCAGCAGCAGCAGCAGCCATGGCTCGTCTTGGAGCTTCCTCTCCAAACGACAAACCCTAGCGACTACGACAGATTACATATTGAGTCATTACAATTCACGGATGAGGACTAGCGGTAGTGATGGGTAACGATGAACTAGTTCATCCATATAGGTTAAGTGGTGGATCCTATAGAAAGGGAATTTTGGCATCCTTGTGTCAAAAAAAGTTAAATGGGAATATTCTGTTGTAAATTCATTTTTTGCAAAGAAAAATAAAACTGTGAACTATTTAGAAGTTTTTTGGGGGAAATATTTTGTCACATTTCTTTGACTGAGTTTCTAATTTGGGGGACAAATTTTCACCGGTTTTTGTACCCAAATTGCTGAAGGAAAGTGGTATATTGTAATGTTACAATAGATAACTATTGATCAAAGTTCAATCCCAAAATTGATTAAGAAAAAAATGGTAGATTTTAAGTGTTAGAATACATGGTTGATCCAAAGTTTTGATTCCAAATTAATTGCTCAAGAAAAATGGTCGATTATAAAGTTAGAATGTATTTATTAAAGAATGTGTGTTTGTTTTTGTTTGTCTCATTGCGATCTCGCACACCACAATGCCACAATCACATTCTTGGTATCATTGGAAAGCCCTCAATGAACAAGGGAGCAGGGAAATGATTTTTTGTGAAATGTTTAGACCTACAGTTCCTGCTATTGAATATTGAACAATATTGTGATTGAAAATTCAATATAATTAAAAGGTAAAAAAATTATGAAATTGAGGTGCACTCTTTGTATTGTTGGAAGTCTCTTGATGAGTAAAGATTTTACCATGGTAAAGGTTCATGATTTTTAGACCTAAGGTCAAGGTGGGAGGTATTGAATTTTAAATGATTTTATGCTTGAAAATTCAAGTAAAATTCAACAAAGTCAAAAGCTAAACATTTTTAGAGTTCGCACTTAGTCCAACAGCATAGATCAGACTATCATGTCTCAGGGATATATTTTTCAACTTTTTTGATGAAATTGCTTCATTGACTTAGCATCTCAAGAAGGATATTATATTTATCTAAATAGGAAAAAAAAAACTAGTTAAAAAAATGCTACCAAACTAAAAATGGAGTCCAAAACAGTGTTTTTTTTGTTTTTTTTTCAATTTTTATGATGTTGCCACACTGGTGATCATCTACAAGGAGATTTAGTTGGGTTTGGCTATAGACCAGCTATGAGGGTAGAAATTATTAATTTCCTTTTAAATTTCCTGGCTACTTGCTTGAACAATGTGTAAAAACATGGCGATTTTTAAGACTTTTTTTTTTTTTTTTTTTGAGAAAATTTTTTTTTTTAAAAATTTTTTTTTTTAAATTTTTTTTTTTTTTTTTCAAATTTTTTTTTCAAAAAAATTAAAGAAAAGAGTTTTTTCCATTTTTCTTAAATTTTTTTTTTTCAATTTTTTTTTTAATTTTTTTTCAATTTCAATTTTTTTTGTTTCCAAAAATTTTTTTCC